>Ga0302319_10005106_pt1 | contig 26547 bp, 24 predicted proteins | sample Bog_T0_2_FD_203319 | JGI IMG/M metagenome (GOLD analysis project Ga0302319, IMG submission 203319) | Peat permafrost microbial communities from Stordalen Mire near Abisko, Sweden - Bog_T0_2 | ecosystem: Environmental > Terrestrial > Soil > Wetlands > Peat | place: Sweden: Abisko, Stordalen Mire... | reverse complement strand
TAACTCGTCTCGATAACGTAGTTATGACACAGAAAAGACGGCCTTTCCAATACTTTTCTTCACCCTCGAATCACCAGAATCGACAATCGATCTGTGAGATATGCAGGCTAGAGTGGGGATGTGCATTACCGCCCCTACGCGCCGGAGGACTTCGCCAAGTTGTATGCGATCGAGGAACTCTGCTTCCAGCCGCCATTTCGTTTTGGCCGCAGGATGATGCGGAGGCTGGTCGATAGTCCCAATGCCGCCACCTGGATCGCCGAGCAGGATGCGCGGATGGCCGGCTTCGCCATCGTCGAGTGGACCGAGGAGTCGGGCGGAGTAGTTGGATACATCCCAACGATTGAGGTTGCCCCTGAGTGGCGCGGACAGGGCATTGGCGCGGAGCTGTTGCGCCGCGTGGAAGGCTCGGCGCGCGCTGCGGGCGCCATAGAAATCTGGCTGCATGTGGATGCGGAGAACGCGGCTGCAATCCGGCTTTACGAGACGCACGGCTATCGGAATGAGGGCAGGGAAGAGGGCTTCTACGCGCTTGACCGTGCGGCGCTGGTCTATGGCAAGCCGTTGGAAGCGTAATGCGACAATCGAGTTATCCCACCCTAGCCACAAAAACAACAACGTGGCGAGGATGGGGCACCCTGTCGGAAGAGCTCTCACTCCGCGGCGCAGATCCATTTAGAGTGGAAGCATGTTTGTGCGGCGGCTCTCCATTCAGCGCATCGACGGCTCCGGCGCGGCGCACCCGTGCCCGATTCGGTGGATCGACAACTTTGCCATGCGCAACTTTACCAACGATGCGGTCTTCGACGACACACTTCCCGCGGCTGATGGGGTGCTTGAAGCTGGGAACCGTGTTCCACTCGACCGGCTGCAACCGGCGATGGAAGACTGGTTTCGACGCAAAGGCTATATCAAGCCCGATGAGCACCTTGCAGTTGAGGAGATCGACGGGGCCGGCTCGCTGCCCCAGAGCTGAAACTCAGCCTCGCGGCGAGCTTTCAAGCCCGCATTCTCTTGCGTTCCTACGTGATCCCAAAGCAGCAACTGATCGCGCGCAGCTTCATACTGGCCCGCGTTCAGATCTTTGAGCAGCGTGGATGCCGCCAGCTTGCGCGCGCCCAGATTAAAGCAAAAATCCACCAGCGCGTCGAACTGGCCCTGTGTGAGCGGAACCCGCACCAGGCGCTGAATGGCTTGCTCGGATTGCCGCACATCGCTGGCTAGAATCTGCTCGGCCTGGGCCTCTGAGATGCCGTTTGGAAAAGACTCACCTGGGAGCAACTGATGGCCGTAGCCGATGGTGGCAATCCCTGCCACATCCAGATAGGTATGACTGCGAAAACCCTCCGACCGCTTGATCAGGTCAAGCCCTGCCGCGCTCAATTGCATTGGATTCCCTCGCCGATGGCCCCGAATAGGATCAATTTCACGCTAGCAGAACGCGGGAAATAATCGGCAAATCGGCCTCAATCGAGCTAAACAGCCAACCGCAGTCTTTCTTGGCGAATCTCTATTCGCTGTCGGGCAGCTTATAGGGCTTTTGCAGCCACTGGCGCGCCTCATTGACAGCGCCCTGGGTGTTGTCGTTGGTCTGCACGGCGAGGCGGTACTCGTTGACCGCGCGGTCGCGCTGGCCGGTGATGTCGAAGATCTTGCCGATTTGAATGTGGCTCCAGACCTCGGTCCAGCGCGGCTCTCCATCGCCGCGGAGCGCCTCCCGATAAGAATTGACGCTGGCCTGGTAGTTGCGCTGGGTAAAGAGCAGTTCGGCGATGCGGTAGTTGGCCAGGGAACTCGATGGGTTGGCTTCAAGAGCCTTCTGGTACTCGGCCAGAGCGCCAGGAAGTTCTCCCTGGGCCACGAGTTGCTGGCCTTTCAGGATGGCGATGCGCACTTGCAGATCCGGTGTGGCCTTGAGCAGCCAGTTGTTTGGGTCGATGCTTATCTTGCGCGGGCGGCCAAAGGTGTCTGCAATGTATTGCGTGTCGGTGCCCACCACATCGACCTTCTGGATTTCGGTCTTTCCGTCGGTCTCGACGCGCAGTTCCACCGGCATGCGGAAGAGGTCGAGATCCTGCTGAATCTCGCCGATGGTGCGGAAGCCTTTGTTGTTGCCCAGCCGGTAGACGGCGTATTTATTGGTGAACTGGGGCGCGCCGGTGCCGTCGATCCACTGGGCGAAGAAGGGGGTCAGTTCCTGCTGGCTCTGCGCCTCGGCCACCTTGATGAAGTCGGCGGTGCGCAGGCCGCTGTCAGTGTACTGGCTGAGAACTCCTTTGAGCGTGTCAAGAAACGCTTTATCGCCTATCTCCCAACGGAGCATATGGAAGACCATGGCGCCCTTTTCCAGGGTCGCTGACTGAAATTCGGGCGAGAAGGGGCTAAGCCGCCCATCGCTCGACAGGGGAATCGTGTCGTAGGCCAAAGCTCCGGCTGCCACATCCTGTAGCGCTGTCCGCATTGCGCCTTTGCCGGTCTCGTCTTCCACGTACATCAGTTCGGCGTAGCGGGCCATGCCGTTGGTGATCCAGGCTTCGTTCAGGGTACGTGGGCTTACCTCAGATCCCCACCACTGGTGGGCGATGGTATTGGCCAGCAGGCGCACGCTGCTCTTGTCGCCCACACGGGAACCGAGGATCGCTGCTAGCTCGGGCGCCCACACGGCGGGCAGGGTATCGTCGGGAATTTCGACCACGTTCAAGTGGCTGGTCTCCGGTGCGCCAAAGCTGTCGGTAAAGAAGTCGAACTCACGAGCCGCCGTCTGCGCCAGAGCGTTGGCCGATGCCTGGTGGCTGATGGTGAGGTAGACCTTCACATTACCGGGGCCAACTGTAACCGGACCCACGTAGCGGCCAGCGATCACAGTGCCGGGGAAGCCAGGCTTGGTCCAGTTGAAGTCGTACTGGTCGCCCTTCTTGCCGTTGGCCAGCGTTACCGGCTTTGAGGCTCCCTGACTGCCGCTGGCAAAGACCCGCATCCCTTGGGGAATGCGAATATGCATCTCGGCCGTGAAGCGGTCTGTGAGGTAGCCGGTCATGGGAAACCAGCGCGCCGGATAGAGCAGGTAGGTAATCGGCTCCTGGATGGCGGCTAATTTGAGACCCTCGACCGGGCCGTCCTCGTTGCCGGTGATTGTGCCCTCGTAGGCGAAGGTCCAGTTGGATACCTGGCCTTTGGCGATGGGCGCGGCTGGCGTGACGCGGATAGAGCCGTCGGCTGTGCGTTCGCCGGTGAGCACTTTGCCGGTTTCATCGGAGATTTTGGTCACCTTGAGCGCCGGGTGAAAGCCGAAACTGACCACCTCGGCATTTTCCGGGGCGGTAAAGCTGACCACCGCCGTGGCCGCCAGGTGGTGTGTGGCCGGGTCCAGCTCGGCGTCGATGACGTAGCCGGAGATGGCCAGCGTGGGCCGCTCCGTGCGTTGGGCGGCCAATGGGGCCACGATCAAAAGTACGCAGGCCAAAGCGCCTGACCAAGGTAACATCCGCAATATTCGCTCGTTTTGACGCATCGCAGTCATTATCGCAGTCACCTATCTTATTCTCCATTACTGAATCATCGAAATCACGAAATCACGGAAGAGTACGGGCTATCCAGCTTGGAAAACTGGATAGGTTTGTGCTGGGGAAGAGACTCCGGCAACTTCCAGGGCGATCTCAGCTACCCGATCCACTGCGCCCTTGCGTTCTTTGTCTTGACCTGCAGGCCGTGTACTTAGCGAACCCCGAATTCGCGCCAGCTCCTCCATCATGGACTGGCGAGGGGCCCCGTCCGGTAGCAAACGCTCGATCTGTTGGACGATATTTGCCGCCGTAAAGTCATGCTGGATGAGTTCGGGCACCACCCGCTTGCCGGCAATGAGGTTCGCCATAGCTACGTGCGGCACCTTGACCACCCGTTTGGCAATCGCATAGGTGACGGAAGAGACCCGGTAGACCACAACAAAAGGATTGCCGATCAGCGCCGCCTCGACCGTTGCCGTTCCGCTGGCTACCACGGAGGCGCGGGCGTGCAAGAGCGCGGCGCGGGCGTCGTCCACGAAGCGGATTTCGAGGCCAGCGCCGTGGATTTCAACTAGCTGCCGCACCTCGTCTCTCTGTAGTGCATTGAGGGTGGAGGCGAGCGGGATGAGGAACTGGCGGTCGCCCAGCGCCCGCGCCGCCCTCAGCATATCGGGCAAATGGTTGCGAATCTCTTTGGGGCGGCTACCCGGCAAAAGGCCGATCCAGGTTTTTTCAAGACTTAACCCATTTTCGGCGGCAAACTGCTCGCGGGTGATGGAGGGCAGCGGCAACTCCGCCAAAGGATGGCCCACAAACTCGGCGGCGACGCCTCTCTCACGATAGAACGGCTCTTCGAAGGGGAAGATGACCAACATGCGGCGCACGTATTTTTGCACCAGCTTGATGCGGTGTTTCTTCCATGCCCATAACTGGGGGCTGACAAAGAAGATCACGGGAACGCCGAGCCTGTGGAATTCCTCGGCCAGCTTGAAGTGGATGTCGGGGAAGTCTATGAGCACGGCCACGTCTGGCCGGCGAATGCGGATGGACCGCTTGAGCTTGCGGAACTCGCGGTAGATGCGGGGCAGGTGGCGCAAGACTTCAGTCAGTCCCATCACGGCCATATCTTCCGAGCGCACTACGGGCTCTAGGCCGGCCTGGACCATGAGCGCCCCCCCCATGCCAAAGAATTGGCCTGTCTGGCCGTTTGCGGCGAGCTGCTCCTTAAGAGCTTCAATGAGCAGCGCGCCGTAGTGCTCGCCGCTGGCTTCGCCTGCCGAGATGAAGAAGGTGGGGGGCATGGGAGCACTTGCGCCGCCGGTTCCTGCGCTGGTGACATGATAGCGGTTTTGACTGGTAGCGGCGCGGATCGGATGCTTTCGAATGTGCATTCTTTGCGGATCCTAACGGATGCGCGCGGGGATCCAATCAAGCGATTATCTCTTTGCGGCGAGTTTCCTGGCCCGAGGTGTGTTCTGGTAAAGGTCCATATAGGCATCGACCATGGCTCCGAGGGTAAACCGCTCGTGGAACGCCGCCTCTGCGTTCATTGAGAATTGCTTCCGCTCCGCATCGCTGCCTGCCAGCCGCAAAATCGCGGAGGCCATCTCCGCTGGGTCGGTCGCAGACACCGTGATTCCTGCCTTCGCCAGCCGCACGACCTCCTCCATTCCGCCCACGCCGGTCACGATTGCCGGCACACCGAGCGAGAAACCTTGCAGGAGCGAGATGGGCAATCCCTCCGACTTCGACGACATGATAAAGGCATCGGCTGCGGAAAAGAACGGCGCCACATCGAGTTGCTGTCCCCAGAATGTGACCTGCGCGGCGATGCCCAATTCCGCTGCCAGACTCTCCATCGCAGTGCGTTCGCTGCCATCGCCTACCATCCACAGGCGCAGGTCGGGCAGGGAGGAATGCGCGGCGCAAAAGGCATGGAGCAGCAAGGGGTGGTTCTTCACAGGCGCCAGTCGCCCGACGTAAACCAGCGTGAATCCGCTCTTGACTGGCCACTGTTCCGCTGGCGCTTTCTTAAGCGGAACAGCGCCATTGTAAACACGCACAATCTTTCGCGCCGAAACGCTGTGAAGGCCCTTCACATTCGTCGCGGTTGCATCGCAGATGCCGGCGATCCAATCGCAACAGGTGGCCGCAAAGGCGAATTTCAGCTCGGCGACCACTTTGTGAGGCGCGGCCACCAGGCTATGCCGGGTTGACACGATGCTCGGCACGCCGGCCATTCGGGCAGCGATGGCCGCATAGATTGTCGGTGTGGGGTTATGAAGATGGACGACGTCGGGCCTGGATTCCTTAAAGATGCGAAAGAAATTGCGGGTAGCGTCTGGCAGGCTTCGTCCCACGTTTGGCTGCACGGCAAAGCCTTCTTCCCGCATCTGCGCGCCAAGTTCGCCAAGGGCCGCGACAGCATAGATGCACGGCGTATGCCCTTGTTCCCGCTGCAGGCGGCACATCTGCGAGACCACCGTCTCTGCGCCACCGACTTCCATGCTGTCTACTACGTGAGCAATCTTCATGCGGGTTGCCTATGCCTCCGACAACGCAATACGGTGCAGTCCACGGTTCTCGGCATTCGTCGAGGTGAACTCTTCGACCGCTTGAATCAGTGCATCAAGTTCAGAACGCGGAGCATGACGTACATCATCAGCAAAAGAGCAACCGCCAAAACGCCCGAATAGCGCAGTACACGCCCGAGCGGCATGCGGGGAGCGATCATGCCCCTCTGCAGGGCCATCTCAAAGACCACTTCGGCCATGCCGCCTAGCAGGAAAAGAGTCAGGACAAATGCGCGAGACAGAAACCACCCGGTTACCAGAAAGCCCGTGAGGGACAAGAGCATTAAACGTCCCAAGCGATTAATCTCGGCTTTATCGAGCGACTCAACTTTCCACACCCCTTGCGAAAACATTTCTTCCTCGGCAGCAATCGGCTCCCCTTCACTCACTTTGGCTGCCGAAGCTATGGTCAGCGTGTTCCTTAGCGTTGGGAAGAGGAACAGTGACCAGAAATACAAACCGAAACAGCCAAGCTCTGCCGCGCAGACCGCCACCGAGTTATGCGAGGTAAGGCCGAGATAATCCGGCAAATTTCCAAAGCCCACTCCGAACAAAGGATGAGACTTCAGCAGTTGCAGGCTTTCTCCCCAAAGCGCCGTTCGGTCTCCGCCAGCGCTGGCAGAGATATCCCGTCCCCCAGTGAAGTGCAGGGCCATCGCTGCAACATATAGCCCTCCCGCCAATAACAGCGAAGGCAGCGTCCCGATGCGCTCGCGCGCGGACACGACCGCCATCGCTACCAAGGCCAGGAGTGCGCCGCGAGAGTGCGTGAAGTAAATTCCGTAGAGCAGGATACACTCGGGCAGGACCACACATGCGATGTTCCAGAGCATCATCTTAGGCCGCCAGAAGATGAACACCAGCGGAATTACGCAGGCGACCAACTGGCCAAAGTCGTTTGGATCGTTGATCTCTCCCAGTCCCCTCAACCGATAAAACCAATCCTGGGGATTGCTCATTTGTCTCAACAGATAGGGGGTCTCGGTGGACCCCGATTCGAGAGGAGCGCCCACTGCCCCCCCGGGCGGGATAGCGCCCTCTGCCACTCCGCGCAGTTGGCCGAAGTACCCGTGCCCGATCACAAACAGGCAGACAAACAGCAGCATCAATACGATAATCTTCAGCTTTTTTCTTGTGTTGCAGTGCAGGCACACGAGAAAGTATGCGAAGGCATTCGGAATGAATTCAAGAATGGAGAACGCGGCTCTTCCAAGCCAATGCATCCCGATGAGGATCGACAAAAACATTGCCAGCGCCAGCCCAATCAACGCAAGTGACTGCGGCGTCTTCAAAATAAACGATTTTAAGAGCCGTGGCAGTGAGACGCCAATAACCAGCAGAGCAAGAATCAGCTCGACATGATAAGCAGCCAGCGGCCCGAAGATAGTGCCGGGCGTGAGGTAGTATGTAACGAAATAAAGAACGCTTAAAACAAAGCCCATTGTGGATGGCCTGAGGGAGTGCGGCGGGCTCAAGCAAAACAACCCAAACACGGCCGAGTCCGATCCTTTTGGATGGGGCCGCGGTGTGGGTGCCTGCAACCTGCAAGTCTCTTTCTGAATTTCATTCTAGCAAAGGCGCAACAGCGATTGGATAGGGCCAGGAAAGGCCGGCGGGCGGGGGAAGTCAAGACGATATTCTTCCGGCAGGTGGTCTCAGCGCTGTCTCGGCCCAGCCGATGATCGCATGCTACTCGGCTTACACCTTCTGGGTTACCTGTCTGTAATGGGAACTGCTTGCCAGGAACTTGCTCTCGACCAAATGCCACATGAGGATCGATGCCAGGGCTACAAGGGACACGCTCAGCCCGAAAAACAAGGCTGGGTGCAGCTTTGTAAGCCCCAAGCAAATCATGGTTTGCAGAATCGGCCAATGAACGATATAGACGCCGTATGAGAAATCGCCATATTTCGAGAAATTTCCGAAGGGACGCCAGAATCCGAAGACGAAGACCAATCCGGAAATCCATACAATGTCGAGGATGCCTCCCGTAAAGAAATGGTCGAGAAGGTACAGGCATCCTGTGAGGCAGAAAATAGCCAGGAAATGGGTTTTAAGTTTGTCGAAGTAGAGCAGGAGCAATATGCCCGCCGCAAAGTAGAGGAGTTGGGCTGGAAACTGCACCTCCAGTTGCGAGTAGATGCTTCGCGAATCATCCAATGAAGAAGCGCTTCGCAGGCGATCCATTGAGGCCAGCCATGCGAAGCCGTACTTCCATGCGCAGGAGAGGCAGAAGATTGCCGCCACGACCTTCTTGGTTCCGAAGCGGCCGCAAAGATAGTGAATCACAGGAACAAGCAGATAGAACGCGACTTCGATCTTGAGTGTCCAAAGCGCCCCGTTGACGGGAGTCATGAGATTCGAGGTGAAAACCCCCGGCAGGGAAGGCGCGAGGAAGTTGAGAAACACGAGATTTGCGCCAAGGTATTTCCAGAATCCAAAGCCAAAATACTGTGAAGGAGGAACGGTGCTCAGAGTCCACAGAGAGATGGCCGCGAGGAAAACAACGGTAAAGTAAGCCGGATAAATGCGCCTGACTCGCTTTTCGAGATAGGAGGCGACAGACGAAGAACGGGCATAACTGCGATAAATAAGCAGCCCGCTGATCACGAAGAACCCTTTGACAGCGAAATGCGGGGAAAGGTAAGTTCCAAAGGCAGAGAAGGCGGAGATTCCCGTCAAAGCGTAAACGTGAAACAGCACTACGATCGAGGCCAGGATCAAGCGCAGGCAATCCAGATTATTCCTGCTGAAGTCCGCGCCGCCTCTCACCCTGCCGCCTCCTTGATACTTTGGGGAATTGATGCGAATCGCGATTGCCCGGCTCAAGTCCTTCCCTAAACTATATCCGAATCCCGATCAGGGACAACGCAACGCGCGGAGTGCCTATCGGCGGGCTGAAAGACATTGAACCCCCAACCGCGGCTGAGGGTTCAATGTCTGCGGGGCAGCGTCAGGCGATGCGCTCGATGACTACGGATTCAAGGACGACGGGTTTGTGGGGCTTATCCTGAGCTCCCTTAGGGACGAGGGAGATCTTGGTTACGATGTTCTGGCCCTCGACAACTTCGCCGAAGATGGTGTGCTTCCCGGTTAGCCAAGTGGTAGGCGCGACCGTGATGAAGAACTGGCAGCCGTTGGTATTGGGGCCGGAGTTGGCCATGGCCAGCTTGCCTGGCGTGTCGAATTTGTGCGGGGAGCCTTTGGTCTCGTCCTCAAAGCGGTAGCCGGGGCCGCCCATGCCGTTGCCGGCAGGGTCGCCACCCTGGATCATGAAGTCGGGAATGACGCGGTGGAAGATGGTTCCGTCGTAGAGCTTGCCGGTGGATTTCGCTCTGGTAGTGGGGTGTGTCCACTCCTTGGCGCCTTCGGCAAGAGCAATGAAATTGGCGACGGTGATGGGAGCGTCCGTCTCGAAGAGACGGACGGTAATCTTGCCTTCGGTGGTGTTGAAGACGGCGTAGGTGCCTGCTAGAAGGGCCATGAAAACTCCTGATTGGGTGGGCAGTGGACGGTGAACAGTGGACAGATTTTCACCGGACCTTTATTTTCCGAGTGTGAAAATCACATTGATCGTTGTCTTGACTTCAACAGGTTCACCCTTGAGAAGATAGGGCCGGTATTTCCATGTCTTAACTGCATTGAGTGCCGATTGCTGGAGTTCTGGCGGGCCACTGACGACCTGCAGCTCAGACACTTCTCCAGCTTTTCCAATCATGCCCTGTAGGACAACCGTGCCTGAAATCCCTTTGGCCTTCGCCAATGGCGGGTAAATTGGGGGGGCGGCGTCCTTGCACTCACAAAGACTTGCGGCCATGCCTGCCGAAATCGCAATTGGCTTCGGCTTTTCTGTGTCCGTCACTGCCTGCCCCTCGGGCACAATCGTCACCTTCTTTAGCACCACCGGAGTCAGGGGCTTGTCCTGGCCGTCGCGCTGGACGCGGGCAATGGTCTTGACGACCAGCACGCTGGCGTCGTCGCACTGGCCGAAGAGCGTGTATGTTTGATTGCCTGTTTGAAAAGGCACCTCGGTGATGAAGAACTGGCTGCCGTTGGTATTGGGGCCGGAGTTTGCCATGGCCAGCTTGCCAGGTGTATCGAAGTTCAGATTCGGATCGAACTCGTCGTTGAAGGCATACCCAGGGTCGCCCATGCCGGTGCCGGTGGGATCGCCGCCCTGGATCATGAACTCAGGAATGACGCGATGGAAGGTTGTGCCGTCGTAGAGCGGTTTGTGGTGCTGGAGTTTCTTGGTGACGGGGTCGGTCCAGTCTTTAGTGCCCTCGGCTAGGGCGATGAAGTTGGCGACCGTTTTGGGAACCTGCCGCTCGTAGAACTGGCAGGTGATGCGGCCCATGGTCGTATCCATGACCACCGTGGGCCCGTTGGGATGAATGAGCGCGGCGGCGGTAGCCTGGGGCGCGTCGGGAAGATCTTCGGCCGGTTTGGCAGTCTGCTGGGCGAAAGCCCAAAAGGCGCCGGAGACGGCCAGGCCTACGAACAGAGCGGAAATTAGATGTGAGCGTGTGAATCTCATGCCGTGTATGAGGGTAAATCATGCGGTGGGTGGAGGGCCAGCGCTTCGATATCTTTCCGCGTGGGGAAAGGGGGGTAAGGTTCTTCCCAAGCTCGAGAATCTGTATGGCGGGCGGCGTGGAGAACCCGGTAAGCCGCCCGAGCGAAGGTCTTTAGACCTCAGGCATTCATGCGCTATTTTGCCGCAGACAGGCTTCCCACGAGCGTCAGGTCGATATCGACTACTTTGGCAACTTTGAGGATGAAGATGCTGGGGTCTTTGAGTCCCCACTGAACGTAAGGAACGGTAAACTTAGTTTTGACCGAGAGGGTTGTCCCTTCAATGTGAATCTGCATGGGTACGGTCAGGTCGTGCGGCGTGCCGTGGAGGGTGAAGACGCCTGTCACTTGAATGGTGGAATCGCCCGATGCCGCAACGGCGCCCTGATAACTCTTGGGAACAAAGGCGACGTCTGCAAAGTGAGTCACGTCGAGGACATCTGAATTCATCTTCTTGTCACGGCCTGCGTCGCCACTGTTGCCGCTGCCTGCCGCAACTACGACTGATCCTGAAATGGTTCGCGCAGTGGCATCGAAATCAATCGAACCACTCTGCACATGGAAGGTTCCATCCACATGGTGCGTATTACCGCCCAGCGAGAAGGCGACCTTGCTTGCATCCGGATTGACGGTAAAGGTTCGATGCTGCGCGAAGGCAGTGGTAGCGAGGGTCAGCGGGAGCGCGAGGATGAGGAATTTTGCAATGGTCTTCATGGTTCTTCTCCTGTGAAGATGTGTTCCTTACCGGTTTTGACTGAGTTGCGCGATGGGCTGCGACAACCAAAGGGCTATGGACGCGATTTCATTGTCGGACAGGTATTCATGTCCGGGCATGTCGGTTCCGGAAACGCCGAATTTGACAATCTGCGCAAGGCGCAACTCGCGCTCGGCGCGCGGACCGGAAGGCGGCAAATAGAAAAATGGCCCAACCGCAAGATCGGGTGGCAGCCTCTTGTACCAGGTTTGCCAGATGGTGCGGGTACGTCCGTTGGCAGTGTGGCAGGTAGCGCAGTGGTGGCGAAAGAGGCGCTCGCCATCGCCGGCATTAGCCTGGGCAACCGCGGACGCGGATGGATGCCAAAGTCTCTGCGCAGTTTGATGCTCCGCGGAGCCGGCGGTCTTCAGACTCAACAGATACGCGACCAGATCGTCGCCTCGCCGGTCGCGGAAGAGAAAACCAAACGACGGCATGATGGAAGCTCCGCTGACCTCAGGCGGATCGAAGAAGTGAGCTTCGAGCCATAACGCTGAGCGGCGGGTGCCCACTTCGGCCAGATCGGGGCCTTGACGGCGATTTCCGATCAAAGGGGGGCGCTGTTGCCGAAGCTGTTGAAGAGGCTCAACCGGCCCCCACATCAAAACATCCCCCGTGTTCGGGCGCACATATTGCGAGTGGCAGTTGATGCAGCCTTCGGAGATGTAGACCTGGCGGCCGCGCTCGACTGGCGACAGCGGCGGAGACACGCGCGCGGCGGCAAGCGTGCGATCGAGATAGACGGCCGCCAGAAGCAACGCGACGGTCAATGCCAGTTCGCGCTTGCGTTGCAGAAGGAGCCTGGGCAGCAGAGGCAGCAGAATGACAACCCCTGCCGCGAGCACAAACATGGGCGGCACATAGCCGAGATTCTGGCTCATGCCGATGCCCATTGCAGAGCCAGACCATCCTGCAATTGCGTAAAGCCATCCTGCCTGGCGGCCGCGCTCCGCGATGGAAGATGCTGGGGAAAGCAGCGAGGGCCAGGCGACCAATGCAACCGAGTAAAGCGAAACGCCGATGGGGTAGAAGATCGAGGCCAGTACGATGCGATGCGGGTCAAGCAAAAGGAGACACGCGCACCCGAGCGCGAGAAATGAGGCCGTAAGAACAAACGAGAGACCTCGGCGGCTCAAGAACCATGCGCTCGCAAGCGCGGCTGCAAGATGAATGGAACCGTTTGCCCAGAGATGCGCCGATCCCTGCCAGGTGCCGGCCTTCAACGCCGGAGTGTTTTGAATGATGAAGAACGCGGCGGAGTCAAGCCAGACAAGTGCTGCAAAGCAAGCCAGCACGCGAAGAAAAGAAGAAGCGTGTTGCAGCGGAACCTCTGCGTCGTCCGGAGCGATCGGCGTGGGCCACAGCGTTATGCCGATTGCAGCCAGGCACAACGAGCCTGCTGTTGCCGCCTGCACTTCAGCCGATGCGGTGAAGAAGGCCGGCAGGTTGCAGACAAGATAGCCGATGCCTGTCCCGAGGCCCATAAGCAAGAGTGGATTGCGATTGCCTGCAAATTGACGCAGGTGCGTGGCCAGCGTGACGGTGAGCAGGCCGAGCCCTGCGCCAATGAAGAACGAAACAGCGATGGCCGCAGCCAGACCCAGCGGAAGCAGCGAAAGAAATGCCGCCGCGGCGGAAGCACAGAGTCCAACGCTGAGACGCAGGTTCGGCGCGGGCCAGAGGCTCAGGCGCGGAGCAAGCAGGCTGAGAAGAATCCCGCCGGCGGCCATCGCGGCCATCGCGGTCTTCAGGTGCGCGCCTGCGACTCCCAGGCTCGCCAGCCGTCTCAAGAATGCGAACTGGGCAAAGATGAGGAAGTAGACGCACGTGACCGCGACAAGGCTTGCGCCCTGCCATCCGGATTGGCGTTGGTTAGCGCGCAACATTCGCCAACCAGCCTTTGCGAAGCCCCACGGCTTGAATCACAACACATGCGCCGTCGGTGATGGCGACTGTGAGCCAGCCAGCCTCAAGGGTGTGCGCAAGGATATGAGTCAATAGATAGATGGCCACGCTGGCGCGGGTAAAGGCCGTGAGCAGCCAGATGACTTCCAGCTTGCAAGGGTTTCCTCGGTGAGCCATTACCAACGCGCCATAAAGGCATGCCAGGCCGACGGAAAAAACAAACGCGCCGATAAATGAGAAAAACGGCATGGCGTCGGCGGGCACATGCAGGCGCATCAGGCTCAGCGTGAACTCAGGTGCGATGATGAGCAGCGCGCCGGTAAAGGTATCGGAGAGACCTATCAGCAACTGATAGCCAATGAGGATGGGACGATTCATGCTGTCACCTCCTGTGCGACGGGGTCGGGAACGGAAGCATGAGTGCGCTGGCGCAACAGAGTTGTGGCGTCGATAAGCCAGTCAAGAGACGCAGCCAGCATCACGACTCCGGCAACAAGCCGAAAAATGTAGAGGACGGTGCGCACCACGCCAGGCACGATGGTGAAGGTTGGATCGAAGCCCTCGCGCCAGCCTGCCGCGAACATCAGCACAACGTAAGCAAGGGCGGCAACATTCCACCCATAGAAAGAACGAGTTTGATTGAAGATCCATCCGTCCTGGCCGAGCAATTGTACGAGGACAAAGATCAACAAACTCGATGTGAAGCCGGCCATGGCCAGCAGCGAATGACCGACAAGGCCATCGGTGAATTTGAAGTGATCGAGGACGCCGGGAAGAAAGAAAACCCAGCCAGTGAGAACCAGCGCCGACCACCATGCAAGGAAGGCAATGCGCCAGCGGCGCGTGTTCTCATTCCACTCAAAGGCCGCATAATAAGCGGGCGTGAGCGGAATCCAAATGAGAAGACTAGCCAGCGAGAGAAACTGCGCGGGCCGATGATGGCTTACGTCTCCGCGGCCAAGCGCAAAGCAAAGAACAAACTCAACGGCCACGAATGCCCATACTGTTGCAATTATCCGCGCGCGTCCCGGTTTACGCATGGTCAGCCCGAATGGAAGCATCAGCAGAATGGCGACAATCATCAGTGACGATTCAAGCTGGCTCGCTCCCGTGGGTCCGCCCGTGTCTGGATTGATGGCGGGATAATAGTCTGGAGTAGATGCGATGTAAAGCAAGCAGGGAACGGCAAGAAGAAGCGCAAGACCGAGCAGCTTCGCGCTCCGCGCGGCAAACGTCGCGGTCTTCCATGCGCGCACCAGCGAGAGAGCGAGCAGCAGCCAGAGAACAAGCATGGCAAGGGGAAAGAAGATGCGCACGTATCCGCTCCAGTCGAGAAAGAGTTTGCCGCTGGAGTGGCCTGAGAGCCATGAATACGCGCCCAGACCGAGCGCCGCCGACCAGACCCACAAAACCGGCCGGCACCACTGGGCAAGCGCTCCGCGGTCCGCGCCATAGGCCTTGAAGAGAAAGCCGGCAAGGGGCAGGCTGGTCCAACCGTAGAGCTCTAGGTTGATATGCACCATGATCCACCGGCCATAGGTCCACTCGCCCAGCAAGCGATTGAGAGCCGGAAAGAGCAGAAGAACAGCGATCATTACGCCGACGGCATTTGCAAACACAAGCCAGAACAGGGCGTGCCACGCGGCGCTGGCTACGGCCGTCGACGCAGTGTCTTGAGAGAGATTCGCATCAGGCGGATACTGGCTCATGGATCCTCCCGTCGTGCATCTCCAGCAAGCGGCCGCAGCGCCTGGCCAGGCCGCGATCGTGCGTGGCCATCACCAGGGTCACGCCTTCCGTGGCAACAATGTCGAGCAGCAACTCAAAGACCGCGCCGCTGGTCTGTTCGTCCAGTGAGCCGGTGGGCTCGTCGGCGAGCAATATCCTTGGCCGGTTCATCAGTGCGCGGCAGAGCGCGGTGCGCTGGCGCTCTCCTCCGGATAGTTTCTGAATTCGATGGCCGAGGCGATGCGTCAGTCCTGTGCGCTCCGCAAGTTGATGCAGGCGCTCCTGTGCTGTGCGGCGATCGACACCCGCGGCCACCGTGGGGATAAGGCAGTTCTCTTCGAGCGTGAGATCGGGAATCAGGTTATGAAGCTGAAAGACAAAGCCTACCTCGTGGCGCAGAAGCCGCAGCAGGTTGCGGTGGCGATTGACCTCGATGCCGTTGACTGAGACGCGCCCGCGGTCGGGATTATCCAGGCCGCCAAACAGATGCAAAAGGGTGCTCTTGCCACAGCCCGATGGCCCGCACAGCGCCACAGTCTGTCCTTCGGCAGCCTCAAAATCCACGCCCTTCAACACTGCGATTGCGCCCTCGTCATAGCTCTTCCACACGTCCTGGGCACTAAGGACGATGCGAGCCTGACCGCTCGAATGCTGGTCACTTACAAATGGCTTTGAAAGAATCATTCGAAGCGCAGCGCCTCCACCGCTTGGACGCGCATGGCGTATGCTGCCGGGTAAAGCGCTCCCGCGATCCCAGTGATCAAGGCAAGCAGAATCACGATCAGCATGACCACAGGCTGGATGGTGACGTCGATATAGCCATGCAGGGCAGGAACCAGCTTGAGCGCAAAGAGAAGGCTGGTTCCGGTGAGCAGGCCCAGCACCGCGCCCAACAAGGACACGACCGAGGACTCGCCAAAGATCATTGTGGCGATCTGAAGGTTCGAGAAGCCGTTGACACGGAGGATCGCGATCTCGCGTATCCGCGTAAACACCGACATGATCATGGTGTTGGCCACACCGAGGCCGCCCATCGCCAGGCCGCATCCGCCCACTGCCCAGGCCGTCGCCTTGAGAATCTTGAACTGGGAATAGGAGCGGGTGAACTCCTCGTCTTCAAGGCCGATAAGGCTGGCATACTTAGCCTTGACCATGCTCTTGAACAGGGCCGCATCGTCCTTGTTGCGCAACTTGATGGTGATCACCGAGGAAGTGCCTTCCTTGTGAAAGAAAGTCTGCGCCACGCTCAGCGGCATAAACACTCCGCCGTCCTCAAACCCGTTGGCTGTCTTCAGAATCCCGATGACGTGAAAGACTCCATGGCCAATCGGCACATGGTCGTTGAGTTTTGCGCCGAGAAACTCCGCGGCGCGCTCGCCGAGAACCACGTCATCGAGGTGCTGCGCGAAGGCGAACTTATCGCCGGCAATCCAGGCCGCTTTGCGGATGCGGGCGTCGTCGGCCGTCACGCCAAAGCAGGTGATGATAGGGTGGTCTGCGCTGGAGACAATTCCGAAGAGAACTGGATTGGCATGAGAGACCATCGGCCATCCGGCGATCTCTTCCACTGCCGCCGCGGGAACATTGCTGAAAAACAGATCGGAGACGTTGCGCTCAAAGACAATGATCTCGCTATCGTTGGAAAGGATGCCGGAGAACATGCCGATGGCGCCTTGCAAAATAGTGACCACGGTAAGCATGGCCGCGACGCTGAAAGCGATGCCGGCGATGCTGATGAACGACCGGATGCGATGGCGGCGCAGGTTGGTCACGATCAGCTTGAGAAAGATCACGGACGCGCTCCCATGGACAATTCACAAGCATTCTTGGTAACGCGGATCAGTTCGTCCTCCAGATTGCTCCGAAGCCGTCCCATGAACAGCAATTCCGGCTTCAATTTGAGCAGTTCGCCCAGCGTCCGGTCACCTAGGCGAATAAAACGCGTGAAACGCTCGATAGCGCCGGGAATTCCCATTGCCGCGGCGACGTTTGGCCGGTCGAGCAAAAGGTCGCGGGCCACGGTCTTCCCGGCCTGGGCCGCGCTCTCCAGCACATCTTTCAGGTCATCGACCATCTGATAGCCAAGGCCCCAATACAAGGCAATCCGTTCGAGTAGTTGAATCTCTCTAGATAAAGCGCCGCCCAGTATGGCCGGCAGAACCAGCGTAAGCCGAATCAACGAAACCGTCTTGCCCCGCGCAATTCGCTCTGTGGTCTCGCGGTTGTGCGGCAAGGTTGAGTAATGCAGGTCGAGGCTTTGCCCGTTGAGCAGGCCTTCAACGCCGAGACGCTGCTCAATGTAGGCCAGCGCCTGCGACTGGCATTGCCGGGACGCGGCCGCAGCCGCCCGCCAACTCAGCGCGTAGGCGCGATTGATCAGGGCGAGCGCGGTAAGAATCGCGCCAGCATCGCCGTATGCGAGGTGGACACAGGGAACTCCGCGCCGCTCCATGGCATTATCCATGCACGGCAAATCGTCGAAGACCAGCGACGCGGTGTGGAAGTATTCGAGCGCGATGGCCAGATCTTTCGCGGCAAGCTCATCCAGGCCATACGCCGCCGCCACCTGAAAGGCAATTTGCGGCCGGACGAGGCTACCCGGATTGTCGAGCACATGCCGCATCGCTTCTTCGAAGGGCGGATCGAGGACGGCGGGCAGCGGAAGGCTGGCTCTGAATGCATCCGCGAGCGGCGTCGTATTCAATATCTCCATGCTTGGCGCCAAGGTCACGTTGTTCCCATCTCCTTACGGTTGATTACAAGATTGCCAACGAAGTGGAAGGATGCGCAAAACTTTCCAGCGCGAGTCGACGATTCCAGGTTCAAAGGTGAGACGGAAGTACAGCGGCTTTGGAAAGCATTCAAGCCTTCAGGGTTCGATGACGATTTGTTCATCCATCCTGCACTACTACCAAGCATACTCACTCGAAATGACGAGGAGTGAACGCAACCATGACAGAGTTGTCATTTCTATGTCATTCATTGTTCTTATTGCGGTCAGTCCCGTTCATTGATGCAGTATCTAAAGGGGATCCGCCGGCCGGCGCTGTAGAATCCCTTCATGCAGCTTTTGCTCGTTGAAGACGAACTCGACATACAAAGTTTCCTCAAAAGTTCACTGGAGGAAGCTGGGTACCAGGTGGCAGCGGCATCCGATGGCAAGACCGCCGAGCTACTGGCGATTGACGGCGTGTTCGACATACTGGTTGTTGACCTTGGACTGCCAGATATGGACGGAATCAGCTTGATTCTCAAGTTGCGTCAACTTGGGGTGCGAGCGCCCGTGCTGATCCTGTCAGCTCGGCGTAGCGTGGATGATCGAGTACGGGGCCTGGAGCAAGGCGGGGACGATTACCTGACCAAGCCCTTCGCGCTGGCGGAGCTGCTGGCCAGGATGCGGAATCTGCTTAAACGAAACAGCCCAACCGGCAATGAGGCAACCAAACTGCGCGTGCTCGATCTGGAACTGGACCTGCTACGGCGAGAGGCAACCCGATCGGGGCAGGTCCTGCAACTTACATCGCAGGAATTTGTGCTGCTGGAGTATCTTTGCCGGAACGCGGGCCGCGTGGTTACGCGTTCCATGATTCTCGATAAGGTCTGGGGCATGCGTATCCAGCCGGACACCAATGTTGTGGATGTACACATCTATCGGCTGCGGGGCAAGGTGGATGGCAAGGGACAGCAGCCGCTGATTCGAACGCTTCGGGGTGTGGGCTATGTCCTCAAAGACCGCTAAGCCCATTCTGCACAGCGCCGCCTGGCGCATCTCGTTGTGGGCGACGCTGGCATTTGCGTGCGGAACCATGCTGGTCTTCGTTTTTCTGCACGGGTTTGTCGCCAACGACATTCAGCGGCGCAGCGATGCATGGCTGGCGGGCGAGGTCGAAGTGCTGGGCGATGTTGCCGAGCGGACTCCGAAAGATGCTCTCTACGACCGGGTTGTGGGAGAGGTGGCTGAGTTAGCAGGCAAGGAAGTACCGAACAAGGATGTGTCGGAAAGCAGTTCCAATGATTCGGTGTTCTTTCTACAGACAAGCGGCGGCGGCGCACTCCAGCTATGGGTTGGCGCGGGGAATGGCGAAGCGAATCTGCGGGCCATCCGGGCAAGCAGGATCGTTCCCGATCACCCAACGGACCTCGATGTCCACGGCTTCGCCGTTCCATTTCGCGTAGCTTCCATCCGCATGGACGACGGCAGTTACATTTATCTTGGGCTGTCGGAACGGGATGAATTGCGCGTGCTGAGGAGCCTGCGGCTGCGATTCGTCCTCCTTTGGTTTCTGCTTGTTCTCTTCGGGTTCGGCATCGTTTTTTATACCACCCGCCGCATGCTGAGTCATGTGCGGGAAATAACCGAGGCCGCTTCGAGAATCGGCCATTCCGATTTAAGCGCCAGGGTGCCGACGACCGCGCAAAAGGACGAAGTGGGCAACCTGGCCCTGACACTGAATCACATGCTCGACCGCATCGAGAATTCGATGCACCAGTTGCATACCATTACGGATTCTCTGGCTCACGATTTGCGCAGTCCCTTGACTGCGATCCGTGGCAAGCTGGAGATGTCTCTGTCAATTGGCTCGCATGGCGACCAGGCGGAGCCGATCGTCTCCGTGATCGAGGAACTGGATCGGCTGACCGATTTCCTGAACAAATCGCTGGATGTGGCGGAGGCCAAGGCGGACGCGCTTCGACTGACTCGCAGCGACGTCGACCTGGATGAGCTGCTCAGAATCATGATCGATCTCTACGAGCCGTCGATGTCGGAGAAGGGTTTGCGAATCAGGTTGCAAAGCGCCGGTCCTCTCAAAATCGAGGCCGATGCAGCGCTGATCCATCGGATGATCGCCAATCTCTTTGACAATGAGCTGAAACACTTGCCGGCTGCTTGCACGGTCACCCTGCGACTCACGGTTGAGGACGACAGTTCTTCGCTTATCGTGGAAGACGATGGGCCGGGCTTCGATCCGGAGGTGTTGCCTCATTTGTTTGAGCGCAGGGTAAAGGGCAGAGAGTCGAATGGCCACGGGCTTGGCCTTGCCTTTGTCGATGCGGTGGCGCGCGCGCATGGCGGAGCCGTTGCGGCTTCCAATCGCAAGAACGGTGGAGCGCGCCTCGATGTTATCCTGCCTCTCTTCGCCAATTCTGCCGGCCACGTGAACGCGAGCAGAAAGATGACGACCACTTCATCGCTGCAGCCGTAGAGCCTCCTGCACAATGACTCCAATCTATAGACGATCCTCGGATATTTCGTCCCACGGCACTTGATTGCGGACTGTTCCAGTCAACGCGGTGCTGGCAGGTGATGTCGAGCGGATTCACGAATGTGTCCAGGATTGATGCTTCGTGACCGCCGTCACTGTTTGCAAACCCGGGTCGCCCTAGACTCGATATATGGTTATCGGTATAGATTTATCGAATTCTCCAAGGATCAAACGGTCTGAAGCGCCGTCCATTCCTCAGCCGAGCCTGAGGCGGTTGCCTCAATACCACCATTACCTGGAGGATTTGGAAGCCCAGGGAATCCACCAGATCTCTTGCAGCGTGATCGGCCGGGATTTGGGGCTTGTGCCGGTGCAAGTCCGCAAAGATCTGCAATATACGGGGATCGTCGGCAAGCCGAAGACCGGCTACTCGGTGAGCGAACTTATCCAGGCCATTGAAACGTTTCTTGGCTGGAACAACGTCAACGAAGCGTTTCTTGTTGGGGTGGGGAATCTGGGTACAGCGCTTCTGGGCCACGAGCGGTTCACTCAATTCGGCCTGCGGATTGTGGCTGCATTCGATACCAACCCAGTCAAGGTCGGCCAATGGATCCATGACAAGGCGGTTTTGTCGCTGGACAAGCTAGCCGATCTGGCTCCGCGTATGAGCATCCATCTGGGAATCATCACGACCCCGGCTGACGTGGCGCAGAGTGTGGCCGATGAAATGATCAAGGGCGGCATCCAGGCGATCTGGAACTTTGCTCCAGTCAAGCTGAAGGTACCTGAACACATCATCGTGCATAACGAAGATCTCTACAATTCGCTGGCCTCGCTTTCCTGGAAGCTGGCGCGGCGATTCCGAGTGCCCATTCAAGAGAAGGAGGCTGTATAGATGGCGACGACGCCCATTGCCGTTGATCGCGCGGGAAGATTTGAGAAGGTGGTCAGCATCCTTGACCGCTACGCCCGCCGTCCGTCGGGCTTGATCCCGATCCTGCAAGCGATTCAACACGAATACCTTTATCTGCCGGAAGAGGTGCTGACGTATGTGGCCACCTCGCTGGATATTCCTCCGGCGCGCGTCTTTGGCGTGGCTACCTTCTACGCACACTTTGCGCTGGAACCCAAGGGCAAGCATGTGATTCGCATCTGCGACGGAACGGCCTGCCACGTGAAGCAGTCTCTTCCCGTGCTGAATGCGCTGCGCGAGAAGCTGGGCACCACCGAGAAGAGCGTGACCACGCCGGATATGCTCTTCACCGTCGAGACGGTAGCCTGCCTGGGCGCATGCGGGTTAGCTCCAGTGATCGTGATCGACGAGCAAGTCTACGGACAGATTACGCCGGAGCGGGCCATGGCTCTGGTGGATGAGATCAAAGCGACGGAGGCATCGCCCGTAATGGTTACAGCAACTGAGCAGCCCTCAGGGGAGGAGTTCCATGAATAGTACAGAAGCTCTCTCTACTCCAGGGAAGGGAACTGGAATCTCCACACATGCCCAGGTGCGCCGGGTGATCATCTGTGCCGGAACAGGATGCATGGCCAATGGGGCAATGAAGGTTTATGAGCAGTTCAAGCGCGAGATCGCCTACTCCGGGCTTCGCGTGATATTGGAACTGCGCGCCGAAGCTGCCAGCGATGAGATTCGCCTCTCTAAGAGCGGATGCCAGGGCTTCTGCCAGATGGGGCCGCTGGTCTCTGTGGTTCCGGACGGCATTCTCTACACCAAAGTGCGCAGCGAAGACGTAGCCGATATCGTCCAGCAGACCCTAGCCGGCGGGGAAGTTGTTGAGCGCCTGCTCTACAAAGACCCGTCAACGCGCAAGAGCTGCCGCGGGCTTGAAGACAATCCTTTCTACGCTCTCCAGAACCGGCTCGTGCTCAGCGAATGCGGATTCCTAGACCCCGAGGATATTCACGAGTACATGCTGCACGGCGGCTATCGGGCAGCGCGAAAGGCCTTCGTCGAGATGTCTCCGGAGGAGATTTGCAAAACGATTACGGACTCCGGGTTGCGCGGCAGAGGCGGCGGCGGTTTTCCGACCGGGCGCAAGTGGGATGCGGCGCGTGTGCAGAACTCCGCGAAGAAGTACATCATCTGCAACGGCGACGAGGGCGACCCAGGTGCATTTATGAATCGCTCTGTGATGGAGGGCAATCCGCATAGCGTAATCGAAGGCATGATGATTGCGGCGCGGGCAATCGGCGCCAACGAGATGCTGGTCTATGTTCGCGCCGAGTATCCGCTAGCCGTTGAGCGTATGAGGAATGCGGTGGCGGATGCGGAACGCGAAGGCATCCTGGGAAAGGATGTCTTTGGAACCGGCCTTGCGGTGAAGTGCGAAGTGATGGAGGGCGCAGGCGCATTTGTCTGTGGCGAAGAGACGGCCATGATTGCGTCGATCGAAGGCCAGCGCGGCATGCCGCGGCCCAAGCCGCCGTTTCCCGCGCAAAGCGGACTGTGGGGCAAACCGACCATCATCAACAATGTGGAAACGCTGGCGCACGTCTCCCGCATTCTCAATGTTGGCCCCGATGTTTTCAAAAGCATCGGCACCAAGGACTCACCCGGCACTAAGACCTTCGCTCTCACGGGACACGTGGCCAACACCGGCCTGGTCGAAGTTCCATTCGGAACGCCGCTGCGCGAGATTGTCTATAGTATTGGCGGCGGAGTGACCGACGACGCAGGAAAGATTTGGAAGAACGGCTTCAAGGCTGTGCAGATTGGCGGCCCGTCTGGCGGATGCCTGACCGAAGACCATCTCGATCTGCCTCTGGCCTATGAGTCGCTGCGATCTGTGGGCGCGATGGTCGGCTCCGGCGGACTGGTCGCGATGAACCAGGGCACGTGCATGGTGAGCATTGCGCGCTTCTTCATGGAGTTTACACAGCGCGAATCCTGCGGCAAGTGCGTGCTGTGCAGGGAAGGAACACGGCAATTGCTCGCGCTGCTGGACGATGTGATCGAAGGGCGAGCCGATGCAGGCACGCTGGATCTTCTGGAGAAGCTTGGACACGCGGTGCAGATTGGTTCGTTGTGCGGCCTGGGAAAGACAGCGCCAAATCCGGTGCTTTCGACGATGCGCTACTTCCGCAAGGAGTACGAAGAGCATGTTTTCGAGAAGCGCTGCCGGACCGGCCGCTGCAAGGCGCTACTGAGTCCAGAGATCAATCAAGTGAAATGCAAAGGCTGCGGCCTGTGCATCAAGGCTTGCCCGACAGGAGCCATCACCGGAGAAAAGAAGCAGCCTCACCACATCAATCCGGAGCTGTGCATCAAGTGCGGCGCATGCGCCACAGCATGCAAAATACACGCGATCGAGGGGATATAGCCAGATGAACAAGCTTACGCAGCCGACTTTGACAATCGACGGGAAGACTGTAGCAATCGAGGGAGAGCGCAACCTGCTTGAACTTGTGCGCAAGGCCAACATCGACTTGCCCACGTTCTGCTATCACTCCGAACTCAGTGTCTATGGCGCGTGCCGCCTGTGCCTGGTGCAGATTGATGGCCGTGGCATTCAGGGCGCATGTTCAACGCCGCCAGAGCCGGGCTTGACAGTGAAGACGACGACGCCGGAGATTCGCGAGATTCGCAAGATCGCGATTGAGTTATTGCTGGCCAACCACGATCAGAGCTGCCCGACCTGTCCGCGCAGCGCCAACTGCCAGTTGCAAAGTCTGGCTCTGCGGCTTGGCGTGAAGAAAGTTCGCTTCAAGTCCGTGCATCAGCCGGTTCCGCTGGACGAGTCCTCTCCCTCGCTGGTTCGCGATCCCAACAAGTGCGTGCTCTGCGGCGATTGCGTGCGCATGTGCGCGGAGATTCAGGGCATTGGCGCGATCGATTTTGCGTACCGCGGCCACGAGGTCAGCGTGCAGCCGGCCTTTGGAAAACTGCTGGGCGATGTTGAATGCGTCAATTGCGGTCAATGCGCGAGTGTCTGCCCCACTGGCGCTCTGACGGTGAAGTCCGAGGTCGATCAGGTTTGGAACTTGCTTGCCGATGCAAAGAAGAAAGTGATTGTTCAGATTGCGCCGGCTGTGCGCGTCGGGCTGGGCGAGTGCTTTGGAATGAAGCCGGGAGAAATTACCACGGGCCGCATTGTCGCTGCCCTGAAGCAACTGGGATTCGATCAGATTTACGACACATCTTTTGCCGCTGACCTCACGGTGATCGAAGAAGGCTCAGAGTTTTTGGCGCGCAAGGCGCAAGGCGGTACGCTGCCAATGTTCACCTCCTGCTGCCCTGGCTGGGTGAAGTATGCGGAGCAGTATTTTCCTGAGCTGCTGCCCAATCTTTCCACCTGCCGTTCTCCACAGGCGATGTTTGGATCGCTGGTGAAGGCGATGCTCCCCGATCAGCTCAAGATTGAGCGCAAAGATCTGAAGGTCGTCGCCATTATGCCGTGCACGGCCAAAAAATTTGAGGCGCAGCGCCAGGAGATGGGCGTCAATGGCGACCCGGATGTGGATTATGTGTTAACCACGCAGGAACTGGCGCAGATGATTCAATCCGCCGGCATCCTATTCGATACGTTACAGCCTGAGTCCTTTGACATGCCCTTCGGCTTCTATACCGGCGCCGGAGTGATTTTTGGAAACTCCGGAGGCGTGATGGAAGCGGTGCTGCGCTACGCCGCCGAGAAAGTTACAGGCGAGAAGCTCGAGCATGTTGAATTCGAGCAAGTGCGCGGCGAATCTGGCCTGCGCGAGGCCACCATTGCGCTCAACGGAACAGAGCTCAAGCTGGCTGTCGTTCACGGATTGCGCAATGCGCGCGTTGTCGCGGAACAGGTGAGAGCGGGAAAGAGCCGCTACGACCTGATCGAAATCATGGCCTGCCCCGGCGGATGCGTGGGCGGAGCGGGGCAGCCTGTGAGCACCCAGCTCAACGCGCGGGAGCAGCGCACCAAAGGCCTCTATCAAGCAGACAAGATGCTGCAACTGCATAAGTCGCAGGACAACGTCTTCATCACTGAATGCTATGCGAAGTTCCTGGGCGAGATTGGCGGGGAGAAGGCCCACCATCTTCTGCATACCAGTTATCAGAGCCGCCACCGCATAGCGGATGAATCTCTTGCGCTGATGCAGTCCGCGGGCGAAGACAAAGTAAAAGTCAGCGTTTGCCTGGGGACAAATTGTTTTCTGAAGGGCTCGCAGGAAGTGCTGAACGGAGTGCTGCGCCACGCGGAGCAGAACAACCTGGAAGGCCGCGTGGATGTGCGCGCGGGATTCTGTTTTGAAAAATGCGAGAGCGGCCCAACCGTAATGATCGACGGCCAACACGTTCCACACTGCACGGCCGCGAAAGCAGTTGAAGTGATCAACAGCAAGATCGAGAACGGCAACCAGGACCACACAGAAGACGCGGATCGAGAACGCATAAGCGGCCACTGAGGGTTCAGAACTGGAGATTCTCTTGATTACGCAAGAGTGTGCAGATTTTATTGTCCAGCAAGAGATTGAAGATATTTTGGCGCATCGCGCCAGTCCTGCGCCGGCGCGCGTCCGAGAACTGCTTGTAAAGGCGCGCGAGCAACAGGGACTCACCATGGAAGAAGTTGCTTGTCTTTCCTATGTTGAGAGTCCCGAGCTGCTGAGTGAAATCTTTTCGACGGCCAAGCAGATCAAGGAAGAGATCTACGGCACGCGGCTGGTTCTCTTCGCGCCGCTCTACATCTCCAACCGTTGCTCGAATGAATGCACCTACTGCGCCTTCCGCGCCACGAATACTGAGATCAAGCGGCGCACACTGACGCAGGAAGAGATTGCGGAAGAGACGCGCATCTTGATCCGCCAGGGACACAAGAGGGTTCTGATGGTCGCGGGCGAAGCGCTGCCGCCACAGGGTTTCCAATATCTGCTTGACAGCATTGCCACCATTTACAGCACGCGCGTAGGACCAGGTGAAATTCGTCGCATCAATGTGAATTTAGCCCCGCAAACAACGGAGCGTTTCAAGCAACTCAAGCAGGCGGAGATTGGCACCTTCCAGCTTTTCCAGGAGACCTATCATCGCCCCACGTACGCCCAAGTTCATCTGAAGGGAACCAAGAGCAACTACGATTGGCGCGCGACGGCTCTTGACAGAGCCATGGAAGGGGGCATTGACGATGTGGGAATGGGAGCCTTGTTTGGGCTTTACGATTGGCGTTTCGAGATCATTGCGATGATGCAGCACATTCGCCATCTGGAAGAGAAGTTCGGCGTCGGGCCGCACACCATCAGCTTTCCACGCATCGAACCCGCGGTCGGCTCCGAGATTGCTTCCAAGCCTCCGTATGCGGTGAGCGATGCAG
>Ga0302319_10005101_pt1 | contig 26570 bp, 20 predicted proteins | sample Bog_T0_2_FD_203319 | JGI IMG/M metagenome (GOLD analysis project Ga0302319, IMG submission 203319) | Peat permafrost microbial communities from Stordalen Mire near Abisko, Sweden - Bog_T0_2 | ecosystem: Environmental > Terrestrial > Soil > Wetlands > Peat | place: Sweden: Abisko, Stordalen Mire... | reverse complement strand
GGAAATCGGCTGGAAGCAATCCGCTACCGGCCCACAAGTGTTTTTATGGAAGGCTTGCCAATGCAGTTCGGGGGCCCAGCAGGTCTGGGCTGAGCTGAGCGGCTTGCTGGAGCTCGGCTTTGGCGGCAACCCGGTCGTTCAGGCCCAGGTATCCAAGACCGGCCAGGTAATGCGCGCTGGCGGTACGGGCGCGCGGTGAAACTTCACGTCCAGCATCTTCTCCGCCTCCGCTGGCGGAGGCAGTGGGCGCCGCCAACTCGTTCTCTCCTAATTGCAGCAGCTCTCGGAAGAGTTCCTTGGCTTTTTCTTCCTGGCCTAACTTTTCCCAGGCCAGGCCCTGGTAGTACGTTTGGGCGCTGGCGTCAGCCGCGGCGTTCTTCACCTGTTGGGGACGGCGCTCTGGACCAGGCTGGGGCGGCTCCACCGCTCGCTTCCAGGAGTCGGCGGCCTTCTGCGTCTCTCCAGAGCCTTCATAGGCGATGCCGGTCCAGTAAGCGATCTCCGGTTCATGGATGTTGGAGCCATCGATCCCGACGCCAATCGGCAAGTTGGCCGGGATGGTGATGGCGGACTGCAAGTCCACCAGCGCCTCTGCGTAGCGCTTGGCCCGGATTTCAGACTGGGCGCGCAAGATGTGGGCCTCGGTCCAGTGATCTACTACATTGAGATTCTCGCCTTCCGCCACCGCGAAGGAGTGCGTGGCCATCGTGCGGATTGCGTCCTCCACATCGCCTGTGTCAATTTGCAGCGCAAGGCCGCGGTTAATGGCGTCATCCCTGCCTGCCACCACGGAGGCATTCTGCTGGAAGAGCTTGAGGCGCTTGTCCAGCGGGGTTCCTGCCTGTTCGTAAAGTTCGTCCAGCTCGGTGAAGTGCAGGGCGTACTTGTGTTCGAGAGAGACGGCCTGCTCCAGTTGAGCAATGGCTTTGTTGATGTCGGCCCCGGATGCCTGGTGCATATAGGCGGTGGCAAGGTTGCGATGGGTGATAGCGAAGGAGGGATCGAGTGCGGCTGATGCCTCCCACAACCGTGTGGCTTCCTCCGGTTGCCTGTCGTATAAGAGATTGCCCAGATAATAGGTCGCGCGCGCATCGCGAGGGTTGGCCTCGATTGCGCTGCGCAGCACGTCAATGGCTTCGCTCTGGAAGGGAAAGACGTAGTCGGGCGGCATCGACATGGCCAGTTGGTCGTAGCGCAGGGCATTCTCGGATTGGCCCAGCTTGCCAGCAAAATAGCCGAGGTAGTAGTAAACCAAGGGGTGGATGCGGGAGTTGTCCGGCGCCGAAGCGGTGGACAGTAGAAGCACGTCGGCGCCGTCCTGCCAGAGTCCCTCATTCAGGTATTCCGCGGCGGTCTCCTGGGCGGTCGCGGGAAACTGATTCATGGTAAACGCAAGTCTCTGCGCGGTGCTTTTGTCCCCAGAGATCAGGTATGTCTCGGCCATGGCCCTCACATCCAATGGGTCCACCCCGTGCGAGGCGCTGGCCAGCACCTGCAATGCCTCCTCTTTGCGCCCCAGATGCCGCAACACTGCTGCTTTCAAATTCTGGGCACGAATGTTCAGCGCATTGGAATCGATCGACCGGTTCACAAAATCAAGCGCGTCGTCCAGGTCGCCGCGGGAGGTGGCGATCTGCGCCAGCGAATAGTAGCCGGCAGCCTTCCATGCCTGGCTCCAGGTGGCCTTATAGAAACACGCGTACGCTTCATCGGTCTTGCCCTCGGCCTTGATGGTGGCGCCGAGGTAATAGATCGGCTCGGCATCCCTCGGAGTGGTATAGCGGTCCGTCGCGCGCTCCAAGGCCTTGCGCAGATATTGCTCCGCCTCCGCATACCGCGCCCTGGTAAACTCCCGGATGCCCAGAGCTGTGTTGACTCTGGTGTCACCGGGGTCGCGGCGCAAAGCCTCCTGCCAATAAAGCAGAGGGTCCACATTGGGATCGTGGAACTGCTGGGCGCGCAGCCCAATCAGGTAGAGTTCGTCGTTGCTCTTGATCTCCTGCGGGGCAGGCGGCGGAGTAACTACCGGAGGTTTTGGCTGGGGGACAAGACGGACGGGAGTGTAAGAAACCAGCTCTCGGTCTCCATCCCAAAGCGAAGCAACCAGGTCGTGTTCATCGATGTCTGCCGGCAGGGCAACCGATTTTACGTAGGCCTTGGCTGGGTTGATAGCGATGGTCTCATCGAGCAGCACCTTGTTGCCGGCCTTCAGCACAACCCGCGCGCCGGGGTGGGATGAGGTTGTGTAGAAGCCCACCTTGGCCATGCCGGCGCTCACTTCCAGGTTCACGGCAGCTTCCAGATTGGCCTTCTTCACGCCGCCAATATCCCGGAAGGGATACCAGTTCATGCTGAACGACCGCGTTTCGTAGGGCTGCATCCAAGTGTAATCCGGCTGATTATCCGAGTAGGCGCCCGCCATCAGCTCCATATAGGGGCCGTCGTCGTCGGTGAGGGTGGCGTCCCATCGCTTCCCGTTCGCTCCGTTGCCCCAGGTCCAGAACTTCTTGCCGGGAACGATGTTATGATCGGCAACGCTCAGGGTTCCGGCTTCTTTGCCGTGGTCATAGCCGCCAAAGAAATCGTCCTGATAGTTCCACGCGAAGACGGAGTTCGCTTTCATGTGATTCTTGTACCAGCTGATGTCCACGCCTTTGGAGAAATCCGCGCCGTTGTAAATGGAATGAGAGATCGGCCACTCGGTGAACTCGCGTTTGCCGTGATACACCCCGAACTGAGTGCTGGGCGGAAAAATCACCTGGTAGTTATCGTTTGTGTGGATCGCCAGGTTGGCAAAGCAAAGCATGGAGTTCGATTCCGGCGTGCGGTTGAGAATGCGCACCGAGGCTTCAAAGTAACTCTTGCCCGGCCGCAGCGTGTATCCCACGGCCCAGCGCATGCGCTGGCGGATTTCCAGCTCGCCCACCCAGACGGTCTTGCTGCCATCGGCATTCTCCTCCAGCTTGTATTGCACCGGGAGGAAGGTGGTGGCGCGATGATGATGGGGAATGTTCCATTCCAGGCCGCCGGAGATCCACGCGCCCAGCAAGCCGATCAATGCCGGCTTGATGACGTGCTGGCGGTAAATGAAGTTATAGTTATCTGTCTTATCCACAGCTTCGAAGATGCGGCCACCCAACTCCGGCAGAATGCCAATCCGGATGTATTCGTTTTCCAGATAGACGATGGTATAGGTCTTGTCGACTTTCTTGCCGGTCAGCGAGTCGTACATGGGGTAGGGGTAAACAGACCCTTGAGCGCCCTGAGACGCGCGGCCGGAAAAGAAGATCGGATTCGGTTCGGGATCTCCAGCCAGATAAGTTGGAATCACGGCTTTTGTCTCCCAAACCCTCACCCCTGAATCATCGGCGGCAAAGGCGGCGGCTGAGGTAAACAGCAGCCCAACAACAGCAATCAGATGAAATACCGGCCTTCGAACCATAATGGATCTCCTGCTTCGAATTTCGCTTAAGGATGATCCTATAGCCATGATCTTCATTCGTCCAGGGTGCATCCAGCGTCTCGCTGTTAGATCTTTGGCTGAAGCGCTTGTAGGAGGCGAGGAGCATCTCAATGCTGGCGGAAATTTGTGCGGTGCTGAGCGGGTACCGGTTGTGGATTGGCTCCATTAGCGGGTTCGCGGCGACCAGTTCGGCCAGTTGCTGTTCTGCCGGGATAAAAGTGAACTCAATGCCGATCTTAAGCCGGACTATAAGTCTTTTCCGTTTCTCTGATCAACTTCCCGAATAACGCTTTACAAACTTGGGAGCGGGGATTCCGTAGCGCCTCAGCAGATTTGAAATCTCGCCCAAGTCGTGATCGCAAAAACCAGGGGGCGAATAAAAGTCGGAGAGAAAACAGCGGGGGAGCGGACAAAGAAAACGAACAGGAGCGTGGGGAATCCGGCGTCGGATAGATGGGCGGCGATGTCAGCTTGATCGCCGATCCCCCTTATTTGAGCGTCGATCTGTCTTATTTTACGCGCATATCCTCCGCATCCGCCGAATGCCCCGTTGCATGAGGCACAATAATCGGCTTGCGGGGAGGGATGTTGGCGTCGTGCGCTGTGCTTGAATTTGTGGCCGTGGATTCCGTGCCGCTGGTCAGCAGATTATTGAGCATGGGAATACTCTCGCGCTGCGTTTCCACAAAGTCCACGCCCTCAGCCGTTAGAGTGAAAGAGGCATTGTCTGCGCGCGAGATGTACGATTTCTTTTGCAGATACCACATGGTGAATTCCAGATAATCGCGGGGAAACCCCATACACTCCTCAACTTCGGCAAGCGAAACTTCGGGGTGGCCTGGGTTTGTGCGTCGTCGAATATAGAGCAGTGCCAGCACCGCCAGCCGCCGGTTCAACTCGCCGTCGATTTTGTCCATAAAATCGATCGAATTGGATAAAGGGGTCGGCGGTTCTGTTTCCTTTGCGCTATCTGCATCGTATTGTGCATGGCGCGCGGGATCGGACAGTACATCGTAAGCTTCTTTCAACAGGCGGAAGGTGTTGGCATCTCCTGTAATAGGGTTGTCGGGGTGATAGCGGGCCGCCAGAAATCGATAAACGCGGTGGATTGTGTCCTGGTCCGCATTAGGGCTGATTTGCAGAAATTCGTAGTAATTCGGTTTTTTCACATGTCTCCATTGGGGGATGCCCATTCACTCGTATTCAGAGGAATCCTGGTGTTGACATTGTCCCGGAAACAGCATAACCCAGCTTACTATCCCGATTATCCGCCTGAGGCAGTGTGAACAGCTTCTATTTCACCCTTACCTTTGGCTCGACCGACAGCCCCGGCCTTAGCTCGTGGTTGGGGTCTTGGCTGGCCAAGTCGGTGAAGTCGATGCGCACCGGCACGCGCTGCACCACCTTGACATAGTTTCCTGTCGCATTCTCCGGCGGGAAGAGCGAGAGTACCGAGCCGGTGGCGCCGCCAATCTGCGTAATTTTGCCGTGGTAGCTCTTGCCGGTCGAGTCCACTTCAATCTCCACCGGCTGGCCGGCGGACATATGGCGCAGTTGCGTCTCCTTGAAATTGGCCGTCACCCACAGTCCTTCCAGCGAGACCAGCATCGTCAGGTTCTGCCCCGGCGCCACGTTCTGGTTGATCTCGACGCTCTTGCGGGTAATGATGCCGGCCGTGGGAGCGACAATTCTGGTGTAACTCAGGTTCAGCGTGGCCATGTCGAGCTGCGCCTGCGCCTGCTCAACCTGGGCCTGGGCCTGCTTGGCGCGGGCACTCTGCGCGGCCACCTGCTGCGGACCGGTCTGGGCAAACTTCAAACCAGCCTGGGCTTGTGTTTCGCGCTCCTTGGCCACCTTCACGCCGTCGCTGGCGGCCTGCTCGGCGTGGCGGGCGGCGGAGAGCTGCGCTTTGGCGGCGTCGGCTGCGGCTACGGCCGCGTCAAACTGCTGCTTGCTGATGACGTCTTTCTCCACCAGCGGCTTGTAGCGCGCGAGATCGGCCTGGGCTTTGACGTTGTTAGCTTTGGCCTGGGCGACGCTGGCTTGCGCGGCCTCCAGTTGCTGCTGGGCCTGCTCTACGGCGGCGGCTGAGCCGCTCAGGGTTGCGTCAGCCGAGGTCAGATTGCTACTGGTGTTCACCGTGGTGATGGGCACATTCACGTTGGCCGCAGCGGCGTTGGCCTCGGCGCTGGCCAGAGCGGCTTCAGCATTCTCGACGGCAACCTTGTAATCGCTGGCGTCCAGCTCGGCGATCAGGTCGCCAGCTTTGACCACCTGGTTCTCATCGACGTAAACCTTGGCGACCTGCCCGGCGACGCGTGCGCTGACTTGGATCAGATGGCCGTTGACCTGGGCGTCATCGGTGTTTTCGCTGTAGGTGGAACGCCACCAGAGTACGACGGCAACCAGCGCAAGAACCACAACCACAACGGCTACTATGACGTTGCGGCGGGAGTTCGGCGGCGGAGCCTCGTTGGGTTCGTCGGCTTCGGGTAGGTTTGCAAAGCTATCTGCCACGGTTACTTTCCTCCCAGATAGTTCTTGTAGTTCTCGCCTGCTCCCAGCGCGCGGGCCAAGCTGAGCTTGGCCACATTATGCCGGTAGAGGCTGGTCACGTATTGGTCGTTGGCCTGGGCCACGGACTGTTGCGCCTGGCTGACGGCCAGATTGTCGCTGACGCCGTTGGCGTAGCGCTGCTGCGCCTCGCTGAGTGCCTCGCCGGCCAGGGTCACACTCGATTGGGCAACCTGTACCTGCTGCTGCGTCGAGGCAATGTCCAGCAGGGCGTCGCGCACATCGGCGTCCACCTGCGCGTTCTTGTCGCTCAGCCGGGCCTGCGCGGTCTCCAGTTGCGCCTGCGCCTGCTGCGCCTGGCCGCGCAGGGCAAACTCGTCAAAGAGCGGAAAGCTCACCACGCCGGCGGCGTCGCCGGTGCCGTGCGAGTGTTTCACATTCACGCCAATGTCGCCGTAGTCGCCGGCAAAGCTGAGGGTCGGCAAACGGGCGTCGGTGGCTGCCTTGCGCTGCTGCTGAGCGGCTTGCGTCTGCTCCACCATCGCGGCCAGGTCCTTGCGGTTGGCGTGGGCCTGGCGAATGGCGGCTTCCACATCGATTTGATCGAAGGCCGCGTAGGGCGCCTTGTCGGCCAGAGTGAAGCTCTGCTCGAGCGGCAAACCAATCGTCCGCGCCAACGCCAGCTTGTCCTTTTCCAGGGCGTTCGTAGCCGCAATCAACTTCTGCTGCAACGATTGGTAATCCACGCGAGCGCGCAACTCATCGAGCAGCGGCGCCGTGCCCGCCTGGTGATTGGCGACGGCCTGATCGAGGGAAACCTTGGCCGTGGCCACCTGCGCTTCCACGCTGGCGACGCGGGTTTCGTCGGCCAGAACCAGCAGATAGGCGTTGCCCACCACCAGCACCACCAGCTCACGCGCATCCTGGGCCGACAACTGGGCGGCGGCAAAGTTGTGGCGCGCGGCCAGATAGTTGCGCAGCGAGGCCACGTCCACCAGCGACCAGTTCAGATTGGCGCGCAGATCGGTGAATCCAAACGGCCCGATGATGGTGGCAAAGCCGGGAATGCGCAGCCCCTCGGCGGGCAGGTCAACCTCCATCACCGATTCCTTGATGCTGCCGTCCACTGTTGGCAGCAGCGCCTGCAACTGGCTGAGCCGTTCGCCGCGCGCGGCCGCCGTCTGCGCGCTGCTGAGGATCACGCCCAGGTTTACCTTCAGCCCTCTCTGGATGGCGTCGTCGAGGGTCAGCGCGATCGGCTGCGCAGAGACCTCGCCCGTGGCCACGCTGCCCTGAAAGGGAGAGGCGCTCTGCGCGGCCAGCCCGCAGGGAAGCAGCAATGCCGCAGCCAGCGCCGTCAGACCCAGCCGCCGAACGCGGAGGGCAGCGCGCTTCGAGTTGTCACACCATAAAAATGAGGAAATCAAGCTCGTTCGACTCTCAGCGAAGAACTGCGGTCCGGCAACTTCGCTCCTGATTGGATGCGCGAGCGCGGCAACAGGCTTCGTCTCTCTAGTGTACCGAATCCGCGGGGCAAAAGTCGGGAATCCTCAGCCAACGCAAGGCTCAATCGGGAAGCCGGAGCGCCGTTCCCTGATCCCTGACCCCTGATCTCTGTTCCCTGTTCCCTATTCCCTATTCCCTGTTTCGAAGCATTTGCGAGGCCAACGAGCAAAGTCCCTGGCGAAAGACCTCGCGCGCCGCCTCCGGCGTCCAGGCTTCGGCTTGCGGTCCGCCGTGCGCCTTCAGCAGCTCAGCCGTCTCGGCGGCGGTGAAGCCGGCCACCGCGCGCAGCACGAAGACGGTGCGCATAGCAACCGGAAGGCTGGCCAGCCACTCACGCATCCGGTCGCGTTCCGGCCCGCCGATGATGCCTTCCAGCTCCTCGGCGGAGATTCCCACCGCGGCCAGATCGTCGTCCTCAATGCAGATGGTTGCTGTCGCAAGGCCGAGCGGCGCGGCCAGATTTGCGGGACTGCGCTGGGCGAGCAGGTCGAGCGCCGCGGCGCTGAGCGACCGGCGGCTGCTGCGGCGCGCCACTTGCGGGTCTTGGCAGACAGAGACCTCCGCACTGGCAATCGCTTCCTCCACCAGCCGCGCACTCTCTTCGCCTTCCCCCACCAGCATCGAGGCCAGACTGTAAAGCCCGGCGGCGACCAGCTCGAAAATCTCTTCCATACCATCGAAGGCCTCCGCTCCAGAGGGAATTGGCGGCTGAATCAGGTTGAAGATTGCGGGGCTTGATTCCTGGGGCATGGGGACGGCTCCTTTCCTGGGGGAATGCAAGTGGAATCACTTCCTATCCTCAACCAGCAAGGCCATGCGGGTCAATGCGCCCCTGTTGAGGTGTGCAGATCAATCGCATAAAGTAATTTGCAGATTATTTCCCGCATTCGATTATTCTGCTCTCAGGTAAGCCTTTGGGGCCGGCTCGGAAGCAAGCGAAAAGCTACCCCCCCCCCATTTTCTGTGAAACTGTGAAGACTTCGACAGAGCGCATCTTCTCTCTATTTGCTTTGTTTTCTGCGCTTTGTGTCCGTGATGCGATAGTCTCACATCCATGCGATTGCCCTGTCGAGGTTTGCAATCAGCGAGAAAGTTCAGTCTGTTTTATCATGAATGTATGGCATTTCCGATTAAAACCTGCGTTGTCTGCTCGGAAGAGTTCGAGTTGAAGCCCGACAAGCCCGGCTTTGCCAATCGTTGCCCGGCGTGCAGCGAATCCGAATCCACCGAAACTGCCGATAAGCGCCGCCTCGATGCCGATGCGCGCAAGGCCGAGAGCGAGATGAACGAAGCCCGCAGGCGCGCCATCCGCGATATGCTCTATCGCAAGGAGAGCTGAGGACAGCAGCAGAGCGGCCAGATGGACTGGGCGGTCTACCGGGCATTTTTCTCCATCGATATTCCGTTTTTGGCGATCCGGAATTCCCTATCTGAAGAGCGTTTCGATTCTTTTTCGATAGTTTAACTTCAGTTTTTCAAGAAAACGCTGTAGACTGCCAACACGGCACGAAACGGATTGCATGGCCCGAACGGCACAAAAACATAAACTCTTCAACGGCCGGGATCACTCCTGGATGCAGTTCAACCGGCGTGTGCTCGAAGAGGCCGAGGACTCGGCTAACCCGCTTCTGGAGCGGGTCAAGTTTCTGGCCATCACCGGCAACAATCTGGACGAATACGTTGAGGTGCGCCAGGCCGGACTGATGCAGCGCATCGAGGACGGCTATCGCCAGCCCGGTTTTGACGGCCTCCGCCCGGACGAATCGCTGACCGCGCTGACGGCCGACATTCACGACTTTGTGGACGCGCAGTACCGCTGCTGGAACGACCACCTTCTGCCGGAGTTGAAGAATCAAGGCATTCGCCTGCTGGAGTGGGAGGAGTTGAGCGAGGAGGCGCGCGAGTTTGCCCAGAGCCACTTTCAGCGCGAAGTGGACCTGCTGCTGACGCCCATCGCCATCGACCCGGCCCATCCCTTTCCGCGGGTGCTCAACAAGGCGCTCTGCCTTGCGCTGCTGCTGCGGCTCAAGCGGCGCAGCAGCGGACCGCTGGTGCTGGGGGTGGTCACGGTGCCGCGCGCCCTGCCGCGCTTTGTCCGCCTGCCCTCGGCCGAGGGCGCGCACGATTACCTGCTGCTGCAGGAGCTGATTGCGCAGAACCTGGGCGGAATGTATCGCGGCTACGAGGTGGTGAGCCGCGCCGCCTTCCGCGTCACGCGCAACTCCAACCTCTACTTCGAGGAGGAAGAGGCTCGCTCGCTGCTGGAGTCGATTCGCGTGGAGCTGCACAACCGGCGCAAGGGCGACGCCGTCCGCCTGGAGATTGAGACCGGCGCCGATGCGGAGATTGTCGAGCGGCTCAGGGTCAACTTCGAGCTGGAAGAAGATCAGGTCTATAGCAGCGACGGCCCGGTGAATCTCTCGCGGCTGATGTTTTTTTATGGCGATGTGCATCGACCCGACCTGAAGTTTCCGCCCTTTACGCCCAAGACGCTCAAGCTCAGCCGCAAATCGGCCAACATCTTCGACGAGCTGCGCCAGCACGACGTGCTTCTTCATCATCCTTACGACTCTTACGATCCAGTTGTTGATTTCATCCAGCAGGGCTCCGAAGACTCCGCCGTCGTCAGCATGAAGCAGACGCTCTATCGCACCAGCCAGGATTCGCCGGTCTTCAGCGCGCTGATTGAGGCTGCGGCCAGCAAAGAGGCGACGCTGGTGGTAGAGCTGATGGCGCGCTTCGACGAGGCGTCGAATATCCGCTGGGCGCGCTCGATGGAGGACGCTGGGGTGCAGGTCTTCCACGGCGTCGTCGGCCTCAAGACGCATTGCAAGCTGGCTATGCTGGTGCGCCGCGACGAGGATGGCGTTACCCGCCGCTACTGCCACCTGGGCACCGGCAACTACAACCCCGTCACCGCCCGCTTCTATACCGATTTGAGCCTGCTGACCAGCGATCCGCAGATTACCGAACGGGTGCACATGGTCTTCAACTACCTCACCGCGCACGCCGAAATCGACGACTACAGCCCGCTGCTGGTGGCGCCGCTGACCATGGCCGAGAGCTTTCTGGGGCTGATCCGCCGCGAGTGCGAGCACGCGCAGTCCGGGCGGCCGGCCCACATCGTCGCCAAGATGAATGCGTTGCTGGAGCCATCGGTGATCGAGGCGCTCTATGCTGCCTCACAGGCCGGCGTGGAGATTGATCTGATCGTCCGCGGCCTTTCGATTCTGCGCCCCGGCGTCAAGGGCCTGTCCGAGCGCATCCGCGTCCGCTCCATCGTGGGCCGCTTTCTGGAGCACTCGCGCATCTTCCACTTCGCCAACGGCGGCGACGACGAAATCTATCTCGGCTCGGCCGACTGGATGCCGCGCAACCTCTTCGAGCGCTGCGAGGTCGCCTTCCCGGTGCGCGACCCGGCCGTGATGGCGCGCATCCACGACGAGATTCTGCCCGCGTACTTGGCCGACACGGCGAAGGCCCGCCTGCAACAGCCCGACGGTAGTTACATCCGCGCGAGCAAGCTGCTCAAGGAGGCTAAGCCCTTCGACAGTCAGGAGTTCCTCATGCAGTTGGCCGAGGGCAAGGCGGATCTGAGCGCCATACCTAAGACCAGCGCAATCAAGCCGCCGGCGAAGGCCGCGGCAAGAAAGACCAAGGCCGCCGATTGACTGAGTGCTTTGGCAGCAAGCCGAGGTTCTACCTTGTAGCTCTATCGGTCATTGGCTCTTGTTGGATTAACGTATCATATTTACTATCATCGACATACGCTAAATAATATTTTAGAATCAGAGTGTTGACATTGTTTTCGTATTGATGTATTGTCCAAATATGCAAGAAATCTCGTCGACCGAAATTATCCAGCGAATTCAGTCCGAAAACCCATGGTGGCAGGGAGATCACACCATCAGCGCGATTTTTGGAGAGATGAAGCGGCGCGCCTATTTTAATTTGTTCCTTCCACTGGTCAAGGAACAGAATATGCGCAGGGCCGTCGTCCTCATGGGTCCCAGACGCGTAGGAAAAACTGTAATGATTCACCACGCGATTCAGGCACTCATCGATGATGGAGTGTCGCCTGAATCTATCGGATATATTTCTGTCGATCACCCAATATATAACGGACTCAGTTTGGAAAAAATGCTCGAATACTATGCGCAGTCGAGTGGACTGAATCATAAACGCGACCATATATATATTTTTTTCGATGAGATACAATACTTGCGCAACTGGGAGGTTCATCTCAAAACCGCTATCGATACATATCCCAATATCAAACTAGTGGCGTCTGGCTCAGCAGCTGCCGCACTGCGGCTTAAGTCTCAAGAGTCCGGCGCGGGTAGATTTACCGATTTTCTACTTCCTCCTCTGACATTCTATGAATACATCGACCTGATGAATAAGGCGGACATGGTAAGAGAGCCAACCGAAGATCATCCGCGCCGCTTTTTTGCGGCCAATAATATTGAGTTATTCAATAATGAATTTATCAACTATTTGAACTTTGGCGGATATCCAGAGGTGATTTTCTCGCCCCAGATTCAAGCTAATCTTGGAAGGTTTATCAAAAGCGATATAGTCGATAAGGTCTTGCTTAGAGACTTGCCTAGCCTGTATGGAATCGGGGATATTCAGGAACTCAATTATTTATTCACGACGCTGGCATTCAACACAGCGAATGAGATATCCCTGCAAGAATTGGCGCAAAACTCAGGCGTAGCCAAGAATACCATCAAGCGGTACATCGAATATCTTGAGGCCGCCTTTCTGATAAAGGTTGTCCATCGGGTAGACCATAGTGCCAAAAGGTTCCATCGCGCGAATTTCTTCAAAGTGTATCTTACCAATCCAACCATGCGCGCCGCGCTCTTTTCTCCCATGAAATCAGACGATGAAGGAATCGGCCGCTTGGCTGAAACTGCAATATTCTCGCAGTGGTTTCATAGCGACGCTACTCTATTTTACGCGAGATGGGATAAAGGCTCCGACAAAGGAGAGGTGGACTTGGTTCGTCTCTCGCAGGAAACACAAAAACTGGAGTGGGCTGTGGAAGTTAAATGGTCAGATCGTTACTGTGAGAGGCTAAATGAATTGAGCGGCCTTATCGGGTTCTGTCATAAGAACCACCTGAAAAGAGTCCTTGTGACTTCCAGGTCTAAGACCAAGAAATGCGAAGAACAAAACATCAAGTTTGAATTCATGCCTGCAAGTGTGTATTGCTACACAGTTGGGTACAACATAATTCATTCGAAGGATTCAGAGTGGGTCAAATAACGGCTGAAATCGTTGATGTGTTGTGAGTCTGCTCAGTCCAGACTTGCGTACCAAGGCTCTGGCAGAAAGTCCGCTGGGCCTTCCATCCGTTTGCCTGTCATAGGCGTCAGGATGGGAGGTCCGGCAAGTTCAACTCGCCCGCTGCGCCCCTAGCATCGACTCAAGAATCTGATCGGAGACTTCCCTCACCGCTCCCGGCGAATGAGAGAGGAACAGCGTGTTGGTCTTGTCACTTTCGCCGATCGACTTCAGCGTGTCAAAGTACTGTGTCACCAGCACCAACTGCATCACGTCTTTCGACGAAGCGCCATCGACGGCCTTCTGGAACTCTTCGACCGAGTTCTGCAATCCTTCGATAATCGCCTTGCGCTGGTTGGCAATGCCCTGGCCTTGCAGCGCCTTGCTTTCGGCCTCGGCTTCGGCCCGCTTCACCACCAGAATCTTCTCCGCCTCGCCGCGGGCGTTGGCGGCCACCTGCTCGCGCTGGGCGGCGTTGATGTCGTTCATCGCCGACTTCACCTTCTGATCGGGAACGATGTCCGTGACCAGCACATTCACAATCTCGAAGCCGAAGGTCGCCATGTCCGCATCCAGCTCCTGCTTGACGGCGGCGGCGATGCTCGATTGCGAGGCGAAGACCTCATCCAGCGTCATGCCCGGAACGTGGCCCAGAATCACCTGTTCGACGTAGCTTTTGATCTGCGCCGTCGGGTCGGCGAGCTTGTAGTAGGCGTCGTAGACCTTCTCCGGGCGCACGCGATTCTGCACCGAGATGGGAATGGTGACGAAGACGTTGTCCTTGGTCTTGGTCTCCATGGTCAGCGAGATTTGATTGACGCGCAGGCTGACGATGCCCGCCACCGTGTCAAAGAAGGGGCGCTTCCAGTTCAGGCCCGGATCGGCGACGCGCAGAAACTTGCCAAAACGCGTGATGACAGCCACTTGCGCCGTGTTTACGGTGAAGAAGCTGCTCAGGATGACGATGAGAACGATGAGAGCTGTGGCTCCCAGCGGAATCAGGATAATTGGGTCCATTCAAAGCCTCCGTTGCCTCATCTTGAAGCAACGAACCATCATACAGCAACGAGATTGAGGCTCGTTAAGCACGCGAATGGTAGACAAGGCGCTTCCAAACTTGAGAGCGGCTGGCGATGATTCCATCAAGCAGTGCAGGCCTCCCGCGCCTCGAATTCCTTCTGAAAATATGGCTGCCGCAACAAATATATCTCTGGCGCATCAAATCTTGTATATGAATATGAAGGAGAGTGTCTACCATGTCGCTTCGCCCCGTTAAGCAAATCTTTGAAACCAAACCTACCGTCGAGGGCGCCGGCGTCAAGTTGCAGCGCGCCTTCGGCTTTGGCAAAACCGCCGAGTTCGATCCCTTCCTTTTGCTGGACGACTTTCGCAGCGACAATCCAGCCGATTACATCGCTGGATTTCCCTGGCATCCCCACCGCGGAATCGAAACCATCACCTATGTGCTGGCCGGCGAGGTGGCACACGGCGACAGCCTGGGAAACAAGGGCCGCATGACCGCCGGCGATGTGCAATGGATGACCGCTGGCAGCGGCATTCTGCACCAGGAGATGCCCTCCGGCGATGCAAAGGGCCGTATGCACGGCTTCCAGTTATGGGCCAACCTACCCGCAGCCTTCAAGATGATCGACCCGCGCTACCAGGACATTCCCGCCAACGCCATTCCCGAAGTAACCGAGGACGACGGCAGCCGCGCCCGTGTGATCTGCGGCGAATTCTGGGGCCAAAAAGGGCCGGTGGAGGGTGTGGCCACTGAAGCGAATGTAGCCGCGCGCTATGTTGACATCTCCATTCCGCCCGGCAAGCGCAAGCGCATCCAGGTGGAGACGACGCGCAACGCCTTCGCTTACGTCTTCGCCGGAGCGGGAAGTTTTCGCGATTCCTCCGCGCCCCGGGCCGTATTGACCGAGTCGGCGGTCGATCCCAATGCCACGCCGGTATACGACGCCCACAACCACTCCCTGGTGCTCTTTGATCGCGGCGATGAGATCGTGGTGCAGGCTGGTCCCGAGGGCATTCGCTTTTTGCTCGTCTCCGGCAAGCCGCTCGAGGAGCCGGTGGCCTGGTACGGACCCATTGTGATGAATACCGAGGCCGAACTGCAGCAGGCTGTCCGGGAGTTACAGGACGGAACCTTCATCCGGCACGGGTAAGTAAGGTTGCACAGGCAGTGAACCGGGGCGTATTCTGCAATCTGTTCTTCCGCAGCGGGATGGACCTTTGCGCGGAAGAGGACTCTCAGCAAAGAAAGTGCCCTGGATGACGGGTCGCGAAAGAATTCTTGCCGTGCTTGCCGCGGAGAGGGCTGACAGCCTTCCCTGTATGCCCATCACCATGATGTTTGCCGCCGATGTGCTCGGCGTCCAATATGGGCAGTATGTGCGCGACCATCGCATCATGTCGGAGGCGCAGATCAAGACAGCCGAGAGCTTTGGCTTCGACTATGTCTCCACCATCTCCGATCCCACGCGGGAAGCCTGTGACCTGGGTGCGAATATCGAATGGTATGACGATCGCCCGCCCGGTATCAACGAGGAGCAGGCGCTGTTTGTTGACAAGTCGCTGCTTGCCCGCATGAAAGCCCCCGCAGCGATCTCCGGGGGGCGCATGGAAGACCGCGTCAAAGGAGTCGAACTGCTGCGCCAGCGGGTGGGCAGGGATCTGTTCGTCGAAGGATGGGTGGAAGGGCCTTGCGCGGAGTCGGCTGACCTGCGCGGCATCAGCCGCCTGATGACCGATTTCTCCGATGACCCGGAGTTTGTTCACGACCTCTTCGAGTTCACGCTACAACAAGCAATTCTCTTTGCCGCTGCGCAGATTGAAGCGGGGGCGGATATTATTGGAGTCGGCGATGCGGCGGCTTCGCTGGTGGGCCCGCGCGTTTACAAAGAATTTGTCTGGCCGTGGGAGAAGCGGCTGGTTGACTCCATTCACGAAAAAGGCGGCAGGGTGCGTCTGCATATCTGCGGCAATACACGCCGCATTCTTGAGCTTGCCGGTACCCTGGGCTGTGAAATAATCGACATTGACTACCCGGTGGCCATGGATCAGGCGCGCTCCCTCGCCGGAACGCGGCAGGTGCTGGCCGGCAACCTTGACCCCGTGCGGGAGGTGCGCAACGGCTCCCCGGAGACGATTGCGCAGGCGCTGGAAAGTTTGCAGGCGCAGGCGGGGGCGCCGTGGATAGTGGCCGCGGGCTGCGAGATAGTGCGCGACACGCCCCATTGCAATGTGCGCGCCCTGGTGGAGTTTGCCCGCGCGCACCAGGCAAGTTGAATTTCGCAAGTCGTTTGATTTTGAGTATTTGAGAGGCAATTGATGACAACTACCCAATCCAGATTGTTGATGGCAATTCCCTATCTCCTTATTCTCGGCGTAATTGTGCTGCGCGTCGCGATGATCAACCCCTACAACTTCACGCCGGTCTTTGCCTGCCTGCTCTTCTTTGCGGCGATGCGGCCGGCCAGAGAGTTTGTCCTGCCGCTCACCGCCCTGGTGGGCGTGGATATCTTCATCACTACGCACCGGTATGGCTTTCCACTCACCATCGATGCCGGTGTAACCTGGGCGTGGTATCTGATTGTGATGCTGCTAGGCGCGAATCTTCTCGGCAACTCCCGCTCGCTGCGGCGCGTGGCCGGTTGCTCGCTGCTGGCATCGGTCTCCTTTTTCCTGGTAAGCAACTGGGCTGTCTGGGCGGTATGGCAGATGTACCCCAGGACGCTGGCCGGCCTGGAGGCTTGTTATATAGCCGCTCTGCCCTTCTTCCGCAACACTCTAACCTCCGAGCTTTGCTTCAGCCTGCTGCTCTTTGGCCTGGTCAGGGTCGCCGCAGCCTATCGTTCATTCAGAGAGATTGCAAAGCTCGCTGCCAACGCTGGTAACTTTGTGGGGGTGAATCATGGCTCAGTCTAAGGAACTCTACGACGCAATTCTCAATGGCAACGCAAAACTGGCGCACTCCGCCACGCAAGCCGCAATCGAAGCCGGCGTGGAACCGATGGCCCTAATCAGCGAATCGATGGTCCCGGCAATGGATGAAGTGGGCCGCTTGTTCGAGGAGGAAGAGTACTTCGTCCCCGAGTTGCTGCTGGCTGGCCGCGCCATGCGGGCCGCGCTGGAGCTGCTTCGTCCGCTCATGACAGCTTCGGGCGAAAAGATGGCCACAAAAATCGTGATCGGCACCGTTAAAGGCGACCTGCACGATATTGGCAAGAACATTGTCGGATCGATGCTGGAAGGCAGCGGCTTTGAAGTCATCGATCTTGGCACCGATGTTTCGCCCGAGAAGTTCGTGGCCACGGTCGAAGAGCAGAAGCCCCAGTTTGTCTGCATGTCGGCGCTGCTTACGGTGACCATGCCCTCCATGAAAACCACCATCGACGCGCTGAGCGCCGCGGGGCTGCGAACCAAAGTGAAGGTGCTCATCGGCGGTGCTCCGGTCACGTCTCAGTACGCCAAGGAGATTGGCGCGGACGGATACAGTGAAAACGCCAACGGCGCCGTTGGCCTGGTGAGAAGTTTGCTTCCGGCGGCATAGAACAAGAAGCGAAATCGCAGTCTGGAATATTTTGCGTTGTGAAGGGGCGTTGCCGGATGGATCGCAGTTTTTATCTTGATCTTGCAGCTCGTGGGCTGCGTATGCCAATCGGCACGGACCTCGTAATGCACGAAGAGAAAGAGCCGGAGAAGGTTCGCAACAATGGCCCGATGCTGGCCAGTGTGATTGAACGGGCTGCGCGCCGCTGGGGCACGCCGCTGGCGATTCCGCTGATGGACCTGCGCTTGGAGAAGATTGACCTGCTGGCGCTGCTCGGAGTTCCTGCCTCCGAGGCGGAGACCTTTCACTTCACCTCGCCTCTGGATGATGCCGCGCTGGCAACTTTGTGCGGTGAGCAAGCCGTTCCGATCTGCGCGGGGAGTCAAGCCCGCGACGAAGCGCTGGCCATCATCGCCAAACAGGGGGACTTGATCCCGGTGGGAATGGCCATTGGGCCGTTCTCGCTGACGACGCGCCTGCTCAAAGACCCTATCACGCTGGCGGCGATGGCTGGAACAATCGTCGAGGCTGAGGACGCTGGCGAAGTACGGCTGCTTTGGCAATGCCTGCGCGTCTCAGAAGCCGCTGTTCTGAGTTCGGTGCGCAGCCAGATACGGCATGGGGCCAAGGCCATCATGATCTGTGAACCGGCAGCCTGCAAGGCGTTTATCTCGCCTCGCCAGCTCAAGGCCGGATCGAATCTCTTTGAGCGGCTGGTGATGGAGCCGAACCTGCGGTTGAAGGCGGCGCTCGAAGAGGCCGGCTGCGACCTGATCTTCCATGACTGCGGGGAGCTGATTGATTCCATGGTGGAAGCCTTCGCGCATCGTCTTCACCCAGTGATCCTTAGCCTGGGGGCTTCGAGAAAGCTCTGGGAAGATGCGCTTCTGACGCCCCAGGACGTGGTTCTCTATGGCAATCTTCCCTCCAAATCCTTCTACTCCGATGGCGCCATGCCGATGGAAGAGGTGGCGCGCCGCACCTCGGAGCTGGTTGCGAAGATGAAAGCCTGCGGTCACCCCTATATTGTTGGTTCGGAGTGCGACGTTCTGTTTGTGCCGGGCGCTGAGGATACGATCAGGGCAAAAGTGGACGCGATGATCTTCGGAGTGGCTGCCGTCTGATCCGGCGTGAGGCGTCGCGCACCAGGACCGAAGAAGGAGTGACCGGATAGGCTGCGCGCAAGCATGATGCAGTGTGCCGGGCAAGAAAAGCGCCGTGGGTCAAGACTTCGGCGGCGTGGCGAGAAATCCCATTCGAGGAGCGTGAAACGTGATTCAACATACAGTCCGGAAGTATTCCACACTGGCGATTCCAAGCTCTGATCAACTTCTGTATGGCATCTGCCCTCATCCGCTCAAGTGCGGACTGGGGTTGACCATCGGCGCGGGCGTTGTCTTCCCTGAAGTCAACTTTACCCTGCCGCCGATGAATATGACGGACGAAACCTGGCCGGAGGCGGTGGCGCACTACGAACAGATGGCAGAGCAGATTCTGCGGCGCGCGGCGGCGCTGGGCACGCCCGGAATCGTGCTGGAGTTTGAGCTACTGCCGCCCATGACACTGAAGCCGGAGTGGGGCGCCGAGCTTACCGCGCTGCTCCAGCGGCATCTGCGGGCCTATCACGAAAAACATCATCTGGCCTGCGCTCTGCGCGTCACCCCTACCGACATGCGCGACCAGCAAAAGCCGCCGCAGTTGCGCAGCGGGCCGGGGTGGGAGTGCCTGAATCGCTCGTTTGAACTGTGCGCGGAGGCCGGAGCGGACATTCTTTCGGTCGAGTCCGTGGGCGGCAAGGAAGTGCACGACCAGGCGCTGATGTACGGAGATTTTCCGGGCATTGTCTTTGCCCTGGGCGTGCTTGCTCCGAGGGATATGTCCTGGCTCTGGGGCGAGATCGGCGACGTCTGCCGCAGGCATCCGGGCGTTGTTCCGGGCGGCGATTCGGCGTGCGGATTTGCCAACACGGCCATGCAACTGGCCCACCAGAAGATGCTGCCTGAAGTCCTGGCGGCGGTGGTCAGGGCCATGAGCGCGGTGCGCAGCCTGGCGGCCTTTGAGCAGGGCGCGGTTGGCCCATCGAAAGACTGCGCCTACGAGGGGCCGGTGATGAAGGCCATTACCGGCTATCCGATTGCCATGGAGGGAAAATCGGCCAGTTGCGCGCACTTCAGCCCGCTGGGCAACATTGCCGCCGCCATGTGCGACCTGTGGAGCAATGAGTCGGTGCAGAATGTGCGCCTGCTCTCCGGCAACGCGCCGGAGGTCTTTACCGAACTGCTGGTCTATGATTGTCGGCTGATGAATGTCGCATCCGCCACCGAAGGCGGCGCGCTGCAGATGAGAAACTGGATGACCGCATCCGACGAGTGGCTGAGTCCGCAGGCGGCGGTGCTGTCGCCGGAGGCCACAATCAAGATCGCAACGGCGATTGTCGGCGCGGATACGCCCTATCATCGGACCATTGCCGCCGGCCGCGCCGCGGTGGAGATTCTGCAGCAGGGCATGGCTCAACAACGGCTTCATCTCTCGCGCAAGGAGCAGCAATGGCTGATGCGCATCGATGAAGCTCTGGATGCGATTCCGGCGAATGAAGAGACGCTGATGAGCGATATGGAGCCGCAGTACGGAAGCCTGTACGACAAGGCGAGCTACGGCCTTTAGGGAACATCTGATCAAGCCGACGCTTTGAAAGGGCACGACTTGCCAGGCTGCGGAAAAACTCATTCCTGGTTGCAAGAAGCGTCAGGGCACGACTTTAGTCGTGCCGTAAGGGCAACCAAACAAATGTTGGGCTTTAGCCCCTGCGGTTTTTTCAGTCATTTGCAATTTCGCAGCGGCTAAAGCCGGAATCTTAATTAACTATCGGCGGCACGACTAAAGTCGTGCCCTGACACTTCAAACGTTCCCGATGACGATTTTTTACAAGTAGTTCACGGGTCGGAGTTTGCCACGGGCTGATGGGGGATGGACCTTGAACAGACGAGAGTCGGTAAAACTGATGATCGCGGCCACGGGCGGCATTCTGCTCCCGGCAGGCGAGATTGCGCTCGCGCAGCCAGCGTGGGGTCAAGCGGCGGAATCAACATCCAAGGCGCAATCCGGGATTTATGCCGTTCAGCCCGCCTTCACCCCGCTCAACTTCGGTGAGATCAGGCCCGCTGGCTGGATTCTGGCGCAGATGCATCGCGATCTTCAAACGGGCTTCGCAGGCCACCTGGATGAGCTTTGCCACGAGGCCTCCAGCGACATCTTCGGCGCAGGGCGAAACAGCCCTGGGAAGCCCAACCAGGGAAATTCCGCCGGGGTTGCCTGGTGGAACGGTGAAACCGAGGGCAACTGGCGCTGCGGGCACATGATGCTCGCATGGCTGACACAAGACCCTGCGGCGATGGCCAAGGCACAAGCCTATGTCGAGCACATTCTCTCCTCGCAGGACGCGGATGGCTATATAGGAATCTTCTCGCCGGAGCTGCGCTACCACGGGAGCGGCGAATTCTGGACCCAAACCTGTCTCTTCCGCGGCCTGCTGGCCTACGCCTCGGCTACCGGAGACGAAAAGATCTACAAGGCCATCCAGCGCGCCGTGGATCGGACAATGGAGGGTTATGCCGAGGGCAAGGACTTCAACTTCTCTCAGCATGACGCTCTTTACACGGATATCCTCGAAGCGCTTTATCTCCGCTCGGGTGACAAAAAATACCTGGACTTCGGCCTGCGGATCTACCGCGAACGCCCCCATCTGATGGAGTTTCATCAACATCCCCTGGTGGGCGGCGCCTTCCAGCGTTGTTACGAGGATGGGCACGGTGCCACGGTGACCGAATCCATGCGCATGCCCTTCTGGTTCTGGCTTGCGACAGGCAGAGAGGAATATCTGAAGCTGGGCATGGGCCTGATGGCGGCGATGAATGGCTTTACCATGCCCAGCGGCGCGCTGGTCAGCGAGGAATACGTCGATGCTCCGCCGCGGCCCTGGGATGTAGCCTACGAGTATTGCACCATTCTCGAACGGCAAAATTCGCTGCTCAATGCCGGTCAAAAGATGGGCGATGCCGCTTACTTCCAGGCGGCTGAGCATCTTTGGTTCAACGCCGCCCAGGGCTCCCGCGAACCCGATGGCTCGGCGATTCTCTATTTATCCTATGAAAACCGCTTGTCTATCCATGATGAGATGGATAGAAGGCAGCGATTCTCTCCCACTCACCTGCAGGCGGCGGTTTGCTGCAATCCCAATGCCGCCCGCGTCGCCGCCTATTTCATCAGCAACGCCTGGATGCGGCCCCAGGGTCCGGAGCCGGCGCTCGCCGCCACGCTCTACGGCCCGTGCCAGGTGAAGACGCGCTTGGCTGGAATCGCTGTACACGTCGAGGAAAAAACGAGTTACCCATACTCCGGCGATGTGGAAATCACCCTGCGCCCGGAAAAATCGTTCTCGTTTTGCCTGTGGCTGCGCAATCCCGAATGGTCGCAGGGAACGAAGATCACCTGCCCCGGCGCAAAGATTACCCAGGCGGGCGCTTTTTGGCAGGTACGCAAGGAGTGGCAGGACGGAGACACCGTCGTCCTTCATTTCGATCAGGCCATTCGCGAGGTTCCCGCGTTCGGCAATGAATTTGCGTTGCAGTATGGCCCTCTGCTGTATGTTCTGCCGGTGAAGGGCGAAGAGCAAATTATCAAAACCTACCCCCAGTCGCCACTCAAGGATTACTACGTCACCGAATCGGCGGGCGTGGATACCGATCTCGCGCTGCCCGCCGCCCAGCGCGCCGCCGGCTTTGGTTTTTCGCCGAAGGCCGACCTGGGCGCGAACCCGGATTACCCGCTCGACCGCCCGCGCATCGTGCTGGAGGGAAAACTGCTTGGAAAAAATGGCGCGCCTGCATCGGTCACGCTTGTCCCCATGGGCGCAAAGAACGCCCGGTTGCGGCGGGTCACCTTCCCGATCAAAGAGAACAATAGCACGGCAAAGGCGGCGCTATGAATGGACGGCAAAGAGTTGAAGCAGCGCTCGGGGGCAATTGGCCCGACCGCACACCGGTTACGCTGCATAACTTCATGATGGCGGCGCGCGAGGCCGGTGTCACCATGCGCCAGTTTCGTGAAGATCCGCGGATAATGGCCCGATGCTTCGGGGAGGCGGCTGAGCGCTATCAGCTTGACGGCATCCTGATCGATGTCGATACCGCAACTCTCGCCGGCGCGGTGGGTGTTCCCGTTGACTTCCCGGAGGACAATCCGGCCCGCACCCACGGCTCGTGCCTGCCGGCGCTGGAAGCGGTGCGGGATCTCGCGCCAATCGACATTTCGCGAAATCCAAGAGTGCAAATCTGGACGGAAGCCGTTGCCATCCTGGCGCGCGATTATGGGCGGGAGATTCACATTCGCGGCAACTCCGACCAATCTCCTTTCTCGCTGGCGGGGTCGATGCGCGGTCTGGATCAGTGGCTGATGGATGTCGCCGCAGGGCAAGACGATGAGCTCGTCCACGCCCTGCTGGAGTATTGCATGGGAATCACCTGTCAGTTTCTCAAGCTCATGGCAAAAACCGGCGCCCATATGCTTTCCAACGGCGATAGTCCAGCCGGGCCGGATATGTTATCGCCGCGCCTCTATCGCATCTATGCCTTGCCCTATGAACAACGGGTCGCCGCCTGCTCTCATGCCGAGGGGCTGCCCTATCTGCTGCATATCTGCGGTAAAACCGACCGGATTCTCGAGCAGATGGTGGAGATTGGAGCCGACGCCCTGGAGATTGACTTCAAGACCAACCCGCAACTGGCGCACGATCTCTTCAAGGACAAGATTACCTTCGTTGGCAACATCGACCCATCCGAAGTCCTGGCTCGCGGAACTCCCGCTCTGGTCAAGCTTCGCACGGAAGAACTTCTGAATATCTTTGCGGATAGCCCGCGATTCTGGCTCAATAGCGGCTGTGCGCTTCCCGCCGATACTCCCCCGGAGAATGTTCGCGCGATGTTAGCCTGTCTGAGAGACCATCCCAACGGGTGAAGCCATGCGCCTCAAACTAATCGCCTGCCAGGTTCTTACGCGTGAGATGAACAGCGCCATCTCGCGCTCGCCCCACACGATTGAGACGGAGATATTGCCGATGGGGCTGCATGACCTGGGCGTAGCCATGCGCCCGCATCTACAGGAGCGGATCGATGCGGCGGACAAAGACGGCTATGACGCCATCCTGCTGGGATACGCGCTCTGCGGCAGGGGAACCGAGGGCCTGCGCGCCGGAAAGACTCCGCTCGTGATTCCCCGCGCGCACGATTGCATTGGTTTGCTGATGGGTAGCCGCGCCAGATATATGGCCTACTTCGAGGAACATTCGGGCACCTATTACCGTTCTCCTGGATGGGTCGAGTTCCAGACGCCGGAGTTGATGATCGAGCCGGCCTTTGCCTCGGCTAAGAGCAAGCTCGGCGAGCGGCGCAGCCTGGAAGAACTGATCGACCAGTATGGCGAGGAGAACGGAAAGTTTCTCTTCGAGCAGTTCGCCGCATTTCGCAGCCACTACTCCGGGCTGACGTATATCTCCACCGGGGTGGAAGGCGAAGACGATTTCCGCTGCCAGGCCAAAGCGGAAGCAAGCAAAGCTGGATGGACCTTCGACGAGGTCGCCGGCTCACTCACGCTGCTGGAACGCCTGGTGAACGGCGAGTGGGATGCGGCGGATTTTCTAGTCGTGCCCGCGGGTGCATTGGTGCGCGGCACACTGGGCGAGTCGATCATGGAAGCGGAATGAGCGAAGCTGAATGAGCATGGAAACCGTGCGTATTCAAATCGAGCCTTTGTCGGCCGTGGCCGAGGTGCCTCGCGGCGCTTCGATTGTGACCGCGCTTGCCCAGTTGGGCTTCGAATTTCCCTGCGGCGGAACGGGCCTGTGCGGCGGCTGCGGCGTGCGCGTACTGGCCGGTTCGCTTCCGGCCACCGGCGCGGACCTCGCAGTCTTCTCCGCCGCGGAGCTTGCCGCTGGATGGCGGCTGGCCTGCCAGGCGCGCGCCCTGTCGCCTCTGGTTCTCGAATGTGGGCAATGGCAGATGGATGTCCTCACGGACAACTCTGGATTATCCGCCGCCGGCAAGCATGGCCTGGGGATTGCCATCGATCTGGGCACCACCACCATCGCGGCGCAGATGATCGATTTGGCTACGAGCAGTGTGCTCGCGGTTGAGACCAGTCTCAATCCGCAGGCGCCGCATGGGTCCGACGTAATGAACAGAATCCGCGCGGCCTTGGCAGGCGCCGATCTGACCTCCGAGGTGCACTTTGCCCTGGGGCAGATGATCGCGCAACTCGCCCACAGGCGTGAGCAGGAAGTAGCCGAGGTGGTGCTGGTCGGCAACACCGTCATGCACCATCTCTTCGCCGGGCTTGATGTGGAGCCGCTCTCCCATGTGCCCTTCCAATCCTCTCATCAGGAAGCACGGTATTTTGCGCCGGAAGAGCTGGGCTGGCCGCTGCCCGCTGCCTGCCGGATTCGCTTTGAGCGTTGCCTCGGCGGCTTTGTCGGCTCGGATATTCTCGCCGGAATTCTCGCTGTTGGAATGGCGTCTACCGATGATTTAGTTGCATTAGTGGACCTGGGCACCAACGGCGAGATTGCCATCGGCAACCGTCACGGAATTGTTTGCGCCTCCACCGCGGCCGGGCCTGCCTTTGAAGCCGGCTCCATTCGCATGGGAATGAGGGCGGCCACCGGCGCCATTGCACGCGTCTCGCTGCTAGACGGAGAGATGCTCGCCACCGTGGTGGGAGACGTGGAGCCGCGCGGCATCTGCGGCAGCGGTCTGGTGGATGCGGTTGCGGCGGGCTTGGTGTGCGGGAAGATTCTCCCTTCCGGGCGCATCGCCGATGGCACAAAGGTTTTTCCGGTAAAAGCTCCGGTGGTTCTCTGCCAGGCGGACATTCGTGAACTGCAGTTGGCCAAGGCGGCCATAGCTTCCGGCTTCCGGCTTCTGCTCAAGCGCCAGGGCGCGAGCGCCGATCACTTGCAAAGCATTTACTTCGCCGGCGCCTTCGGCAATTATGTTCATATCGAGAGCGCCCTCGCAATTGGCCTGATTGAGGCGCCACGGAGCCTGATTCACGCGGCGGGCAACACGGCTCTGCGCGGAGCCAAGATTCTGCTTCTGGCGGCAACCGAGCCTGCAATGCCGCCTGTTGAGCATATAAGTCTGGCCGCTGACCCCGGTTTTCAGGATGAGTTTGCCAACTGCATGACCTTTCCCGGGTCGGGGTAGCGCCGGCCTCCTGGCCGGCTGTTGCGTGGACCTCCCGGTCCACGCAGCACCCTACACAAATAGGAGAACTGTTTTAACCCCTGAGGGACGCTTTGTAGGGACTGAAGATATGTATGAGTTGGCTTCTAGGAAGGCAGCAATGAGGCCCGACCAGAACGGCCTGTGAATGAATGCGGTAAAATTACCATGGATTCAATCAAGGGAGATAACATGGCGGCTTCAGTGAAGATGACACCAAGCCAGCAGCGGCTCATCGCCACGCTCAACCATCAGCAACCGGATCGCATTCCGATCGACTTCGGCGGAACCTCCGTTACCGGCATTCACGTCAGTTGCGTGGCGGCGCTGCGCGACCATTATGGACTGGAAAGACGGCCGGTGCGTGTGCACGAGCCATTCCAGATGCTGGGGCTGCTGGACGATGATCTGCAGAGTGCGATGGGGCTGGATGTGACCGGCGCCTTTGCGCGCAGCACCATGTTCGGTTTTCCGGCGGATGAATGGAAGAGCTGGCTCTTCAACGGGCTGGAGGTCCTTGTCCCCAGGGATTTCAACACCACGGTCGATGTCGACGGCAACACCTTGATCTACCCGGAAGGCGACACCACGGTTCCGCCCAGCGGGCGCATGCCAAGCGGCGGCTACTTCTTCGATAGCATTGTCCGCCAGGAGCCATTCGATGAAGAGAAGCTGAATCCCGAAGACAATCTGGAGGAGTTCGGCCCCATCTCGCAAGCCGACCTTGACCACATTGTTCGCGTCACCCAAGCCGCGACCGCCACGGGGCGAGGCGTGATTGCCGGCTTTGGCGGAACCGCGTTTGGCGATATTGCGCTTGTTCCTGGGCCGTTCCTCAAGCACCCCAAGGGCATTCGCGACATTACAGAATGGTACGTGTCCACGAGCAGCCGTCAAGACTATGTGCATAAGATATTCGCGCGTCAATGCGAGATTGCCCTCCAGAATCTCGATACAATCT
>Ga0302319_10005094_pt1 | contig 26579 bp, 16 predicted proteins | sample Bog_T0_2_FD_203319 | JGI IMG/M metagenome (GOLD analysis project Ga0302319, IMG submission 203319) | Peat permafrost microbial communities from Stordalen Mire near Abisko, Sweden - Bog_T0_2 | ecosystem: Environmental > Terrestrial > Soil > Wetlands > Peat | place: Sweden: Abisko, Stordalen Mire... | reverse complement strand
GCCCTCGGCATCGATGCGGCGGTGACGCAGGTCCAATGGGAACTCGAGGCCCCCGTGGGCCGCGGCGATGAGGACTGGCGAAACCGCCGGGTCGAGGTGACGGTCAGCCCGTGATCGGCGACCGTGTGAGCTTGAGCGCCTCCTGTGTCAGGGGATGGGCGGCGCCGAGCCCGTTGGTCAGGCTGCGCACGGCGCGCTCCAGTTCGGAATGCGTGTCCTGGGTCTGGCCCCGGGCCAGCTGCGCCTTCGCCACCAGCAGCAGCGCCTCACCCACGTCGGCGCTGGTGTCGGGTCCTCGCGCGATGGCCTCGGCCATGCCCAGCGCCTGTCGGGCGAACTTCTCGGCGTCAGGCGGGTTGCCGAGCAGTAAGGATGCCCGCGACGCAGCCTCCAGGGCCGCGCGGGCTTCCCCGCTCTCCCCATTCGCCGGGGCGCCGGTGATCGCGAGCGCCGCCATGGCGCTTTGCAGGGCGGCGGCCGATTCGCCGCTTTGCAGCTCATACAGCGCGCGCAGTCGATACGGTATGCCGGCGAAGTGCGAATCGCCGGCGGACCCGCTGTCGAGAACGGACTTGATTTCGGCGATCGCCGCCTCGGCCTGAGGCAGCTGTGCTGAAAACAGATAGGCCTGGCAGAGCGTGCGCAGTGCGAGAATCCGCCACAGCTCATTTCCCGAGACGCGCGCGCGCTCAGCCGCGGTGCGCGCGAGCTCGAGCGCTTCGGGAATCCGGTCGAGCGACACCAGAATCTTCGCGGAGTTGACCAGCATCGACAGGGGTTCCGCGGCATCGCCTTCGATCGCCCTGCGCCGGCTGCGCACCTCGTCACTGGCGGCGAGCGCAGCCTGCATCTCGCCGATGTTGACGAGAACTGCGGCCTCGTTTTGCAGCGCCATCAGGCGCGCGGTGGTGCCGCCGCGGCCAAAGCGCTCGTGCGTCGCGCCGATCAAATGCGTCATCTCCAGCGCCTGAGGGTAGCGTGCCTTGTCGTTGTATATGCTCCCGAGATCATTGAGTACGGTCGTATACGCCGCAAGATACGTCTTGCCCGACTCTTCGAGCAGACGCCGCGCGTCCAGGAGAGTCTGCTCGGCGGCAGCCGGTTTGCCGGCTTGAACGTCGCTCAGCGCTTCGGCGCGGTCGCAGGCGATCCGCAGCTCGACCGAGGGGTTGCCGATTTGGGCGATGACGCGCCGGGCATCCGCGATCCGTCGCGACCCATCCGCGGCGACTCCCGAGCTGGCATCCGAGTCCGCCGCCGCGCAGAGCGCCAGCGCAATGAGTTCGCGATCGCCTGCCGACCGCCCGAGTTCCAACGCGCGCGTATCGAGATCGAGGGCCGATCGCGTGTCGGTGTCGCCCTGATACTGGGAGGCGAGTTGCAGGAGCATGCGGCCGGCAAACCGCGGATCGTCGCGATATTGCAGTTCGAGCATGCGTGCGCCGAGCGCGAGCCGCTCCGCCGGCGAGCTCGCTCTGCCCGCGTCGCCCGACATCAGCAGAACATTCAGGAACTCGTTCGATGCTTCCGCGCGACGCGCTTCGAATTGCGCGGAATCCCGCTGGCGGTCCGCTTCGAGCTTCTGCAGGAACGTCGTTACGGTCGCCACGCAAAGCACCAGCGCGGTCAGCACTCCCGACAACACCCCGCCGCGGTGCCGGCGCACGAATTTCGCCGTCCGGTAGGAAACCGTATCGGGGCGTGCCCTCACCGGCTCGTGGTTCAAGTACCGTCTGAGGTCGTCGGCAAAAGCGGCCACATTGCCATAGCGTTCGACGGGCGGCTTCTTCATCGACTTTGCCAGGATGTTGTCGAGATCGCCGTCCAGCAGTTTGCGGGTCGCGGCTGCGATGCCCGCCACGCGCGACGCCCGCGGTGTCTCGTCCGTCAGTTGAGCCCGCAGCAGGTCGGCGTAGCCGCCGCTCGCGGCTTCGAACGGATGTTTCCCGGCCAGCAGCAGGTACAGGACCAGCCCCAGGGAGTACACGTCGGTCGCCGTCGTGATCGGCTGGCCGAGCAGCTGTTCGGGAGCCGCGTACTGCGGAGTCAGTGCGGTGGCGCGCGACTGTGTCGCGGCGGCCGCCCCGGCCGGGTCGCGCAGCAGTTTGGCGATGCCGAAATCGAGAAGTTTGACGCTGCCGCCGCGGGTCACGAAGATGTTGGCGGGTTTGATGTCGCGGTGGATGATCAAATGGTTGTGGGCATGCGCGACCGCAGCCAGCACGTCGAGAAACAGCGTGACGCGTGACCGGACGTCCAATGCGTTGCGGTCGCAATAAGCGTCAATCGGCTCGCCCTCGACGTATTCGATGACCAGATAGGGTTCGGCGCCATCGAGAACCCCGGCGTCGATGAGACGCGCGATATTGGGGTGATCGAGGCGTCCGAGAAGTTGCCCCTCGGCACGAAACCGCTCGGCACCTTCAAGGCCGATCCAGCTGGCATGCAGGAACTTGACCGCGACCGTGGACTCGAACCGGTCGTCGATGCGTCGCGCGCGCCAGACGCTGCCCATGCCGCCCCGGCCGAGCTCGGACTCGATGACGTACGCGCCGACCTTGCGTCCCGTCAGCGACGCAGTGGCGGGCGCTTCATCCGCCGTCAGGAGCGGCTCCGCCAAAAATGCGGCATACCCGGGACGCTGGCGCTGTTGCAGGGCCTCGGTGATCTCGCGTGCCAGTTCGGGGTCGGTGTCCGAGAGCGCGGCCAGCCACTCCCCACGTTCCCGGTCCGACATCTCCAGCGCGTGATCGAATCCCGCGCTGAACTGCTTCCATCGTTCCGGGCCCGAGATCGGCATGCATCACGTCTCCGGTTGCAACCGCTGAAACAGCAGCACGCGTGCCTTCTCCCACTCGCGTTGCACCGTGCGCGTGGAGATGCCGCGCTGGGCGGCAATATCCTCGAAGGTGAAGCCGCAGAAATACCGCAGATCCACGATCTCGGCGAGCAGCGGTTCCTGGCGTGCGAGATCGTCGAGTGCGTCGGACAGTTTCGACAAGTCGCCCGATAGTTGCGGCCCTTCCTCCTGGGCGATTTCCGTGGGTAATTGCGTGATGTGGAACCCGGCGCCGCGTTTCAATGCGCGCCGCTCGCGCACGAAATCGATGATGAGTCCGCGCATGACGCGCGCCGCGTAGCCGAGGAACCGCTGGCGGTCGGGAAACACGGCATTGCCGCCGGCCATCCCCAGATAGGCTTCATGCAGGAGGGTCGTTGGGCTGATGCTCGCGACGGCGCTGCACCTGAGCTGGCGCTCCGCCAGCTGGCGCAATTCCCCATAGAGGGCGGCGAACTGCCGCTGGTTCGCCTGGGCGTCCGCGGCCGGCGGCTCCACCGATGCGGGCGGTTCAGTCGTCACGGGCGCCGTCCTCTCTGTAGATTATGTTCAGCATGTTTTTTTCTTCGTTCCCGTGTCGTCTTTCGCCGGTGATTTTCGATTTAGCTCATGAACGAACAGAATAACCAGGGATATCACAATGAACAAATTCATTGCGTACGTCGGCAGCTCGTTGCTGACGTGTGCCGCCATCACGGCCCATGCCACCACTGTCGATCCCGCGACCAGCTCGGTCAGCGTCAGTGGCAATAGCACAGTCACCGGCACTACCAGTGCGACGCTGGGCGGTGGAACCATCAACCTGGTCACGACGCCGACGGTGAGCCTGACGGCGCAGATCACCAGTCCGGTCTACGGCGAGGCACAAGGTACTTTCGGTGTGTTTACCTATTATTTCACCGTGGTCGGCGGCAGCCCCGGCGATCAGGTTCCGGTGCTGGTGGCAACCAATCTGCAAACCTCCGCGCTGAGTGCGTCCGGTTACGGCTTCGCGGCGATCACCGTGGGCAACGCGCCCGAACAGGTGGTCTGTATCAATAGCGCCGGTCCGTGTGCCGCCACCCAGTTCAGCGGCAACGTGCCGGTCTACGCCACGCCGGGCACTGAAATTCAGATCCATCTCGAGATCGAAGCCACCGTCAACACCTCTTACGGCGGCTCGGCGCTGGCGTCGGCCACCTCGTTGATCAGCATCGATCCGTCGTTCGGCAATGCCAGCAATTACAGCATCGTCGTGAGCCCCGGGGTGGGCAATGGCAGCGCCAACAGCGCCGCCACCACCAACGCCACCAGTTTCAACTATAGGAACGGCTGGAACGCCGGTACCTCGTATCTGCCAGACGACGTGGTCACCGAAGGCGGGCAGACCTACCTCGCGCTGACCGCCAATTCGGCCACCGATCCAGTGGTCGATGTGAGCGCGGCGGGAGGGCATTGGGCGCTCATCGCCGCGGCCGGTGCCCCGGGTGCCGCCGGACCCGCGGGTGCGCAGGGACCGCAGGGTGTCGCGGGGTCCATGGGGTTGCCCGGTGCGCAGGGGCCCGCGGGACCCACGGGACCGCAGGGCCAGACCGGTCCGCAAGGGGTACCGGGAACGGCAGGGGCGGCGGGTATGACGGGTCCCATCGGCCAGACCGGTCCGACCGGCGCCGCGGGCGCGCCAGGCGCCGCCGGCGCGCCGGGACCGGCCGGTACCGCCGGTCCGGCCGGCCCGCAGGGTCCCGCCGGAGCCAACGGCACGAACGCGGCATTCGCCTTCAAGAATACCTGGGCGAGCGCCAGTTCGTACGCCATCGATGATGTGGTCACCGAAGGCGGCGCCAGCTATCTCGCGCTGGTCGCGAACACTGCCATTGATCCAAAGAACGATGTCGCCAGCCTCGGAGGCCACTGGGCGCAACTCGCCGCGGCCGGTGCGCCCGGCGCGACGGGTCCCGCCGGTGCCGCGGGTCCTCAAGGCAGCGCCGGAGCGGCCGGACCGCCCGGAGCCATAGGCCCCGCCGGCGCGCAGGGTCCGATCGGCCTCACGGGCGCAACCGGTGCCATCGGCCCCGCCGGTCCGACGGGGCCCCAAGGTACTGCGGGCGCGACGGGCGCAGCGGGAGCCAAGGGCGCCAATGGTGCGGCCGGGCCGCAAGGTCCGATCGGTCTCACCGGCCCCGCGGGGGCGACGGGCCCGGCCGGTCCGCAAGGTATCGCCGGTACGGCCGGCCCCGCCGGTGCCAAGGGTGCCAACGGTGCCACGGGGCCGGCCGGCCCGGCCGGCCCGCCGGGTCCGGTCGGACCGCAAGGCCCCGCCGGTGTGGTCGTCTCCGACACTGGCGACAACACCTCGAACGGCACCAACGCCTTGCATGCCGCCAATCACGGCGGCGACAACACCGCCACCGGCTACGAAGCGCTGTATTTCAACACCGGCAGCTTCAATGTCGCCAATGGCGTGTCGGCCCTCTACGCCAACACCCGCGGCGAGTTCAACACGGCGCTCGGCAGCGATGCCCTGAATGCCAACACCACCGGCAGCTACAACCTCGCTCTGGGCGAAGCCGCCGGTTCCAACCTCACCACCGGCAGCTACAACATCGACATCGGCAACCCCGGCGTCGCCGGTGAGAGCGGTACGATCCGCATCGGCACCGAGCACATACACACCTCGACGTACATGGCCGGCATCGTCAGTTCGCCGATCGTCGGCACGCCGGTGTTCATCACACCCAACGGCCGACTCGGCGTGTTCGCCTCCGCCGAGCGCTACAAGACCGACATCCAGTCGCTCTCGGTCGACACATCGAAGCTGCAACTGCTGCGACCCGTGACCTTCCACCTCAAGACCGAGCCCACGGGCACGCTGCAATACGGGCTGATCGCCGAGGAAGTCGCCAAGGTGTATCCGGACCTCGTCGTGCACGACGCCGAGGGTCATATCGATGGCGTGCGCTATGACGAACTCGCGCCGATCCTGCTCAAGGAGGTGCAGATGCAGACGGCGCAGCTCGCGGCGGATGACGAGAAGCTCGCCGCGCAACAGGTGGCGTTGACCGCGACAGCGGATCATCTCGCCGTGCGCGACGAGCAGTTGGCGGCGCTCAAGCTGCAGTTCACCGAGCTGCTCAAGACCAATGCGGCGATGCGGGCCGCGTTGGACGCGCTCAATGCGCGGGGCTCGCAGACGGCCATGCGCCAGCCGTGACGCGAAGACAAGGGAGAACGACAATGAAATCATTCAACGCCTGCGTCGCGACCCTGCTGCTGATGGCGGTCGGTGTCCAAGCGAATGCCGTCACGGTCGATCCGGCCACAGGCTCGGTCAGCGTCAACGGTCAAGATGGCGCGCTCACGGATCCGAGCATGGCCCGGATCGACGGAGCTGCCGCCTCGTTGGCGCGCTTTCCCGCGGTCCTGTTGACGGCGCAGGCCCTGAGCCCAGCCCTCGGCAAGGAGGGCAACGCCAGCGGCAATTTCACCTATTATTTCACCGTCGTCGGCGGCAGCCCGGGCGACGTGGTGCCGGTGCTGATTGCAGCCAAGGTGCTGACTCTTGCCATAAACCCGGACGGCGGCACCGACGACGCCGACGGCTTCGTGTCGCTCACGGTGAATGGCGCTCAGCAAAAGGCGATTTGCATCGGTCAATCCGGGTGTTCCGGCAGCCAGTTCGACGGCAGCATCCCGGTGAGTGCGGTGTCGGGCAGTGAGGTGCAGGTCGGTCTGGAACTCGAGGCACTTGCAAGTACATTTACTGGTGGGTCGGCGTTCGCCTCGGTCACGCAGCAAATTCTCATCGACCCGTCCTTCGCCAATGCCGGCAATTACCGCATCGTGGTGAGCGCGGGGGTCGGCAACGGCGCGAATCCCGGGTTCACCTACAAGAACACCTGGACGGGCGGCGCGTCGTACTCCCTGAACGACGTCGTTACCGAAGCCGGGCAGACCTATATCGCGCTCAGTGCCAATACGGCCACCGATCCTTCCGCCGATGTGAGTGCGGTCGGGGGTCACTGGGCACTCATCGCGCCGGCGGGTGCCGCGGGTGCCGTGGGACCGGCGGGTGCCGCAGGACCCCAAGGCCTCATGGGCGTGACCGGCGCACCCGGTTCGCAGGGATCGGCCGGTGTCGCCGGGCCGCCCGGTGCCGTTGGCCCGCAAGGACTGCCGGGCGTGGCGGGGACTGCGGGCGCGACCGGTGGCATCGGGCCCGTGGGCCCGGCGGGTCCCGCCGGCGCTGCGGGTGCGGCCGGTCAGCCGGGGGCGATGGGTGCGACGGGTGCCACAGGTCCGGCGGGTCCCTCGGGCCACGCGGGCGTCGCGGGAACGGCCACGGCATTCACTTTCAGAAACGACTGGACGAGCGCCACGCCGTACGCGGTCAATGACGTCGTCACCGAAGGTGGTAACGGCTATATCGCACGCATTGCAAATGCCGCCGTCGATCCGGCCGTCGATGTCGGTGCTTTGGGCGGACACTGGGCATTGATCGCCGCCGCCGGCGCGCCCGGCGCGGCCGGACCGGCCGGTGCCACCGGATTGCCTGGGGCCATCGGACCTGCCGGTGCGACCGGTGCCGCCGGTATCGTCGGCCCGCAAGGGTCGGTGGGTCTCAACGGAGCAACGGGTCCTGCCGGACCCGCCGGTGCGCCGGGTACACAAGGACCCGCGGGCGCGACCGGTGCGGCCGGAGCCACGGGCGCCACGGGCGCGGCGGGTCCTCAAGGTCCGACGGGACTTGCCGGGCCCGCGGGTGCGAAAGGTCCGTCTGGGCCGCCAGGGCTCGCGGGCGCCGCGGGTACCGCAGGCGCCTCGGGCGCCCCCGGTGCCACCGGCCCGGCCGGTCCGCAAGGCCCAGCCGGTGCGCAAGGCCCAGCCGGCATCATCGCATCGGACTCCGGCAACAATACGGCGAACGGCAGCGGCGCGTTGCAAGCCGCCAATCACGGCGGCGGCAACATCGCCAGCGGTTCCGAAGCGTTGCATTTCGACACGGGCAGCTTCAATGTCGCGAACGGCGTGTCGGCGCTGTACGCCAACACCAGCGGCCAATACAACACCGCGCTCGGCAGCGACGCCCTGAATGCGAATACCACCGGCGACTACAACCTTGCCATCGGCGAGGCCGCCGGCTCCAACCTCACCACCAGCAGCTACAACATCGACATTGGCAATGCCGGGTCGAATGGAGACTACGAATCCGTCCGCATCGGTACCGAGCGCTTGCAGACAGCGACCTACCTGGCCGGCGTCGTCACGTCGCCCATCATCGGCATCCCCGTGTTCATCACGCCCGCCGGCAAGCTCGGCGTATTCGCCTCTTCCGAACGCTACAAGACCGACATCCGATCGCTCGACGTCGACGCGGTATCCCTCAATCGGCTGCGGCCGGTGACCTTCCATCTGAAGACCGAACCCCAGGGCACCCTGCAGTACGGCCTGATCGCCGAGGAAGTCACCAAGGTCTATCCGGATCTCGTGGTCCACAACGCCGAGGGACAAATCGACGGGGTGCGCTACGACGAGCTCGCGCCGATTTTGCTCACCCAGGTTCAAGCGCAGCAGCGGACGCTGGCGGCGGAGGATGCGACCCTCAGCGCCCGACAGAAGAGCGTCGAGGCGGCGGCGGCGCATCTGGCCGCGCAGGACACGCAGTTCGCGGAACTCGAGCAGCAGTTCGCCACGCTGCTGCAGATCCAACGCGACCTGCAAGGGGCGATCGCAAACACGCAGGCGAGGCAGTCCGAAGTCGCGATGCGCTGACGCATGAACTCCCCACAACGCGAAATAAATCTCCCCAGGAGGAAATGCCCATGATCGAGTCAACGACCGGGATCCAGTCGCAGCGCCGCTGCCAGAGGCTGGCGTTGCTGAGCGCAAGCATCGTTGCCGCGGCGCATTTGCTCACCGCTGCCGTGGCCACCGCCGCGGTCGTCGTTCCCGTGCTGGTGTTTCAAGGCGCATGGACCAGCAGCACCCTCTATGCGCCCGGGGCCGTCGTGACCTACAACGGCCAGAGCTACATCAGCCTGGCGCTGAACAAGGCCGTCGCGCCGAACACCAACATTAATGATTGGGCGCTCCTCGATGCACAGGGTGCGACCGGCCCGCAGGGTGTGCAAGGTGTCCCGGGTCCTGCGGGAGCCCCGGGTGCGCAAGGCCCCGCCGGTCCGAAGGGCGCAGCCGGCGCAATGGGTCCCGCGGGTCCGCAAGGTCCAGCCGGTCCCATCGGTCCGGCGGGTGCGCAAGGTCCGACGGGTCAGACCGGACCAGCCGGTATGCAAGGAGCACCGGGTCCGAAGGGTGATCCCGGCGCCACGGGCGCCACGGGAGCCGCTGGCGTGGGAGTGCCCACCACCTGTGTAGCCGGCGACGACATCGTCTACTACAACGGCGCTTGGACCTGCAGTCCCTCGGGTCTGCCACGCTATGTGGTGAACGGCGATGGCACGCTCACCGACCATCAGACCGGGCTCATGTGGGAGCAACAGACCACAACGTGCGGAGGTGAAATCACCTGCGTTTACGGAATCTTCAGTTGGAGTGCGACGGGCACCGCCGCCGACGGGACGCTGTTCACGCAATTTCTGGCCACGCTCAACGGCGGCGATTATTACAGTCCCTCGGCCGGGCAGGATGTGAGCAGTGGACCCACTGCGTGTTTCGCAAATCACTGCGACTGGCGCATCCCCACGATTGCCGAGTTGAACACGATCGTCGCACTCAGCGTGCCGGGATGCGGTTCGGGTTCATCCTGCATCGACCCCGCCTTCGGGGCGACGCAGCCGAGCGCCTACCATTCGTCCAGTGCATTGGCGGGCACTCCGAACGATTCGTGGGTCGTCAACTTCGGTTATGGCAACGCCGCCGGCGCATCCAAGTCGAATTCCTTCGACAAATTCTACGCGCGCGCAGTGCGTGGCGTCCGGTGATTCAACAATGCGCAATGAAACCGCCCACAACGCGAATGAAACTCCCGGGGAGGGAATGACCATGATCGAGTCAACGACCAGGATCCAGTCGAGACGCCGCCGCCAGAGGCTGGCATGGGTGAGCGCGAGCATCGTCGCCGCGGCGCACTTGCTGACCGCCGCCGTGGCCACCGCCGCGGTGGTCGTGCCCGTGCTGGTGTTTCAAGGCGCATGGACCAACAGCGTGCCCTACGTGCCCGGGGCCGTCGTGACCTACAACGGCCAGAGCTACATCAGCCTGGTGCTGAACAAGGGGGTCGCGCCGAACACCAACGCCAATGATTGGTCGCTGCTGGATGCCGCGGGTGCCACGGGTGCACAAGGTCCGCAAGGAATTCCCGGCCCCGTCGGTGCGACCGGCTCGCAAGGCCCGGTGGGTCCCGCCGGCGCGAAGGGAGCGACGGGTGCAACGGGTGCGATGGGTCCGGCGGGACCTGCCGGCGCGACGGGTGCGATGGGACCCACGGGTGCGACGGGTGCGCAAGGAACAGCGGGTCAGACCGGCGCGACGGGGCCGCAAGGTCCGGCGGGTCCGGCCGGCCCGGCGGGCGCGGCGGGGTCGGGGGTGATCGTGTCAGGCTTTAACACCAGCGCCGGAACAGATGCGTTACAGAATAACCAAGTCACCGTGTCCGGCGGGGGGCAAGACAACAACGCCTTTGGCAACTACGCGCTCAGTTCAAATACCATCGGTTCTGACAACACGGCTTTCGGCTACGCCTCAATGGAGGAAAACGTCTCCGGCGGCCAAAATACGGCAATCGGGTCCGTTGCGCTCGTGGGTTTGCAAACCGGCAGCAACAATACGGCGATAGGATCCAACGCGTTGCCGTACGTGGTGGCCGGCAACAACAATATAGGCATCGGCGCTAGCGCCGGTTTCCTGCAGAGAAATTTCGGCGACAACGATATCTACATCGCCAATGCAGGCGGCGACGAAAATGGCACGATCAGACTCGGCACGACCGGCATGCAAACCCGGGCCTTCATCGCCGGTATCTACGGCGTTGCGACGGGCGGTACCGGCGCCGCCGTCGTCGTGGACTCCAACGGCCAGCTCGGTACGGTGTCATCGTCCAGGCGCTACAAAGAAGACATCCAGACCATGGGCGAGGCAAGCGACCGGCTGTTGCAGCTGCGGCCGGTGACGTTTCACTACAAGAAGGCCGATGCCCAAGGCAACAAGCCGCAGCAGTTCGGTTTGATCGCCGAGGAAGTGGCGGCGGTGATGCCGGAATTAGTGGTGACCAACCAGGACGGGCAGCCCGAAACGGTGGCCTACCATCTCCTGCCGGCGTTGCTGCTCAATGAACTACAGAAGGAACACCGGCTGAATCTCGAGCAGACCGCGCAGCTCGGCGTGCAGGGCGAGCGGATTCTCGCGCAGCAGCGACAGATCGATGAACAGAAATCGCAGCTGGTGGCCATGCAACACAAGGCGGCAGAGATCGACGACGTCAAGGCGAAGCTTCAGGACCTGCAGAAACTCGCCATCCTGCTGGCGCGCGCGCGCGTCGGTGACGCCGTGCAGGCGACGAGGGTCTCGCAGCGGGAGGTTGCGCCGCTCAATTTGCGTCACACTGGTCAATAACGCGGCAACCTGGCCGCCGATGAGTTCCGGCGGGAACCCGCACGAGGCCTCCGCGGAGTGGGCCGCATTCAGCCGGCTGCTGGATGAGGCTCTCGAGCGGGAGGGCGCAGACCGCGATGCCTGGTTGGCGCTGTTGACGGCGGCGGATTCGCCCATGGCTGAACGCGTCACCCGCGTGCTGGCCGTGTATGCCGATGGTCAGTTTGCCGCCTTCCTTGCCGAGCCATTACCGCTGGCGACGGAGTGGACGCCTGCGGCAACGCTCGTGGGCCGGCGCGTCGGCGCCTATCAGATCGATGCGCAGATTGCCAGAGGCGGAATGGGCAGCGTGTGGCGCGCGCAGCGGATAGGAATTTCAAACGCCCGTCCGGTCCAAGGCTGCCCACAACCTTGTTGCGCGTAACCGGCCTTATGTTGCGTCCAAGCTTAGGAGCCGCGTGGCTGGCCTGGAAAATTTGGCCGCCAGTAGGCTTCTGCGCAGAGCCTTTGGCCGTTGCCGGGCCACCAAGCCAGCGAGCCGCACCGCCCGCATGGCGCCCACGCCGGCCTTCACTGCAGCTTAGGACGAGCGGGCCCCTACCGGCTCGCTCACCGGTCAATGAAATCGGGACTTATCCTTAAGTTCACAGCAGGCTGGACTGCCCAGGCGGCCCGCGCGCCCCGAGCGCCAGCTCGCTCTGATACTGCTCCGGCGCAGCACGCTCCAGGTGCGACAGTATCTTCGCAATGAGCTGCGGCTCCTCGATGCTGGCGATGATCTCCAGCTGGCCACCGCAGCGCGCGCAGCACTCTATCTCTACACCGAACACTCGCTTCAGCCGTCTTGCCCAGCTCATCGCCACATGCCGCGGCGTCGATGCCTTGGTCGGATCCGCGCCAGACACCGGCGGCGGCGCCGCACCCCGGCCCCGATGCGCCGGCGTCACCGCCGCCCGGTACTGACTGTGCGGGGCAAAGATGCCGTGATACCGGGTCAAGTGCATCCGCGGCTTAGGCACCAGCGCAGCGAGGCGCGCCATCAGATCCAGCGGCTCGAGCACGATGTGAGTCGTGCCATCCCGATACGGCGTCTTGAGCGTGTAGCGCACCTGGCCCGATGCCGTCAGCGCCAGGCGCTCGCTGGCCACCGGCGGCCGGCTCACATAGCGGCACAGTCGTTCGAGCTTCTCACGCTCATTCGGCGCAATGTCCACACCGGCGTGCAAGGAGAACCCGCCCGCGCGGGCGGCACCGTTCGGCTCGCCTTCCGGTCCCTGCAGTCGAGGCGCAACCGTCTGCAGCGTAAAGAGCTTCTGCCCTGCCCTTGGCCCCACCGCGATACGGTAGGTGATCGAGTGGCCGAGCAGATCATCCAGCGGACCGGCCTCCGTATCTGCGGCGAGCCAGGCATTCTCGAGGTCGCGCTCGACCAGGCCGCGACGCTCCAACGCGCGGCCGATGCGTCCGGCGATCTGCTCTACCAACTGCTGCAAATCGCTCGACTCGGGAGCCGCCACGGGACGAAACACGGGCGCCGCGGCGCCGACGGTCTGATACGCGCCGTCGAGAAACACCATGTGGAAGTGCACATTCAAATTCAGCGCCGAGCCGAAACGCTGCACCAGTGTGACTGCGCCGGTCGCGCCGGTGGCACGACTGAGGCCAGCCTTGCCGATTAGGTGGCGCGAGATTGTCCGGTACACCTCGCCGAGCACCAGCGTCAGTGCTTCCGAATTGGTCGCCAGCAAGAACCGCAACGCGTGGGGTAGCGAGAGCACCCATTGCCGCAGCGGTCGTTCGGGCAGTACCTCATCGGCCAACAGCGCCGCGGTCTCGGCCATGCGTCGCCCGCCGCAGGAGGGACAGAACCCGCGCTTCTTGCAGCTGAACGCCACCAGTTTCTCTGCATGACATTGCTCGCAGCGCACCCGCAGGAAGCCCTCCTCCAGCCGTCCGCACTTGAGGTACGCCTCGAACTCCTGCTGCACGAAATCAGGCAGCGGTCGGTCGGCCGCGGCGCGCAGCTCACGGAATGCGGGATAATGCTGCTCGACGAGTTGGTACAGTAGTGTTCGTTCGGGCCGGTGCCGCGCATAGCCGGGCGGATCGAGGAACGCCGGCGAAGGCGGTCGCCGCGCACGGGCAACGGCGGACATGGCGGGCAGTCCTGCAACGGGCGAGGACGCAACAGACTATTTCTTCAGGACTCCCGGCGAACTCGGCAAATCTGGCCTGTTCGATGAGAAAGGCCATTGCGGGTCAAAGCTCAAGTCGTTGATCGGAAGGACCGCGGCGTCAAATACGGCAATGGGCTGTAAGAACCACGGCTATCCAAGCTGGAATACTTATGCCGCCTCTTGAACGCCGGCATCGGGACGCCTTTTTAATGTGTGCAAATAATCCGACCACGCCTGCATCATCCTGCGCCGTTCCGGTAGATGCTCCGCATAATTGTAGGCCGCGCGAATGGAGTTTCGCTCCGTATGCGCGAGCTGGCGCAGGGTGGCATCCCGATTCCATCCCTGTTCGTTGAGCAGGGTGGACGCCATGCTGCGAAACCCGTGCCCGGTCATTTCCGAGCCGCTCCAGCCGAGTCGCCTCAAAGCGCCGTTGACCGTGTTCTCGCTCATGCACCGCTCGCGGCGGCGCGCGCCCGGAAAGACGTAGTGCCCTTTGCCGGTCAATGGCTGCAGCGCTCGCAAGATAGCAACCGCCTGGCTCGACAGCGGCACGATATGCTTCGTCTTCATCTTCATGCGCCCCGGCGGGATGCGCCACTCGCCTGCCTCAAGATCGATCTCGCTCCACTCCGCCTTGCGCAGCTCTCCCGGCCGCACGAACACGAGTGGCGCGAGTTGCAGCGCATAGCGTGTCACGTTTGAGCCGCGATATCCGTCGATGGCGCGTAACAACGCGGCGACGCCCTCAGGGTCAGTGACACATGCATGGTGCTGCGGCGTGCTGGGCGGCAACGCACCGCGCAAATCCGAAGAAATATCGCGTTCGGCGCGCCCCGTCGCGACAGCGTAACGATAGATATTGCCGCAATAGTTCATCAACCGGTGCGCGGTCTCCAGCACACCGCGGGATTCTACCCGGCGCAGCACGGACAGAAGCTCTGGCGGCTTGATGTCGCGGATCGGGCGGTCGCCCAGCCACGGAAAAATATTTGCTTCGAGGCGCGCTAGCAGCTTCACCGAGTAGCTTGCCTCCCAGTTCGCCGAGTGTTTCTCGAACCACTCGCGCGCGACCGCCTCGAAGGTATTCGCGGCGGCATCGAGGGCCATGAGTTTTTGCTGTTTGCGCGCCGCGCTGGGATCGATGCCATCCGCGACCAACTTGCGCATCTCGTCGCGCCGGTCGCGCGCCTTCTTCAATCCGACGTCCGGGTACACGCCGAGCGAAATCCGCTTCTCCTTGCCGGCGAAGCGATACTTGAAACGCCACCAACGGCTCGCCGAAGGTGCGATTTCCAAATACAGGCCGCGGCCGTCGAACAAGCGGACAGTTTTCTTCTGAGCGGTGGCATTCTGAATTTTCGCGGTTGAGAGCCGCATGGGGGCAACTCCGAAATACGAACGGTCTTCCTGACCAGTTGCCCCCAACATTGCCCCCGACAATGCCGTCCTGTCAATGGACACGCCTTCCCGCTGCTGGACCCGGGTAGCATGTAAGCCACTGTTTTATATGACTATGGATTTACACCGTCGGACGTCGGCCGACACGCCAAAACGTCCGCGGATGAAGGGTTGGTGGGCCCGGTCGGACTCGAACCGACGACCAAGGGATTCACTTCGGCCCCGCCGTTTCCGGCGGGAGTGGACTATCTCTTCACCCCCCGGTCCTTTGACGACCGGTGGGTGCGGGACGCTCTAGCCTGTCATTAAGCGCGACTTCAGCGCTCAGGTAGTCTCTGCACCTTCCGGCGGTGTACCGCCGGCTTGGCTCAGGGTTGCCATCAGCCGCGCTGTTAAGGTTTCCCTGAATTCATCCCGTCCACTTCGCACCTTGCGATGCGAAGGCACCATTTATTGATGAGTCCCCTGCTCTAACCAACTGAGCTACAGGCCCGACGCCGCGCAGTTTACCATCTTGCGCCGACCTCCATGTCCGAGGACCAAGAGGACATGCCTGAGATCAGGGAGGAGTATCTTTGTGGGCCGATGAGCCTCTCTTTGCCCGATCTGCCCATCAACGCCGCGTTGCCGGCGCTGTCCGACGCGCTGGCACGGGGGCGGCGCGTGCTGCTGCAGGCGCCGCCGGGGGCCGGCAAGAGCACCATCGTGCCCCTGGCGATCGGCGGCGCGGCGTGGCTCGGCGGCAAGATACTGATGCTCGAACCGCGCCGCCTGGCGGCACGCGCCGTCGCCACCCGCATGGCGCAGCTGCGCGGCGAGGCGGTCGGCGGCCACGTGGGCTATCGCACTCGGCTCGATTCGCGCGTCAGCCCGGGCACGCGCATCGAGGTGGTCACCGAGGGCATCCTTACCCGCATGCTGCAGGAGGATTCCGCCCTGGAGGGCATCGCCTGTGTCATCTTCGATGAGTTTCACGAGCGCAGCCTGAACGCCGATCTCGGACTCGCCCTGTGCATCGAGAGCCAGCTCAACCTGCGCGAGGAAATGCGCATCCTGGTGATGTCCGCCACCCTGGATTTGCAGCCGCTCGCGCGGCTGCTGGATGATGCGCCCATCATCAGCACCGCCGGCCGCAGCTTCGATGTGGTCACCCATTACGTGCCGCGACGGCCGGAGCTGCATCTGGAGCAGCAGCTCGCCCAGGTGGTGCGCGGCGCCCTCGCCGGGCATGCGGGCGACGTCCTGTGCTTCTTGCCGGGTGCCGCCGAAATCCGCCGCACGCAGCGCGCGCTCGAGCAGCAGGGCACTGCGGGCGCGCGGGTGCTGCCCCTGTACGGCGAGCTGTCCGCGGCCGATCAGGATGCGGCGCTCAGCCCGCTGCCCGGCCGGCGCAAGATCGTGCTGGCCACCAGCATCGCGGAGACCAGCCTGACCATCGAGGGCATCGGCATCGTGGTCGACTCGGGTTTGCGGCGCCACGCCGAATTCGATGCCGCCACGGGCATGAGCCGCCTGGTCACCGCCAAGGTCTCCCAGGCCGCGGCCGATCAGCGCCGCGGCCGCGCCGGCCGGCTCTGCGCCGGGGTCTGTTACCGGCTGTGGTCGGCGGGCACCCACGACTCGCTGGCGCCGCACACCGCGCCGGAGATCATGCACGCCGATCTCGCGCCGCTCGCCCTGGAGCTTGCCTGCTGGGGCGCGGAGGACGCCGGCCAATTGCGCTGGCTGGATCCGCCTCCGCCGGCGCCGCTGGCGCAGGCGCGCGACCTGCTGCGGCGCCTGGAGGCGATCGACGGCACACGCATCACCGCCCACGGCCGCGCGCTGTCGCGGGTCGGCGCGCATCCTCGTCTGGCGCACATGCTGGTCAAATCGCGTGCGCTCGGCGCGCCGCGCCTCGCCGGCGAGATTGCGGCCGCGCTCGGCGAGCGCGACCTGCTGCGTGCGGCGCCGGGGGCGCGCGACGTCGACGTGCGTCTGCGGGTGGCCGTGCTGCGCGGTTCAGCGCCGGCGCTGCCGGCGGGCGTGAGCGTGGATGAGCGCGCCCGCACCCAGGCGGCGCGCAGCGCCGCGCAGTGGCGGCGCGAGTTCGCGCGCGACATCCCGGACAGCGCCGACGTGCACGTGACCACCGGGCCGCTGCTGGCGCTGGCCTATCCGGACCGCATCGGCCGGGCGCGCGGCCCGGGCGGCCGATACCTGCTCGCGAACGGCCGCGGCGCCCATTTCGGCGAGCCGCAGGCGCTCGCCAAATCGGAATTCATCGTGGCGGCCGAACTGGACGGCGGTGAGCGCGAGGCGCGGATTTTCCTGGCCGCGCCGCTCACCCGGGAGGACATCGAGCGGCATTTTGCGGCGCATATCGAGGGGCGCGCCGACATCGTCTGGGACGAACGCGAGCAAGCGGTTCGGGCGCGCCGCGAACGGCGGCTGGGCGCGATACTGCTGGAGTCCGCCGACATCCGCGACCCGGATCCCGACGCCGTGCTCGAGGCCGCGCTCGCCGGACTGCGCCGGTTGGGCCTCGGCGCGCTGCCCTGGACCCGTGATCTGCGTCAGTGGCAGGCGCGCGTTGCGCTCATGTGCCGGTTCGCAGTGCCCGCGCCGCAGCCCTGGCCCGACCTGGGCGACGCCGCCCTGCTCGATACGCTCGGGGAGTGGGCGCCGCCGTGGATCGGGGGCTGCACGCGGCGCGAGCATTTCGCGCGCGTGGACCTGGGCAATGCCCTGCGCAGCCGGCTTTCCCACGGGCAGCTGCAGCTGCTCGAGCGCGAGGCACCCACACATTTCGTGGTGCCGAGCGGCTCGCGTCTGCCGGTGGATTATCTCGAGGAGACCCCCAGCCTGTCGGTGCGGCTGCAGGAGATGTTCGGCCTCGATGCGACGCCCTGCGTGGCCGGCGGCCGCCTGCCCCTACTGCTCAAATTGCTGTCGCCGGCCGGCCGGCCGGTGCAGATCACCCGTGATCTCGTGAGTTTCTGGAATCGCGGCTACCATGAAGTGAAGAAGGATCTGAAAGGCCGGTATCCGAAGCACTATTGGCCCGAAGATCCGCACGTGGCGCAGCCCACCCGGCGGGTGCGGCCGCGTTGAGGGGCTGCTGCATCCGGATGTGCGCGCCGATCGAATGAATCGCCAGAGGCAAACTCAAACCATGTCGAGCAAAACCGTCCTTCGGGTCCTGTTCACCTGCATCTTCGGCTCCTTGTTCATCTACAGCGCCTGGGCGAGCACGCGCCAGCCGGTGTGGCAATGGGGCGGCCTCGACGGTCCGGACCGCTATTGGACCGGCGCGACGCTGCTCGACGCCTATTTCGGATTCATCACCTTTTACGTGTGGGTGTTCTACAAGGAGCCGCGCTGGCTGGCGCGGGCCGCGTGGCTGATCGCCATCCTGCTGCTCGGCAACATGGCCATGTCGGCGTACGTGCTGATCCAGCTGGCGCGGCTCGGACCGCAGCAGCCTGCATCCGAGATTCTGGCGGCGCGCAATCCGTGAATCCCGTGACGCGCTGGTTGCGCCGGTATATCCGCGACCCGTTGTGGGCGCTGCTGCGGCAGGGCATCGCCCCGGACCGGCTGGCACTCAGCGTGGCCATCGGCATCGTGGTCGGCAATGTGCCGATTCTGGGGATATCCACCCTGCTGTGCACGGCGATCGCCCTGGGATTTCGCCTGAACCTGCCGGCGATCCAGGCCGCCCAGGCGGCCATGGCACCGACCCAGATCCTGCTGATCATTCCATTCGTGCGGCTCGGCGAATGGCTGCTCGGCGCGCCCCGCCAGGCCGTGTCGGTCAAGGCGGGACTGGCGCTGCTCGGCCAGGGTGTCGGCCACGCGGTGGTCGTGCTCTGGGATGCCATCGTGCACGCCGGCATCGCCTGGTGCCTGGTGGCGCCGGCAGCAATATTCCTGATTTATCGGTTGCTCAAGCCGTTTTTCGAACGCGCCGGCAGGCAAGTCTCCACCCTTCAGCGAGTTGAACACCCATGAATACCACCGCCCTGCCGATGCCGATGTCCTGGTCCATGCGCCTGCTGGAGCGCGGCCTGCTGCCGGATGTCCTGATTCGACACGGCATCCGGCGGCTGCTGCGCGAACGCCTGGCCGAGGAGGATCAGGGCGGCCCCGAGGCGCAGCAGCGTCACCAGATGAAATTGATCGCCCGGCTGCAGGCCAGCCCGGTCGCCATCAACAGCGCCGACGCGAATCTGCAGCACTACGAGCTGCCCTGCGGCTTCTTCGAGAAGGTGCTCGGCAGTCATTTGAAATACTCATCCGGCTACTACCGCGATGCCGGCGACACCCTGGACCAGGCGGAGGCCGCCATGCTGGCGCTCACCGCGGAGCGGGCGCGGCTCGCCGACGGCGATCGGATTCTCGAGCTGGGCTGCGGCTGGGGATCGCTGTCATTGTGGATGGCCGGGCACTATCCGCGATCGCAGATCACCGTTGTCTCCAATTCGCGCACCCAAAAGCGCTTCATCGATGAACGTGCGGCGGCGCGCGGCTTCACCAACCTGACGGTGATCACCAGCGACATGAACCAGCTTGAATTTGCGCCGGGCACGCGTTTCGACCGCGTGGTGTCGGTGGAGATGTTCGAGCACATGCGCAATTACGAGGTGTTGATGCGGCGCATCGCCGGCTGGCTCGAGCCGGCGGGCACCTTGTTCGTGCACATTTTCACCCACGATCACTACGCCTACCCGTTCGAGGTGCGCGACGAGTCGGACTGGATGGCGCGTCATTTCTTCACCGGCGGCATCATGCCGAGCGATGATCTGCTGCTGTACTTTCAAAAGGATCTGGCCATCGTCGATCACTGGCGGGTCGACGGCCGTCATTACAGCCGCACCGCGGAGCACTGGCTGCAGAACATGGATCGGCAGCGCGCCGCCATCGAGCCGATCCTGGCCGACACCTATGGGGCCGATCAGGTGCGCCGCTGGTGGGTGTACTGGCGGGTGTTTTTCATGTCGTGCGCGGAACTATGGGGCTACGCCGGCGGGCGCGAGTGGCTGGTATCGCATTATCTGTTCGTCAAGCCCGCGCAATCTTAAGATGAACAGGTTTGCTGGAGACCCGGGCGCGCCGCTCAGGTGCCGCAGCCCCGATCGCAGCGATCGCGCTCGATTTGCACCGTGGCGTGATCGATTCGAAACCGCCGCTTCAGATCGGGGCTGAGCGAGCCGAGCAAGGTATCCGCCTGGTCGCCGTCGGGCATTACCAGGTGCGCCGTCAGTGCCACGCTCGTTGTGCTGAGCGCCCAGATGTGCAGGTCGTGCACGTCGGTGACGCCGCGCCCCGCCGCCAGGAACGACTGCACGGCCGCCGGGCTGACGCCGGCGGGTACGCCGTCGAGCGACAGATGCAGCGCATCGCGCAGCAGCTTCCAGGTCCCGAGCAGGATCACGGCGATGATGGTCAGCGACACCACCGGGTCCAGCTGGCGCCAGCCGGTGGTCATGATGACCAGCCCGGAAATCATCACCCCGGCCGATACGGCGGCATCGCCGAGCATGTGCAGGAAGGCGCTGCGCATGTTCAGGTCGTGCCGGTGGCCGGCATGCAGTAGCCAGGCACTCGCGCCGTTGATCAGAATGCCGGCTCCCGCGACGGCGATGACCGTGGCGCCCGCCACCGGCGGCGGCGCGGCCAGGCGCCCCAGCGCCTCCCAGGCGATGGCGCCGCAGGCCACCAGCAGCAGCACCGCATTCCCGAGCGCCGCCAGCACCGTGGAGCGCCCCAGACCGTAGGTGAACGCCGGCACCGGCGGCCGGCGCGCCAGATAGACGGCGGCCCAGGCCGCCACCAGCCCGAGCACGTCGCTCAGGTTATGTCCGGCGTCGGCCAGCAACGCCATCGAGTTCGAGAGGATGCCGAAGCATCCCTCCACCGCCACGAATGCGAGGTTCAGCCCCACCGCAAGGGCCATGCGTGCATTCAGGCCGCCCGCGAGCAACGCGGCCGGGTCGTGGGCGTGACCCGCGTGTGCCCCCGGGGAGGGCTCATGCTCATGCCCATGTCCATGCTCGTGCTCATGCCCATGTCCATGCTCGTGCTCATGCCCATGTCCATGCTCGTGCGATTGCCCATGCCGGTGTTGCTGCATATACCCCGCCTCAGGTTTGCTCAAACGCCTGCATACGCCACAGGCCTGGAAAAAGAAAGCGCGCCCAGATTATGGTCACTGCCAGCGTGGCGGCGCCGCCCGCCACGATGGCGGGCACCAGCCCGAACCAGGCAGCCGTCAATCCGGATTCGAATTCTCCGAGTTCGTTCGATGCCCCGATGAACACCGAATTCACCGCGCTGACCCGGCCCCGGATCTCATCGGGCGTTTCAAGTTGCACCAGCACCGAGCGCACGAACACGCTGACCATGTCACCCGCTCCCAGAACGACCAGCGCGGCCAGCGCCACCCAGAAATGCGCCGTCAGACCGAACACCACGGTGGCCGCGCCGAACAGAGCCACGCCGCTGAACATGATGACCCCGGCGCGCCGCTTGATCGGGTGAAACGCCAGCACCGCCGCCGTCAGAACCGCGCCGACGCCCGGCGCCGTACGCAGCAGGCCGAAAACCTCCGGCCCTGCATGCAGCACGTCCTGGGTGAAGGCGGGCAGCAGCGCACTGGCGCCGCCGAAGAGCACGGCGAACAGATCGAGCGACATGGCGCCCAGCACTGACTTGCGGCCCCACACGAAGCGCAGGCCCTGCAGCAGGCTGCTCAGGGACACCACCACGCGGCCGCCCGTGGTGCGCCGCGTGCCGATCAGCGCCATCAGGATCACGGCCGTGCACAGCAGGGCCGCACCCAGGGCGTAAACCAGCCCCGCGCCGCCGCTGCCCGGTGCCGATTTCTGTGCGATCGCATACACCAATCCGCCCAGGCTCGGTCCGGCGATGGTCGCCACCTGGAAGACGGAGGAGTTGAGCGCGACCGCATTGCCGAGCATCGCCGGCGGCACGAGATTCGGCAGGAATGACTGGGCGGCCGGCATCTGAAAGGCGCGCGCCACCCCGAGACAGGCAAGCACCAGAAAGATCGGCAGCGTATGGCGGATGTTGCCGGCCGCGAAGACGAGCAGCGCCGACGCGCAGGCCATTTGCGCGAGGATCACGCCGAGCAGGATCAGACGGCGATCGAAGTGGTCGGCCACGTGCCCGGCGATGAGCACCAGGCACAGAAACGGCAGGAATTGCGACAGACCGATCAGCCCCAGGTCGAGCAGCCGCCCGGTGATGTGGTAAACCTGCCAGCCGACCGCGACAATGATCATCTGCGCCGCCACCGACGCGCAGAACCGAACGCCCAGGTACAGCGCGAAATCGCGGTGCCTCAATGCCGCGAATCCGCGGATGCCGATGGAACTCATTCGGGCTATTATCCCTGCAAGCGCGCCGTGGCACACCCAGCGGCGCGAAACCAGGAGCGAATCATGAAATTGGACGACAGCCGTCGCAGCGACAATGTCGAGGACGATCGCGGATCCGGCGGAATCGGCCGGCGCGGCGCGGGCATCGGTCTCGGCACCATCGCCGTGGTCATCATCGGTTACTTTCTGGGCGTCAATCCCCAGACGCTGCTCAGCCTGCTCAACGGCGATCAGCAGGGCGTGGATGCCGGCGCGCCGGCGCCCGCGCCGGTCACGGGCGCATCGACGGATCCGCAGGTGGATTTCGTGCGCGCGGTGCTCGGCGAGACCGAGGACATCTGGGGCGCCTACTTCAAGGATCGCGGCAAGACCTACGTACCGCCGAAGCTGGTCCTGTTCAGCGGCCAGGTCTCCTCCGCCTGCGGCCTGGCGAGCGCCGCGTCGGGCCCGTTCTACTGCCCCGGCGATCAGAGGGTCTACATCGACCTCGGCTTCTTCCGCCAGCTCGCCGGGGAATTCGGCGCGCCCGGCGATTTCGCCCGTGCCTACGTGATCGCGCACGAGGTCGGCCACCACGTGCAGAACCTGCTCGGCATATCGGATTCCGCCGAGCGCCAGGAGGAGCGCGCCAACCGGGTGGCGGCCAATCACGTGTCGATCGAGGTCGAGCTGCAGGCCGATTGCTACGCCGGGGTATGGGCCAATCTGGCGAATGCCAGCCACAAGATCCTCGAACCCGGCGACCTGGAGTCCGGGCTGCAGGCCGCCTCCTCGGTGGGCGACGATACGCTGCAAAAGCGCATGCAGGGCACGGTGGTGCCCGACAGCTTCACTCACGGCACCTCGGCGCAGCGCGTGCGTTGGTTCCGCAGCGGCTTCGGCTCGGGCAGCCTCGATTCCTGCGACACTTTCAGCGCCGGGACCTCGCTCTAGGGATGCTCTAGGGCTCCGTGGCTGCAGCGAGCTCGGGCTCGGTCTCCGGCGCCCCGTAGCCGCCGCCGCCCGGCGTGCACAGCACGAACACGTCGCCGGCCTGCATCTCGTGCTGGCCGATGTGACCGAGCGCGATGATGCGCCCATCGGCCTTCTCGATGCGCGCCTCCCCTGGTTTGCCGGATGCTCCGCCCGCCAGGCCGAACGCGCCGCTGCGCCTGCCGTTGCTGAGCAATGAGGCGGTCATCGTCTCCAGAAACCGCACGCGGCGCACCGCACCGTTTCCGCCCCGCCAGCGGCCGATGCCGCCGGAGCCCGCGCGGATCGCGAATGACTCCAGCCGCACGGGAAAGCGCAACTCCAGCACCTCCGGATCGGTCAGGCGCGAATTGGTCATGTGGGTCTGAACCACGCTGCTGCCGTCGAAGCCGGGTCCCGCGCCCGAGCCGCCGGCCACGGTCTCGTAATACTGATGCGCCGCGTTGCCGAAGGTGAAGTTGTTCATGGTGCATTGTGCTGCCGCCATCACGCCGAGCGCGCCGTACAGCGCGTTGGTCACGCAGGTCGAGGTCTCGACGTTGCCGGCGACCACCGCCGCCGGCGCCGCCGGGTTCAGCATCGAACCCGGCGGCGCAATCACCGTGAGCGGCTTCAGACAGCCCGCGTTCAGCGGAATGTCGTCCTCGATGAGCGTGCGGAACACGTACAGCACGGCTGCCAGGGTGATCGCGCGCGGCGCATTGAAATTGTTCGGCGTCTGCGCGCTGCTGCCGGTGAAGTCGATGACGGCGCTGCGCGCGGCCGCGTTCACGCGCACCGCCACGCGGATCTGTGCGCCGTTGTCGAGGGTCAGCGTGAACCGTCCGTCGCGCAGCGCGCCGATCACCCGCCGCACCGACTCCTCGGCGTTGTTCTGCACGTGCTGCATGTAGGCGGCCACGGTGGCGCGGCCGTATTGCGCCACCAGCGCCCTGATCTCCGCTGCGCCCTTTTCGTTGGCGGCCACCTGCGCGTGCAGATCCGCCGCGTTCTCCCGCGGATTGCGCGCCGGGTGGGCGCCGCCCCGCAGCACTGCGAACAGCGCCTGCTCGCGCAACGTGCCTCGTTCGATGAGCTTGAAATTGTCGAGCAGCACGCCCTCTTCGGCGAGGCTTGTGGAGAACGGCGGCATCGAACCGGGGGTGATGCCGCCGATGTCGGCGTGGTGGCCGCGCGAGGCCACGAAGAAACCGGCGTTGCGGTCGGTGTCCTCGAGATACACGGGCGTGACCACCGTGATGTCGGGCAGATGCGTGCCCCCGTGGTAGGGATCGTTGAGCGCATACACGTCGCCGGGCCGCATGTCCGGATTAGCGGCGATGATGCGCTCGACCGACTCGCCCATGGATCCCAGGTGCACCGGCATGTGCGGCGCATTGGCGATGAGCCTTCCCGCGCCGTCGAACAGTGCGCAGCTGAAATCCAGGCGCTCCTTGATGTTGACTGAATGGGCGGTGCTCTGCAGACGCAGGCCCATCTGTTCGGCGATGTTCATGAACAGGTTGTTGAACACCTCCAGCATCACCGGGTCCGCCTGCACGCCCACCGCGGGCGCCGCCGCGAGCGGCCGCGCGCGCCGCAGCGTGAGGCAGCCGCCGTCGCCGACCTCGGCCTGCCAGCCGGTTTCGAGAACCGTGGTGGCGTTGCTCGCGGCGATGATTGCCGGCCCGATGATTGAGGCGCCGTCGCGCAGCGATTCGCCCTCGTACAGATTGACGCTGCGCCAGCCACGGTCCTCTTCGCCGCAGTACAGCGACACCACGGCGCGCACCGGCGGCTCGTGAGGCGCCGCCGGCGGTGCGTTGCGGGCCTGCGCCTGCGCTGCTTCGCCGTCCGCGACGCATTCCACGGTGACCGCCTCGATCAGCAGTTCGCGGTCCGGCATCAGGAAGGCGAAGCGCCGCCGATAGGCGCTGTCGAACTGCCGGCGCACCTCCGCAAGCGCCTCGGCCGGGGCACCCGCCGGCAGCTCGCAGGCAAGCGCGGTGTCGGTGCCCTGGTAGCGAATCTGCAGACGCGCCGCATGCAGCCTGCCGCCGGCGGCGCCCTGGGCCTGCAGTTCGAGCAGCGCCTCGGATTGCAGCACGTGCACCCGCTCACGCGCGGCGCACAGCCCGGCGGCGTTCAGGGGCTGCTCCACCGAGCTTTCGCGCATCGCGTTCTGGTCGGCCAGCCCCATGCCATAGGCGCTCAAGACCCCCGCGAGCGGATGGATGAAGACCCGGTTCATGCCGAGCGCATCGGCCACCCGGCAGGCATGCTGCCCGGCGGCTCCGCCGAAGCACTGCAGGGTGTAGCCGCCGACGTCGTAGCCGCGGGCTACGGAGATGCGCTTGACCGCATTGGCCATGTCGTTGACCGCGATCAGCAGCGCGCCCTCGGCGGCTTCCTCCGCCGACACCGGCCTGCCGGCGGCGCTCATGCGCGAGGCCAGCCGCGCGAATGCCAGCCGCACCGCTTCCCGGTCCAGAGGTTCATCCCCGTGGGCGCCGAACACCCGCGGAAAGAAATCCGGCTGGATCCTACCCAGCAGCACATTGGCATCGGTGATGGTCAACGGTCCGCCGCGCCGGTAGCTGACCGGGCCGGGGTCGGCGCCGGCCGACTCCGGACCCACCCGCAGCCGGGCGCCGTCGAAGCCGATGAGCGAGCCGCCGCCCGCGGCGATGCTGTGGATGCTCATCATGGGCGCCCGCACGCGCACGCCCGCCACCTCGGTGCCCTGAACCCGCTCGAATTCCCCCGCATAATGGCTGACATCCGTGGAGGTGCCCCCCATGTCGAAACCGATGAGCCTCGCATGGCCGGCGGCGAGCCCCGTGCGCACCATGCCCACGATGCCGCCGGCCGGCCCGGAGAGGATGGCGTCCCGCCCCCTGAAGCGGTGTGCCGCGGCGAGTCCGCCGGAGCTTTGCATGAACAGCAGCCGCACGCCGGGCAGTTGTGCGCCGATCCGGTCGACGTAGCACGCCAGCAGCGGCGAGAGATACGCATCGACCACCGTGGTGTCGCCGCGCGGAACGAATTTCAGCAGCGGGCTGACCCGGTGCGACACCGAGACCTGCGTGAATCCGACGTCGCGCGCCAGCGCTGCGGCCGCCGCCTCGTGCGCCGTGTGGCGATAGCCGTGCATGAACACGATGGCGCAGGCGCGTAGACCGGAATCGTAGGCCGACTGCAGCAATGCAGCGAGCGCCGGTTGGTTCAGCGGGATGATCACCTCGCCGTGGGCGCCCACTCGCTCCTCGGCCTCGATCACCCGTTCGTAGAGCATCTCCGGCA
>Ga0302319_10005093_pt1 | contig 26580 bp, 19 predicted proteins | sample Bog_T0_2_FD_203319 | JGI IMG/M metagenome (GOLD analysis project Ga0302319, IMG submission 203319) | Peat permafrost microbial communities from Stordalen Mire near Abisko, Sweden - Bog_T0_2 | ecosystem: Environmental > Terrestrial > Soil > Wetlands > Peat | place: Sweden: Abisko, Stordalen Mire... | reverse complement strand
AACAGCGTAAGAAAAGTCTCATGATCAAGTGGATCGGGGCCATCGTGCTGGTTCTTGCGATTGTGGCCGCGGTCTTTATCCTCACGCTCCACAAGCCGGCACAGCAGAGTCCGAGTGTGGTCGTCGTGCACAATCCGGTCGTGACAATTACGCCTGACGCCACCCCGCTCAAGCCAGTCAAAGAGAAGCCGTCTCCTGCCAAGCCAGCGCAGTCCACAACCGCGACGAGCGCCCCAGCGCAGCAGCCGTAGGACGATTGCCCCAATCATCCCGGGCGAAAGATTGTGCCCCATTCACCACGGCCGTATCGTGATGAAAGGGCTCGCCTTTGTACCATCGCAATCGGTCTCATCCAACGTATGGAGATCGAGCAAGGCGAAGCCGTCCTGTAGCCAGACTTCATTAAAACAAGAGAGTCTCACATCCATATGGTTGGCAATTGCAGCTTCAATGGCAATGCACTAACATTGGCTGTTCTCAAAAGCACATCACTTGCCGTCTCTCCAACGGTGTCAGAAAGCTGATCGGAATCATGATGAAAGTAAAGTTCGCAAAGCGCATTGCCTGCTCGCTCGCACTCATTCCCGCCTTTTTCGTCCTCACCTGCGCGCAGGCTCAATTCCCGGGAATGAGCCAGCCAAGGCATCATCCGTGGTCAGACAAGAGTCTTTCACCCGATGCGCGAGCTGACCTGGTAATCCAGGAGCTGACCCTGGACGAAAAAATTCAACTCCTGCACGGACTGGGCTGGCAGACGCTCTTCATGCCGCAGGATTCCGGGCCCGCAACGCGCGCCATTTCCACATTAGGCTTTATCCCCGGCGTTCCGCGTCTCGACATCCCCGATCTGCAAATGACGGACTCCGTAGAGGGTGTTTCCGGAGCCGGCACCAAAGGCCGTTACGCGACTGCCCTACCTTCGGCTGAAGCGATGGCGGCCGCATGGGATCCCGCGCTCTCCTATGAAATCGGCACAGTGCTCGGACACGAGATGCGGGCCATGGGCTTCAACATGTCGCTGGGCTCTGGCGTCAACATGATCCGCGAACCGCGCAATGGCCGCACATTTGAATACAAGGGCGAAGACCCGCTGCTCGCTGGCACATTGGCGGGTCAGGAACTGAAGGCTGAAAAAGCCCTCCACATCATCACAGACGTAAAGCACTACGCGGTCAACGATCAAGATGCAGGCCGCATTGTCGTCAACTCCATCATCAGCAAGCGCGCCATGCGCGAAAGCGACCTGCTCGCATTTCAAATCGCGCTCAAGGATTCCGGCGCAGGCGCGGTCATGTGCTCCTACAACCGCATCAATGGCATCTACGCGTGCGAGAACCCATACACTCTCACCGACGTTCTGAAGCATGACTTTGACTTCAAGGGATTCGTAATCTCGGACTGGGGCGGCACGCAAAGCACCGTGAAGGCGGCGATGGCGGGTCTCGACGTCGAAATGCCAGGCAACGACTCCTTTGGCGCGCCGTTGAAAAAGGCTGTCGAAGCCGGCGAAGTCCCATTGGAGCGACTCAACGATATGGTGCACCGGGTCCTTCGCACGGAGTTCGACGCAGGCATCGTAGACGATCCGCCGCAACCGGAATCACCCAATGTCATGCACGGCTTCGAGGTCGCGCAGAAGACAGAGGAGAGGGGCGCGGTGCTCTTGAAGAACGTGGGCAATCTCTTGCCCTTGAGCGCCGCTTCCATCAAGTCCATTGCCGTCATCGGCGGTCATGCCGATGTCGGCGTCATGTCAGGCGGCGGTTCGTCGCAGGTGTCGCCGGCAGGTGGCAACGCTGTACCGCCTCCGCCGGAATTGCTGAAGAACCCGTTCACCAGCTTCTTTGAAGTTGCGGTCTATCAGCGTTCCGCACCGCTCAAAGTAATTGAAGAGAAAGCGCCCCACGCCGTGGTCCAATTCGATCCCGGCACTGACCCCGCATCTGCAGCCGCACTCGCCAAAAAGTCGCAGGTTGCAATTGTGTTCGCAGTGCAACATGCATCGGAAGCAATGGACCTCAAGAGCCTTTCCTTGCCGGACAATCAGGATGCATTGATTGAAGCCGTCGCCACAGCCAATCCGCATACAATCGTGGTGCTTGAAACCGGTGGCGCCGTTCTTATGCCCTGGCTCGACAAGGTCGACGGAGTGCTTGAAAGCTGGTATCCGGGCATTCGCGGCTCTCAGGCAATCGCTAATCTTCTTTTTGGCGATGTCAACCCATCTGGAAAACTTCCCCTCACATTCCCAAAGAGCGAAGCGGATTTACCGCGCCCTCTTCATACCGGTCCCCCAACTGCGGATGCAGACCACCCCGTCCCGAAGCTTGTCGGCGCTCCCGGGTTGATCGGAATGGCGATGGGCATTGGTCCGTTCTTCGACGTGCATTACGACGAAGGATTGAAGGTCGGTTACAAGTGGTATGACGCGGAGCAAAAGCCCGTTCTCTTTCCCTTCGGTTTCGGTCTCTCTTACACCAACTATGCGTACTCCGGCCTCTCCGTAAAGCCGGGCGATTCAACCACCGTCACATTCACGGTAAAGAATACCGGCAAAATCGCGGGCTCTGAGATTGCACAAATCTATGCTTCCCTGCCTGATTCGGCTGGAGAACCACCAAAGCGCCTTGTCGGTTTTGCGCGGGTAGAACTAAAGCCCGGCGAGTCGAAGCAACTCTCTATTCCCGTCAGTCGAGACCGCCTAACAATCTACGACGAAGCCACGGAATCGTGGAAACTCGTTCCCGGCGCCTACGTCCTTCGCGTCGGCGGCTCATCGCAGAATCTTCCGCTTCAACAACCGATATCGTTCTGAAAAGCCGATATGGTTCTGACGGCTAGGCCCTCGTTTCTTGAGGGTGCCCTCGGTCCCTCGCATTTGGGGACCGGGGAGGAGGGTGCGTTGACCGGGGATGCAACCTCGACAGGCCTAGGTGCGGGTGCCCCCGGTCCCTCGCAATTGGGGACCGGGGATCGAAGGCAGGTAACCACACCCTAGTCGGCGGACTCTGCCCCATTCATCACATCCGTATCGTGATGAATGGGATCGCATTTGAACCATCGCAGTCAGCCTCATCGAAAGCATGGGGATCGAGCAATGAGAAACTGTCTTCTCGCTAAATTTCATTAAAAAAAGAGTGTGTCATCCTGAGCATCTTGACTCCCGTCGTAAGTTACGCCTGAGTTGAACAATTCGTAACGAAGAGCGCCCCGGAGGGGCCGCAGGAGAATAGCCCAGGACAAGCGAAGCGCTGTCCTGGGTACCAAGGCAAAATCAGCCTCGCGCCCCGGAGGCGGCGCTGCGAAATAACCTGTGTTCATCAGGAGCGAACCCGGGGTCCCCAACGACAGTCCTTCGTCGCTGGGGTGGTGAGTCGAAGGACCTGCATTTGTTCTTTCGTGGTTTTACAGCGAACTTTAGGGAAAGGGGCAGCTCGCGGCCCCAAAGGCGACCAACCGGGGCACCCTCAACTTGATCATGCGCGGTATGAGAACAAGGCCCCCCGCCCAAACACCTTGGTATTGCTGATCGAAATTCTTCCGTGCATGCGGCGTGTTGGACCGCGTCAACTCATACCAACGGCTACGAACACTCTGCGAGGAACATTCGCAACGGCGCTTTAGAACAATCGAAAGTTTACTGCGACGTTGACCATTGAGGCGACCGGCTTGCCGTCTTTCATTGCCGGTTTGAATCGGTACTTCTGGACAGCTTCAAGAGCCTTCTCATCAAGGCCCATGCCCAGGGATCGAATCACGCGGGGACTTTGTGGGTAGCCCCGCGCATCCACGACGATCAGGATCACGCAGATGCCCTGATACTTGTTGCGGCGCGCCTCATCAGAGAACTCGGCCTCCGGAGTCACAATGGGAACGGGGTTAGAGACTCCACCAACTCCGGCTCGATAGACCGGGCCGCCAAATCCCCGTTCGGTTCCTGGGCCATAGCCCGTGCCATTGCCCGGTCCATCGCCGCCGTTGAATCCTGTACCGATGCCGCCCCGCGTGCCAGGGCCGCCGGAGAGCTTCACAGTGGGCGATTTGGACACGCCGATAGTGGGTAGCGACTGGTTGTCAGGAAGCTTGATCTCAACGGGGACCGCGATGGCGGGATCGACGGGAAGCCTTGGGTTCAGGAGCGCCTGAGCCTGCGGGGGAACGATGGGCATCATGTCCTGTCGAGGCGTTCTGCCAATGTTGGGGTCGGTGAGCGCGTTGGTGCCGCCACCTCCGCCGCCGCCGGATCGCCCTGAAGGAGGCGCGAACAGGGTGAAGTCTTTGAGTTGGATTCTGTCGCCCAGAAGTGGCTTGGGAAGATGGTTGATCGTCGAACTCAATCCCATGCAGAGAAGGATCGCCAGGAGAACGCCATTGGCGAGGGTCGCGGTGCCGATGGCCCAGGGATTGGTTTTCTCTTCAACGCTGCCTTGAAAGAAATGAACGAATTGGTTGTCACTTGCGGTCGGCATGCGATCGGTGGATGAACAGGGCGAGAGGCGCAGATGCCCTCGTTTCATAAAACCTCAATTCCGAAACCCGATACGCGATAGACGCTCTGCGCGGGGAGTTGTTACCGGGCGGGTGGCGCCCGTCTCAGTGAGTTCTCCACACCATGCTAGGCTGCCCCGGTCCATGGCCTTTGGGAACGAGAATAGAGAACTGGTGGCCCCGGTCGGTGTATCCCCGCGTCCCACCATTACAGCATCGCCAAGCCATCTATCGCATTCAACACCATATGGTTTATAATGCCATCATGGACAGGCAATGAAGGCCGAACTGCTGTTCCACCAGCGCATCGATTACGACGACGGGGGAATTGTAGAAATGACTTTATGGCGTGTACCATCGCCAGTCCCGCCGACGACCCACGGGCTGAAGTATTCGCTGTTTTACGGTCGCGCTGGGGTTCGGGAAGTTGGGTACGATAACGAGCGAGGCAAAGGTGATCATCGGCATTTTCAAGGAGTCGAGTCGACCTATGCGTTTAGCACCGTCGAGCAAATGGTCGCCGATTTTTGGGCAGATGTGCGCGGATTGCGAGGGAAATCATGAGCAACGTCAAATTCACGGTCGGTGGCGCCATGGAAGAAGACTCGTCTGTTCGGTTCGTCGATGCGTGGCATCGCGCTGAGCGCGGCGAAACTTTCCACGAGCGCCATCTGTCCTTCGAAAGCTGGGACGCTCTGGCGCGCGTGCTCACCGGCAAGCGGATGGAGTTATTGCGCTATGTGCGCCGCAACCATGTTCCCAGCGTGAGAGCGCTGGCCAACGCGCTCAGCCGCGACTACAGCAATGTCCATGCCGATGTGAAAGCACTGGCGAGTGCCGGACTGCTGGAAGCCAGCGCGAAGGGCCTTCACGCAGACTACGACGCAATTGAAACCCGGATCACCATCTGACGCGGAGATTGTCAGGGGCGTCCGGTCCCTGGCGAGCAACCGGGAGCACCTCAACTTGATCATGCGCGGTATGAGACCAGGGCCACCCGCCCACCGAGTACAATCAGTTGTTGGATTACGACTAGCCGAGCTACCGTATAAGCAGTCATTCTTTTATGCGAGCCGCCATGAGTAAGCACGAATGTCCAGATAGAATCTATAAATTCCAGTCCTTCGATGGATTATGCAAGACCCTTGAAAAAAGGACTGTTCGTTTGTCTAAACCAAGCGATCTTAATGATCCTCTTGATATCTACCTTCAGGAATGTTTTGGAAAAGACAGGAAAGCCTTTTTCGAGGAATTGAAAGGAGCCTTGCAAGATTTCATTGAGGGCGAGATAGACCTTTCATCTTTACCTGATTCACCTTATAAGGCGAAGATCACAGCGATCATCACAGCCCATAAGAAGGCATCCCCGGAACAAAGGGCTAAAATGCGCGAAGAGATGTCGCGCATACCGATTGAGGAACTGTATGACCTGAAGAAATTAGAAGAAACGGAACAGGAATTACTTTCGAGCGTGTATCAATCATTCGAACTTGACGGCGTATTTTGTTCAACGGTTGACTTTAAGAACCTATTGATGTGGGCGCATTATGCGGATCGGCATCAAGGAGCGGTAATCGAATTTACGCCAAACAAAGAAAGAGACTCGGCTTTTCTAGCGTCGAGAAGAATCATTTATTCAAATGAACGTCCGGTGCTGTATGCAACGGCTCAAGAAATGATTTTCTCCGGAATCGCGATGTCGACGGAAGAGTCTGGGAAGTTTATTTTAGATAAGTTGATTTACACCAAGGGCAAGGATTGGGAATACGAGCAAGAATATCGCCTTCATTTACCCTTGTGCATCAAGCCAGGCCAACCCTTTGCTACCCATGAATATCATCCAGAAGAACTGACATCGGTCTTCTTGGGATGTCGAATGAGCCAGCAAAGCCAAGAAAAAGCCATCGCTCTGGCAAAGACCGCTAACCCATCAGTCGCAATATATAAAGCGTCTCCTACGCCGAGAGAATTCGGGTTGAGCTTTGCTCAATGCTTGTAGTTGGGTGCCCCTGGGCTGGTGGCCCCGGTCCCGATGAGATCTCCAGTCCAAACTGAGGGTGCCCGCGGTCCCTCGCCCTCGGGGACCGGGGATGGAAGCACTACGCCGCCCAAATTTTTCCGTTGGCGTCTTCTCGCAGTTTATGAAAGGCGAGCGCATCCGTTATCAGCAAACGGGGGAGTTTCAGTTCCTCAGCTTCAGCAGTTTCCGGCGTCAGACCTACCTATCGACCGCGTGCGGCGATGGAGCTCTTTGAGGATGCGCTGGAGCGCGTCCGGCTGCGTTATCTCTTCGCGGTTGCCGGCTATGTGATCATGCTGATGGCATTTCATCGCCCGGCATGGGCGGGGCGTTCGGCGCCGTGCGCATGAGCATGGCGAGATCTTCCGCTGGACCTTCACCGCGGCGGGCAAAGAAGCTGGCCGCCGTCTCAACTGTTCCTACTTTTTGGGCCACTGCCACGGCAATCCACTGATTCAGGGAGACACCGTCCTCTTTGGCCAGCCGTTGAGCAGCCTTCTTGATGGAGAGCGGAAGTTTAAGGGGATAGGTTCCTTTACTCATTGCGCAGCCTCCTGATGAGTTCGCCGGGAGTCAGGACTGGAATGCCAAACAACTTTTCCTGCGGGACAAAGTGTCTTCGATTGTGAGTTACCAACGCGTCGGCGCGGCCATTCACCGCAGTTTCCAAGACCATCTCATCCCCCGGATCTAGCAACTGCGGTCTCCATTGGAACCGTATCTCGACCGGCTCCAAGTGCTGTGCCATCGCTCGCAGAAGCCGTTCGATCCTCTCGGCTGGCCAGCCATGCGCCTGCATCTGAGCCGGTCGCAGCAAAACGTCTTCGTATTCCAGGAACAGCGGGGGACTTGCAAGCAGACTCAGCTTCCCTTGCTCCACCAAAGTGAGTAGCGCGTTGGAAGCTCCGTCTTGGCTGCGCACCGCAGCCACCAAAACCGAGCTATCCATTACAACCCGCACACCAATATGGTAGCACTAGATATCCCATGGGATGTTTAGTGGCGGGTGGCCCCGATCCTGGTGAGATCTCCAGGCCACGCTGAGGGTGCCCCCGTCCGTAGCTATCGCGGACCGCGCTGCTATCGCTTGCTTCGATTTTTCAGCCGGCGGGTGGCCCAGGTCCCGGGGTCGGAAATAGTCCACTAAAGCTGGGTGCCCCAGATGCCCCGGGGTCCCCAACGACAGGCCTTCGTCGTTGGGGTGGAGATGCCCGGGGTCCCCAACGACAGGCCTTCGTCGTTGGGGTGGAGATGCCCGGGGTCCCCAACGACAGGCCTTCGTCGTTGGGGTGGAGATGCCTCGCTTTTGGGCACCTGGGTTTGGATGCAGTCACGAGCGTGCTCCTATCCGCACCAGGCCCTCACTTCTATGCGCCAGTGCACAGCAAACAAAATCCAAATAACAAACGCCTTATCAACAAGTTAAGCCTCTATCTCTCGCAAAATCAGCGCATTTTCGAAAAAATCGGCCAATTCTCCGCAACCCCTTACCTCGTTTCATGAAACTCTCTGTCACCGAAACATATTGAAAAGGCTGCCCGCAAGGTACGTGTCTCCACGAGTCGCAACCACAGGTTCAACCCTTTCGCATGTTTTGTAACCACTCAAGCAGCCATTTCAGCTAGGTAGCGCAACCCTCCGAGCGAACCGATTGTCACATCATAAAATGGAATCATGATCCTCGAAACCTTCCCCGTCGGCCCGCTCCAATGCAACTGCACCATCCTGGGCGACGAGGAATCCGGCGAGGCCATCGTCATCGATCCCGGCGACGAAATCGGCCGCATCGCCCGCCGCCTCAACACCCTCGGCCTCAAGCTCAAGCAGATCCTCATCACCCACGCCCACATCGACCACGTAGGCGGCGCCCTCAAGCTAAAAAAGCTCACCGGCGCTCCCATCCTCATGAATGAAAACGACTTGCCCCAACTCAAAATCATGGCCGAGCAAGCCGGTTGGCTGGGAATCGACACCCCTGAAACCGCCCCTCCTGACGAAAACCTGGCCGACGGCCTGCTCGTTGGCCTCGACCGCTATCCCGCCCAGGTCATCCACACTCCGGGCCACACCCAGGGCTCCGTGTGCCTCCACTTCGCCCCGCTCAACCTGCTCGTCGCCGGCGACACCCTCTTCGCCGGCAGCATCGGCCGCACCGACCTCCCCGGCGGAAACCCAGGCCAGATCATCGACTCCATCCACTCCCGCCTGTTGGCTTTGCCCCAACAAACCAAGGTCCTCCCCGGCCACGGGCCCACAACTACCATCGAGTCCGAACGGAAAAGTAATCCATTCCTGCGCATGCGTTCTTAATCAGTCGTATATTTTATAAGCTGTTTATTTTCATAATTTAACCTAACTTATCTCAGGTAAAGCTTCACCCCCATTAGAGGTAATATTACTACCCTGAGTCGTTACCAAATAGTCAATCAACCTGGTTACTCCAGTAATGAATTCATTCACAGGAGTCAGCAGACTCAACACCAGCCAGCCCGACGCCCCCATCCCGAAAAACCCTCCCGGCTGCACCCAGACCCCACGTTCCAGCAGCTCCAGAACCGTCTCTTCATCTGGCTTCAGCGCCGGAATCCTTAAAGTGGCATACCACCCGCCCTCGACTTCCAGCCTGCTTACCCCCGCCGAAAGCTCAAGTTGCCGATCGAGCTCCGCCAGGTTCCCCGCCACCCGTTCCCGTATCTGCCTCTGAATTCCCCCGCGTCCGCCAAGCCAATTCGGCAGAGCGCATTGCACCGGCGCATTCATTGACAGAAACGTATCCGCAATCACTTCGAGGCGTTCCAAAGCCTCGCCGGCTTCCGGCCCAACTGCCACAATCCAGGCCGCTTTCATCTGCGGCAAACCGGCAATCTTGCTCAGCCCGCTCACCACAAACACCGGAACGCCCTCCAGTCCCGCCGCAAAACTCCGCTCCCCACCCGCAGACCCATAGTCCAGAAACACCTCGTCCACAATCAGCGACAGGTCAAACTCCCGGCACAGCCGCCCCAGCTCCTCCGCCTCCCACTCCTTCGTAAAATGTCCCGTCGGATTATTCGGGTGCACCAGCACAATCGCCCGCGTCCGGTCAGTAATCGCCTGTCGAAACCCTTCAGGTTCAATCTGCCACCCATGGTCATACACCAGCGGAGCCTGTTTCAGCCCCACATCGTCCAGCACCGCCAGAAAATCGAACAGCGGATACCCCGGCAGCGGCGCAATAATCTCCGTGCCCGGATCGCAAAGCAGCCGAAAGAGAAAGCTATAAGCCTCGCTAGTGCTTGTATTTAGCACGATTTGTTCGGGTCGCACTGCAACCCCGTGGTCCGCATAGTACCGGCAAACCGCCTCGCGCCCCCGTATGCTGCCCCGGGGCTGAGGATCGTAGTCCAGCGCCGTTGGGTCACTCAGCGCCGCCAGCAGCGCGGGGTCATACTCAAATCCGCACCGCGTCGGATTCGAAGCCGTCAGGTCCGCTACCGGCTGCCCGGCTGCCACGCGAAGCCGGTGCGCCCGCGCCAGGTCGCTTTCTTCCGTGTTCCATCCCGTCCGGCGGGAAAAACGCATTTGAGCTACTCCAATCGCCTTCCCTGTTTCCGGCCTCACCAGCCGCAAGCCGTTGAGGCACAATAGAAAGAGGCGTCTCTTTTCACCATACACGGCGCAATGCAAGGAGAAATCTGTGGATCTGCGAGCGGTTATCTTTGACTACGGAATGGTCCTCACCGGTCCGCAAGATCCCGAGTCCCATGCGGCCTTGATGCGCATCACCGGCCTGCCCCTCGACCGCTTTGAGGCACTCTATTGGGTCGATCGCCATGCCTACGATGAGGGCAAGCTCACCGGCCTCGCTTTCTGGCGGAAGTTCGCTCGCGATGCCGGCCTGCACCTCTCGCCCGGCGCCATCGACGAACTCAACCTTTATGACGCCCGTATGTGGACCACCCAGAACCCCGCTATGGTCGCCTGGCAGCAACAGCTCAAACAGCACGGCCTGCTCACCGGCATCCTTTCCAACATGGGCGATAACGTCCTCGCCAACATTGAGCGCGAATTCCTCTGGATTCACAACTTCGACGCCCTGGTTTGGAGCTTCCAGCACCAAATGGCTAAGCCCGACCCAGCCATCTACCACCTCGTTCTGGAAAAACTGAATGTCCGTCCGGAGGACTCTCTCTTCCTTGACGACAAGCTGGTCAACATCGAAGCCGCGCAGGCACTCGGCATGCATGCAATCCAGTTCTCCACCATCGCTCGGCTCCGCGCCGACCTTGTCGACCAAGGCTTAGACAGCGAGCTTCCCCTGCCGGCCTAAGCAGCCCTACCGGGGTCCCCAGATCCTGAAGTTCCCTGACAGGTGCATCAGGCTCATCAGGTAAAGCATCCCGTCATAGTACCGATCGTGCCCCGTCGGTATCGGCGCCTTCCACAGTTCATCCACAAACCGGTCCTTGATCGGCTTCGTCGCCGCCAGGCTGGCCACAGCTGTCGTCGCCATCAGCCCAATCGAGTGCCTCTTCGACAGTGGCTTCCCTTCCAGCGTGTATTGATCCGGATACTTGTTTATGCCGTGTGCATAGAAAAACTCCTGCGTCCGGTCGCTCAGCGCGTGCTCCCGCGGGTCCTTCGCCCACCACGACCAATCCACAGCCCAGTTGCTCTGTGTCCTCCATGAGTCAAACGAGAAATTGCCCGCCATCCGGTTCCAATCCGTCGAGTGCGGTTTCCCATCAAACTTTGCGTAGTCCGGACTCAACCCCGTCTTCCCATTCGTCGTATTCTCAAAAAAGTCCCGGCTTACCCCCGCAGCCTCCGCCCAAAATGCCCGATCGGCCATCGGCCCCCATCGCGCCCACAACTCGTAAAACGCCGGCAGGTGATAGCTCGGGTCGGTGAACTCGTCATTCCCTGCCACCGGCGAGAACCGCATCATTTTCTCTTTTTCGTCCATTACTGGACCCACAGTCCGCGCGCCAAACCGCGTTTGCCCGCTTCGCCGTTCCCGGTGCCGCATCGCCGTCAGCAGTTCATCCGCCTGCGCCTTGTAGTCGTAAATGCCCTTCCCATTGCCCCAGCGGTTCCCGGCAAAGTAGAGCGCCATCACAAAATACTCTTCGCCGTCCGGCGCTGGCGCCTCGTCGTTAGGCTCCCCGGTCACCTTGCACGACCACGAAAAGTAACCGTGAGACGGATGCTTCGGGCTGCTGATGTACATGTAGGTCTTCGCCCAGTTCCACAGCGCATCGAACTCCGTCTTGTGATTCAACTGGACCGCAATCATCATCCCGTACGACACTCCCTCTGTCCGCACGTCATGATTGCCGATATCGGAAACATAAGCCAGCGGCCCGCTTTTATTCGCACCCGCTTCGAAATACACTGTTTCCGTATCGGGATCGCCATGGAAAAGCTGCTGAAATGCCGCTTCCACCTTCGCATCCATCTCCGCCTTCGAGTGGCCGGCCCTTAGAAACGGATTCTGGTACTGCTGCGTAGCGTATGCCCCACTGCCGTCATCCAGCGCGGGCGCGCGCTTCCCTGCCGCAAGCCCGGATGAGGGACTGAAAAACAGCGCAACGACGAGCCATGCAAGCGGAAGTCTACGGGGCATAAGTTCAGGGCTCCAAACGAGCCCAGCCATATTAGCAACTGCCCGTAACTCGCGCGAATCCCCCATATAGGCCATTGGATTCAGCCTTCCCCCGGCGCACACATACAATCGGCACTCTCATCAACTACACTTCTTGCCGTTGAATTGCGTGGAAGTAACCGGTTTCCTGCAATCCGCTGAAACAAGGAAGACCTCTAACATTTCTGCGCACGGAGACATTAATCACCGATCCAGTGGAACACCAGGAGCGCCAGAGATGAGTCAAGCCGAAGATACCGAAAAACGAAAAATCCAATCAAGTACGCCCGCCCACCCCACACCCAAGGGCCGCACTACACGATTCGCAAGATTGGGAACAACTCCTTTGCTGCTCTGCGCAAGCCTCGTGCTGGCGCAGTCTGTCCCGGTCGTTACCGGAGACGCACGCGTCGACAAGTTGCTTAGCCAGATGACGCTTCAGGAAAAACTCACGCTGATTCACGGTACCCACGAAGACCCAGCCGAATATCAAGGCCAGGCCGGCTACCTTGCCGGAATCCCCCGCCTCGGCATCCCGGGACTTCGCTTTGCCGACGGTCCTCCCGGCGCGCTCACCCGCCATCCCTCGCAAGGTGAAACCGCCACCATGGGCGTCGCCGCAACCTTCAGCGTCAAGACGGCAGAAGCAAACGGCCTCGTCATTGGCCGCGAAGACCGCGCGCTCGGCATTGACGTCTCACTCCAGCCCTTCGTCAATATCGATCGCGACCTCCAGTTCGGCCGCGGCTACAACACCTTCGGCGAAGACCCGTTCCTCACTGCCCAGATGGGCGTCGCCGAGGTCAAGGGCATCCAGTCGCAGCATGTCATGGCCCAGATCAAGCATTTCGTAGGCTACGACTCTGATAACGGAAGCACCTTCATCGACGACCAAACCCTCCACGAAGTCTATGTGGCGCCCTTCGACCTCGCCATCCGCAAGGCGGATGTCTCCTCCATAATGTGCTCCTATAACCGGCTGAATGGCACCTTTGCCTGTGGCAACAACGACTCGCTGACCAAGATTCTGCGCGATGAAATTGGCTTCAAAGGCTTCGTCACGTCGGACTGGGGCGCAGTCCACGCCGTCAACTTCATCAATGCCGGTCTGGATATGGAAATGCCCGGCGAGCCGACTCCCGGCGCAGCCTGGAGTATCCCGTCCTTCTTCGACATGCAGCCCGTGCCTCCACCCCCGCCGGCACCGGCGGCAGGCGTCATCGATGAGGTGATGATTGACATGTTCGGCGGACACATCCCCGAGGAGCCCGCGCCAGCGCGCGGCGGCATGGGCGACTTCGGCGTAAAGCTCGACCCGAAGAAAATGTCCGAAGCCCTGAAGGACAGCACTGTCAACGAAGCCGCCATCACCCGCGCCGCGGGCCGCGTGCTTTACGAAATCGTCCATTTCGGCTATCTAGATGGCCAATCCAAGCACGAGGTCACCGAGCAGTCCATCGAAGCCAACGCCAAAATCATCGAGAAGACCGGTGAAGAAGCAGCAGTGCTCCTGAAGAATCAAAACGCCGCACTCCCTTTGAAGGCCGCCGATCTCGATTCAGTCGTTCTCATCGGCCCCACCGCAGGTCAAGTCGATTCCATCGGCATCAACGGCGAACGCTCCGTCGGTCTTCCCGGCCGCCAAGTCGGACCGCTCGCAGCCATGAAGAAGATTTCTGGCAATGCGAACATCCAGTTCGCTGTCAACGACGACATGACAGGCACCCCCATCCCAGCGAGCGCCCTGAGCCACGACGGCAAGCCCGGACTGGCCCGCATTGGGGGCGGGGCTGACCAGACAGACGCCCAAATCAACTTCACCGGCACGAGCTCTCTCGCTCCCAACTCCACACCCACCTGGAAAGGCTCACTCACTCCGCCGCACGCCGGTGTCTACTGGCTCTATCTTCAGGCTCTCGGCACCAACGCCCGCATCTCGCTTGACGGCAAGCGCCTGGGCTCCACTGGCGCATTCCAGGGCGGCGTCCATGGAGACATTCTGCAAGCAAACCAGGACAACGTCGTTCCCACCCCAGACGGCCTCGATAATGTGCGCCGCGCTGTCGACCTCACTGCTGGCCCGCACGCAATCGAAATCAGCACCAGTTCTGACACCTCCGCCGCTCCCGTTCAGGTTCGGCTCAACTGGTACACCCCGGAACAGCGCAAAGCAGACCACGAAGCCGCCATCGCTGCCGCCAAGTCGGCAAAAACCGCTGTCGTGTTTATCTGGACCCGCCTGAGTCCCGTCTTCGGCCTGCCCGGCGATCAGGACAAACTCGTCGAGGAAATAGCCGCGGTCAATCCCAACACCATCGTCGTTCTCAACACCAGCCAGCCTGTCGCTCTCCCATGGGTCGACAAGGTCAAGGCGGTCCTTGAGATGTGGTGGCCTGGCGACGAAGGCGGCTGGTCCACCGCCAATGTGCTCCTCGGCAAAACCAGTCCTGCAGGCCGTCTCCCCGTAACTTGGGGCAAGCGCCTCGAAGATTATCCCGCCACCGACCCCAAACATCCAGAGCGTTCCATGAAGGGCGTCGACGGTAAAACCACCTACAGCGAAGGCGTAAACGTAGGCTACCGTTGGTTTGACAAGGAAAAAATCGATCCGCTGTTCTCCTTCGGTCACGGCCTCAGCTACACCACCTTTGAATACTCAGGCCTGGCCGTCGACAAAGCCTCCGACGGCGGTCTCGATATCAAAGTCCACATCAAAAACTCTGGAATCGCGGACTCTGACGAAGTTCCGCAAGTCTATCTCAGTTCGCCTGCGGAAATCCCATCAGGCGTGCAATTCCCAGTCCGTGCCCTGGTAGCTTTCGACCGCGTACACATCGCCGCGGGCGAATCCAAAACCGTCACCCTCCACGTCGAAGAGCGTCAACTGCAGTACTGGTCCACAAAAGAAAGCAAGTGGGTCACAGCCACTGGCAAACGAACCGTCAGCGTAGGTGCATCCTCCCGCGACCTCCGCGTTGAGCAGGCAATCAACTAAACAACTCGCGCGAAAACAACAATGCCGGGGCAAACAGCCCCGGCATTGCCAACTAATCACTAACCACTTTCCACTAACCACTGCCTCTACGAGGCAAGCCCCAACCCCACCAGATTAGCAGCCACAATAATCGTAATCATCCCCGCCCAAAGGATGCGTACCGGCCTGCTGCCCACCCCGGCCCACTCGCCCAGCGCCAACCCCACCAGCCCGCCGCATAGCACGTAAATACTCATATGCAGCATCCAGTTCACGTAGCTCAGGTGCTGCGGAATATTCGCCGCGCCCCACGCATAAAAGAAGAACTGCAGATACCACATGATGCCGCCCGTCGCAGCCAGCAGCCCGTTCCTCACCAGCGTGCTCCCGGGCTGTGCCAGATCGTCCCTCAGCGAAATCCTCTTCAGCACGGCCAGCCGGATGAAGCAGTAACTCATGTTCACCAACGCCCCGCCACCCATGATAATCACATAACTCGGCAGCGCAGCGTACAGTGGATTCACTCCCAAATGCAGTGCCGCTGCTTCCATCGGCTTCGCGGCATTAATGGCAAACGACATCCCTGAAGAAAACACGCCGCACAAGGCCGCCAGCAGCAACCCCAGCCTCAGATTGAATTCCTGCGGTCCGGCGCTCAGTTGTACTTCCTTCTGATGTCCGGCATACGAAACCACCGCCACGCCAATCAGCGCCACCAGCACGCCCGCCATCGTCAGTAACCCGCTCCTTGTCGTGAATAGCAGAGCTGCCTGTCCGTTGCTCAGCGGTGGAATCAGCGTGCCCACAACCAGTGTTACCCCGATGGCCACGCCAATCCCCAGGCTCATTCCGAGATACCGCATCGTCAGTCCATACCCCACGTTCCCCACGCCCCACATCGCCCCGAACAACGCCACCTTCAGCAGCAGGGCCGAGTCAATTGACGAGTAGAATCCCCCAAAGCTCGGCAGCAGCAGCAGGCTCACTGAAATCGGCAGCAGTATCCAGGAGAAGAACCCGGCCACCGCCCACGTCGTCTCCCACGACCACTTCCGCACTTTCTCAATGGGCGCATAAAACGACGCAGCCGATGCCGCCCCCACCACATGCCATCCAATCCCGGCGATTATTGAAGACATTCTTTCCCCCGCAGTTCCAGCGCGCGTGCCGATCTACTGACAGATTCAAATTTCGATTCCTAATGCGCCGACTCCGCCCGCCAGATCGTAACCGGCCCAATGAGTCCCGAAGTCGGCAGCGGCGAGTTTGCGTTATACGGCTTCACGTCCGCCCATGTATAGGTTTTTGTCACTCCCGGCTGAAGATCCCCAATCATCCGGTTCGGCCACAGGTTCGTCACCTTCACTGTCACCTCGTTAACCCCTGGGCGCAACGCAGACGTAGCATCCACGCGGAACGGCGCATGCCACACTTCGCCCAGCGCTGTGCCGTTGACAATGACCTGCGCAATATTCTTCACATCCCCCAGGTCAATCCACATCCGCGCTCCATCGTGAAACCACCCGGCTTGCGCATTCACAGTCGTCGTATAGGTCCCGCTCCCCGAGAAATACTTAACCCCCGGATCAGAGTTCTCCGTCCATGAAGTCAACTTCTCCACTGTGATCTCAGCCGGCGCGCCGCGATCCGCCTGGAACGCCACCTTCCAGGCGCCGCTCACCGTATCCAACTTCGTCTCAACCAGCTTTGGCAGCATCTGCTCCATCGATTTCGCCGGCTTCCTAAATACCACAAACACCGTTCCCCAAGGCTCCAGATTCAGCGGCACGGTCGTCCGTCCATCCGCAATCTTGTATGAAGCAGGCTCCATCGCGCCCGTTTCAGCATGCCAAATCTCCGCTTGTTTGCCCGCCACCCGGAAGGCCGCCTCCAGTCGCTCGGTCCGGTCGCTGCGATTATCCACAAAGTAGATGTCGCCGTCCGCGAGCCTGCGATGTACAAACTCAATCCGCGCGTCTTTTTCCGGCCATGTGTAGTCGAAGTCGGGCGCCAGTTTCAACGCAGCAAGCGCATCCTTCAAACTGTGTCCGGCATACACAGTTCCCTTACCCACTTGGTGCACACCCGTCCCATCGCCGAACAATTCACCACTCAGTTTTCTGAACTCAGCTTGATCGTCCGCAAGACTGGGATCGTCATCCGGCTTTTCCCCCGCCACCACCGCGCCCGCACTGACCAGAGCATGCATTGCCCGCAGCACCGGCAGCGACATGTGTTTGCTATTCGCATCGAGCCCCAGCACCTGGTAGCGCATCCCGCCCGGCGTCGTCAGTTCGCCATCCTGCACTTTCAATTCATGAATCAGCGCGTCAGCATTGATGTAGTCGAACCCATAACCGGCAGGAATCTCCGGCGCGCTGTGATTAAAGAGCGCCGTCAAATTCGAGTCCTCTCCGTAGAAGTACACCACGTCCGCCGCGAACCTCCCTTGCTGCAATAGAAAGCTCGACCGCGCCAGGTAGTCGATCCATGGGCCTGCCTGCTCCGCCCATGTCTCATTGCGGTTGAACCATTGCCCGAAGGGTCCAAGCGTCAGTCCCGGGACCTTGTCCGTCACCGGCTGGTGTGCCGACTCATGAATCACAATGCGATTGATCCCATTCAACAGCTCCTGGTCCGCCGTCGGCTTCAGCGTCTCCGGCGACCAGCCCCAGGGAACCTCCGAAGCCGTCATCGACTCCGCCGCCGCCAGGTTCTGGCCGTAAATGTGCGCAACCGACGCCGACTCGCGATCGTCAGCGTTGTATCCAAACTGCTCATGGTTCACCCCCGGCCGCTGCGTCCACATCGCGCTCATGGGCACCTCGTTGAACTTCTTCACTTCCATGCCATCGCACACATACGCCCTGCCCCCTTCGTGCGACTCGCCATAGTGCCCCATCCCGCGTTCGTGCAGCGTCTCTTCCAATTGCCCGTAATGCTCGGTCGCAATCAAATCAGCAACGGTCTTCCGCAAGTCCCACAGAAATCGGTCGCTCGCCTCGCTGCTCTCCACGACCCGCCCCGTCAAAACCGGCAACCATGGCGTCGCATCGTACCCGCGCAGCTTCTTGAACTGTTCCAGCATCTGCGGCGTCCAGTTCAGTGAGCCCGCCTCCCAACTGTCGTTAATCACGTAGCGGATGCCCCGCTTGCCCATCATCTCCGCACCCACAGTCTCCTTGTAGCTGTCGAGATAGGTGTTCATATAGCGAGCCACGGCTGCACGATCCAGCTTGTCCACCTCCAGCCCCGTAGCCTCTTTCGTCGCCGGATGGTTCGTAATCCCCAGCAGCGAATACCCCAGCCGCACCACCACCCATTCGCCCGGCGGCGGAGTCCAGTCCAGCTCTCCGTCGGCTCTCATCTTCCCCGTCAAATCCACCACGTCCGCCTTGCGGATCGCGTCCTGCTGCCCCACCGCAGCCGTCGCATACCGGTAAAGATCCTCCTCCGGCGTGAATGCGGCCTTCTCCTCGAACCTGTTCACCCGCGCGCCCGGAATCAGCTCGAGCTTCGCAATCAGGTACTCAGTTGGCGCTTTCCCATTGAATTGAGCCGGATCGAACCCTTTCGCCCAGTCGGGAACCGCAGGCGGTGGAAGCCGTTTGAACATCACGCGGAAAAACTTCGCCGTCACCGCGGGGAATGCAATTGTGTGCTCCGGTGCGCTACCGCCTGAAAGCTTCGCAACTTCTCTGAAGGTCTTTCCGTCATCGCTCGCTTCCAGCGTCTTTTCCGGCGCGCCAACCCCGGTAAACGCGGCGGTCCAGTCTGGATCCTTCGTCACAAACGAGATGGCCCTCATCGTCTGCGCCCCGGTAAATTCCCACTGAATCCACGATGACTCTCCCAGCGCCGGAACCGGCAGCCCGGTCGTCTTCTGCATGTCCCCATTGCTCAACAGCACAAAGTCAACATCGCCCCCGCTTGCGCTCATCTTCGCGTGCAGATCCTCCGCGGAAACATCGCTGGTCGGCCGCCTGTATGCCACAACCGCCGCATCGGCATAAAACAGTGGCGCCGGTTGCTCCTCGCTCGATGCAATCGACTGAAACGGCCCCGTCACGGTAGGCGGAGCCGCAAGCTTCCCGGCAAACGGCTTGGCCCCTTCCACCACAGTCTCGCTCCACACATACTTCTTCATTCCGTCCGCCGGAGTGACCCACGGCCCACCCGATTCACTCCACCCCGGCGATCCGGCAATCGCCTCTTCCATGCCCAGTTGATCCGCAAGCTTCGTTGCATAACGGAAGGACTCCTTCCATTCCGGCGTCATATACGCCAGCCGCTCTTTCACAACCTGCGGTGTCGACAGCGCGGCATCAAAGTTCTGAAACCCCGCAATCCCCACCCGGTGCATCCATTCCAAGTCGAGCTTGATGCCCTCCTGCGAAATATTCCCGTTCATCCAGTGCCACCACACGCGCGGACGCGCCCCGGCAGGCGGATTCAGAAAGCCCTGCTGCAATGACGTTGCCTGTCCGTCCGCCTGCGCTGAAGCCTGTTGCGCCCGCATCGTGCACGCTCCGGCTAAAACCCCAACAACAACCGCGGCTAGACTCAGTGACAACTTCACAGTTTGCGTTTTGCTCTTCATCATCTCAATCCTTGGTCCAGCATCAACCCGAACATTGTGCGGCCCACCATCCCTGTTTGGGAAGTCAGCACATTTGTCATCGGTTGCAATGAATTTACCAAATGAAATAGTTTCCAGACGGAAGAACCATAAACAACGCTTCTATCCCTTGTCAAAAAGCTCAACCTTTCATAGTCCCTGGGTCCCTTAGTCCCTCAGTCCATGCCTTTACACTTGCCTCATGCCGGGTGCCCCTGGTCCCTTGCACTTGGGGACCAGGGAACGATAAAACCATTGCGAGCCTCCCGCGAGCGTCTGCCCCACCGCAGGTGGTGCCTTTACACTTTTCCCATGCCCCTTCGCATGTACGCAGCCACAACCAGTCAGGGCAAGCTCAGAGACTTCCGGGCCGCCGCAGAGGCTCATTCCATCCTTATCGATCCGCTGCCCGCCCTCGCCACTATTCCCGCCCCGGAAGAAGACGGGGCCACGTTCGTCGCCAACGCCACGCTTAAAGCCGTCTATTATTCCCGCTTCGCCCCCGGCCAACTCGTCCTCGCCGACGACTCCGGACTCGAAGTCGACGCTCTCGACGGCGCGCCCGGCGTCCGCTCCGCCCGCTTCGCCGCCGACACCGGTCTCACCGACTCACCCGATGCCAACGACAACACGGACGTCTGGAACAACATGGTCCTGCTGCAGCGCCTCGCCGGCATTCCGGAGTCCCAGCGCACCGCTCGATACCGCTGTGTCCTGGTCGCCGCCCGCGACGGCCTGCCCTTTCACACAGCGCACGGTACCGTAGAAGGCCTCATTCTCGAAGCGCCCCGCGGCACCGGCGGCTTCGGCTACGACCCGCTCTTTTATCTCCCCGCCCTCGACCGCACCATGGCCGAAATCGACCTCGCGACCAAGCTCACACTAAGCCACCGCGGCCGCGCCTTCGCCGCCCTGCTGCCCATGCTTCGCGCCTGAGCGGGTACCTCCGGAGCTGGCTTATTCCAGCCCCACCAACTCCACATCCCGAATCAGCGCCGGCCCCGCCCCCGGCGGCGTCGGGCTCGAATAAAACGAAATCCCGTCGCTTCCCGCAGACGGATAAATCAAGTCCGTCAACACAGTCTCCCCATTCTCCGCAAACACCTCAATAGAGTTCCGATCCACCACAATCTCAATCGTCGTCGACTCCGCCTGCGAATGTTTCAGCGGCGCATAAACCCGTCCAAGGAAATCCGGCGACCAATCCACCTTGCCCGAATGAGTCCGATCGACAAAAATCCGTCCACTCTCTGCATCAATCCCCACGACGGTCTCTTCACTCGCCGATCCATCTGAATTTGCAGCATTGCGCCGCAGCCTCACGCCGGACTCCGACGCATCTCCCGGCGCAAGGTCAAACCGCAGCCTATATGCCGGCCCCGGCAGCTTCTTGCCCGCAATAGCGGCATTCGCCGCCGCAATCGACTGAAACTTCGGCGCACCAAACATCGCCCCATACGGCTTATGCGCAGGCCCCGGCAAAATCGGCTCTTGCACCAGCAGCAACGGCTCCTGCGCCGGCGTAGGAGCAGCCCCACGTGGCTGACGCAGATACAAGTGCCGCACCACCGTCATTTCCCCGCGCCCCGGCAGCGACGGCAAATTCGCCGCATACTGCCAGTCGCTCATCCAAGCGATCCAAATCCGTTCCGGAATTCCATCCGAACCAACCGCTGTATTCGAAAACGAAGTCGAAGCGTAGAAGTCCTTGCCCCAGTCCACCCAATGCGGTCCGGAGTGCGGATGATCCTCGACAAATTTGAACCCGTCGAATTTGCCAACAAAATATTGGTCCGCCGAACCCTTAGCCGGCCCGCCCGGATTCAAGTTCACATTCAGCACCCACCGGCTCGCCGGCCGCTTCAAATACGTGTCGTAAACGGCTTTTCCCAACCCATCTTGAATCGGCAGCTCGAACAGGTCCGGACACTCCCATACACCGCCAACCGCCCCTGCTGGCCCAAACTCGCTGGCGACCACCCAATCCCGCAAATTCTTTGAGCGGTAAAAGCGCACTTTGTACTGATCGGGAAGCGCAACCACCATCACCCAACTCTGCGTCAGCCCGTGCCAAAACACCTTCGGATCGCGAAAATCCTTCAGCCCCGCATCAATCACCGGATTCCCCGGAAACTTCGTCCAGGTCGATCCGCCATCCTTGCTCACCGCAATGTTCTGCGTCTGTTTCTCAGGCGAAGCTCCGGTATAAACAGCAACCAGGCACCCCGGCGTCTTCTGTCCCGCTTCTCCGCACAACCCGCTCGTGTTGTCGCGGTCCTCCACCGTCGAGCCGCTAAAAATTCCAATCCCGTTCTCTTCCGGAATCGCCACCGCGAGCTGCTTCCAATGAATCAAATCCGGCGATACCGCATGACCCCAGCTCATGTGTCCCCACTGGTCCCCCAACGGGTTGAACTGGAAAAACAATTGATACTGCCCATTCACCAAGATCGGGCCATTCGGATCGTTGATCCAGTTCGGCGGAGCGTAGAAGTGAATCTTCGGCTGCCAGATCGAAGCCTGAGCCGCTTCAACCTGTGCAGAAGACGGGCCTTGGGCACCAGTTTGCCCTGTAAACAGGAGCACCGCTGACATCAAAGCCCCGCAACCGCCCCGTCCCGACAGGCGACCGAAGCCTCCGATCGACCAGCTTCGATTTTCCATAATGAATGCAAGGTTACAGCCTTCATCCGCCTTTATGCCACCCTGCATCAGGCCGCACTCTGCACCCCCGCCCCAGACCAAACTTCCGCGAATGAAACCGCCCGCGTCTCCAGCGTTCCCCGCTCCTTGACGGCAGTGATGCGCGACACCAATAATGCATCTGAAACAAGAAAAAGCATTTCCGTCCCTCAATCTGAAACCGCCTCCACCCGCAGCCTCTAGGAGCTTCGATTTCCATGGCAACTGCACAACATCCCGCCGCGCCGCCATCTATTCGCAATGGCGTCCCGCCCCTCCGCGCCGGCCAGGGCAGCTCCTTCATCTGGCGAAAGCTTCATTCGCTGCTCGGCATCATCCCCATCGGAGCCTTCCTTCTCGAGCACCTGCTTTCGAATTTCGAAATGTACAAGGGGCCCATTGCCTATGGCGATCAGGTCAAATTCCTAAACAGCCTTCCGCTGGTTCGCGTTCTCGAATGGGTGTTCATCTTTTTGCCCATCCTCTATCACGGCGTCTACGGCGTTTGGATATGGCTACGCGGCAAGTCCAACATCGTCTACTATCCCTGGGCCGGCAATTGGATGTACATCTCGCAGCGCTACACCGGCCTCATCGCCTTCGCCTACATCGCGCAACACGTATACCGGCAGCGCTTCTCCGGAATCGACCTTCCTGACCATCCCTATGCGTCATTCCACAAAGTGCAGGTGGAGTTGCAGAACCCGTGGATGCTGGCTGTCTATATCATCGCGATGATCGCCATCTGCTGGCACTTCTCTTACGGTGTCTGGCTCTTCGCCGCCAAGTGGGGCTTCACTCCCGGCGAGAAGGCCCGCAAGAACTTCGGATATGTATGCCTCGCGCTCGGCATCGGCTTGGCCATCATGGGACTGACAAGCATCTGGGCAGCCGTCGGCGGCAAGTACCCCAATGTCCCCGAAAACCCCATACCGGCTGTGTCGCATTCCGTCGCCCCAGCGCAACTCGATCCCGCACCGAGCATGCTGTCTTCTAGAACAATGTTGTCATCCTGAGCGGAGCGCAGCGGAGTCGAAGGACCTGTTGTTGCTTTTCGGCCGCCCCTTCTCAAAGAAGGCATGAACGCGCACTGAACTGTGAACTAAGAACTGCGAAAGGCTTCTTCATGGCATCACCCAGAATCATCGTCGTTGGCGGAGGACTTGCAGGCCTCGCCGCGGTCATCAAGATCGCCGAAGCCGGGGGAACTGTTGACCTGTTTTCCATCGTCCCGGTCAAGCGTTCTCATTCGGTCTGCGCGCAGGGCGGCATCAACGCCGCCAAGGATCTCAAGGGCGAAGGCGACTCTACTGACAAGCACTTCGACGACACCATCTACGGCGGCGACTTCCTCGCCAACCAGACCCCCGTCAAGGCCATGTGCGAGGCCGCGCCCGCTATCATCGACCTCCTCGATCGCATGGGCGTGCCCTTCAATCGCACCCCGGAAGGCCTCCTCGACTTCCGCCGCTTCGGTGGCACCCTCTATCAGCGCACCGCATTCGCCGGAGCAACTACTGGCCAGCAGCTTCTCTACGCTCTCGACGAGCAGGTCCGCCGCCATGAGGCCGACGGCAAAGTCAAAAAGTATGAAGGCTGGGAATTTCTCTCCGCAATCCTCGACTCGAAGGGCGTAACCCGCGGCATCACCGCCCTCGACCTCCGTACCATGGAGCTCAAGGCCTTCCCCGCCGACGCTGTCATCCTCGCCACCGGCGGCAACGGAGCGATATTCGGTAAGAGCACCAACTCCGTCGTCTGCACTGGCTCCGCCAACTCCGCCGTCTTCCAGCAGGGCGCCTTCTACGCTAACGGGGAGTTCATTCAGGTCCATCCCACCTGCATCCCGGGAGAAGACAAACTGCGTCTCATGTCGGAATCGGCACGCGGTGAAGGCGGCCGCGTCTGGGTTCCGCGCAACGCCGGCGAAAAGCGTCCCATCAAGCAGATTCCCGACGCCGACCGCTGGTACTTCCTCGAAGAGTGGTACCCGAAATACGGCAACCTCGTCCCCCGCGACGTCGCCACCCGCGCCATCCATAGGGTGGTCTACGAGTTCGGCCTCGGCATCGACGGTCAGCCCATGGTCTACCTCGACCTCACCCACATCGACCGCGCCACCCTCAATCGCAAGCTCGAAGGCATCCTCGAAATTTACGAGAAATTTGTTGGGGACGATCCGCGCGACGTCCCCATGAAAATCTTTCCCGGCGTGCACTACACCATGGGCGGCCTCTGGGTCGACTTCAACCAGATGACCAACATCCCCGGCCTGTTCGCTTGCGGCGAAACCGAGTATCAGTACCACGGCGCAAACCGTCTCGGCGCAAACTCCCTCGTCAGCTGCATCTTTGGCGGCTTCCAGACCGGCCCCAACGCTCTCAAATATGCCAAGAGCCTCCCTGCAGCCGAGGGCGACGGCGGCGCGGCAGCCGAACTTGCCCGCCAGTCTGAAATCAACAAGAACCTCATGAACAACGAGGGCACCGAGAACCCCTTCAAGCTCTGGCGCGAACTCGGAAACACCATGACTGAGCACGCTACCGTCATCCGCTACAACAAAGGCCTCAAGCTGGCCGACGAAAAAATCGTCGAACTCCTTGATCGCTACAAGAAGGTCAACCTAAGCGACCGCAGCCAGTGGGCCAACACCAGCTTCGCCTTCGCCCGCCAGTTGAAGAACATGCTTGAGCTTTCGCGCACCATCACTCTCGGCGCTCTGCTCCGTGACGAATCGCGCGGCGCGCATTACAAGCCCGACTTCCCGGACCGCAACGACGAAAAGTTCCTCAAGACCACCAAGGCCGCCTTCACCGGCGCACCCGAAGGTCCAAGGTTCGAATACGAAGAAGTCGACACACAGTTCATCAAGCCAAGACCCCGCAGCTACACCGCGGCCAAGTAACTTTGTAGCGCCGGTCTCTAGACCGGCTGTCCTGACGGCGTCCTCGCCGTCAGCTTTTGAATCGGAGGGAGCAGGTGCCTTTAGGCACCTGAATGCCAACGATCAAGAAGTTGGGGCTTTAGCCCCGGAAGTTTTGAAAGGGCACGACTTCAGTCGTGCCAACTGAACCGTTTAATTGTTTCGGGGCTTTAGCCCCGGAGGGACCTGAGAATCATGGCAGAGAAAACCGTAACACTCGAAATCAAGCGCCAGGCCAGCCCCGATGCCCCCGCCGTCTGGGAGACATTCACCCTTCCCTGGCGTCCCGGTATGAACGTCATCTCCGCCATGATGGAGATCGCCGCCAACCCCGTCACCGCCGACGGCCACGCCACCACGCCCATCACCTACGACTCGAATTGCCTCGAAGAAATCTGCGGGTCATGTGCGATGAGGATCAACGGCAAGGCCCGTATGGCCTGCTCCGCCCTCGTCGATAATCTCGAACAGCCCATCAAGGTCGAGCCGCTCAGCAAGTTCCCGCTCGTCCGCGACCTCCAGGTAGACCGCTCTGTCCTCTTCGAAAACCTCAAGGCCGTCAAAGCCTGGGTCCCCGTCGACGGCACCTATGACTTGGGTTCCGGCCCCCGCGTCTTCCCCCAACAGCAGGAAGCCAGCTACCCTCTTTCCAACTGCATCAGTTGCTGCTGCTGCATGGAAGTCTGCCCGCAGTTCAATGACGACACAGGCTTCGTCGGCGCAGCCACCATCGCCCAGGTCAAGCTCTTCAACGACCACCCCACCGGCAAAGTCTTCAAGGAAGACCGCCTCCGCGCCCTCGCTGGCGATGGCGGCATCCAGGAATGCGGCTTCGCGCAAAACTGCGTGGAGGTATGTCCCAAAGGCATTCCCCTCACCAACGCCATCTCCGACATCAGCCGCGACGTCCTCATCCAGAAAGCCAAAGACTTCCTGCGGAGCTAACTCCGTTTCGAGCAGCTGGACACGCCTCGGCGATTTACGGCCGACGTGCCCCCGTCGGACCAAGCATAAAAGCACCGTGCCCCGTTCTCGCGCCTTCTTTCTGGCGCGAGGGCGGGAAAGCACAACGGCCAACCGTCGGCCATCGAGCCCTACAATCCTCGACAGACAACGCGAAAGACTTACGGGAGTCAACGTCGCCTCCGACACTTTGCCGATTAATTCACTCCAACGATGCACAATCGAAACTGTGATCACAACTTACAAATCCGGAAGCATGAATCTGCAAGGATTTCCGACCCTCAATATC
>Ga0302319_10005088_pt1 | contig 26587 bp, 20 predicted proteins | sample Bog_T0_2_FD_203319 | JGI IMG/M metagenome (GOLD analysis project Ga0302319, IMG submission 203319) | Peat permafrost microbial communities from Stordalen Mire near Abisko, Sweden - Bog_T0_2 | ecosystem: Environmental > Terrestrial > Soil > Wetlands > Peat | place: Sweden: Abisko, Stordalen Mire... | reverse complement strand
CGCGGCACACATTCAAACGTGAGGGAGCGTTCACCGATCCACGTGCAAAGCGCGCGGCGCGTTCACGTTACGGTGAATTTGGCGCTCACTCGATCGGCACGGCATCCGATCCGAGCGCTGCGACGACACGCGCGCATCAGCCCTTGCCCGACACCATCGGCCGATGACTGCTCCGTCGCGTAGGGCGGATAAGCGAAGCGCCATCCCCCGTTGCCGCCGGCCGCACCGCAAGAGGCGGAAGGCGCTGCGCTTTTCCGCCCTACGTTCTTACCTCCGCCAGCGCGCGCCACTCGGCCTCGGTGATCGTCTTCACCCCCAGCTCCGTCGCCTTGCGCGACTTCGATCCCGCGTCGGCCCCCACCACCACCAGGTCCGTTTTCTTCGAGACGCTGTCGGTCACTTTCGCGCCCAACGCCTCCGCCCGTGCCTTCGCCTCCGGCCGCGTCATCGTCTCCAGCGTGCCGGTGAACACCACGGTTTTGCCCGCGAGCGCGCTGTCCGTGGTATCCCCCCCGGCGGCGTCCTCGATCGTCAGCTCCGCCAACAGCTCGTCCAGCGTCGCCAGATTCCTGGGCTCGCCAAAGAAATCCACCAGCTCCTCGGCGATCGCGGGGCCAATCCCGGAAATGCTGCCCAGTTCCTCGCGCGCTTCCGAGCCTACCGTCGTCGCCAACATCATCTGCGACCGCCAGTTGGCAAAGCTGCCATAGTGGCGTGCCAGCAGCTTGGCGTTCGCGTCGCCGATGCGGCGGATGCCGAGCGCGTAGATGAATCGTGCCAACGGAATGCGCCGCCGCGTCTCGATTGCACGCACCAGGTTGCGCGCCGAGACCTGGCCCCAACCCTCGCGCACCGCGATCGCCGCCTCACGCGCGGGCAAGTGGAACAGGTCGGCGGGACCGTTCAACCAGCCCTCGTCGTAGAATTCGCGGATCGTCTTCTCGCCGAGTCCGTCGATGTCGAACGCCGGCCGCGACACGAAATGGATCAGCCGCTCCACACGCTGCGCGGGGCAAATCAACCCGCCGGTGCAGCGGCGCACCACCTCGCCGGGCGGGCGCACCGCATGGCTGCCGCAAGCGGGGCAAACAGCAGGGAATCGGAACGGCTCGGCGTCGGGAGGCCGGCGATCGGGCAGATACGACAGAATCTGCGGAATCACGTCGCCGGCGCGTTGCAGCATCACCGTGTCGCCGACGCGAATGTCCTTGCGCGCGATTTCGTCCTCGTTGTGCAGCGTCGCTCGCTGCACCAGCACGCCACCGACATTCACCGGCTCCAGCTCGGCCACCGGCGTCAGCGCGCCGGTCCGCCCGACCTGGATGCCGATCGCCTTCAGCACCGTCATCGCTTGCTCAGCCGGGAACTTCCACGCGATCGCCCAGCGCGGCGCGCGGCCGACAAAGCCCAAGCGCCGCTGCAAGCCGAGGTCGTCCAACTTGTAGACCACGCCATCAATGTCGTAGCCGAGCCCGGATCGCTCCGCCGCCATCTCGGCCTGAAACGCCGCGGCGTCCGCCGCGGCGTCCGCCTCGGTGCCGAGAAGCCGCGACAACGGGTTCACCACAAACCCCCACGCCTTCAGCCGTTGCAAATACGCCCAATGCGTATCGGCGACGGCTTCGCTCGATTCGCCCTGCGCATAGGCGAACAGCGACAGCGGCCGCCCGGCGGTCACCTTCACGTCGAGCTGCCGTAGACTTCCCGCCGCCGCATTGCGCGGGTTGGCGAACACCTTTTGCCCCGCCGCAGCCTGCGCCTCGTTCAGTGCCAGGAAGTCGGCCTTGGTCATGAACACTTCGCCGCGGATCTCGATGACCTCGGGCGCACGACCCTTCAGCAACGCGGGCACAGACTTCAGAGTGCGCAGATTGGCGGTAACGTCTTCGCCTTCCGTGCCGTCGCCGCGCGTCGCCCCGCGCACGAAACGGCCCTTCTCGTACGTCAGGTTGATCGACAGCCCGTCGATCTTCGGTTCCCCCACGAAGGCAAGCGGCGCATCGCCCGGCAGCCCAAGGAAGCGGCGGACTCGCGCGCAGAACTCCGCGAAGTCGGCTGCGTCGAACGCGTTGTCGAGCGACAGCATCGGCACGCGATGGCGCAGCTTAGCAAAGCCCGTCTCCGGCGCGCCGCCGATCCGGTTTGATGGCGAGTCGGCCCGAATCAGATGCGGGAATCGCGCCTCCACCGCCGCATTGCGTCGGCGCAAGGCATCGTAGTCGGCGTCCGAAATTTCAGGCGCGTCGTGCTGGTGGTAGGCGCGGTCGTGGTGCGCGATCTCGGCGGCGAGGCGCGCCAGTTCCGCAGCGGCTTCGGGCTCCGTTAGGGTTTCAACCGGGGTCATCGACTTGGGGCTCCGCCCCCAGACCCCCGGTAGGGGGCGCTGCCCCCTACACCCCCGCCAGGAGCCAGCGGCCCCCGGACCCGCGTCCGTCCGAGCGGCTTCGTCATGGCCCCCTCTCTTCACGCCGCCAAGTCGGGGGTTCCAAGGGCCGTCGGCCCTTGGCAGGGTGCAGGGGCAGAGCCCCTGCGGGGACCAAGGACAGAGCCCCCAGCAGATCATCGGCCGCCGCACGCGCCGCCTCGGTCACCGTCTCGCCGGCCAGCATCCGCGCAATCTCCTCCCGCCGCGCCGCCACATCGAGCTGGTCCACAACCGTCGCCGCTCGCCCATTCGCCGCCAGCTTCGCGACCCGCAAATGCGCTCGGCCCCGTGCTGCAACCTGCGGACTGTGCGTCACCACCAGCACCTGCACGCGCTCAGCCACGCGTGCCAGCCGCTCTCCGACCGCCGCGGCCGTGGCGCCGCCCACCCCGGAATCCACCTCGTCAAACACCAGGGTCGGCACGGCCGACCCCGCCGACAACACCACTTTCAACGCCAGCATCAGCCGCGACAGTTCCCCGCCGGACGCGATCCGCGCCAGCGGCCCTGGCTCCTGACCCGGATTGGTCGCGATCAGGAACCGCACGGCGTCCGCGCCATGCGGCCCCCACTCGGCCTCCGGCTGCGGCGCCACGTCGACCAGGAACCGCGCCTTATCGAGCCGGAGCGGCGGCAGTTCGTCCGAGACCGCGCGCGCCAGCAAGGACGCAGCCGCCTGCCGCGCCGCCGACAGCGCGCCGGCCGCCGCTTCATACCGGGCGCGCGTCGCCCGAGCCGCTGCCTCCAGCGCCGCGACCTCTGCCTCACCCGTCTCCAGCGCCGCCAACCGCGTGGCCAACGTGTCGAGCAGCGCCGGCAACTCCACCACCGCGACGGCATGCTTGCGCGCCGCGGCGCGCAGGGCGAACAACCGCTCCTCCGCCTGCTCCAACAGGCGTGGATCAGCCTCCGACTCGGCCCCGAGCCGCGACAGCAGCGTCTCGGCTTCGGCCAACGCCTCCTCCGCCCGATCCAAGGCTGCCAGCGCCGGTGCGGCGGGATTGGCGGCCTCCGGCTGACCGGGCACCACCAGCCGCTGCAACGTCCGCGCCGCCGCCCGCAAGGCAGCGGCCGGTCCGGCGTTGCGGCGGTCGCGCGGCGTCAGCTCAGCCAACGCGGCGGCAATCGCCTCGGCGCGGCGCTCGCCCTGCTGCAACCGCTGGCGCTCGGCGGCGAGTTGGTCCTCCTCGTTCTCCTGCGGAGACAGCGTGGCCAGCTCCGCGACGGCGTGCCGCAGCCAGTCCTCGTCACGCTCGGCGGCGGCGATCGCCTCGCGTGCCGCATCGAGCGCGCCCAGCGCATCGCGCCAGCCCCGCCAGGCCGTCGCCACCTCGCGCACCAGACCGGGGGCCACGCCGAACGCATCCAGCAGCCCGGCGTGAGTTGCCTGACCGGCCAAGCCCTGCTGCTCGTGTTGGCCTTGAACCTCGACCAGCAGAGTGCCGGCGCGCCGCAGCAGCGCCACACCCACCGGCTGATCGTTGACGAAGGCCCGCGAGCGGCCGTCTTTCCCGAGAACGCGCCGCAGCACGACCTCGTCCTCCGGGTCCAGCCCCTGCTCGGCCAGCAGTGCCGTCACCGGGTGGCCGGGAGGCGGAGCAAAACTGGCGGTGACGCTGGCCTGCTCTGCGCCGGCGCGTACCAGCCCGGCCTCGGCGCGGACGCCCAGCGCAAGTCCCAGGCTGTCCAGAAGGATGGACTTTCCGGCCCCGGTTTCGCCGGTCAGCACGGTCAGGCCGGGCCCGAACGACAGGTCAAGCCGCTCGATCAGCACCACGTCGCGAATTGAAAGGGCGGTGAGCATCCGGCGTCCCGGGCTCCCCCGCCGCTCAGAAAATCGAGTTCCAGGTGCGGGAGAAGAACCCCGGCCCAGATTTGCCCGCCGGCGGCTTCGCCAGCCCGTCGCTCAACAGGTTGTCGTAGCTGGCCTCATACCATTCGCTGCCGGGGTAGTTGTAGCCCAGCACGGCGGCGGTCTTCCGCGCCTCGTCCTTCAGGCCCAGCTTCAGATAGATCTCGGTCAGCCGGTGCAACGCCTCGGGCACGTGGTTGGTGGTCTGGAACTCGTCCACGACGCGCTGGAAACGGCCGATCGCGGCAGCATACAAATGCTGTCGCTCGTAGAAGCGGCCGACCTCCATCTCCTTGCCGGCCAGATGGTCGCGGCACAGGTCGATCTTCAGCCCCGCGTCGCGGGCGTAGGCGCTGTCCGGGAAGCGGTTCACCACTTCCTGCAGCGCGCTCATGGCGATCTGGGTGTCCTTCTGGTCGCGCTGGATATCGGCGATTTGTTCGTAATAGCACAGCGCACGCAGGTAATACGCGTAGCCGATCTCCCGGTGCGTCGGATGAAGCTGGATGAAGCGATCCAGCGTGCCGATAGCATCGGTGTATTTGTTCTGCAGGTATTGCGTGTAGCCCTGCATGAGCTGCGCGTTCACCGCCCAGGAGGAGTAGGGATAGTTCTGCTCCACCAGATTGAACTGGTCGTTGGCCGACTGGTAACGCTGCTGGTTCAGCGCATCGATGCCGTTGTTGTACAGCTCCTCAACCGGAGCGACGGCCTTAGAGGCCTCGTCCTGGTCCTTGGAGGAGGCGCAGCCCGCCAGCAGCGGCAGCAGCAGAGCCGAGCACAGCGCCAAGCGGCGCCATGTTATCGCGTGAATCCGTTCCATTGCGGTGCTTATAGCATGCGGCGAGACGGAGCGAAGAGCCCGCGGCGGTGCGTTCGTCAGGCGGCCAGCGGCTCCGTGGCGACGGCCTGCCAGGTCGCCGCGTCGGCGAACAGCGCCTGCAACAGGCGGTTGTTCAGGGCGTGGCCTGAGCGATGGGCGATGAACCGGCCGCGCAGGGCGGCGCCGGCGAGCGCAAGGTCGCCGACTGCATCCAGCATCTTGTGGCGCACGAACTCGTCCGCCATGCGCAGCCCGCTGGGGTTCAGCACGTCGGCTCGGTCCACCACGACCGCATTGTCCAGGCTGCCGCCGAGGCCGAGGCCGGCCGCGCGCACCTGCTCGACCTCCTGGGCCATGACGAAGGTACGTGCCCGTGCCAGATCCTGGCGGAACGAGTCGTGCGTCAGGCGGAGCGAGAGCGCCTGCCGGCCGATCGCCCGGGCCGGAAAATCGATCGAGATCGCCAGGTCAAGCCCGTGAAAACCACCATGGGAGGGGCGCAACTCGGCGAACGCGTCGCCATCGGAGACTCGCACCGTGCGGCGGACCTCGATCATGCGGCGCGGTACCCCCTGGTCGGCGATCCCGGCGCAGTCGATCAGGAACACGAAGGGCGCGGCCGAACCATCCAGGATCGGTGGCTCCGGCCCGTCCAGCTCGACCAGGGCGTTGTCGATGCCGCAACCGGCCAGCGCGGCCATCACGTGCTCCACCGTGCTCACGCGCGCGGTGGAGTCGTGTTCATGGGAGAGTACCGTGGCGAGGCGGGTGTCGGTGACGCAGTCGAACCGGGCCGGAATATCCAGGCCGAGATCGGTGCGGCGGAAGACGATACCGTGATCGGGGGGGGCGGGGCGGAAGGTCAGGGATACGCGCTGACCGGTGTGAAGCGCGATGCCGACGCAACCGATCGACGACTTCAGAGTCTGCTGCCGCTCATCGAGGGCGGCGTAGTCCAGAAGGAAGTTCTGCGGAAGACCGTCCATCGCGTTCGTCTTCTCACCCGTTGGGTGGCACGCGATGGCTGGAAAACTCAACCCCGCGGACCGTCACATTGCAAGGTAGCGACGGTCCACGGGATCAGCGAGTCAATCATTGTTGCCGTATGTTACCCGCCTAAGCCACTGACTTTGGAAGATAAAAACGGCCACAGGTTCGTTGCTCAGGACGACTGACGGCGCAGGAAGGCGGGGATGTCGAGTCCCATCTCCTCGCCGCCGGCTGGCCGAACCTGGGCGCGCGGGGGCTCGGGAACGGGCTCGTGCATCATAGGCTCGAGCCGTGCCGCGGCCGGCTCGCCGGTCGAGGCCTTGCGGCGGAAGGCGCCGGTGACGGTGCTGAACAGGCTGGGCCGCGACTCGCCGGCGGGCGCGGAAGGCACCGGCGCGGCGGCCTGGCGCGGTTCGGCGGCAAACAGGCCCGTCCCCGAAGCACTCACCTGCTGCGGCGCGGCGACCTGGCTGGGGTGGGCGGACGGGTGAGGGCCCCCGTAGCCGACGCTCGGCTCCGGCGGCAGCGGCACGGCGGACGAGGTGTAGCCCTGCTCGGCCGGCACCAGCCCGCCGTTGGCCACCTGGCGCAGCGGCTGCGCGACGCTGACCGGCACCGGCTGTACGCCGGCGGCCTGACCGGGGATCGGAATCGGCTGCGGCAACGGCCCGCCGCCCACCGCGACCAGCCGGGGCTTCGCCAGCTTCGACTCGGCCGGCTTGTCGATCCCGGTTGCGACCACCGACACCCGAATGCGCCCCTGTAGCGCCTCGTCGATCGCCGAGCCGAAAATGATGTTGGCGTCGTCGTCCACTTCCTCGCGAATGCGATTGGCCGCCTGGTCAACCTCGAACAGCGTCAGGTCGTCGCCGCCGGTGATGTTGATCAGCAGGCCGCGCGCGCCCTGCATCGACACGTCTTCCAGCAGCGGGTTGTTGATCGCGGCCTCGGCGGCGCGGATGGCGCGGTTGTCGCCGTCGGCCTCGCCGGTGCCCATCATCGCCTTGCCCATCTCCGCCATCACGGTGCGGATGTCGGCGAAGTCGAGGTTCACCAGGCCGGGCGCCATCATCAGATCGGTGACGCCGCGCACGCCCATGTACAGCACCTGGTCGGCCATCTTGAACGCATCCTTCCAGGTGGTGCGCTCATTGGCCATACGGAACAGGTTCTGATTCGGAATCACAATCAGCGTATCGACGTATTGCTGCAATTCCTCGATGCCCAGATCGGCGACCTGCGCGCGACGTACGCCCTCGAAGCCGAACGGCTTGGTCACCACGCCGACGGTCAGGATGTTCCGCTCGCGGGCCATGCGCGCGATCACCGGCGCGGCGCCGGTGCCGGTGCCGCCGCCCATGCCGGCGGTGATGAACACCATGTGGGTGCCATCGAGATGGCGATACAGCTCGTCGGACGCTTCTTCCGCGGCGGCACGGCCGATCTCCGGCTTGGCGCCCGCGCCCAGGCCCTGCGTGATGTGCGGGCCGAGCTGCACGCGGCGGTCGGCGCGGCTATGCGTCAATTGCTGCGCGTCGGTGTTGGCGACGACGAATTCGACACCCTGCAGGTTCGCCGCGATCATGTTGTCCACGGCGTTGGTGCCGCCGCCGCCGACGCCGACGACGGTGATGCGGGGCGTGAAGTCAGTGTGCTGGGTTTGTGGGATCGTGAGATTCAGGGTCATGGCGGACAGTTCTCCCGGAGAACGGATGGACTGAAACGGATTGTTAAGCTAGCGACTTCGATTCGCGCGCCGTCAGACGCGCTCCTTCAGAAAATTTACGATGCGGCGGAACACGCCGGCCGGCCGTTCTGGGTCCAGATCGACGTCCTGGATCGTGCGGCCCTGGCCGGCGGCCCAGCCGAGCAGTCCCGCCGCGGTCGCGAAGGCGGGTCCAGACGCGGAGTCGGGCAGGCCGCGCAACGCAAGCGGGCGGCCGAGGCGCACCTGGCGGCCAAGAATGCGGCCGGCCATCTCGCGCACGCCGGCGAGCTGACAGGCGCCGCCGGTGAGCACGACTCGCTGGCCCGCGGCGCGGTTCAGCCCCGAGCTGTCGAGCCGGTCCTTCACCATCTCGAAGGTTTCCTCCAGCCGCGGCCGAATGATGGTCACCACCATGCTGCGGGGCACTTTGGCGATCTGATGCTCCTCCTCGCCGACCAGCGGCACGGGCAGCATTTCGCGTTCGTCGTCGGGGCTGGATTCGACGTTGCCATACAGTGTCTTCAGCCGTTCGGCGTGTGCCACGGTGGTGGACAGGCCGCGTGCGAGGTCGTTGGTGACATGCACGCCGCCGATCGGCAGTTGCGCGGTGTGCAGCAATTGGCCCTCAGCGAACACCGCCATGCCGGTGGTGCCGCCGCCCATGTCGATCACCGTGGCGCCAAGCTCGCGCTCGTCCGCGACCAGGGTGGCCAGCGCGGCCGCCATCGGCGCTGAGACCAGCTCGCCGATTTCCAGATCGCAGCGGGCGATGCAGGCGCCGAGCGAGCGCAGCGCGGTGGCGGCGGCATCGATGATGTGCAGGCGCGCGGTCAGCGTGCTGCAATACAGGCCGCGCGGATCGGACACGCGCTCCATCTCGTCCACCGTGAAGGCGAGCGGCAGCGCATGGATCGGCACGCGACCCTCGGCGGCGGCGCGTGCGCGGCCTTCGTTCACCACGCGGCGGATGTCGTGCTCGTCCACCTGCCGGCCATCCACCGGCCATTGCACATTGAACAACCGGGATTCGGGCAGACCGCAGGTCAGGTTGACGGTGACCGCTCGCAGCCTGGTGTCGGCCATGTCCTCCGCCTGGCCGACGCAGGCGCGGACGGCACGCTCCGCCTCGTCCAGATCGACGATGCCGCCGCCGCGCACACCGCGCCCTTTGTGCCAGCCGAAGCCGAGCACGCGCAGCGTGCCGTCGCTTTCGGTGCGGCCAATTAGACAGGCGATCTTGGTGGTGCCGATATCGAGCACGCCGAATGGCCCGGCCCGGCCGCCGCGCGGACGCGCGGTGTCCTCCGGCTCCATGGGCGGCGGCAGCACGCGTTGCGCCATGTCGTTCACGGTCGTGCTCCGCTGTGGTTCATCGTGGCCTCGGTCACGTCTTCTTCGGGGCAGGCGCGGGGGCCGGCGCCGGCGCCGTGGCGGCAGCGTCGTGCGCATCGGGCTTCGGCCGCAGCACCAGCCGATCGGGCAGGCGGAGGTCGATCGCGACCAGCGGGCGGTCCAGGACGGAATGTTGCTGCTCAAGCTGTAGCAGTCGGTCCAGCGCCACCGCTTCGTGGCCTTCGGGCAGCATGACGTCGGCGCCGTTGTCGAGTCGCAGGTTCCAGCGCCGCTCGCCGACGCGCACCGCGGCGACGATCCGCTTCTGCAGTGCCGGCCGCGCGGTCAGCGCATCGAGCAATGTTGCCGCACCGATCGGCGCACCGGGCCCGACCACCAGCGGCAGGTCGCGGAACTGTGCCGGGTCCTGGTCCGCCACCACTTGGCCGGCGCGATCGATCAGCACGTATTTGCGCTGGTTCTGCCAGACCGCGAACGGCCGCCGCTCCTGCAGGTTGACCACGATCGTGCCGGGCAGGCGGCGCTCCACCGTCGCGTGGTCGACCCAGGACAGCGTCTCGATCCGCGCGCGTGCCTGTTCGAGCGAGAAGCCGAGAATCGGGTCGCCTTTGGAGACGCCCAGCGCGGCGCGGAGCAGCGGCTCCGGCGTGTTGGCGCGGCCTTCCAGTACGACATCCGTGACTCGCAGACCGGCAAATCCGCTGAGCGCGCCGAGCCGATCGTGCAACGTCGCCAGCGTGGAGCTGGGCTTGGCGGTGTGCAGCACGACAATTCCGAGCAGCAAAACGCCGCCGGCGAACACCGTCCACGCGGCCGGCCGCAGCAGCCGCCGCTGCCGGCGCAGCAGCAGTTTCATCCGGCCGGGCCGGTCGTTGACCGAGTTGCGTATGGATCGGGCTACGCGCGGCATGCGGCGTGCTCCACCATCCAGGTGCAGAGGTCAGGAAAACTGACGCCGCGATGCGCCGCCTGTTCCGGCAGCAGCGAGGTTGGGGTCATGCCCGGCTGCGTGTTCACTTCCAGCAGCACGAGGCGGCCCGGTTCGCCCGCGGTATCGTCGTAGCGGAAGTCGGCGCGTGTCGCGCCGGCACAGCCCAGCGCGCGATGCGCCGCGACCGCGAATTCCAGCGCCTGGGCGTAGGTGTCGGGATGCACCGCGGCCGGAACGACATGGCGCGAGCCGCCATCGGCGTATTTCGAATCGTAGTCGTAGAACGCGCCGGCCTCGGCAATGATTTCGGTCACCGCCAGCGCGCGATCGCCCATCACGCCGACGGTCAGCTCGCGGCCGGGGACAAATTCCTCGACCAGCACCGGGCCGAACCGCCAGTTCGCAGCGACTTCCGCGCGGCGGTTGTCGCCGTGGCGGATAATCGACACGCCGACTGATGACCCTTCGTTAACCGGCTTGATGACATATGGCAGCGGAATCGGATCGTCGGCCGCCAACTCGTCCACGGCGATGACCCGGCCACGTGCTACCGGCAAGCCAGCGGCGTGGAACGCGGCCTTGGCGGCGACCTTGTCCATTGCCAGCGAGGAGGCGCGTACGCCGGAATGCGTGTACGGAATGCCCAGCCAATCCAGCACGCCCTGGATCGTGCCATCTTCGCCGAAACGTCCGTGCAGCGCGTTGAACACCGCGTCCGGCTTCGGGTCGAGCGCGGCGATGACGGCGCCGAGATCTTCGCCCACCTCGATCGGCACCACGTCGAAACCCGCCTGGCGCAAGGCGGCGATCACCTGCCGGCCGGAGTTGAGGCTGACCTCGCGTTCGACCGAGATGCCGCCATAGAGCACCGCAACCCGCGTCATTGGACCGACTCCGGCGTGAGTGTGTGGAACGACGCGGTGCATATGTTCGGCATGTTGTCCGACGCGATCGCGCTTGACGCGTCGAGCGCCTGGCTTGATGAGCGCCCGGCGGTCCGCGGCGCAACGGACGTGTTCGGTGCGGCGGCTGGCCCGGGGGTGGCGTTTGGCACCTCGTCCTTCGCCACGGGCGGGTGCGCCGGAACGCCGATGCGATGGATCTCCCACTCGAGCGTAACGCCGGTTGCGTCGTGCACGCGGTGGCGGACCTCTTCGCCGAGACCTTCCAGGTCGGCAGCAGTGGCGCCGCCGGTGTTGATCAGGAAGTTGCAATGCTTCTCGCTGACCTGCGCGCCGCCACGGGTCAGGCCGCGGCAGCCGGCGGCGTCGATCAGCTCCCATGCTTTCATGTTCGGCGGATTGCGGAACGTCGAACCACCGGTTCGCGCCCGCACCGGCTGCGAGGTTTCGCGGGCGGCCCGGATCTCCGCCATGCGCGCCGCGATCGCCGCCGGCGCGCCGGGCAGCGCACGCAACCGAACGCGCAACACCACCGCGCCCTCGGGCAGATGCGCATGCCGGTAGGCGAACGCGAGGTTCCGTGCGGTCAGCCGCAGGATGGCGCCCGAGCGGCTGACGATTTCCGCCCAGTCGAGGCACGACGCGACATCGCCGCCATAAGCGCCGGCGTTCATTACCACCGCGCCGCCGATCGTGCCTGGAACGCCGGACAGAAACTCAAGCCCGGTCAAGCCGGCGGTTGCGGCATGCTCCGCCACTGTCGCGTCCAGCGCGCCAGCCCCCGCAACCAACCCATCGGGTTCGATCTTTACCGTGGCGAACCCGCGCGCGAGTCGGATCACCACGCCGGGCAGCCCGCCGTCGCGAATGATCAGGTTGGAACAGGCCCCAAGCACATGCACCGGCACGCCAGGCGGCAAACCGTGCAGCAAAACGGCCAGATCCTTCGAATCAGCCGGCCGCACCAGCACCTCAGCCGGACCGCCAACGCGAAACCAGGTGAATGGCGCGAGCGGCGCATCCTGCTCGACCCGGCCGCGGAGTGCCGGAAGACTGAAGCCGGCAGACGGCAGACGCACGCGGTCCTCCGTCCGTGGTCCGTCTTCGGTCTTCGGTCTTCTGTCGTCCGTCATGATGCCCGTCGGCTGCCGGCCTGCATCGCGGCCAGTTCGGTTGGCAGCGCCGCGGCCCATTGGGTGATGTTTCCGGCGCCCAGACAGATCACGTAGTCGCCGGGCTTCGCCACCGCGTGCACCATTTCCGCGAGTCGTGCGGGGCTCGGCAACGGCACCACGCTGCGGTGGCCGCGCGCGCGCAGCCCTTCCACCAGCGCATCGCGGTCGATGCCGGGGATCGGCGCTTCGCCGGCGGCGTACACGTCCGCCACGATCACCGTGCCGGCGTCGTTCATGCAGGCGCAGAACGCGTCGAACAGCGTTTGCAGGCGCGAATAGCGGTGCGGCTGCACCACCGCGACCACGTCGCGCGCGCCGGCCTGGCGCGCCGCTTTCAGCACCGCCGCGATTTCGACCGGGTGGTGACCGTAGTCGTCGATGATCGTGATGCCGCCGATCTCGCCGATCTTGGAGAACCGCCGCTTCACGCCGCGGAATTGCGCGAACGCGCTGCGCAGCGTGGCGTCGTCGATCTCCATCTCGATGGCGATCGCCACCGCCGCCAGCGCGTTCTGCACGTTGTGGCTGCCCAGCATCGGCAGGCGGAACGGGCCCATCCGGCGCTGCCGGTTGCCGCGCGCGCGGTCGGTGTAGATGACCTCGAAGGTACAGCCGAGCTTGTCCGGCAGCAGTCGTTCGGCGCGCACGTCGGCCTGCGGCGAGAACCCGTAGGTGAGGATGCGGCGGTCGGACAGGCGCGGGATCATCTGCTGCACCGCCGGGTGGTCGATGCACAGGATGGCAAAGCCGTAGAATGGTACGTTGGAAACGAACTGGTCGTAGCCGGCAACCATCGCCTCGGCCGTGCCCCAGTGGTCCAGGTGTTCCGGGTCCATGTTGGTGACCACGGCGATCACCGCCGGCAGGCGGAGGAAGCTGCCGTCGCTCTCATCCGCCTCCACCACCATCCACTCGCCCTCGCCGAGCCTGGTGTTGCTGCCATAGGCGTTGATGATGCCGCCGTTGATCACGGTCGGATCGAGGCGTGCCGCTTCCATGATCGCGGCGATCAGGCTGGTGGTGGTGGTCTTGCCATGCGTCCCGGCCACCGCGATCGACCAGCGCAGCCGCATCAGCTCGGCCAGCATCTCGGCACGCCGGACCACCGGGATCAGCTTGGCGCGGGCGGCGACGACCTCCGGATTGTCGCGCTTCACCGCCGAGGAGACCACGACCACGCGTGCCACACCGAGATTGCCTGGCTCGTGGCCGATCGCGATCGGGATGCCGGCTTCGCGCAGGCGCCGCACATTGGCGGATTCGGCAAGGTCGCTGCCCTGCACCGAATAACCGAGGGTGTGCAGCACTTCGGCAATACCGGACATGCCGATGCCGCCGATGCCGACGAAGTGGATGGTGCCGATGCTGAGTGGCAAAGCCCTCATGCCCGGGCCTCCTGCTGGCCTGAGCGGGCGGTGTTGCGCGACTGCGCCGCGAGGTGTTCGACAAGGTCGGCGAGCTTCGCCGTGGCGTCCGGCCGGGCGAGGCTGCGTGCCGCGCGCGCCGCGTGGACGAGCATGTCGGGCTCGGACAGCAGCGCGGCGATCTGTTGGCGCAGCGTCTCCGGCGTCAGGTCGCGCTGCGCGATCATCGAGGCGCCGCGCGCGGCGACCAGCGCGCGGGCGTTGGCGGACTGGTGGTCGTCGATCGCGCCCGGCAGCGGCACCAGGATCGCGGGACGGCCGGCGACCGTAAGTTCGGCCACAGTGGAGGCGCCAGCACGGGCGATCACCAGATGCGCGGCGGACAGGCGGTCGGCGACGTCCGGGAAGAACGCGGACAGCTCGGGCGCGAGGCCGGCTGCGGCATAGGCGGCGCGGACACGGTCAAGGTCCTCGGGCCGGCATTGCTGCACAATGTCCAGGCGCGCGCGCAACGCATCGGGCAACCCGGCCAGCGCCGCGGGCACGATGTCGCTGAACACCCGCGCGCCGAGCGAACCGCCAAGCACCACCAGCCGCAGCCGATCGCCGGGCGGCGCGTAGGCTAGCCCGGCCAGCGCGGCAACCGCGGGACGCACCGGATTGCCGGTGACGGCGGTTGTCGCGTTCGCCGGCACGCGCTCGGTCGCCGGGAAGCTGAGCGCCAACCTGTCGGCATGGCGCGACAGGAACCGGTTCGCGCGGCCAAGCACCGCGTTCTGCTCGTGCAGGATCACCGCCGGCCGCTGCCGAAGCAGCCGCGATCCGAGCACCGGCGCGACCGACGGATAGCCGCCGAAGCCGACAACCGCCGCCGCATCGATGCGCGCCAGGATCGCCCGCGCCTGCGCCACGCCGGCCGCCAGCGACAGCATTGCCGCAGCGCCGCGGGCGATCCCGCGACCAGCGATGCCGGCGCCCTTCAGCACGAACTGTTCCTGGCCGGCGAAGGTCGCCGAACCAAGTCCGGTCGAGCGCGTATCGGTCATCAGCGCGACACGCCGGCCGCGCGCCAGCAGCTCATTTGCCAGCGCCTCGGCCGGGAAGAAGTGGCCTCCCGTGCCGCCGGCCGCGATGACGATGGGCCGCACTGCCGGCCCCCTCATGGCATGTCCTCGCGGTGCCTTCGGCGGGTGAGCGCCAGCAGCATGCCCATGCTGAGCGCCACCGCCATCACCGAGGAGCCACCATAGGAAATGAACGGCAGGGTCATGCCCTTGGTCGGGATCAGCTCCAGCGTCGAGGCCATGTTGACGAAGGCTTGCAGGCCGAAGCCGGTGACCAGCCCGGTGCAGGCGAGCACGATGAACAGGTCCTGCTCCTTCAGCAGCTTGAGCAGGCCGCGCAGCACGATGAAGGCGAACACTGACAGTAGGAACAGGCACAGCAGCATGCCAAATTCCTCACCGGCGACGGCGAAAACGAAGTCGGCATGCGCATCGGGCAGCACGTCCTTGACGCGGCCTTCGCCGGGTCCGCGGCCCAGCAGGCCGCCGTTGCCGAACGCCTCCAGCGCGGTGGTTACCTGGTAGGTGTCGCCCGACTGCGGATGCAGAAAGCGCTCCACGCGGCTCTGCACATGAGGGAACAGCGTGTAGGCCATGAACGATCCGCCGCCGAGCGCCGCCAGCGACGCACCGACGAAGAACAGGTTGAGGCCGCCGATATAGAGCTGGCTCAGGAAAACCGCGGTGATCACCAGCAACATGCCGATGTCGGGCTGCGACTTCAGCAGCATCAGGATGACGCCGAAGATCGCGAAGGCGAGCAGCATGCCAGGGAAATGCGGCGAGCGGCGGCCCTCGCTGATCAACCAGGCGGCGACCACGGCGAAGCACGGTTTCAGAAATTCCGACGGCTGCATGGCAAGGCCGGGGATGGCGATCCAGCGCCGCGCGCCCTTGATCTCTACGCCCATCACCAGCGTGGCGGCGGTCAGTATCAACGCGATGACGCAGCCGACGATCGCCACCCGCCGGATGGTGCGCGGCGACAGCAGGGAGACGCCGACCACCGTCAGCCCGGCGAGCGCCAGGAACACCACCTGCTTGAGAATGAACACGTCGCGCGACTGGCCGATGCGCTCGGCTACGGCGGGGCTTGCTGCCAACATCATGATGTAGCCGAAGCCGATCAGCACGCCGATCGCGCCGAGCGTCCAGCGATCGACCGTCCACCACCAGCGGCCCAGCGTCGAGTTGTCGGCGCGTGACAGCGCGGGCATCAGGCGGTGCCTCCCGGCAGGGTGGAGACCAGGGCGGCGAAACGGTCGCCGCGCTGGTCGTAGCCGGTGAACTGGTCCCAGCTCGCGCAGGCGGGCGACAGCAGGACGACCGGGGCATCGAGCGCGCGCGCCGCGGCGAACCCCGCCGGCACCGCTGCTTCCAGCGCGCCAACGATCTCGTACGGAACACCGTGCGCGGCGAGCGTCGCTGCAAGCTGGGGTGCGTCGCGGCCAATCAGCAGAGCGCGCGCAATGCGGGGGAACAGGGCCACCAGCGGCTCGATGCCGCCGGCCTTCGCCATGCCGCCCGCGATCCAGATCAGCCGGTCGTAGCACTGCAACGCCCGCTCGGCCGCGTCCGCGTTGGTCGCCTTGCTGTCGTTGACGAAGACCACCCCGTTCACGCTGCCAACGCGCTGCTGGCGGTGCGGCAGGCCGGGATAGCTGATGATGCCGGCGCCAATCTCGACGCGCGACAGGCCAAGCTGCAACGCCATCGCCGCCGCCGCGGCCGCGTTCTGCGCGTTGTGTGCGCCGGGCAGCGCGGGTGCGTCGGACATCGCCAGGATCGGCCCGTTGGCATCACGCAGCACGCCGGAGTCGCACCAGATATCGGCGGGACTTTGTCCGGACACCGTGACAACCCGCGCCGGCTGGATGCGCAGATCTCCCGCCATGTCGCGCGACCCGGCATCGTCAACGCCGATAACCGCCAAATCCTCCCGGGTTTGGCGGTCGAAAACATGCCGCTTGGCGGCGGCATAGCCCACCATATCGCCGTGGCGATCCAGGTGGTCTTGACTGAGATTTAGCATTGCCGCCACATCGAAGCGGAGCGCGGCGAGTCGCTCCAACATGTAGGACGACATCTCCAGCACATAGATGCCGTCGTCCGGCAGCAGCGGCATGGATAGCGCTGGTGGTCCAAGGTTCGCCCCCGCAAGCGCGGTTCGTCCCGCCGCCGACAGCATGTGCGCCAGCAGCGCCGTGGTGGTGGACTTGCCGTTGGTCCCGGTGATCCCGACGAAGCGAGCGCGCGAGCCGGACCGACGCACCGCCTGAAACAGCAGGTCGGTGTCGGACAGGATCGGCACGCCGGCCGCGCGAGCGCGTTCCGCAGCGGGATGCGGCGCGGGTAGCGTATGCGGGATGCCGGGCGACAGCAGCAGCGCGTCGGCCGCGAAACCGCCCGCGCACGGATCGCGTAGCGCCACGCCGGCGGCAGCGTCACGCGCTTCCGGCTTGTCGTCCCAGCCGGTCACGTCGGCACCCATCGCGGCCAGCCCCCGCGCGGCGGCCAGGCCATTCTTGCCCAACCCCACCACGGCGAAGCGATGGCCCGCGAACAGATCGGGTGCGAACGCGCGGCTCATCGCAGCTTCAACGTAGCAAGGCCGACCAGGGCGAGGATCATCGAAATGATCCAGAATCGGATGACGATCGTTGCTTCGGCCCAGCCTTTCTTCTCGAAATGATGGTGCAGCGGCGCCATCAGGAACACGCGGTTGCCGGTGCGCTTGTACCAAAGCACCTGGACGATGACCGAGACGGTCTCCACCACGAACAGGCCGCCGACGATCATCAGGACGATCTCGTGCTTTACCGCGACCGCAACGGCCCCGAGCGCGCCGCCCAGCGCCAGGCTGCCGATATCGCCCATGAACACTGCCGCGGGCGGGGCGTTGAACCACAGGAATCCCAACCCGGCGCCGATCAGCGCGGCGCAGAACACGGCAAGCTCGCCGGCGCCCGGTATGTGGTTGAGCTGCAGGTAATCGGCGAAGATGCGGTTGCCGACGAGGTAGGCGATCAGCGCCAGCACGGCCGCCGCGATGATGGTCGGCACGATCGCCAGCCCGTCGAGCCCGTCGGTCAGGTTGACCGCATTGGAGCCACCCACCATCACGAGCATGGCGAATATCGGAAAGCCGAAACCCAGCGGAATCAGCAGCTCCTTGAAGATCGGCACCGTCAGCGAGGTGGCCAGCGGCTCGCGGGTGACGGACATGATCCACACCCCCGCGATCAGTCCGACCACCGTCTGTACGGCGATCTTCACCCGGGCGGAGACGCCATTGTGGTTGTTCCGGGCCAGCTTGCGGTAGTCGTCCATGAAGCCCAGGGCGCCGTAGGCCGAGGTCACGAACAACACCGGCCAAATGTAAGGATTGGTGAGATCCACCCAGAGCAGGGTGGAAATGATCAGCGCGAACAGGATCAGGGCGCCCCCCATGGTCGGCGTCCCCTTCTTTTCGATCAGGTGACGCTCCGGCCCGTCGGTGCGGATCGGCTGCCCGTTCTTCTGCAATGCCCTAAGTCGGCGGATCACCCGCGGGCCGAGCCAGAAGCTGACCACCAGCGCGGTCAGGCACGCGCCGCCGGACCGGAAGGTGATGTAGCGGAACAGATTGAACAGGATGAGTTCGCCCGCATAAGGCGTAAGCAGGTTGTACAGCATCAGCCGTGCTCCCCGCCCAACGCATCGATTGCGGCGACCACCTGCTTCATGCGGCTGCCGAGGCTGCCCTTAACCAGGATCGCGTCGCCTGGTCGCAGCGCGGCGGCGACAATCGGTGCCAAGGTCGTGGAGTCCGGCGCGTGCGCGGCGCGCAGGGCCTCGGGCGTTGCGTCGAACAGATGCCGCATCAGCGGTCCGCAGGCGAACAGCCGGTCGGCGGCGGCAGCAACGTCGGGCGCGAGGCCGCGATGTTCCTCTGGCCCGAACGCGCCCAGTTCCAGCATATCGCCGAGTACGGCGATGCGGCGTTCGCCGGGCTGCAACCGCAGCACCGCCAGCGCGGCGCGCATCGACGCGTCGTTCGCGTTGTAGCTTTCGTCGAGCAGCAACGCGGTGCCGCCTTGCACCGCCACGGTGCGCCGGGCGCCGCGGCCGGCGACGGGGGCGAACCCCGCCAGCGCTTCGGCCGCCGCAGCGGGGTCGAGCCCCAGCGCCTCGGCTGCCGCCAGCGCCGCGAGCGCGTTCATCGCCATGTGGGCGCCAGGCGCGGCGATCCGGAGTACGACGTCCTGGCCGCCGATCCGTGCCATGATGGTGGTGCCGTCGGCGTCCTGTTCGGCGGCGACCAGCCGTGCATGGGCGTCGGCCGATCGGCCGAACAGGCGGGCGGTTGCCCCGTTTGCATGGGCGGCGGCGAGCAGGCGGGGCAGCAGCGGCGAATCGGCGGGCAGCACGGCGGTTCCGCCGGGTTCCAACCCGCCGAGGATTTCGGCCTTTTCCGCGGCGATCGCCTCGATGCCGCCCATGTGGCCGACATGCGCCTTCTCGACCGCCGTAATCAGCGCGACATGCGGCCGTGCGAGGCGCGCCAGCGGGGCAATCTCCCCCGGATGGTTCATGCCGATCTCAGCGACGCAGAACGCGGCATCCTCCGGTAGGCGGGCGAGCGTCAGCGGCAGGCCCCAATGATTGTTGTAGGACGCGACCGCGGCGTGGGTTGCGCCGAACGCCGACAGAATGCGGCGCAGCATCTCCTTGGTCGTGGTCTTGCCGACGCTGCCGGTGATCGCGACGACCTTGCCGCGGAACCGGTCGCGCCCGGCGCCGCCCAGCCGCGCCAGCGCCGCCAGGGTGTCGTCAACCTCCAACAGCGGCGCCACGGCACCGGGCGGCGCCCGGTGTACCATGGCCCCGGCCGCGCCCTTGGCGAGCGCCTCGGCGACATGGGCATGGCCGTCGCGGGGTGCGGAGTCGGCAGACTCGCCGCGCAGGGCAATGAATAAGTCCCCCGGATGAACGGTCCGGGAATCGATCGAAACGCCAAAGGCGGCAAATTGCGTGTCCATGCGGCCACCCGTAGCGCGAACCAGCGCCGCCGCAGACCAGAGAGCCGTCATGCCAGCCCTGCCAGCCGGCGAATCACCGTAACGTCGTCGAATGGGATGACCGTCCCGCCGACCGTCTGGCCCTGCTCGTGGCCCTTGCCGGCCACCGCCAGCACGTCGCCCGGCCCGAGCGCGGACATCGCCTCCGCGATCGCCTGGGTGCGGTCGCCGACCTCGCGCGCCCCCGGCAGGATCGCGCGGCAGGCGGCCAGGATCGGCGCGCGGATCGTCGCCGGGTCTTCGCTGCGGGGATTGTCGTCCGTGATGATCGCCGCGTCGGCGAGCCGTCCCACCGCCTCGCCCATTAGCGGCCGCTTGCCGGGGTCGCGGTCGCCGCCGGCGCCGAACACCACATGCAAGCGCCAGTCGGTGTGCGGGCGCAGCGCGGTCAGCAGCCGCTCCAGCGCGTCCGGGGTGTGGGCGTAGTCAACATAGACCGCTGCGCCGTTGGGCAATCGTGTGGCCAGCTCCATCCGCCCCCGCACGCCAGCCAGCGTGGCTAGGCGATCGAGTGCGTCGCGGGTACCGAGCGCCATGGCGAGCGCCGCCGCCATCAGCGCGTTGTCCGCCTGGAACCGGCCGGGCAGCGGCAGGGCGATTTCGTGCCGCGTGGTGCCGTGCTCGACGGTTAGCACCTGGCCGTCGGGCCTTGGCTCGGCGCGCAGCAGCCGGATGGCGGTGCCGGTGGCGCCGACAGTGCCCAGCACCAGGTGCCGCTGGCGCGCGATCTCACGCAGCGCGTCCAGCGTGTCCAGGTCGATGTCGGCGTTCGCCACCGCCGGTGCGCCTGGAGGCAGCAGCTCGGCGAACAGCCGCAGCTTGGCCGCCCGGTAGGCGGCCATCGTGCCGTGGTAGTCCAGATGATCGCGGGTGAGATTGGTCAGGGCGCCGGCGGCGAGCCGCACGCCGTCGAGCCGGAATTGGTCCAGCCCGTGCGAGGATGCCTCCATCGCCGCATGCTCGATGCCGGCGCGCTTCAGCCGCGCCAGCGTCTGCGCCAGGCTGACCGGATCGGGTGTGGTCAGACCTGGGCCGGGATCGAAGCCCGGCGCGGCCAGCCCCAGCGTGCCAAGGCTGGCGGCCGGCTGTCCGGCGCCGTCCCAGATCTGGCGAAGGAACTCGACCGTGCTGGTCTTGCCGTTGGTGCCGGTGACGGCAACCACCGTCGCGGGCTGCGGCCCGGCCAGCGCGGCCGCCATCTGGGCGAGGCGGCGGCGCGGTTCCGGGTCCCGCAGAAAGGGGCGCGGCGGCACGCCGGCCGGCCACGCGGTGCCCTCCGGCGCCAGCACCGCGGCGGCGCCGCGCGCGACGGCCTCGGCGATGAACGCGCGGCCATCGGCGCGGCTGCCGGGCAGGGCGGCGAACAGCCATCCGGCCGCGACCTGCCGGCTGTCGGCGGTGATCCCGAGCAGCTCGAGCGATTCTCCGCCGTCCCAGCCGTCTTGCTGGCCGTCTTCGTTGTCCGGGCCGGGGGGAATTGCGCGCATGATCTCAGCGAGCCGCACCGGCGGCCCCGCCACTCGGCAACGACGCGGAAGCGGCCATCACGCTCGCGCCACGCGGCACGGCGGGCAGCAGCGCAGCCTGATGGTGCGAGTCCCGCGACAGGGGTTTCGCCGGCATCCCGGCCGGTGGCAGCGCCGTCGCCGGAACGGCGAGCCCCGGCTTTGGCTCGCCGGCTTTCGGCTCCCCCGGCTTGGCGACGGCCTGAATTTTGGCACCCGCGCTGCCCGGACCGCGGGCCAGCGCGCCGGATGGACGTCCCGGCTGCAACGGAATCGACAGCGACGCCTGGATTGCGGCGGCGTTCTGCAGATCGGGCAGCATGCCCAGCATCGGCGCGATCCGCGCGATCACCCGCCCGGCGGCCGGCGCCGCCACCCAGCCGGCGGTGGAATAGCCGTAGGTGCTTTTGTTGCCGTGCGGCTCGTCGAGCATCATGTACACCGCGTAGCGCGGCGCGTTCATCGGGAAAACACTGGTGAATGCCGCAACGTTGGCATGCTTCTTGTAGCCGTGCGCGCCGACCTTCTCCGCGGTGCCGGTCTTGCCGCCGGGGAAGTAGCCGGGAACCTCCGCGGTCTTGCCGTAGCCGTCGGTGACCACCAGCCGCATCAGCTTGCGCATGATGTCGGACGTCGATTTCTGCATCACGTGCGTGCCCTCGGGCGCGGGGTCTCCGGGCGGGAGCGCCAGCAAGGTCGGCCGCAGCACGATGCCGCCATTGGCGACGGCCGCGGTGCCGCGCACCACGTGCAGCGGCGAGACCGAGATGCCGTGGCCGAACGAGACGGTCAGCGTCACGATTTCCTTCCAGTTGGCGGCCGGCTGGATGATCGGCAGGCCGGCCTCGGGCAGCTCGATCCCGATGCGCGAGAACATGCCCATCGATTTGAGCCAGGCGCGCTGGCGCTCGCCGCCCACGGTCTGGCCGATATGCGCGGCGCCGAGGTTCGACGAGTAGGCGAGCACCTCCGGCAGATACAGCCAGCGGTGCTTGCCCTCGAAATCGGTGATGGTGAAGCGGCCGATGGTGATCGGCCGCGAGGCGTCGAACTGGTCCCAGATATGCACGATCCCGCTGTCCAGCGCCATCGAGGCGGTCTGCAGCTTGAATGTGCTGCCTGGCTCATACATGCCGGTGACGGCGCGGTTGAAGCGGTCGTCGGCCGGCGTGGTGCGGAAATTGTTGGCGTCGTAGTCGGGCAGGCTGACCATGGCCAGCATCTCGCCCGTGTTCACGTCCATCACGATGCCGCAGCCGCCGATCGCCTGGAATTCCTCCATCGCCTTGCTCAGCTCGTCGCGGACCACCGCCTCCACACGCACATCCAGCGACAAGCGAAGCGGGGTCGGGTCCTTCTTCAGCCGCTCCTCGAAGAATTTCTCGACACCGGCGACGCCCTGTTCGTCGACATCGACCCCGCCCAGCACCTGCGCCGCGGTGCGGCCCATCGGGTAGTGGCGCCGCTCGGTCGGCTGGAAGTCGATCCCAGGGATGCCGATCGTGTTGATCGCGAGTTCTTCCCGCGGCGTGATCTGCCGTTCGAGATAGACGAACTGCTTGTTCGGCTCGGACAGCCGCGCCCGGGCGACCGCTTCGTCGAGCCGCGGCAGGACCTGCTTCAGCCGGTGGGCGGCGTCCGCCGGGTCGATAATCTGGCGCGGGTCGGCGAATACCGCCACTGTGGGCAGCGAGATCGCCAGGATCTGCCCGTTGCGGTCGGTGATCATGGCGCGCATCGCCTGGCCGGTCTCCGCGGCCGGCTTCGATTGCTCCTCCAGCAGCGCGGTGAACGGCCGGTCGGGGCGGTGCGGCGGCAGCGGCTGCAGAATTGTCGCGTCGGCGAGCTTGCCGACCACCGCCAGGAACAGCAGGGCGAAGCCCCAGGCGGCGATCACCAGCCGGCCGTGGGTCTTCTCCATCGCGGCCCGGCGCTTCAGGTCAGGGGCGGTGATCCGCACCGTCTCCATCATGGGCACGGCATCGCCCCGCGCGGCGCCGCGGCGCTGCGTGGGGCGGCCTGCCGGGCCGGTGCCGCGCGGCGGGGAGTCGGGTGGCGGGGCGCTGGGGTCGCTCATGGGATCAATGGTTGTTGCTGCTGGGAACCCACTGGTTCACGCTGATCGGTTGCGGCGCGGGTGGGGCCCCGCTGCGCGCCATGCCGAGCAGCGAACCGCCGTACGGGGCCGGTGCCGCCACCGGCACGGGCGCCGGAGCGGGGGGCGCCGCCGGCGCTACCGGGCGTGGGGCCGGGCGGGGGGGGGCGGCCGTTGGCCGCGAGGTCGGGGCCGGGGCCGCGCGCGGCAGGGGCGGGGCCGCGACGGGACGCGGCTCGGGCGCAATCAGGCGAGGGGCCGATGCCTGCGCGACCAGCGGCGACGGCGGGCGCGGCGGAATTAGCTTGTGCGGGGTCGGCTTGGCGGCAGGCGGCGTTGCCAGCGCGACCTTCGCCGGAGCCGGCGCGGACGGGTGCCTGGATTCCTCGGCCGCCGTTTTGGTTGGCGCCGGCTGGGCGTGCGTCGCGATCTGGGCCGCCGGCACCGCGACCGGCTGCGGGGCGGGCGCCGTTGCCTGGACCGGGGCCGGGACGGGCGGGGCCGCCTGGGCGATCGGCACGGCGGGTTCGAGCGACTCCGGCTCGGGCGGGGGCGGCGGGGCCGGCGGGGGCACCGCGGGCAGCCGGTTGTCGAGTTCCGCCAGGTTGGTGAACTGGCCGGGCGCGACCGACTTCAGCTTCAGGAATTGGCTGGCCAGGGTCTGCAGCCGCGTCGGGTCGTTCAGCAGCGTCCATTCGGCGTGCAGCAGGCGCGTCTGGTCGCGCAGCGCTTCGCTGGCGTGGATGGTCTTCTCGATCTGCTTGTCGAGCATCTGCGAGCCGTGCTTGGCCTGATATAGATACAGGCCCGACCCGCAGGCGAGCAGGAAGCAGACGCAAGTGGCTGGGCGGATCATGACGTTGTCTCGATAACGGAAGGGTGAAGCCGTTCCAAAGCGCGCAGTCGGGCGCTGCGGGAGCGTGTATTAACCTGAATTTCCGATTCGGTCGGACGCTGTGGTCGCAACGTGATCAGGCGGAACCGCGGCGACGGCCGGGTAGCGAGGCCGCGCGGATCATGCCGTGACGGCGACGGGGCGCGCCCGGCCATGTCGGTCATGAACCGCTTCACGATGCGGTCTTCCAGCGAATGGAACGAGACCACGACCAGACGCCCGCCGGGCGACAGCAGGTCGGTCGCCTGAACCAGCGCGCGCTCGATCTCGCCCAGTTCGTCGTTCACACGGATGCGCAGCGCCTGGAAGCTACGCGTGGCCGGATCGATGCCGGAGCGGTCCTTCGGCAGCACCGAGCGGATGATCGACGCCAACCGCCCGGTAGTCGCGATCGGCGCCTCGGCGCGGGCGGCCACGATGGCGCGGGCGATGCGGCGGGAGGCTCGCTCCTCGCCGAACTCGAACAGGATGTCGGCCAGTTCCCGTTCCGGCAGCGTGTTCACCAGGTCGGCGGCGGTCGTCCCATGATCGCCCATGCGCATGTCGAGCGGCCCCTCGCCGCGGAACGAGAAGCCGCGTGCCGGATCGTCGATCTGGAAGGACGAGACGCCGAGATCGAGCACCACGCCGTCGAGCGCGGTGACGCCAACCTCTGCGAGCAGCGCCAGCATTTCGCCGAACCGGCCCTGGATGAGGTGCAAGCGGCCGGGGAAGCGGGCGGCGAGGCCGGCGCCGCGGGCGATCGCCTGGGGGTCGCGGTCGATCGCCCAGACGGTGCAAGGGGCGGCGTTCAAGATCGCTTCGGCGTAGCCGCCGCCGCCGAACGTGCCGTCGAGATAGACGCCGCCTTCACGCGGGGCGAGCGCCCGCAGCATTTCGGCAGCCATCACGGGGATGTGTTGGCCGGTCATGCCGGCGCCTGCTGGGGCGATGCCGCGCCGGGCAGGGTGAAGCCGCTGGTGCGGGCGCGTTCGCGCGCCTCGGTGCGGCGGCGCTTCGCGGCCTCCGGCTCCCAGATCTGGAAGATGCGGCCGGCGCCCAAGAACGTGACCTGGTCGGTGAGCCCGGCGAACGCGACCAGATCGTCGGGCAGCACGATCCGGCCTTCCCGGTCCGTCTCCGCCGCGAACGCGTCGGCATACAGCGACAGGGCAAGGTCGTCCTGTGCCTCGCTGAACAGGGCGAGCTGGTTGAGCGGCGCCGCCAGCGCGTCGAAATCAGCCGCCGGCCAGGCCTCGATGCAGGGATGCTGGTGCGAGGGGCGCAGTACCAGATGGGTGCCGTTGGTGCCGTTCCCGTTGGCGCCGGTGTGGCTGGTCGCCGGGGCGTGGCCGTCGGGGCGCGACTTCAGCACTGCGCGAAACGGCGCGGGGACGGAGACGCGGCCCTTGGCGTCCAGCCTGTTCTGGTGGCTGCCCATGAAGGGGGTCATCCGGCCCGGCTCGCCTTTCCTGTTCGCGGCCTCGCTGTTGCGCGGCAGGAGCTGTGTCGGAGCGACGGCCGCCTGCCATTTCAGCCGCCCCGTCGGCCCATGGCGGGATGGGATCGCCCGTCCATCCTTGGGATAACGTGGGATAGCATGGGCAAACATGGGCCGTCAAAGCCATTCGTCTCGTTCCATCCAGGGCAGCAAGGAAAATTATCTGTGAGTCAAAGGGTTAACAGCCCTCGCTGGAGACGCCGATATCGTTGTTCGGGCGCCGATTATTCGTGCTTCGTTCCTGTGGATATCTCTGTGGAACAGGTGCGAGAAACGCGGGGGGAGGTGGCCCAGGGTCGCCGGTGCCCGGTGGCCCGTGGGTATGGCGGTCGGCTGACGCCACGAGCCCGGGCGCGGAGCCGGCAGCAAGGGGCAACGATGCAAGGCGGAAGGTGCCAGACGGCCTGTAAGCCGGGTTCTGTCCGCGCTTGCGCGCGAGACGGCCATTCCTCTGGGACGCGCCTTGCGGCGCGCCTCACGCGACCAACCCGGGCGGCGGGGCGGGAATGCCCCTGCGCCCCGCCCATGTTGGACGAGGCACAGCCGCCCCTATTCGGTCTTGCTCCCGGTGGGGTTTGCCCTGCCGCCCTCGTTACCGAGGGCGCGGTGCGCTCTTGCCGCACCGTTTCGCCCTTGCCCGCGGGGCGCCGTGAGGCACCTTGCGCGGGCGGTTTGTTTTCTGTGGCACTGTCCCTGGGGTCGCCCCCGCCGGCCGTTAGCCGGCACCGCATTCCCGTGGAGCCCGGACTTTCCTCCAACCCCCGGGGATAAGCCCGAGGATCAGCGGCCGTCCGGCCGTCTGGCGAGGGGTAGATGCGGGTGGAGGGGCGGTCAGGTCAAGACTTGCGGCCGGGATGCGCAGGGGAATCGCATTTGGAATGCGCTTGACATGGGGCTCCGGTCTTGCCCGGCTCGGGCGTGATCGATTCTACCCACTGGCGTTTGACACACGCCTTGGGGGGACG
>Ga0302319_10005087_pt1 | contig 26589 bp, 17 predicted proteins | sample Bog_T0_2_FD_203319 | JGI IMG/M metagenome (GOLD analysis project Ga0302319, IMG submission 203319) | Peat permafrost microbial communities from Stordalen Mire near Abisko, Sweden - Bog_T0_2 | ecosystem: Environmental > Terrestrial > Soil > Wetlands > Peat | place: Sweden: Abisko, Stordalen Mire... | reverse complement strand
ATAGATTCGCCGATACTCCACCGGCTTGGGAGCCGCCGGTACAACTCTGCCTGCACCAATGCCTGAAGCGCTCATAGCGGTTACTCGAATGAAACCTGGTGAAGGTGCCGTCCCTGCGGATCGTACAAATGCACGGCGCAGGCCAGGCACGGGTCAAAAGAATGGATAGTGCGCAGAATCTCGACCGGTTCGTCGATCTTCGCCACCGGAGTGCCGATCAGCGCCTGCTCAAAAGACGAACGCTGCTGCTTGGCGTCGCGCGGTGAACCGTTCCATGTGGTTGGCACAACCAGCTGATAGTTCGCGATGGCGCCGTCATGAATCTTGATCCAGTGGGCCAGGGCGCCGCGAGGAGCTTCTGTGAGCCCAACGCCCTCAGCATCCTTGGGCCAGCTCTTTGGCTCCCAGAACTCGCCATTGAATGTGGAGACCTCATTGATCTTCACGCGTTCCATCAGTTCGCCGAAGAACTCCTTCAGCCAGGCCATCGCCAGTGCTGCATCCAATCCACGAGCCGCAGTGCGGCCCAATGTCGAGAACAGCGCGGCCACGGGCACATTGAGCTTACCCAGGGTGTCCTTTACCAGGTCCTGCACGTCCGTGCGGCCGGAGGCGTAGGCTACGATCAGCCTCGACAACGGCCCCACTTCCATCGCATTTTCCTTCCAGCGCGGCGTCTTCAGGAACGAGTACTTCTGATGACCTTCCAGAGTTTCGAACGGTGGCTTGGGCCCCGTGTAATTCAGATTGGTCTCGCCCGCCCACGGATGGATGCCGACGCCGTCGCCGCCTTCGTAGCTATACCAGGAGCTGGCGATATATTCCTTGATCTCCTGGGAATCGGTCGCGTTGACCGGATGCACCGTGCTCAGGTCGCGATTGAGCACCACCCCACGCGGATACTTGAACGACTCCGGCTGTCCGTATCCCTTGGTGGGAAATTCGCCATAGCTCAGGTAGTTGGTCAATCCGCCGCCCCAGCTCGCCCAGTCCTTGTAGAAAGAGGCCACGGCAAGCAGATCGGGAATGTACACCTGCTGGACAAACTCATCGGCCTGGCTTATCAGCCGCGACACCAGGTTCAGCCGCTCGGAGTTGATGGCGGCCACTTCGTTGATGTTGATAGAGCATGGAACGCCGCCTACCAGGTAATTCGGATGCGGGTTCTTGCCGCCGAAGACCGCGTGGATCTTGACGATTTCCTTCTGCCATTCCAGTGCGTCAAGATAGTGAGCCACCGCAATCAGGTTTACCTCTGCCGGCAGCTTATACGCCGGATGACCCCAATACCCGTTTGCGAAGATGCCCAATCCGCTGGCGGCAAAGGCCTTGATCTTGTTCTGCACATCGGTGAAGTAGGCGGGCGTATTCTTGTCCCACTTTGAGAACGACTGCGCCAGTTCCGCGGCTTTCTTCGGATCCGCCTTCAGCGCGTTGACAATGTCGACCCAGTCCAGTGCATGCAGGTGATAGAAGTGCACTACGTGGTCCTGCACATACTGCGTGGCCATCATGATGTTGCGGATCAGCTCCGCGGTTGGAGGAACCGTGATCCCAAGTGCGCTTTCAACCGCACGCACGCTGGTGAGAGCGTGCACGGTTGTACACACACCACAGACGCGCTCGGTAATGGCCCAGGCGTCGCGAGGATCGCGGCCGATGAGAATCTTTTCCAGGCCGCGCACCATGGTGCCTGCAGAGAATGCGTCCGTGATGACGCCATTTTCTACCACTGCTTCAATGCGCAGGTGGCCTTCAATACGGGTAATCGGATCGACGACGATGCGTGTCATAATCCCTCAAATCTCCTTCTGATCGTCAGCGTGTACTTCTGCAATGACCGGCCGCTTGCGGATGTTGGTCACCACCGCATGTGCGGCGACTCCGGCAACCGTGGCGATTCCCACGACTGTTCCCACTGTGTCCGCCGTGCTCTCAATGCCGAAGCCGGGGAATGAGGCCAGGTGCTGGTAGAACGGACCGTTGTCCCAGAATCCCTCTTCGCTGCACCCAATGCATCCGTGTCCGGACTGGATTGGATAGCTCGTGCCCTCGTTCCACTTGATCACCGAGCAGGAGTTGTAAGTGACCGGCCCGCGGCAACCCATCTTGTAAAGGCAATAACCCTTGCGCGCGTTCTCGTCATCAAATGACTCGACGAAGAGCCCGGCGTCATAGTTAGGCCGGCGATAGCAGGTATCGTGGACCCGGCGTCCATAAAACTCCTTTGGCCGGCCCTGGCTGTCGAGCGCAGGAACCTGCCCGAGCACCAGCAGGTGCGTAACCACGCCCATCATTACATCGGCAATGGGCGGGCATCCCGGAACATTGATGACCGGCTTGTCGATCAGCTTGTGGATTGGGGTCGCGCCGGTCGGGTTCGGCTTGGCGGCCTGTACGCAACCGTTGGAGGCGCAACTGCCCCACGCCACCACCGCCGCTGCATCTTTCGACACGGTCTGCAGAATCGATTCCGCCGTCTTGCCGCCGATCATGCAGTAAACGCCGTCGGCTCCCGTGGGTACAGCGCCCTCAACCAGCACAATGTACTTGCCCTTATTGTTCTGGATCGTGTCATTCAGGCTCTTTTCTGCCTGGAACCCGGAGGCGGCCATCAGCGTTTCGGAGTAGTTCAAGTCCAGCACGTTCAGCAGCACATCCAGAACGATGGGATGCGAGGCCCGTATAAATGACTCGCTGCAACAGGTGCACTCCTGAAAGTGCATCCATATCACTGCCGGTTTATCTTTCTTCTCGAAGGCCGAAACAACCTGTGCCATGCCGGATTTACCAAAACCGGCGACGGTTGCTGCCGCGGCGCAGAATTGCATAAAGTCTCTGCGGCTGTAGCCCTTCTTCTCCATCGAATTCCAAATTGACTGACCCATGCCTACCTCGCTCCGTTTGCATGCGGCAGTGATGAACCCCGGCGGCGGAGGAACAGCAGGAACATGCCTCCTGGTTTTCACTGACCGATGGGAGCGACCGTACGCAACGCGAATAACAGCTCGCTGTGCGCTGCATCACAAGTGTTCTAAGTTCAATGCATTGTTAGGGGGATGGGAGTGATTCGCGTCACCGGGAATAGGGAAGAACTGTAGGAGTGAGGCGGTGAAATCGTGACGAAGTGACGAAGTGGAAACGTGACGAAGTGACGAGGTAAAAGCTATCGTCTTCTATCGAATCGGTTCGGCACGGGTCGATTGCGCTCAGAATCGTCTCTGACGCTCGCTTGCAGTTGGCCGAATCGGTCCTATAGTTCAGCTGTTGCACGTAGCCTTGAATCGCCAGGGAACACTTGACAACATCGCGAACGCCTGGCGGTCTTTGAGCGTGCGCGGAACGGACGACCGCGACTCCGGTCCGCGCACCCATCCAATTTCGATTTGGGCCACCACCAATGGCTCAGAGTTGCTATTGCACCACTATCGTGACACTCACATTCTGGACCGCTCCTCCTGCAAGCGTCAGGGTCACAGGGACGGTATAGGTGCCCGGCTTTGCTCCATTCGTCGAACTGCTGGAACCTCCGCCGCAGCCAGCCATGCCTCCCAGTCCCAGCAGGACGCCGCAGACGAATGCAAGCATGGTGAGTCGTCGCACCGAAAATCGATTGCTCCTCCGGCGGAACAAACCGGTTATCGTTAGCAGGCCCGGTAGCCAAAGAGCCGTTGCAAAGACCATGCCCCCGCCCGTCGGTCCAGAACGCGGCGCGGGAAGCATGGCCGTGGTGGTGGCGCTTGTGTTGATGGTGAGGGTGTCCGTCACCGCGCCGCTTCCCGAGGCGATGGTGAGGCTGGGCGGAGCGAAAGTGCACGAGACGTCGGCCGGCAATGTGCCGCAGGAGAAGGCCACGTTGCCGGTGTAGCCGCCGGTTGGAGTCAGCGTGAGGGTCAAGGTCCCAGACTGTCCGGACACGATGGTGAGACTGGAAGGACTGAAGGCGGCCGAAAGACCCACAGTCACCACCGTCTCTGTGACGGCCGCTGACGTGCTCTTTGCGGATGTTGCGTCTCCTCCATACGCTGCCGTGAGGCTATAGGTCCCTGCGGAGGCGAATGATGTTTTGAGGGAAGCGCTTCCGGACGCGTCCAGGGTTCCGGTTCCGAGGCTGGCGGTGCCGTTCAGGAACGTTACCGTGCCGGTCGGAACTCCGCTGGCCTTCGTTACAGAAGCCGTCAGGGTAATTGTCACTCCGGTCCCCGTAGACAAGTTGGACGAAGAAAGCGTTGTTGTGGTCGTCAGCGGCGGAGGGGCAGTTCCGGTTCCGCTCAACGCAACACTCTGCGGAGAGCCAGTTGCGCTGTCGGTAATGGAGAGGCTCGCCGACAAGGTTCCAGCCGAAGCCGGGTCGAACTCGACGGAGACCGTGCAGCTGGCGCCTGCGGCCAGGGTCGAGCCGCATGTGTTTGCCGACGCAGTGAACGACGATGCATCGGCGCCTGTGATGGCTTCCGATGTCAGGGTCACGGTTCCCGTACCGGTGTTTTTCACCGTCACGTTTTGCGCAGCGGACGGAGATCCGACAGTAGCCGATGCGAACGTCAGGCTGCTGGGAGAAACGGAAACCGTGTAGGTTGGCGCCGCTACTCCTGTGCCTGTAAGTGTTACGGTTTGTGGAGAGCCGGTTGCGCTGTCGGTAATGGAGAGGCTCGCCGACAAGGTTCCCGCCGAAGCCGGGTTGAACTCGACGGAGATCGTGCAGCTGGCGGCTGCAGCCAGGGTCGAGCCGCATGTGTTTGCCGACGCAGTGAACGACGGTGCATCGACGCCTGTGATGGCTTCCGATGTCAGGGTCACGGTTCCCGTACCGGTGTTTTTCACCGTGACTGTTTGCGCAGAGGACGGAGATCCGACGGTGGCCGACGCGAACGTCAGACTGCTGGGAGAAACGGAAACCGTGTAGGTTGGTGCCGCTACTCCAGTGCCTGTAAGTGTTACGGTTTGTGGAGAGCCAGTTGCGTCATCGCTCACCGACAGGTTTGCGGACAAGGTTCCAGCGGCCGATGGATCGAACGCCACTGAGACCACGCAGGAGTCTCCGGTTGCCAGGCTCGCCCCGCAGGTGTTCGGCGCGATCACAAACGATGAAGCATTGGTGCCTGCGATGGTTTCCGATGTCAGGGTCACGGTTCCGGTACCGGTGTTTTTCACCGTGACGCTTTGAGCCGCGGTAGTCGATCCCACGGTTGTGGATGCGAAGCTGAGACTCGACGGCGTGACGGAAAGGACCGTTGTCGCCGCTAATCCAGTTCCCGTTACCGCGACTGTCTGTGTCCCGGTGCCATCCACAACATCGAGAGTTGCGCTCAAGGCTCCCGCTGTTGTTGGATCGAAGCTCATGGTCACCGTGCAGGTAGCGCCTGCGGCAAGAGTGGCTCCACTTGGGCAGGTCGTTGATGCGGCAAACGAACTCGCATCGGCGCCGGAGAACGTGGCCGAGGTAAAGTTAACAGCCGCGGAGGTGCCGTTTGTCACCGTAATGACACCGGTCGTGGCGCTCGTGGTACTCACAGTCGTTGCTGGGAAAGCGTAAGTCACGGGCGAAACGGTAACGCTGCCAGTGATGGAGCCTCCAGGCCACGCGCTCACCAGGTTATAAGCATTCACGGAGCCCAGGCCTGTCGCCTGGTCGTATCCGGTCGTGGAACTGTAGCCGCTGACGATGCCGATCTTGTCAGTCGACGTGTTCGTCACGCAATTCAGCGAGCCCGTAACGCATGGCATTGCATTGGTGCCGAGGGTCACATCGTAGAACGTGCAGGTATTTCCGTTTGCGACTGTGCTGGAGTTGCAGTTTGCGCGGTTGTCCTTCGCTGCAAGCTGATAGAGCACGGGATTGGCCAATCCCTGCGCCGTGCCGGTCTTCTGTTGAACCAGCGCCATGATTCCGGCCATTGCCGGTGACGAAACCGATGTTCCGCCAACTTCCTGGGCCACAATGTGAGCTCCGGTGTAATCGCAGGTGTGGTCCGGAGAGTTGGACGAAACGCAGATAAGGTAGGCACTCCCGCCATTTCCGCTCGGCAATCCTCCGGATGCGAACAGAGAAACATCGGGCACATCGCGGACTTTGTCGTTGGGTACACCGGTGCCGGTCTGCCACGAGGGTTTCGCGTATGCGCCCGTACAGGTTGCCAGATTTCCCGCCGTCAGAGACAAGCAGCCGCTCGCGCCACCGCTGCCGCCCACCACCCGGACCATGTCGTCGAGCCCTGCCGTAATCGCATTGTTGCAAAGCGCCTCAGACGAGGTTTGTCCCGTGTAAACATAGGTCAGCAGGTAGTAGCTTGTGCAGGTGGAGTTCCACGGAACCTCAGGAATGTAGCCAATGGCACTCCCACCGTTGGCTGCATTGGTCGCAGTCCAATATCTGCTGTATGGGTCTTCCTGCCAAACAATGTCTGTTCCGCCAACACCCGTGATGTAAGGGCTGGACGCAAAACCGTTCACAGCCAGGCCATTCTGGGCAGGGGCGGGATATGTCGTCGCGTCGGAGTTGTCGCAGCCCGTAGATCCCTGGTCGCCAGCCGACTCAAACATGCTGATGCCTTCTGTCGATCCCTGCTGGTAGATCGCATTCAAAGAAGTATTCCCGGCGCTGCCCAATCCAGCTTCACATTCCCCGTAGCTGCCACTCATAATGGTGGCGACCTGGTTATCGACAATGTAAGAAATAGACAGCAGGCCGCCGGAACTGGTCGCGGTTCCCTTGGTCACGACAACCAGAACCTGCGCATCCGGAGCGGTGGCGCCGGACCACTCCGTATCCAGCGTATTCTCCACCAGGTCTCCCTGAATGGTGCCCGGATCGGTGCCATTCAAGACAATCTTGGAGGTCCCAGCAAAGCCGCTTAACCCGAACGCCGTCCGAAATGTCGTAACGTCGGCCAGGTTGATGTCGGTCTCCGCGGCGATCGCAATGGACTGTCCCTTGCCGGTAATGCCGGCGTTCCATAGCGGCGTCAGGTTATAGATGGCAGCAAAATCGTACGGCGTAATGTCTTCGTTTTCTATATTGCCCAGCGACGGATCGGGAAATCCGTACTGCGGAGAGGGGTCATTCGCCACTGGATCAACCGGCGTAACCTTGCCAGTCTTTGCGTCTCGCTTCACAAAGCGCCCCAGCACCGATTGGTGCACGGGAAAGAAATCATGGAGCGAGGCAATGCCGGCAACCACGGGGCTCAGCGCCTCCGGAATCTGCGGATCGCGATCGTTGGCAATGTGCATCTTTCCGTTCACCAGGTAGCGATGCATCTCCACTTGAAAGGCTTGCTGAACCTGGTACGCGGTGCCGGAAAACTCGATGGTCACTCGCCCCTTGCTGACGAAATCAATTTGGAAACCGTGGCCTTCGAGCCAGTTGGTGACCGCCGCAATATCGTTGTCCGACGGGCCATAAAGTCTTCCGAACTCATCCGCAGTGAGCCAATGGTGAAAATTCTCCGACCGCGGGTCGTACTGCTCCGCCATGAACTGCTCCAGCGCTGCTTCCTGCTCCGCACTTCTCTTCAGCACCAGTTGGATGCGCTCCATCGGAAGCTGTGTGTCAACCAGGCCCTGGTCAAACTGCGGGCGCGCCATGGGATGGATGTTTCCCGCAAGGCGCACACCCCTCGCGTCATCCACCCGCTCCACGACACGGGAAGAAACGAAGGAGTTTCCGGGTTGCGAGATGCCGGCAATCACAGTTTGGGCAACAGACGTGCCATGCGCACAGAATCCGATCAGTAGAGCGAGCGCGGCGTGCAGTGCGATTCGAGACTTCATTTGAATCTTCTCCTGGGAAGTTGGACAGACCACATGTTTTCGATAACTGCTGGGGATAACGCTCCGCTCTACGACGGCGCGCCACGGGCAACTGACTGAACGTGAAATGCAGGGAAAGTCACTTGCTCGAATTGCAATGCCGTCTTGAGAGATTGGTGTTTCGGGTCTGATGAGTACGCGTCGTTTAAAGGGAAAACCCCTCATGTGCACTGCATTTTTCTGCACGTCGCAATTCTTTCCCCGCGAAGTTTTCAGGGTGCGTGATCGTATAGTGTTTATTTGCCATAACTTGGGGAACGCGGCGGGTCCGGTCCTTAGCGCGCAGCGAGCTCACCATTCGGGCTTCACCTGTGTTCATCGGATTGCCCTGCCCGAGGCAGCGAGCCCGGATTGCTGGCCGCCTGAGCCGGGGGCTAGAATCGTTGATAGCAGAACTCCTAGCTGCACAGCAGCCTTCGCCGTGCAACGAGTTTGCCTCTTTCATTCTTCCGTCTTCATGAGCCCCCGAGCGACTTTTCTGCATGGATGAAACGACTGGTGAAGTGACGCTGCTGCTGCAGCGGTGGCAAAAGGGCGACCCGGATGTGCTGGAGGATCTTATGCCCCTGGTATACGACCACCTCCACGCCATTGCCCAGGGTTACATGCGACGCGAGCGCGACGACCACACACTTCAACCCACGGCCCTGGTGAGCGAGGTCTACCTCCGTCTCCTCGATCAGCGGAAAGTCACCTGGAACGACCGCATTCACTTCTACGTTTTCGCAGCCAGGATGATGCGCAACATCCTCAAAGACCATGCGCGCGCCCATCTGGCCGAGAGGCGCGGCGGAACAACCACCATCAGGCTCCCGTTGTCTGAGGAGATCGCGTGGATTGGCAGTTCTCCTGAAGCGGTCCTCGACCTGAGTCGCGCACTTGACCGCCTGGAGCTCTTCGACCAGCGCAAGGCGCAGCTGGTGGAGCTTCGCTTCTACCTGGCCCTCACCATGGATGAGGCTGCTGAGGTACTCTCTATCTCGGTGGCCACCGCGGAACGCGATTTGAAATTTGCGAGAAGCTGGCTTCATCGCGAGTTGCATCCAGTGCCGGGTGCCTGATCAATGGACGAGTTCGAGCACAGCAAGCTGCGATGGCAAAAGCTGGAGGCGCTATTCCACCGCGCCACGGAGTTGCCTGTCGCTGAACGCGCCTCCCGGGCGCGGGAATGGTGCGGCGATGATGACACGCTCCTGAAAGAACTTGAGGAGATGCTCGCTTCAGACTCTTCGGTCGGAATGTTGCTGGCTCAGGCCCCGGCAACATCCAGCGACGCAAATATTCTGAGAGAAAATGCGGAGCCTGGATACGAAGTCAGCGACTCTTCGGACCCCTGGATTGGTCGGCGCCTGGGACCGTTTCAATTGGAACGGCTTCTGGGCCGTGGCGGCATGGGCGTCGTTTATCTGGGACAAAGGATCTCCGGGGGGTTCACGCAGAAGGTCGCAATCAAGTTGATCGCCCGCCACCTGCGCTCCGGCCCGGCCATGCACCAATTCAACCTGGAGCGCGACACCCTGGCTCGGCTGGAGCACAAAAATATTGCCCGCCTGATAGACGCTGGAGTCACAGTCGAAGAAACGCCCTACATCGTAATGGAATACATCGAGGGCCGTTCCCTCTCCGAATTCTGCGATAGCGCAGAGCTTCCACTGGAAGACAAGCTCCGCTTGATGCTGCAGCTCTGCGAGGCCGTTGCGTACGCCCATCGCAACCTCGTCCTGCACCGGGATCTCAAGCCCGGCAATGTCATGGTGACCGGCAAAGGCGTGGTCAAGCTGCTGGATTTTGGCACGTTGAAGTTACTGGGTCCGGCCGCAAGCCTCAGCTCTGAGATGACGCAAGCTGGCATGAGGCCGCTTACCGTGCGCTACGCGAGTCCGGAGCACATTCGGGGCGAGACCGTTTCAACCGCGTCCGACGTCTACTCGTTGGGCATTATTCTTTACCGCCTGTTAGCGGGTCAGTTGCCCGCAGCCTCCGATGCTCCATCCAAACCCGAGCCTCTTGACCTTCTCGATTCGATGCGGTTTCCGCCGCCGGGCGAAACCAGCCCTCGCCACCATCGCGGCGACAACTCTGTCCTGCGCATGGTCGGGGACCTTGACGCAATCGTCAGAAAGGCCACTCGTTTCGAAGCCAGCGAGCGTCAATCGAGCGTGGATGAGTTTGCCGCCGACATTGTCAACACGCTGGAAGACAGGCCGGTAGAGGCGCGCGAAGGCAATCTGCGCTACAACATGGGAAAGTTTTATCGGCGTCATCGCGCCACCATATTCAGCATCGCGGCAATTTTTCTTGTGCTCGTGGCAGGATCGTTTGCGGTTGCCCGTCAGGGGCGCATCGCCAAGGCTGAGGCATTGCGCGCCGATGCAGGCGTGGACGATGAACGAAAGCTCACTCATTTTCTGCTGACTGATTACATTCAGCACCTCCGGCGAATTCCCGGTTCGGTCGACGCGCAGCACAGGGCCGTGAATAACGCCATCTCTTACCTCGATCAACTCCGCCAAATTCCGGGAAACGAGAAGTTGCGCCTGGACGCAATCGAGGCATATCGAAGAATGGCCTTGCTCCAGGGCGATCCCTACGAACAGAACCTCGGTGACCCACTGGGAGCCCTGGCCAACCTGGAGAAGGCGCAGGCGATTGCCCGGGAGGTGAAAGTCGCCGACCCTGAAAATTCTGCCGTCCTGGCTGCCCTCGCCATGTTGGCGAGAACCCGCTCCGAGGTCCTGTTTGGAATTGGCAGGACCCACGAAGCAATTGATTCCATGCGCACGTCCATCCAGTTCCACGACAAGATCGTCAGCGACCCAGGCGCAACCCCCGCTCAGCTTCAGTTGGCTTCGAATGCCTACAACGGCCTGGGTGACGAACTGGGCCAGCCCAGTTCAGCATCGCTGAGCGACTATTCCGGGGCCCTGGTAGCCTTCCGAAAAGACATTGAGCTGTCGCAGCGTGCCCTGAACAAAGACCCCTCCTTTGCTCTCGGCAGGCAATCGATCGCCATCGCCCATGAAAAAATCGGCCAGATTCTTGTCCGCACAGACCCGGCGTCGGCTATCGAGGCCTATCGCCTCTCGCTCGCCGAGCGTAAGTTGGAACCCCCAATCGAATCGAATTCCGTAAGAAGCAGGAGGTCGGCGGCCATAAATTATATGGACTTGGGAGATGCCCTATCGGCGGGACGAGACTACAAGACGGCGCTGCTTGCTTTCGATCAGGCTCGACAGGTTTTTGAGTCCTATGCGCTCGCCGACAAGGTGGACCTTCGAGCCCAGCACGATCTGGCCATTGGGCTCTCTGAAGAGGCGATGGCCTATGTGGACATGCTCAATCCTGAACTTTATGTCTCGACCCCAAAGGCTCAGGCAGCGAACGCGCGGCACGCCTTCGACCTGCTGACGAATTCGACCGGTATATTGGAGCGCATCACGAAAACAGATCCGGCTCCCGCATGGAGAGTCGAATTGGCATATGAACAGGCGGTCCTTGGTTCGGTTGAATTCGGATTTCAGATATATAAGGCGGAAGGCGCTCGGAGGGCCGCATTGGGTATGCAGGCTCTCCGTCAGCTCGCAGACAGCACCGATGCGTCTGCGCGCGATCTTAGCTACATTACACAGGCTCTCCTGACAGTGGAGCCGGCAAGCCTGCGCAATCCGGCGTTGGCCACCCACTATGCCGAACGATTGGTCAACCTCGATCATCGTGAAACGCCGGACTACCTCCTGCTGCTGTCCCAGGCTTACGCAGCACAGCGCAGAAGATCGGAAGCCCGCGCAGTGGCCCGCGAAGGTTTACTTCTTCTGGCGCCCCCGCCAACGAAGGAAGAACCGCCCTCTCGCTCCCGCAAACTCATCGAATTGGAAGCCAAGTGAAGAACACCCGAAGTTAAAAACCCTCACGGGTGAAGAATGGATCGCTTCAAGTCCATCAATTCAACCAGCGTTCGTTCAGCGCCAAATTTGCTGGGGGAGTTGCGGTTCAGTAGTGCGACACCTTTGTCGACATCCACCAGCGCCTTGGAGCGGTTTGCGTGATCAGTCGGGTTCTGCGCAAGTTGCAGTCGCGCCAGTTTCTCATATTGCTGGGCAAGCTGCAGTGAAAGCTCCCGATCGTCGCCGTTATCGCCCGCCAGCTTGTCCAGCGTCTCCGCGACACTGGTAATCAAGGAGTCTCGCGCTGCCTCCGCATGTTGCAGTGGATTGACCGAATCATATAACTCGCCATCCAGCACTCCCGTCAATCGAACCAATTCGTGCAGCCGCGTCTGCGCCATGCTCCGTTGACGTGCTGCTCGCTGCGCCTGCACCGTCACGCCAATTGCGCACAGCAGAATGGTTGCCGACAATGCCGCGGCGGACAGCGCAATCAGCTTGTGGCGTCTCATCCACTTCAGCGCTCTGTCTCCAATCGTTGCCGGGCGCGCGGAGACGGGCCTGTCCTTCAGGTAACTCTCCAGGTCGTCCTTGAAGGCTTCCACTGTGAGATAGCGTTGCGATATCTCCGGTTGCATCGCCTTTAGCAGAATCGCTCCCAGGTCGCCGCCTAACCCGCGAACCAGTGCCCGGTAGCCCGTCGATCTCCGTTCCGCGATGCTCCTCCGTTGATCGCCGTTCGCTTTCCGCAATCGGAGGCTTGCCGACTGAGCGTCTGCTTCGCCCTCGCTTGCGCCCGAGCCGTCAGAAAAGGGGAGGCTGCCCACAAAAAGAAGAAACGCCAGGATCCCCAGCGAATAGACATCCGTAGCCACCGTCAAGGGCTCGTTCCGTCGCTGCTCAGGGCTGGCAAACGCCGGAGTGTAGAACGACATCTCCGGCTTTTGAGCCGATGTCCTCTCAATAAGCAGGCTGCTGATACCGAAATCGAGCAGCTTCGGTTCGCCCTCCGCATCCACCAGGATGTTTGAAGGCTTGAGATCGGCGTGAACCACCAGGTGGTGGTGCGCGTGGCTGACCGCCGCCATCACTTTGACCAGCAGCGCGGCCCGTTCCGCAATTGTAAGCCGCCTTCCGTCGCAGTCCTCATCGATGGGCTTGCCGGCAACGTACTCCATCACCAGGTAGCGCCGTCCCTGCTCGGAAAAGCCGTTATCGAGCAATCGGACAATATTCGGATGTTCGAGAGAGGAAAGCAGCCGCTGTTCCCGTTCAACTTCGTCGTCTGAAACCAGGGTGACCGCAGGAAGCAGCTTGATCGCAACGCGTTGAATGAATCCTTCCATCCTCTCGCCAAGGTAGACCGTGCTATTTCCGCCCGCACCCAGCCTCGCGATAATACGGAAGACCCCGAGCGACGTGGGTTCGCCTTCCGTGCTTTCGTTGCCTAACGGCATGCTTTGCTCCCTGAAGATGAAAAGCCAGCTTTAACTTTCGAGCAGATCGTAGGGTACTCGTCAGTCAGACATGAGTTGACTCCCAAACAGTATTTATTTGCATTCAGCAACAAGTCTGCTGAACCGGAGCCGCAATCGATCATCATGGGAAGCTGAGCCTCCGTTCGTCATATTAAATCGATCCGCTCCTCAGTGGACAGGATGAGGATCAGGACTGGGCAAGGCCACGCCATCGACGGCGGTGTTGCCAAGGCGGGGCCCAGTCCCTCGAATCTGCACATACTCCGCTTCGCCAATGCACTGATCGAGCGTCCGTGAAGTAGATTCCTGGGTTCCCGACGAGTAACCGCCTATCCTGACATAACTCGAAAAATCGGCGCAACACACGGATTGACGACAATACGCGCGAAACGGCAAGACAAAAGCGTATCGGAGCTGGAAGCGCGGTTTGGGCTGTTAGCGTCAACCCATGGAAGGGCTCGTGGGGCGACGATCCTCCGTACCATACGCCAGCCCCACCACGATCCGTGTCATCTTTCAGACGGCTCGCTCTCAACGTGAAGTGTTCTTTCGTCGCCGCCGCTCGCTCTCCTTTAAAATCTCGGTCAAATCCACGACCGGCCGTATCTCAACCGGCCCAAGTCCATACTTAAAGCCTGGAAGCTGCGAGTTAAGCTGAATGGCGTGATTGAGGTCTCGCGCCTCAAGAATTTGAATGCCGCCGAGATGTTCCTTGGTTTCAGAATAGGGACCGTCGGTCGTCGCGACTTTGCCGTTTTTCCAGTACAGGGTCACCGCCGTCTCCGGGGCCTGAAGAGGTACTTCGGCAACAAGATGTCCGTTAGCGCGCAGATGGTCATTGTACTCAAAGCATTCGTCGAGCACCGCGTGCCGCTCGTCCTCGCTCATCCCTTCAAATTTTCCTGGCTCGATGTATCCCAAACAGATGTATTTCATCGCTCGTCTCCTCTTGTGGGGGCCAGCTGCAGGACCCTGCACGCCGGCTCGTTCAACTCATAGTCGCCGGGCACAGCGGCGCATAATCCGAAGCTGCGGCGGGTGAGACTATTCCGTCGCTTCCTTCGGGTCCGGCACGAAAAAAATCGGCCGCACCTCGCCCGACGCACGGCAGGCGCGGGCACCCTTGCGCGCCCACTCGATCGCCGCGTCCAAATCAGCAGCCTCAATCACTGAAAAACCGCCCATGAACTCCTTGGTCTCCGTGTACGGCCCGTCGGTGACGGAGACCGTGCCATCGGCCTGGTATCGCAGCGACTTCGTGCTGCCGGGAGGGTGAAGACCGCAGGCGAACTTCGTCACGCCGGCAGCCTCCATTTCGCGGCCCAGCGCATGGATCGCCTCGGCATCCGCTTCGGTTTGCGTGGACGGGTCGAAGTCGTCGGGGAAGTAGATAGAAACGAAATACTGTGGCATGGCTTCTCCTTGTTCTCTTTGGCTTGTCTTCGATGGCTCGTCTCCCGTTCACTCAGGAGCCGTCGCTCATCGTTCTGTTGCCCTATAGTCGCAGCGGAGACGGAAAATCGACAGCTATCCCAATTTTTATTTCAACTGCCGAATCCGCCCCTGCAGGAACTGCCGCTCCGGTTCCTGTTGCGTCAGCGCCAGGGCTTTCTCATAGCAGCACCGAGCCTCAGCTGCCCTGCCCAGCCTGCGGCACAGATCCGCACGGGCCGCATGCGCCAGGTAGTAATTTGCCAATGCGCCATCTTCCAACACCGCATCGATATGCGCCAACCCGGCCTCCGGACCATCGCGCATCGCAATTGCCACCGCACGATTGAGATGTACAACCGGCGATGGCTGAATCTGTACCAACTGGTTATAAATGGCAACAATCTGCCGCCAGTCGGTCGCAGCCACCGATTCGGCCTCCGCATGAACCGCCGCAATCGCAGCCTGCAGTGTGTAAGGGCCGAAGCGGCCAGACTGCAGCGCTTTCTTCAGCAATGCCACTCCCTCCGCAATCTGCTCTCGGTTCCAGAGCGAGCGGTCCTGATTCTCCAGCAAAATCAGTTCTCCGGCCGCAGAGGTTCTCGCCGCGTGACGCGATTCCTGCAGCAACATCAGCGAAAGCAGCCCCCAGATTTCCGGATTTTGAATCTCCGGCTCCGTCTGCAGTTCGGTCAGCAACCTGCCCAGTCGAATCGCCTCGCCGGTTAGCTCCGCCCGCGTTACCTCCGCTCCAGCCGCGGCCGAATAGCCCTCGTTAAACACCAGGTAGATCGCCTGAAGCACCGCGCCCAGCCGTTCCGGCAATTCCTCCGCCGTCGGCACCTCGTACGGAATCGGTATCTCTCGAATCTTTGCCTTCGCGCGCACAATGCGCTGCGCCAGCGTCGCCGGCGTCACCAGAAATGCCCGCGCAATCTCCTCTGTTGTCAGGCCGCAAACTTCACGCAGCGTAAGCGCCACCTGTCCTTCCGGCGGCAGAGCGGGATGGCAGCACGTAAAGATCAGGCGGAGTCGATCGTCCTCGATTTCCTCGTCCTCGTCCGCCGCCTCCGCCTCATCCACCCGCGCCTCAAGGTACAGCGCCAGGTCTTTCTGTGCGCCGTCCAGGCGCGCCCGCCGGCGCATTCCGTTGATGGCTTTGAAGCGCCCGGTTGAAATCAGCCAGGGCCGCGGTTTATCCGGTACGCCGCTCTCAGGCCACGTGTCCAAAGCAGCGGCAAACGCCTCGTGCATCGCCTCTTCGGCCACATCCAGATCTCCGAGCAGGCGCACCAGCGTAGCAAGAATCCTGCCCGATTCGGACCGGTAAAGCGCCTCTATGGTTCTGCTCAGCTCTTCGGGAACATTCTGCGGCATGCACGTCAAACTAACAAACCAACGTGCTCCACACAACTCAAGCCCCGCTCGCCGCCTATTCCCAATCCAATCAGAGGCCGATGCGCGTAGTGGGCGCGGCCTGAGCAGGTGCGCCAGCTTGAGTCCGCGAAACACCGCACGGGCCGGCCTCAATCTGCCCTCAAGGCTGGCTTTCGACTTCCTGCGCTTGTCCGCACCATGAGCTACACAGAGGGTGATCGCCCGTCCATGGGACCCCGGATCGATAGGATTCCGCTGCGACCACCCCGGCGACTAAGACCTGTCCCTGGGGGCTCCGGTGGGGGTGCGGCGTGAGGGCTTCGAGCCTCCCGGCTGTTTGTGCGGGGTTCGGGCCGCTCTGGGATCCTACGGATTGGACGCGGGGCGAGCGGTTGATTATTGCGAAGAGGTTTGCCGTCACAAGCCCCTTGGAGCCTGATTTCGGGGCAGATAATCAGAGCTCGAGTAGCGCTTTGGACCGCTGGCATCAAGCGGCCGGTCAGCTTTCGTTTACTGCTCGCGAAAATTCTCCCGAAAATCTTCACCAGCTTGGCGTAAAGTGATGCTTGGGCCAAAAGGGGAACCCATCGGGCCGAAAGGCCAATAGCGAATCCGCAACACGAGCCTCCGTCACTTTTCCAGCGGAGGTTTATGCATCGCTTGAGATCATTGCGAAACAGAAGAAAGTTTCGATGGCCTGGGTGATCCGTGATGCGGCAGAGAAATATGCTTCCGAGCAATGGCCTCTTTTTTCAGGGACAAGACATGAGTAGCCTCAAGGCGTTCCCCCTAAACGGCAGGCCGACTTCCGCCGACCACACTGCCTGTCGCAGCAAACCAAACGAGAGATTTGCTTTCATGCATCAGCCGCTAAACACCGCGGCAAACATGCCTGTCCTCTCTTTTAGGTCTTCGGATTTTGGTCGCGGCAGAATGGCTCTGTACGCGAGGATTCTCACAAGTGCTGCTTGACTGCGACCTTTCAGCTGCCGTTGGCTATACGAGCCAGCCCCAGATTTCGAGAGTAATCTCTGAGCAGTGGTTTCGGGAGAATGGATATTGTCTTTCCTGCGACAATGACCGGCTATCGCAGACGCCCGCAAATACAAAGGCATCAGACTTCGTTTGTCGGTCTTGCAACGAAAGCTATGAGCTAATGGCCTTCAAAACTCGGCCTGCTCGGAAGCTTGTCGATGGCGCCTACAGCGCGCTGATTTCCCGCATCCGGAGCGGATCAGTGCCAACCCTTATGCTCCTTGAACGCAAGGAAAATTGGCAGATTCAGGGCTTGACCGCAATCCATCACCTGTTCCTGACGCCGGAAGTCGTGGAAAAGCGGAAGCCGTTGTCTTTGATTGCTCGGAGGGCGGGCTGGGTCGGCTGCAATATTCGCCTCGACTTAATCGCGCCAGACGCAAAGATTCAGGTGGTAAATCTGAACAAGGAGGCGAGCCCGGAATTCGTGCGACGGAGCTTTCAGCGGTTCAATCGGCTCAAGGCTGTTCCGCTTAATTCTCGTGGTTGGGCAACTCTGACGTTACGCGTTATTCGCAGCCTCAATCGACGGCAGTTCTCGCTCGGCGAGATTTATGCTCAGGAGCAATTGTTCGCCGCCTTATATCCAGGGAACAACAACATCCGCGCGAAGATGAGGCAACAGCTGCAGGTATTGCGCGATCTTGGGTATCTGGAGTTTTGTGGGTGCGGAACGTACAGGCTGCTCATCTAACGAGCCAGCAAGATTGGTCGATGATCAGACTGCTTAAAATTAGACAGAAAGCCTGCCACACTTCATCCTGTTGGGCCACCCCAAACGCGGCTTCGCTAGACCTTGGAGAGATGGAATGAAACAGATCATTTGTCCGAATTGCAAGGGGCAAGACGTTCATCACTATACGGATGCGTACGTGGTCCGAGCTCCCGTCGTGAAAGATGACGGCAGCATCGAACTGCTTGATGACCGAACGAATGAATATGACGATTGGTTCTTCGAGTGTTTCGACTGCGGATATAGGCCCACGGAAGATGAGCTTCTTTCTGCCGCAATTTGAACTCTCGCAGAGCATTAGCTCCCTCTGGGAGCGCTCAGCCTTGGTGGATTTCGAGGCCGCCAGTCAGGCTGGCTACCTTGTCCACATTGTGGCTGCGGCACCAGGACTCGAGCCCGCGCGCAAGGCGCTCGGCAGCTCGCGGATCGGCGTAACTGGCCGTCCCCACCTGGACGGCAGTGGCACCGGCCAGCAGGAATTCAACGGCATCTTCCGGCGTCACAATGCCGCCCATGCCGAGGATCGGAATCTTTACCGCACGCGCCGTTTCATACACCATCCGCAGGGCGATGGGCTTGATGGCCGGGCCGGAGAGGCCGCCTGTGATATTGCTCAGCCGCGGCGTGCGGGTCTCCACGTCAATGGACATGGCGAGGAAAGTGTTTGTCAGGCTCACTGCGTCCGCGCCCGCGTCTGCCGACACCTTGGCCATATGCGCGATGGATGTGACATTGGGCGAGAGCTTCACGATCAAGGGCCGCTTGGAAGCTGACTTGGCGCGGTTCACCAAGTATTCAAGCGAGCTTGGATCGGCGCCGAAGGCCATGCCGCCGGCGTGCACATTGGGGCACGACACGTTCAACTCGTACGCCGCAATGCCCGCAGCCCGGTTGAGCCGCTCGATGACGCCGATGTACTCCCCCACCGTCGAGCCAAATACGTTGACGATCACCTTGCAATCCGGATAACGCTGCAGCGGAGGCAGCTTTTGTTCGATGTAGTGCTCCACGCCCACATTCTGCAGCCCAATGGCGTTGAGCATCCCCGCAGCCGTCTGGATCATCCGCGGCGGTGCGTGCCCAGCCATCGGTTGCAGCGAAATACCCTTGGTGACAAATCCGCCAATGCGGTCCAGTGAGACGATCTCTTCAAACTCCACGCCATAGCCAAAAGTGCCGCTGGCGGCGATGACCGGGTTCACCAGTTCCAGGCCGGCGAACGAGACTTTCATGTCGGGTTTCACGCGCGGCGAACTTCCTTCTCGATTGCAGGTTTCATCGAATTCTTTCCCTATGATACTCGCCCGGCCACCGCGAAGTTATGTGACGGCCGACGCGTCAGATGCTGCGCGAAGTTAGCGATTTGCAATGTCCAAAAAAACAAAAGGCGGCTCGTGGAGAGCCGCCTCAAGCGGATGAAAATCCTGGAGTTTTGAAAGGGCACGGATTTATCCGTGCCACATGCCCTTCAATATCAGGACGGCTTTAGCCGCCGAGGGACGGTTTCACGCTTTGTCAGCAGTTTGAGGCGGCCCACGGAGAGCCGCCTTTCGTTGCTGATTCGAAATTAACTATACGACTACCGGCTCTTGCGCCGTGACCTTTACAGGTGTGAGCCAGCCGAAGCGGTCCGGCTTCAGGCCATTGGCGATTCCGAAAAATTCATCGGCAATGTTTCTGGTGATCTCGCCGGGCTTGCCGTCGCCAATCACAATGCGATCGATGGAGCGAATGGGAGAGACCTCGGCGGCTGTTCCGGTGAAGAAGACCTCGTCGGCGATATACAGCAGCTCGCGCGGCAACGCCTGCTCCGTGACCGCGAGACCCAGATGGCGAGCGATGGTCAGGACGCTGTCCCGTGTGATGCCGGAGAGAGCGGAGTTGGCCAGTGGCGGCGTGTAGAGAACTCCGTTGCGGACCAGGAAGATGTTTTCGCCGGAGCCTTCGCTCACCAGGCCGTTCACGTCAAGAGCGATGCCCTCCTGGTAGCCGTTCGTCTCGGCTTCCATGTGGATGAGCTGCGAGTTCATATAATTTGCACCGGCCTTGGCCAGGGACGGCAGCGTGTTCGGCGCCAGGCGGTTCCAGCTCGAGACGCATACGTCGGCGCCGTTGCTGCCGGGAATGTACTTTCCCCATGGGAAGTTGGCGATGTAGACCTCAACAGGCGAGCCCTTGGGACTGACCCCGATTTCACCGTAGCCGCGGAGCGCGATGGGGCGGATGTAGCACGGAGTGACGCCGTTGGCTTCAATCACTTCAACCACGCCGGCACAGAGTTCCTCGAGCGTGAAAGGAAGCTCCATGCGGTAGATCTTGGCCGAGTCGAGGAGCCGCTGCATGTGCTCCGGAAGCCTGAAAACAGCGGAACCCGAGGGCTGACCGTAGCAACGAATTCCTTCAAAAACGCTTGAGCCGTAGTGGATCACGTGGCTCATCACGTGGAGAGTGGCATCCTCCCAGGGAATGAGGTTGCCGTTGTGCCAGATTTTGGACGTGGTTTGGATGGGCATTGAGGTTGACGCGCTCCTTCAGCCGCGTGGAAGTCAGATACCTAACAGGGTATCTCGATTCGAGGCAGCATGTCACGGAGGGCCGCGTGCCGGCCACGCAAACACATGAACATTTCATGTTGCCGCAGCTGGTTCCTTTGCCGCGTGCACCTGGTAACAACCGCACTTGCTCCCGCAGGGAGCCGGCGAGAATAGCCCATGTAAAGCGAAGCGGAACCCTGGGAGGGCGTCCAGTCAACGCCCCCACCCCGGAGGGGTGGAACGAGCCTGGGCCATGCTCACTGTCCTCGTTCATGCGATTGCTTTGGGTGCGCAGGCCGGGGCGCCGGTGTTACCAGATTGCTGATTTAGTCGCTATGCCCCGGTGAGCCCGGAGCAGAAAGATCGTCGCCAACCCCCCAGTCGAGACCAACCAGAAAGTTACACCGCAAATGCAACTTTGTAGACAACCTCGTTCGACTTAAATATATGAAAATAATATACTTAACTTGATAATGGCCGGCCTTTGCAATAAATGTGTTCAATTCCCGACAACCCTTTGTCTCCAAATGTTCAATTGTTAGCAACCGATTCATGCCCACACGTTGTCCACAAAGTTAAGGCCTCAAAGAAATGCAACCCTATAGGCCAACATTACGCATGAATTGCAACTTTGTAGACAACCTATTCGTGCAGTCGACACCCCTTATGAGCAGTCATTTGGCTCCGGCGCGCCCTGGGCGCGGCCCAGGTTTTTGCGCCGTCGAACGGCATGGTCTGGAGAGCGCAACTCCGCGTCAGGCCGCCGCAGCAGGCGTTTGCTTGCCCTTGGCAGGCGGATGCTGCGGCACGGGCTGCAGCCGGAATGAGTTGTTTCCAGAGGGAATCATCGCCAGTGGAATCGGAGCTCGGTCAGGCCTTGCGTGCAGGTGCTTCGACTCAAGCCACGCACACAAGCGCGGGTCGAAAATCTCCGGCTGACCCTTCCAGAAGTCAGCTCGCAGCCAGCACTGAATCTGCAAATGATCCAGAAGCAGCTCAACCACCGGAGAATTCTTTGGAAAATAGCGGCGTGCATTGGTCGCACCTACGTGCAAACCAGTGACACCAAAGGCTTTGGAGTTCGTCTTGACGACCATAGGTACCTGCTCCTTGAACGGGGGGTGAGGTCAGAGTAGGAATCCTGATTGTGAAAAGGCTGCGTTCTTACGATTCGAAACCAAGTAGCTAAGTCTGCGAAACCGAGTAGCCAAATCCGCTTTGAACCCCCACTGTCTGCGGGCTATTGCGGAAAGAAGGGGAGCTTTTCTAGCGTCCTGCTTGAAATTCATCCGGTTGTGTGTGAGTTTAAGCTGCTTTACCCAAGGATGAACCGTGCTTCGACGTGCGTCGGGTGGAAACAGTAGCTACCTCAGACAATACAGAATTCTGCCCACTTTTGCACAGTCTTATTGTGAATTTTAGGCTGCGGAGAATGGAGTTTTTTCTGCATCGGCATTTTTGCATGTCGAACAGCGACCCGCGTCGCGCAAATTTCCAGCCGCAAGAACGGCCGCCGCGGGATGCAGGAAGAGTCATGCGCTGGACGATTCTGCGTGGACTCCAGGTGAGAAAATTCCACCGGTATTGGGGCACGTCACGCCGCATGGACGGAGGCGTGCCTAGCCCTCGCATGGCCATTCATCGCAACCGGCTGCAGTCGGAAGGAATTCTCGCCCGATGGAATCATGGCCAAGGGGATGGGAGCCCGATCCGGCTTGCCATGCATGTGTTTGGACTCCAGCCAGGCGCACAGGCGAGGATCGTAGATCTCCGGATCGCCTCGCCAGAAATCGGGGTCCAGGTCACACTGGATTCGCAAATGATCCAGTTGCAACTCAATGACCGCTATGGTTTTGGGAAAGTACCGCCGGACGTTTTCTGCACCGACATGCAGCCTGGTTACACCCCGGCTGATGGAACGCGTTTTGACCACCATACACATACCTGCTCTTCAACAGCGGATTAGGTCAGTCTAGGGAGTCAGGGGAAGGAATGCCGATACTGATGTTGGGAATTCGCAATGCGGATTCCTCATTTGAAACACACCAGTGAGACAGTTCGAAGTGGGAAGATCATGCCCCATTTTCCTGACCGAGTCAAGAGCTTATCCGGTTGATTCAGCCATGCAGATTGCCCGTACCTAACAACAGATGCGTGTTGAAGGAAGAGGTTGCCACCAGGGGCGAATTTTCTGCATGAATTTTCTATCTTTGCGCGAGGAGATGGGGACGAATAAGCAGGAGAGGATGGGAAAGGGCGCAAGTTATGAAAGATAAGGAATGCCAATAGCGGCGGTTACCCGCTCATTTAACACGCTCTAATTTTCAGAACGGAGGACATGGAGGAGTGCATCGGCGACCTGTTGCTGCTGAGCGAGCGTGATGCAGTTGAAGAAGGGGAGGGCGAGGGTGCGACGTGCGATGGATTCGGTGACGGGGAGCCGGGCTGCGACGGCGCCGGGATGGTTTCGCCAGGCTGGCTGGAGATGGATGGGAGCGAAGTAGCGGCCGGAGGCGATGCCGCGAGCGGCGAGGGCGGATTGGACCTGGTCGCGGCTTGCCGACTCGGACAGACGGACAACGTAAACGAACCAGCTGATGGTGCGGTGGGGGAGGGTCAGGAGCGGGAGTTCGAGGTGCGGCACGTCTTTTAGGAGGGTGTCATAGCGTCGGGCGGCGGACTGGCGGAGGGCAAGGATTTCCCCGATGCGAGAGAGTTGGACGCGTCCGAGGGCGCAGGCTAGCTCGGAGAGGCGGTAGTTGTAGCCGCGTTCCGCATGGTCGAGCCAGTCGCCATTGGGAACTCGACCTTGATTGCGGAGGCTGCGGAGGCGTGTGGCGTGGGCTGGATCGTGGGCCAGGACAGCGCCGCCTTCGCCGGTGGTGATCTGCTTGTTGGGATAGAAGCCAAGGACGGCCAGGTCGCCGAAGGTTCCGACAGGGTAGTTGTTGAATTGGGCGCCGATGGCCTCGCAAGCGTCCTCGAGGATGACCAGGTTGTGGCGACGGGCGATGGCGGTGAGGGCGTCCATATCTGCGGGTACGCCAAAGGTGTGGACGACGAGGATGGCGCGGGTGCGAGGGGTGATGGCGCGCTCGACAGTCTCCGGAGTTAGGTTGAGGGTGAGCGGGTCAATCTCCGCAAAGACGGGGGTGGCGCGGACCTGGAGGACGGCGTTGGCTACGGCGATGAAGGTGAAGGAGGGGATGATGACCTCATCGCCTTCACCGATGTTGAGGGTGAGCAGGGCTAGATGGAGGCCGGCGGTGCCGGAGCTGACGGCCACGGCGTGAGGAACAGCGTGAAAGGCGGCTAATGCCGCTTCAAAGCTGGCGACCTCAGGGCCGAGGGATAGGTACGGGGTGCGCAGGACGGCGGTGACGGCGTCGATTTCGGCTTGCGTGATGTCGGGGGCGGAAAGGGGTATGGTCATGGGAGGCTCGAAAGCGGGCTAGGGTGGCTAGCGGAACTAGCAAGTGAGCGGCGTAGGTTGCTTGATGAGGAGGCTGTCGAGCGAAACCGTCGTCAGGACTTGGGCGATGGTCTTCGCGGCGGTGCCGTTGCCGTAGGGGTTTTCCATGCCGCGCAGAGAGGCTCGGAACTTCGGGCTCAGTGCGCGGTGGATGGCGGCCTGAATGGCTGCGGATTCGGCGGGGGCGTCGATGATGTTGCGGGCACGCTCGCGGCCCTGCTGGCGGATTCCGATGTTTACGACAGGGAGGGCGAAGGAGGCGGCTTCCATGATGCCGCTGGATGAGTTACCGACAATGCAGGTCACGTTTCCCAAGAGGCTCCAGTAGGTGATGGGGTCGAGGTTGACCTGGATGTGGGTGTGAGGCCGCGAGACGGCGAGGGCGCGGGTTCGCTCGATGAGAGCGTGGCTGCCGGCGTCGGTGTTGGGGTAGACAAAGAGGAGCTGGCCGGGGGCTGCGGCGAGTGCGGCGAAGAGAGCGTCGGCTTCGGTGGTGGTATGGCGCAGGATGGTGGTGGGATGCCAGGCGACGAGGATGGTTGGCGCAGTAAGGCTGAGGTTGAGTCGGGCTTCGAGTGCCGGACGGGCGAGGAGGACTGAACGGGTGAGGTGATCGATGGAGGGCGCGCCGGCGTGGTGGACGCGGGTGGGCTGCTCTCCCATGGAGATGACGCGGCGGCGGGCGGTGGGCGTGGAGGTGAAGTGAATGTGGGCAAGCTTTGTGAGGGCGTTGCGGACGTGGTCGTCGATGGCGCCCTGCGAGATTTCGCCGCCTTCGATGTGGGCGATGGGGATGCGGAGGGCGAGGGCGACGGAGGCGGGAGCGAGCATCTCGTAGCGGTCGGCGATGAGGAGCAGGATGTCGGGGCGCCAAGCGGTGAGGGCGTCGGCCAGGCCGAGGATGGCAAGGCCGATGGTCTTGGCCATGCCGGTGTCGGTGTCGGAACTGAGAAGACACTCGATGCGGGCCCGGATGGGGAAGCCGTCGCGCTCGATTTCCTGGATGGTGCTGCCGAAGCCGGGGGAGAGATGCGCGCCGAGGGCGAAGACGGCGAGATCGACGCCGGGGTGTGCGGAGAGCTCGCGGAGTGGCCAGTAGAGATGGCTGTAGTCGGCGCGGGAGGTGGTGATGACGCCGATGCGACGCTTTGTTGTGGAGGGGATCATTGAGAGAGGCTCCATGGAAAATGGGGCCGCTTGGGTGCAAGGCTTCCAACCCACGCCTGGACAAACCTGCGGCAAGGATGGGGCACCGAGTGCTGCGGCTGGTGCAGGAAACGCAAGAGATGGGCGAGCCACCCGCGATTTGATGATGGGCTTGGGAATGCTGGAAAGACCCGAAGGCCGGTGGCTAGATTTTGTGGTTTCCCACCCGTTCCGCACAGAACGCGGAATGGATGGAACACCCAGCGCGTGATGCTGCTCATAGGGAGACCTGGGGGCTGGTTTGGCGCGCGAGGTCAAGCACGGATGGGCTGGGGGTGTAGTCGGGGACAAGGGCGCGGAGATGGGTGAGGGCGGCGGACAGGTCGCCGGCGTTGAGGGCGGTTCGCAAATCGGCGAGGCCTGCGGCGAGTTGGCTGGGGGCCAGACGGGCGGACTGGATAGAGACCAGCGCGGCAAGGGATGGGTCAGGGCCGGCGGGGTGGGTTGCGTCGTTGGGGGACCAGAGCTGCTCTGTTTCCTTGTCCCCGGGCCGGGGGTGGGTGAATTCGATGGGGATGTTGCGGCCGGGGGCCAGCTGGTGGGCGATGAAGTGGGCCAGGTCAGCGATGAAGTGGGTGGCGGGAAGAACGGGCGCGAGCAGGGTGGATGGCTGTGCCAGTGCGGCGGCGAAGAGCAGGTCGACGGCCTCGTCGAGGGTGAGGAAGTAGCGGCGGGCGGCGGGATCGGTGACGGTGATGGGGCCGCCGCAGGCGACCTGGTCGGCGAAGATTTCTGCGACGCTGTCGCGGGAGGCCAGGACGTTGCCGAGGCGCAGGACGGTTCCGCCGGCGGCGAGGACGATGTGCTCGGCTAGGCGCTTGGTTGCGCCCATGACGGAGGCCGGCTGCACGGCCTTGTCCGTGGAGAGCAGGAGGACGCGGGCGTGGTGCGCGGCGGCTGCGCGGGTGAGGGTTTCCGTGGCGAAGATGTTGTTGGCGATGGCGGCGAGCGGGTGGTCTTCCAGAAGCGGGACGTGCTTGAAGGCGGCGGCCTGGAAGACGAGGCTTGGAGCGTGCGTGGCGAAGATGTGATCGAGGAGGGCGGGATCAGCGGCGCTGCCGAGAATGGGCGTGATGGAGGAGGGCGAAGAGGCCAGGTCGCGTTGCAAGGCGTAGAGATTGCTCTCGGAAGATTCGAGCAGGACGAGCACGGGTGGAGCGAGCGCGGCGAGACGCAGCGCGAGGGCCGAGCCGATGGAGCCGCCCGCGCCGGTGATGAGGATGGGCTGGCGAGCGAGTGTGGCGAGAGCTTGAGGCGGCGCGGAGGGCAGGCGAGGACGCGCGAGGAAGCTGCGCCAGTTGAGGGTTTGGAGGGACGGAATCACAGGAGAAGTATAAATTGGGACGGCATGCGGGCGCGGGCGGGACCAAAAGGCCGAAGTTCCGGACGGTGCGGGTTGACTGGACGGTCGCATACACTGAATGGGGTCTAGGTTCGGACCTTGAGGAAGGTGGCGGCGTGCCAACGGAGTGATGCGGGGCGGGGTGAAGAAGAGATTTTTGGGGATGATACGAATGAGGATTTGCGGGCCGGCGGCCTTGGTACTTTTTGCGGCAGTTGCGGCGACGGGCGGAGCGCAGGCGCGCTTTGATGCGGAGGCGGTGCGGCTGAACAATCGCGGCGTGGC
>Ga0302319_10005085_pt1 | contig 26610 bp, 20 predicted proteins | sample Bog_T0_2_FD_203319 | JGI IMG/M metagenome (GOLD analysis project Ga0302319, IMG submission 203319) | Peat permafrost microbial communities from Stordalen Mire near Abisko, Sweden - Bog_T0_2 | ecosystem: Environmental > Terrestrial > Soil > Wetlands > Peat | place: Sweden: Abisko, Stordalen Mire... | reverse complement strand
CGGCTTCCGCACCCTCCGCTGCCTCGAACTTGCGCTCTATCACTCACTTGCCAAGCTTCCCGAGCCCGAATCCACCCACGATTTTTTCTGACGAACCATTTTTCGTGTCACAAAAGCCCGAGATTCCCTCGTCTTTAAGAAGGGAGTTATGAGCGAGAAATGTATTCTCGTAGCAGAGGATGACGCGGTCATTCGGCGTTCCACTATTAATGCGCTCAAACCATACGGCTATTGCCTTCTGGAGGCCGTGGATGGGGAAGAGGCATTAGAGGTTTCGACCAAGCACCATGGCGACATTGATTTGCTAATCACAAATGTTTTTATGCCCCGCATGCATGGCCATGAACTGGCGAGGAAGATCAAACAGGATCGCCCCAATATATGCATCCTGATCGTGTCGGGTATGCACGAACGGGAATTCCCAGGTGAGGCCTTTCATCTTTCGGATTCCTTGTTGAAGCCGTTTGCACCGGAAGAACTTGTAAGAAAGGTGAGGGCATTGCTCCCCCCTACGGATCTTGCGAAACATCAGCGAAGTGCAGGCTAGCCAACGTATAGTAAAAACGACAAAGCCAAAACTGTGTTGATCTATTTGTACAAATCCTCTTTTGTGCGGTCTAACAAGAGCTCACGCAGCATCAAGGCGTCTCCCGAGGAGTCCGAACTAGAGTCCCCGAGTGACCCGCCCCCCCAAAAATCGCCGGCCGTAACCTTTCTGGGCCGGCCGGCGACGTTTCTCAACGTTGCACAGATCCCTGCTGCTCCTTCATGATCCGGTAGTCTTGCGGAGTCTCGCTTTCCTCTTTTAGACGCCGTTCCGCCTCCAGCCAGTCTTGCTCGTGTGCACTGTCTGACCGTCCGCGCTCCTCCCATAGCTGATAGGCCAAGCGTGCTATCTCCGATCGAGAGGGACCTTTCGTTCCGTTTGCACTTTGTTCGGAACTGCCTTCTGGATAGTGTTCTTGATCGATTGCCGATGATGTCCGTGATTTGCCGTCATGATCGCCGTAGTGGCTCATACTTCTCCTTTTCCAGGCTATTAGACGGTTTCTTTCTACGAATGTTTCTAACCGCTCCCGTCGCCTATTTGGCACTCGCTCTAAGACATCGGTGGCTGCACTGTCTTCACATGCGGGCTCGTGCCACCCAGCCACTCAGGATGCTGGGCCGTACTATCGAACAGCGCGCTTGTCTTGAAAAGCTCCCATTTGCCGTCCATGGCGTGTGGCTTTGTTCGCGCAAGAATCGCGTCCATCTGCTCCTTCGATACTTTGTCGTAGGTCTTTGCTGCCTCAATCGCTTGATCCAGGATGGACGGCTTATCGATTCCGGTAATTTGCACGCATACCGGTTGGCTAAGCGAAAACTGGAGACACTCAAGTCCGGTGACAGCGCCGCTCTTTAAAATTACCGTATCGCCCATGCTTTTCATTCCGAGCGCTCCAATGTTCCGCTTAGTCAGTTCAGGGAGAACCTCCTGCGTAAAACTTCGATAGTGGTAGTCCATCACGTTGACGGGCATTTGCACGGAGTCAAACACAAACTTGTGCCGGTCGGCTACCTTCAACATATATAAATGAATGCTTGGATCCTTGTGACCGGTAAATCCGATGTACCTCACCTTTCCAGCTTTCTTAGCGGCCAGCGCAGCTTGGGCTGCGCCTCCCTCCGCGAAGATCCGATCTGGGTCTTCGAAGCGGATGATCTCGTGAAACTGGATAAGATCCACATGGTCGGTTTGAAGACGTTTGAGCGATTCATCTAACTGCTTATTGAATTCTTCGGTTGTGCGTCCGTCATTTTTAGTCATCATGAAGACCCGGCTGCGCAGATTCCCATCCTTAACCGCTTTGCCCACTCGTTTTTCGCTCTCTCCTTTGTTGTAGTCCCAAGAGTTATCGAGGAAATTGATGCCGCGGTCGACGCCGTTTTGCACAAGCTTGATCGCATCCGTCTCGCTGACCTCGGACTTGCCCAGATGATAACCGCCCATTCCGATGCACGAGAGTTTCTCTCCGGTGTGGCCGAGAGTTCGATAGGGAATTTCGCTGTCTGGAGCGCCGCTGGCCGTGACGGCCGCCAAACCGGCTCCCAACGCCAGTAACACTTCGCGTCTGTTGGAATCAACGTTTGAAGGCATATGCCAGCTAGACCGTTTACTCATAAAAAAGATTTCAATGATTAGACGGCTGAACGGGCGGCAGCTATCGCAACTGGGTTGGGATAGTTGGACGGGCCTTTGTCTACACCGCTCGCACCGAGTCGAATCGCTTCTGCAAAATCAGATGCCTTTCGGCTCAACCGGATTTAGCCAAAGGTTGTGCTTTCTTCTCGCCCTATGATCGATAGACTTGCCGCTGCAACTCAGGCAGAATCAAACGGTAAACGAAAGGAGGTTCATGGCGTCACTACCCTTTTGCCGGATTTCAACTCCCTCCGCTCCACGATGCCCGCGACGCCCCGGCGTCGACCCAATCCCTTTCTACGACCGTTTGAAACCAAGGCCGACACGATGAACGGCCTCCGCAAACTGAAGCGCGAAGGATCCCACATTCTCCGACTCACCATCCGGATTTCGGCCAAGTATCGGCAAGCATTTCGCCAAAGTTTCGATCACAAATCTAAACTCTGTGACCTGCACGCGACAAAAGAAAAAAGTATGCTGAATGGAACCGATCAGGCCTACACAACTCTGCTAAAGGCGGGAGATCTTGGGCGCGCTGCCGCGCGATTGTTTGGCCCATTCCTGCTGTCAAGCGAGATCGTAAGGAAAAAAATGCGCCATACGCTCGAGGAGATTGATATCAACTACCGTGAAGGACCCCTCGCGGTTGACCATGGCGGAAGCGATGGACCACGCGCCGACGAGCGCATGCTCGACTCAACCGTCGTCAAGATGCCCGGCAATCAATATCTTTGCGGGAAGTGCTGCGCGGAACACATTGGACGCTTCTGATCTTCTCAGGTCGCGATGGCGGCCCTGCCGATTCCGGCGATCTGATCGAGGTTGCGCACGAAATCACCGCGCGCTTTCCCGATACGGTTAAACCGCACCTGATCCTGGGTGGCTTCCCGATTGCGGATTCAGCGCCCTATTCAACCACGGTTCTACTTGACCCGATGAATCATGCCCACGACCATTTCGGCGTGAAGGATGCGTGCCTCTATTTGATTCGACCCGATCTATACCTTGGCTTTCGGGGAAAGCTCAACGATGCTCCACGTCTCTTGGAATATCTCGACCGCTTGCTGGTATCGAGGGAGAGTATCCGGATCCCTTCCTAATTCGCTATGGGATTGACGAAGAAAAGTTTTCACATGTTATTTCGAGCATCGCAATGAGCAGCGTCTTCTGATTTGGTGGGCCTGCCGTGGGGTAACGGCGAGGTTTCACCGCTCAACGGCGTTGTTTTATTGCGGATTGTGCGCTTTACCGCGTCTGTCGATCCGGACTGAGCTGTTGCCAAGGTGGACAGGCATCATTTCCCGCTAACCCTGGCAAAAAGAGACCTGAATTCAGGCTAGGGCTATCACCTTAAAATCGAGTAATGAAACTGAAGAGTAAGACGGTGCACCATGCAGGCGATCCCGGCTCAGTTGAATCGTGGCTAATCAGGGCAGGGCGGGACCGGCGTCCCGGCTCTCCGCTGAATGTGCCGCCGTGCCCGGCATCCAACTTCGTATTGGGGGAGCACCGTTCGTACGCTCGCGACGACGGCACGCCCGGCTGGGAGGCGTTGGAAGAGATCATCGGCGGCCTCGAAGGTGGCCATTCGCTCTCCTTCGCTTCGGGGATGGCCGGAATCGCCGCGATATTCGATCAACTGCCGACTGGCGCGGTCGTTGCATTGGCCGATGACTGTTACCAGGGCGTGGCGGGTCTCGCCAACGCTGGCGAAAGCCGCGGCCGCTGGAAAGTGCATCGCCTCGCGGCGACCGATACAGCCGCTTGGATCGAAATGTGCCGCGTAGCCGACTTGCTTTGGCTGGAGTCTCCTTCAAACCCGCTGCTGACGGTCGCTGACTTGGACGCCATTTGCGCTGCCCTGCGGAAACCGGGTGCAATCCTGGGCGTGGACAACACCTTCGCTACGCCGCTCAATCAGCGTCCGCTGGCGCTTGGGGCCGACGTCTCCGTGCAATCGGTGACGAAGTTCGTCGGTGGGCACTCGGATCTGCTCGGCGGAGTAGTTACCGTGCGCGACGCAAACCTGCTCGCGGCGCTGCGGCACACAAGAGAGATTGCCGGCGCGACACCAGGCACGCTCGAGACATTCCTTGCGGTGCGCGGCGTCAGAACACTAGCACTGCGGCTGGAGCGGGCGCAGCGCAATGCGCTGATATTGGCTGAGCGCCTCGCACAACATCGAAGCGTTACTCTTACCCGCTATCCGGGCTTGTCTACCCACCCAACTTACGCTGCCGCACAACGGCAGCTCAAGGGCTTCGGCACAATTATCTCGTTCGATGTCCGTGGTGATGCTTTCCGTGCCGATGCCGTCTGCTCCGGACTTCAGTTAATTCAACACGCCACCAGCTTGGGCGCCGTCGAGTCCACCATCGAACGACGGGCCGCCATTCCCGGCCAGGAGCATCTGCCTCCCACGCTGTTACGCCTAAGCGTAGGTATCGAGGCGGTGGAGGATCTCTGGAGCGATCTGAATCGAACCCTGCGCAACGTCTCTCATACTAAACCGGCAGATCGCGAGTAGCGGCGAAATGTTTAACTAACGTTTCTAACCCTGGCGGCCGCTGCCAATCCGCTGGCAATCGCTCCATGCACAGTCGCCGCGTTCCCGCTCGTCTCTGTCGCTTCACCCGCAAAGAAAAGTGTCTCCTCCACGGGCTGCGCAAGAGCTCGGCGCGCATGCATGCCGTGCGTGGGCACATAACTATACGCGCCGCGAAAGAACGGGTCGCCGCTCCAGTCGTGTAAGTGTGCCGACAACGGCCTGGGAATGGATCTGCCCAGCATGCGCCTCAGTGAGTCAAGCGCCTCCTTTTCAACCGCGCTCGTCCGGCCATCTAAGAAAGACTCCGCCGCTCCGCCCGCCATCCAGCCAGTCAGAATAGGCGTTGCTACAGGCTGCGTTGTCCACCACGTGGGAAAGAGTTTCTCCTGCGAGAATAGGAATCCGCTTTGCCGGAGCCGTTTGTCTTCCTCCCAAAAAGCCTCGTTAAACCGAAAAGTGATTCGGAGAGCATGTCCTAAGATAAGGGCATTCGCCGCCTTGAGCGCCTCTGCCGGAGGTGGATCGAATTCAATGTGTCCCCTGCTCGACGCCGCGCCTTGCAGGACTCCCAGCGACACAGTCACAATCAACTTCCGGCATTTTAATACTTGCCGCGCGCCGTCCACCGTATTTCGATGTGTCACCACAACGGCGTTCTTCCGCCATTTCACCCGCTCCACCACCGAGTTGAGTTGCACCACGGCTGGCCAGTCTTCGATAGAGCGCAGTAAATCATGAACGATCGAGTCGTAGCCGTCGATGATGCGGAACGCTCTGTCCCCGTCGATCTCCTCCGCCGCTTTCCATTCCAGTTTCAGTGAGTCAAGGCTGATCAACTCCGTGCGTGCCGCGTCAAACCCTTCCACGTGCCGCGCCGCTCGGATCTTCGCCTGCGCAGGATAGCGTGATCGCCGCAGGAACTGATCGAAGCTCTCGTCGCCTCGCTGGCGCGACTTGGCCGCTGCCGCAAACACCTTCTCCGAGTCACCCTCTGCCAAAATGCGGCCCTTATCCATGCTGTGGCACTTCGCACTGTGCTCGTATACCTTCAAACGTGCACGTTGGATGATGCTCCACGTTTCCTCGGGAAGTCCATGCACAAATTCCGCGCCTAGCTCAATCGGAAACGACGCGAGTTTGTCTTGCACTGTAAGAATGCGGCCGCCGGCGTAAGGCTTAGCCTCGAGACAGCATACCGAAACTCCGCTTTTCACAAGCTGGCTCGCGGCCGCCAAACCAGCCGCCCCGGCGCCGATGATCGCGACTTCGCACTCCACGTCTGCTCATTTTACGCGCTGCTCGTTTTGATAAAAGAACGTAACACCTCAGCCACGCTCCATGCCTGCGCACAGCAGCCGCGCGCCGCAAAAGGCGGCTCCGCGTCGAAGATTTCGGCAATGGATCCCACGCACGGTCCCTCTCGCATTCGTTCTTCGAAGGCGCTGAGAAATCCCCGCGCGGTTTGCAAGTCGCCTGGATGCACTCTCAACCAGGCGTCAATAAAAGGCCCTATCAACCACGCCCACACCGTGCCCTGATGATAGGCCGCGTCGCGCGACCGCAGATCGCCGTCGTATTTCGCCTTGAAATCGGGTTCGCCCGGCGCTAGCGAACGCAATCCCACCGGCGTGAGCAATCTATCCTCAACCGCTTTCAGAACCGGCTTCCATTTGTCTTTTGCCAGAACCGGATGATCCAATGAAACGGCAAACAATTGGTTGGGGCGGCAGCACGGGTCGCATTGCCCGTTCTCACCATCCACGACGTCATACAAATAACCGCGCTCTTCGTTCCAGAACCTCGCGTTGAACGACTTCCCGGCGCGCTCGGCGTGCGCCGCAATACCGGCCGCTTCTTCCTCGCGTTTCGCCTCCTGCAGCCATCCTTCCAAAAGCCGCAAAGCGTTATACCAAAGCGCGTTGATTTCCACCGCCTTTCCGCGCCGTGGCGTCACCACCCAACCGTCCACTTTGGCGTCCATCCATGTCAATTGATATCCTTCCTGCCCCTGCACCAGCAGGCCGTCGGACTTATCCACATGAATATTGAATCTCGTTCCGTCCAGATGGTGTTTCACAATGTCCAGGAAATTGGGCAGCAAGGCACTCAGTAGCCGGTGGTCGCTGGTGAGTTGCAAATATCTCTGACACGCGTGAAAGAACCAGAGAGTCGCATCCGCCGTGTGATACATCCCAGCCGCTTGTCCCTCCGGAAACATATTGGGAATTAATCCATCCTTGATGGAATGCGCAAACGTGCGCAGAATGTAGCCCGCCTCCTCCTGTCTCCCGGTAGTGAGTGTTAACCCCTCCAAGCTGATCATGGTGTCGCGGCCCCAATCAGTGAACCAGTGATACCCGGCTATGACACTGCGAATCTCATCGCCGGCCGCGCGCGCCCGAGCGGTGTCGGCTTGCCGCCCTACCGGCGTATAGATGAACTGGTCGGCTGCCCAGACCAGCTCCCGGCACACCCAGCCGCAAGCCTTGGGGTGGGCTTCGCGCAATAAACGCGATTTCCGATCCTGCTCCGCCTCCCATGCCTGTTCTGGATCTAACGCCTGCAGCACATCCCAATTCTCCGTCGACGCCACCAGTGATGCCTCTTGCGAAACATCCACCGAAATCGAGAAATAGCCGGGACTCCATAGATCGCCGTGCCACGTATATCCGCGTGAGCGTTCTATGTCGTAAACAACGTCCGTTATAAAGTGCGGGTCCACCGAAAACGAGGCATTCTCTCCCAGCGCCTTCAAACGAAGAGGCGGAAAATCGCCATCGGCTTTCAACTCATAGCGGTCTTTCCTGATAGTGACTGTATAATCCTCAATTGGAGAATTCACCGGCGCTTCATGCTCGCGCATGTTCACCGCCGGCCGCAGACGCAATTGGATCGGCCCGCTCCCGTGCGTAACCCGGTAGCTCACATACACGGTATTTTCCTGGTGCGGTATAACCAATCTCTTTTCGAGTTCGATGCCTTTGCACGCATACGACCAGACCGGCAGACCCGCATCCAGCCGAAAACTTTTCAGATGCTGTGCCTGCTCTCGCTCGTCTTTATCCAACCTCAACAACCCGTGGAGGGCCACCCGGCTGTCGTCCGGAAACACCACCTCTTCCAGAATGTCGTTGAGCATCATGGTGCGTCCTAACGGCGAAGGCAGGGCCGCAATCAGATAGCCATGGAAAACCCGCGTGAGGGTTCCACTCACTGTGCCGGAAGCATAGCCGCCCAGTCCATTGGTCACCAGCCATTCCGTTTCGACGGATCTATTGAGCTCGTCTTCAGTAAAGGGCTTCGAGGTGTTTCTGCTGAATATCGGTTTCATGTCGAAAGCGGCCCTGCTACCAAAAGCACCGCCGCGTATCCCGGAATTCGCCAATTCTCTTCGCTATCCAACTCCGCCGTACCGTTCCCGCCATATTGCGCATCCTCGCTCGACCACAGCGTTTGCCACGCCAGTCCTTCCGGCGGCCCCAATAATGGTTCGGGTGAGGGGCGGAAATTTAATTCAACTCCCAGATTCACCACCAGCACCCGGTCAGTGCTCATCTCAGGTGTAAAGAAGCGCACGACAAAGCAATCATGAGATAACACCGCGCCATCGATTCCATCCTCGCCCTGGCGCGAAATCACTGGATCCTCCTTTCGCAACCGCAATAAATCGCAATGCAGTTGATACGTCTCCGTATGCCGGCTCGCTTTGGAGTGCTCCAGCCGCGACCGCTCAAAAGTTTCCGCTGAGCCGGGGTCGGCAAACACTCGGTGCATATCGGGAGATCGCAAGGTTCTCCACTGAGCCAGGAACTCTTTCCGCCCCTCTCTGATCTTTCGCACCAAGTCGGGTTTATGATCCGCAAAGTAAAGAAAGGGAGTGGATGCGCCGAACTCTTGCCCTTGAAACAGCATGGGCGTCCCGGGCGAAAGTAACATGAGGGCTGTCATGGCGCGATATTGGCCGGGCGCTGTAATCTGATGCAGCCGCTGGCCGCGCGCCGAATTCGCGATCTGATCGTGGTTCTCAATAAAGTTGATCATCGACGCCCTCGGCAAGCCGAGAGTGGAATGCCCGCGCCGCGCATTCTGCCACTCATACCACTGGCCTTGAAATAAATAGCCGTACTTTACTGCCGAAAGCAGCTCCTGCGGCGTGCCTCTATAGTCGCTATAGTAGGCGTCCGCATGTCCGGTTAACGCCACCACGGCCGAGTGGTGAAAATCGTCGTTCCACAATCCATCCAAGCCGAAACCACCGTCTTTCACCGGCTTCAAGAGGCGCGTTTCCTGCCGTTCATTCTCGCCAATAATAATGATGTCCCGGCTTTTCGCCGCTGCGCGGGCCGCCTCGCCAATCTCCACGAGTATGTGCGTCTCCGATTCATCGTATATGTCCTGAGTCGCGTCCAGCCGCAGGCCATCCAGCTGAAACTCCCTGATCCAATAAGCCGCGTTCTCTCGGAAAAACTCCCGAACGGGTCCACTGTGCTCGCCATCGAAGTTCAAACCCTCGCCCCAGTCAGTCGTGTGTTTCTTTGTCAAATAGTAAGGAGAGAACTTTGTGAGATAGTTCCCATCGGGGCCAATGTGGTTATAAACTACATCGAGGATGACGCCTAGTCCGAGGGCATGTGCTTGCCGGACAAATTCCCGCATGTCCTCCGGTGTTCCATAGATGGACGCGGGAGCATAAGGCTGCACGCCATCGTAGCCCCAACCAAATTTGCCGGGAAACTCCGCCACCGGCATCACTTCTATTACGGTTATGCCGGTCTTTTTGAGGAACTGCAACTGTTTTGCGGCAGATTTCCAGCAACCTTCGAGGGTGAACGTGCCCAGATGCAGTTCATAGATCACCTGTCTCGCGAGGCGGATGCCCGGCCAGTCGGCATCGGGCCACTGAAAAGCTAGCGGATCGACCACTGCTGAGAATCCATGCGGACCCGACGGTTGCCACCGCGAGGCTGGATCCGGGAACGCTTCGCCTCCGTCTAACTGGTATTTGTAGCGTTCACCCGCCGCCACACCTTTTCCGAATACGGCAAAATAGCCATCCTCACACGACATGGCAAGCGGGTCCCGAGCGCCCTCAAAAACCACTGCTGCCCTCTTCCCGTTAGGCGCCCAAACTCTAAAGCCCGTGCCGTTGGCCTCGTGCGAAAAGTCGGCACCCACCGGCATAGTTCGAGAAAACGCTTGGATAGAACGTCGCATGCGTCGCAGATACTGTAAATATAGAGATCGGGCAGATGAAAAAGATACGCTCGTAATTGAACGGAATAACGGCCCTCCAGGTTGAGTTTATAGATTTTCCAACCTCTGTGGCGCAAACACTCGTGTTTGCCTTCTCGACACTCTCGTGTCGAGACTTGGGGTCGTACATCTGCCACTGGGTTGCCTTGGTGGGGCACGAGGTCTCTCCTTACCCAATAGCCGCGCTACAGCTGCCCGTGAGGCTAATGCCCCGCGGGACGCAAAGGATCGGGTCCTTCCAAAACGGCCAAGCCATACCGGCTCAAAAGTTCTGGGTTCGTCGCGAAAATCGCCATCGTCGGGGCAAGATTCTTCGGCGGAAGAACGCGTTCGGTTGTCGGCATCGCCCACTCCACGACGCACGCCTCAAGGCTGGCGGGCGTGTAGCCGTTGAGGAAACGCGCGGTTTCACTATCCACCCGAAAAGCGTGCCGCGTATTGCGCGGGACCACGACGAAGTCACCGGTTCGCGCACTCTTTATTTCGTCGCCGACCAGGAAGGTAATCTCACCATCCAGCATGTAATAAGTCTCGTCGGACCAGGTGTGTTTGTGCGGCCCCGGGCCCGAGCCCTTAGGCGCTAACTCCTCCATCAGGGAATAGCGGCCGCCTGTGTCCGTCGCGTCGGCGAGGACTATCCACAGTGTGTCGATCCACCAATAAGCCGGCGCGGAATCCTTGTTATGAATGAACGGTTGCGAGCCAGGCATCGGCGGGAGGGTATTTGGAGTAATCGCGATCATAGTAGTCTTTCTTTGGTCGGTGATGCCAGCTAAAATTCTTTGCTGAGCATTAGTCTATCTGTTGCAGCAACTGGATGGCCATCGCGCTGAGCTCGACCTCAGCGTCAGACGGAATTCATCCAGGAAATCGATTGACCGTATTAGGTCAATCGACATCCGGGGGCCATCCATTCCAAACTCGCTGGGCGCATGAAAAATGCATGCTGGTAATTGCACATAGGTGCGAGCTTTCGCACTTTTGCGGGTCTTGGCAAATCGTAACCGTGTTTAGCCCTTCCCTGTCTCACTGGTGTCGCGCGTCCGTGACACCAGCATGTCTTCGCCTGCCAGATCTTCGGGCTCCCAGTGTATCGAGACGAATATTCCAGCTCGTCTTGATCGTCTGCCTTGGAGTCGCTGGCACCTACTCATGGTCGTAGCGCTCGGCATCACTTGGTTGCTGGATGGGTTAGAAGGCAACCTTGCCGGCTCTCTCGCTGGGGTCCTGAAACGCCAAGACACACTGGCGTTCACTGACGCCGATCTTGGCCTTAGTGCCACCTACTATCTGGCGGGCTGCGTCGCCGGCGCGCTCCTATTTGGCTATCTAACCGACCGTTGGGGTAGGAAGAAGCTCTTCAGCATCACCATTCTGCTTTATCTCTGCGCCACCGCCGCCACCGCCTTCTCCTGGAACTTCGCATCCTTTACCTTCTTTCGCGCGCTCACCGGCGCTGGCATCGGGGGCGAGTACGCGGCCGTGAACTCCGCCATCGACGAACTCATTCCCGCGCGGCTTCGTGGCCACGTCGATCTGATGATCAATTCGACCTTTTGGGCGGGCGCGGCCATCGGCTCCGGCGCTTCTTTGCTGCTGCTCGATACTGGCATCCTTCCGCCCTCGTTCAGTTGGCGGCTGGCCTTTGGCGTCGGCGCGCTCATTGGGATTGTCGTCCTCTTTTTGCGTCATTACGTGCCCGAGAGCCCTCGCTGGCTCATGATCCATGGCGAAAAAGGAGAAGCCGAAGAAGTAGTTGCCGAGATTGAAAAGAAAGTAGCCGCCGCCGGCGTCGGCGACCTTCCCCCCGCGGAACAAACCATCAAGCTCGCGGCCCGAAAAACCACACCCCTCCGCGAGATTTGGCAGGCGATGGCCAAACAACACGCCCAGCGCTCGTTCCTCGGCTTCACTCTCATGGTCACTCAGGCGTTTTTCTATAACGCCATCCTTTTCACCTATGGGCTCGTTCTGCTCAGATACTATAGCGTTCCCGCTGAGAAGCTCGGCCTATTTCTGGTTCCCCTTGCCCTGGGGAATTGGCTCGGTCCCATTGCCCTCGGCCGTTTCTTCGACAGTGTCGGCCGTCGACCCATGATCGTCGCCACATATGTAGGATCGGGCGTGCTATTGGCCATCACGGCCTGGCTCTTTCGACTCGGTCTTCTCACCTCTCTCACCCAAGCCATTTGTTGGAGTGCAACTTTTTTCGTCGCTTCTTCCGCTGCCAGTTCCGCTTATCTCACAGTTAGTGAGATCTTCCCTTTGGAGATCCGCGCCGTCGCCATCTCCATCTTCTATGCTTGCGGAACACTCGTTGGCGGCGTCGCCGGACCCGCGCTCTATGGCTATATTGTCGGCACCGGTTCGCGATCACTCCTCTTCTGGGGCTACCTCGCGGGCGCTGCCGTCATAACAGTTGGTGGTTTAGTTGAACTCGTCGCTGGCGTCGATGCGGAGCGCAAATCTCTCGAAGATATCGCTCAACCTCTCGTTTGCATGGAGAATTAACGCCCATAAGGTGGAAACATAATGCCTGAACAAAAAGTGCGGAGCCTTCGCGCTCTTGACGCCCTGAACTTCTGCAACGCCGGCATCCAAACCGGCCTCGGCCCGTTCATGGCAATCTATTACACCGCCGCGCGTCATTGGAATCCTGGCCAGATCGGCGTTCTCATCGCTTGTCAGTCGCTCTCGGGCATCGCACTGCAAAGCGTGGCCGGCAGCTGGGTCGATGAGTCTCATCATAAGCGCTTACTGACGGCCGCTGCCGGATTGATTGTCGCCCTAGGCGCCGTCGGGATCGTAACCCTGCCCAATTACGCAATGCAGATCGGCGTCCAAATCGTCATTGGACTTGCGGTCACAATCTTCCCCGCTGCCACCGCCGCCTTCGCCCTCGGTATGGCCGGAAAAGATCAACTCTCCGCCCGCGTAGCGCGCAATGAAACGTTCACCCACACCGGCAACGTCTTCTTCGCCATCGCCGCCGGCGTCGTCGGCACGCTGTTGGCGCTGCAGGGCATCTTTATCGCTGCCGCCGTGTTTGCCGCCGGCATGATACCCTCCGCCTTCTTCATTCGCGAAGAGCATGTCGATTACGAAGCCGCGCGCGGCGGCGATGAGGGCGGCGAGGGCGGCGGAGACAACCAACCAAAGCGCAGCGGCTGGCGCGATCTCGTCGGTGATAAACGAATCCTAACCTTCACCGCCTGCGTCGTGCTTTATTATTTTGCCAACGCCGCCACTCTACCGCTCGTCGGCGAAATTCTCTCTCAAGGAAAGAAAGGCCAGTCGTCCGCCTGGCAAGTGGCCGCTATGGTGATCGTGGCCGAAACCGCTATGATTGGCGTCGCCATCCTGGCGGGAAAATTGGCCCATCAATGGGGCCGCAAACCTCTTTTCCTGCTCGGTTTCGCCGCATTGGCCCTCCGCAACTCACTTACCGTTGTCAGTCACAATGGCTTCTACCTGATCTCACTCCAAGCCCTGGACGGTGTTGCGATGGGCATTTATGGAGTCTTGCTCACCCTCGTCACCGCCGATCTCGCTAAAGGCACGGGGCGCTTCAATTTTGTCCAAGGCGTCGTCCAGTCCTCCATGGGCCTCGGAGGCGTTCTCAGCAACAGTCTCTTCGGTTGGATTGCCAAGCTCATGGGTTTCAACGCCAGCTTCTGGGGCTTGACTATTGTGGCCGTAGCCGGCGGCATCCTCTATCAAACCCGCATGCCCGAGACCAAGCCGCAAGAGAAAGAGCGAACGCAAAACCAGGCTGCTGCAACCGCATCTTGATATTTCGGCAATGGCAATGCCGTGCGCCGCCTTTGCGCGCGACATTCTTCCCATTTCGTACACCGTGACAGCTTGCATCAGTTCGGGCGTACTAGCTCAGATACTAATAAGTGCCCCTGACGTGGGCGTGGCGTGGATATCTCGCCACGATCGGCAGCAACCGTTCGGGCGCTGCCCAGGGGAAAGAGCACAATTCGTGTACCCCTACTCTTGTGCCTCCGGTAGCGTTCTTCTATCGTGGGTGCGAACGGCACATAATGGTTTTCACCCGCTCTCATGGTAATTTGCTGGTCCAGACCCACATGCTCGTTTTGCCTAGCGCTCCTGTCAGCATGCTGCGCCCTGATGGCGGCAGAAACAGAATTCGCCGGCAGCGCGCAATTACTTGTACAATCCTGGGCCGTCGGGAGTGAAAAACGGCAGCAAGTGATTACCGCTATGCTCGAAACGCGGCAAGGATATCTTTGGATTGGAACCAACAAAGGACTTGTTCGCTTCGACGGCGTCCGATTCACCGACTTCCCATACACAACTACCGCGGGTATGAGCCAGGGCGGGACCAACTTTGCGGCCATCTGGGAGGACAGCTTTGGCGGGATTTGGGCGGGGACAGAAGCCGGCGTCACTCATTATGACGGTGCGCGCTTTGTCTCATTGACCACCCGCGATGGCCTCCCCAGCAATTCGGTCGTACGGGTGGATGGCGATCCCAGCGGCGCGGTTTGGCTCTTCACTCCTAAACTAAAGGCGTCTGCCGGTGGGATCATGCGAAACTTGCATTCGTTCACCCTGAGCGGGACGACGGAGCCGCCGGCCAACTGGTGGCCGGTCATGCCAATATCGCCGGCGAAATGGCTCATCTCGGGCTGTGGCGATTGTGCGCGCACAACCTGCTGCAACGGTTCGACTATGGGCATTGGAGCGACTTTCCGCTTCCCGCAGGCAACATCTTAAACGGCCAGCCCATGATCCGGTCCATCTATCAGGATTCCTTGCGCCGCGTTTGGTATTCGCTCTTCTCCGCTGCGGGCAAATACTACGAGGTGGCTGCGGATCGCTCGCTTGTGGAGTACCGCGGCCTTCCGCCGGAGGCCTTCGTCTTCTTCCGCGATGGCGACGGTTTCTTGTTGCTGACGGACCACCAAGCCCACACGGCGCGCTGGAAAAATGGACAGCTCTATTCCGCCCAATCTTTTAAAACACCCTATTTGACACATTTGATTGAAAGGGCGGATGGGGGTCTGTGGGCCGGCACGTTGTTCAGCAAGCTCTTTCTCTTCCGTCGCAGACTCATCACCGCTATCGCGACACCCGGCGCTCCCGAAGTGGGTTCGCTGCTCTTCCGGCAGAAGGATGGGACCACCTGGGCGGCAGGCACCGATGTTGTCCGCTTCCAAAATAACGGCCAGGCGATTGTAGCGTCCATGGGCGAGGGTCCCAGATGGGGCATTGCCACCGCTATCGGAGAAGATAGCCGCGGCAACCTGCTGTTCGGTGATCGCTCTTGCAAAGGAGTTCGTACTCTGAACGCGGATGCGGCCGGCGGCCAGTGGTTTGGAACTACCGCCGGTCTGTTTCACGCTTCCCCGGGCAACATCGCCGGCGTGGCCGCTTTAGCTGGATTCAATGTTCGCTGCCTGCTGCAATCGGCGTCGGGACATCTTTGGATCGGGACCGACAAAGGACCTGCGCCCCTGTCGGATGACAAGATAGACAAGCTGCCTGACGATTGGCATTGGAGCTATGGCGCTGTATCTTCTTTGAGCGACGATCCGCAAGGCGGCATCTGGCTGAGCACTCTTACCAAGGGCGTCATCCATTCTGTGGATGGCAAGTTCCAGAAACTGGATCAGAGCGACGGCTTGCCTACCAATGTGATCTTTAGCATCGATGCCACGGATGAACGCTACCTGTGGCTGCGCACGGACGGAGGGTTGCTTCGCATAGACAAGCAAAGTCTCCCCTATCAATATGCGCGGGCAAAGATGGAGCCGAAAATTGCGCAATTCGATGAAACAGACGGTCTTCCTTCCACTGGTATGGGATATGGCGGGAACCAGGGCATTCTGCGTTTCCCGGATGGACACATGTGGGTCTCCTCTATGGGCGGCATCGGAGACGTCAATCCCGCGGCGTTGGAACAGGACCCATCGCATCCGCATGCCGTCATGGAAGAACACGCGATTGACGCCTCTGGCCTGCGTTCCAGCGGTGCGAGTGGAATCGTGATGCGGCCCAACGAGAGCAGCCTTGAGATCCGTTACACCGCGCTCGGATCGTTGCGTCCCGAGCACGTCAAGTTCCGCTACCAACTCGAGGGCATTGATAACGGATGGATTCCCGCAGCCCAGCGCCGCGAAGCCTTCTACGCGCACTTGCCGCCGGGCGATTATACGTTTCGCGTGCAGGCCGCGGATCAGGATGAAGACTCCTGGAGCAGCCCCGTGGCCAGTATCGCCCTTAGCGTGCTTACGCCTTTTTATCGAACTTGGTGGATGAAAATGAGCGCCGCGCTGTTTCTCCTGGCGGCAGCCGCTAGCGCGCTAGGATTGCGCCGGCGCCGGATAATGGAAGCGCAGCGCCTGCGTCAGGCCTTCACCCACCGGCTCATCGCCTCGCAGGAAAGCGAGCGCAAGCGCATTGCCCATGAACTGCATGATGGGTTGGGGCAGCATCTAGCTCTCATCCGAACACTCGCCCTATTGCCCGCCCAAATTCGCACAAGCCAGCCTCACCAGCGGCCGGCTGAGGAGGCCGATGCTGATTCACTCATTCGCATTGCCGATCAGGCAGCGATTGCTATTCACGAAGTGGAAGCCATTTCCTATGGCCTTCGGCCTTATCAGCTCGATAGGCTCGGTTTGACAAAGGCCGTCCGCTCGCTGATTCGCCAGCTTGAGGAGGGGAACGCGCTGCTGGTTCGCAGTTCTATCGATGACATTGACGGCTTCTTTCCTCGCGAGCTGGAAATCAGCTTCTATCGGATCGTCCAGGAAGGAATCGGCAATATTCTCAAGCACTCGGAGGCCAGCGAAGCCGAAATTTGCGTCAGCAGCGATGGCACCCACCTGCGCTTGTCCATGGCAGACAACGGCCGCGGCTTCTCGCCGGCGCAACGCGAAAGCGGCTCGGGCGCGGGCCTCGGCCTGATTGGGATAGCGGAACGCGCTGAAGTGCTGGGCGGCCGCGCCGTCATCGAGTCTAGCGAACGAGCCGGCACGCGCATCATCGTGGAGGTTAGCAAACGATGACTGACTCCGTTGAACCACAAGCCATGACTACCATCCTGGTAGCAGACGATCATCCCCTCCTGCGCCAAGGCTTGCGGATGACTCTCTCGGCGCAAGCCGGGCTGCAGGTCATTGCGGAAGCAGCCGATGGCGAGGAAGCTTTGCGGAAAATCCTCGCGCTCAAGCCTCACGTTGCCATTCTCGATGTGGATATGCCCAGCCGCGATGGCTTTTCGATTGTCCGCGAACTGAACCGTCTGCGGTCTCCGGTGGGCATCATCATCCTCACTCTCCACACCGGCGTGGATCTATTGCAGGAGGCGCTCGAAATTGGCGTGCGGGGCTATGTCTTGAAAAGCTCCGCCGCCACCGATATTGCCGAAGGCGTAAAACGCGTGGCCGAAGGCGATAGCTACTTAAGCCCCGAGGTGCTGCAAATGCTCCAGCAGGGAGCCCCCAAACAACCGGTACCCCCCGAATTGGCCTCCCTGACTCCGGCCGAGCTTCGTGTGGTGCAGCACATTGCCAACGGCAGGACCTCGCGCGAGATCGCCGCCACACTCGACCTGAGCGCCAGAACCATTGAAAATTACCGCACGGCTATTTGCGGCAAGTTGAACCTCAGCGGTCCCAATGCGCTCCTGCGCTATGCCCTCAGCCGGCGGTCTGCCCTCCGCCGCCTGTAACAGCGTTTCGGGTACCAGTAGTCCCGGCGCTTGCAGATTTCGTGTACCCCTACTCTACAAGCAAGTTCCAAAATCGCTTACTCTGCCAATGAATACCCCTCAGGAGACCTTCATCATGACTCTTCCCAAGTCACTCGTGGCAGTTTATCTAGTCGGCATGATCGGCAGTACGGTAACACCGGCAGCCACCGTCACTCAACTTACCTTAGCCAGCCAACTGAACCCGGCGGACGAAGGATTTACCGATCAGGATGCGGTGGGAAACGTGTACTACAGCTCAACCGTCACCCTCGGTTCCGGGGCTACTGCCCTCACCTTCGAAAGAGGCAGCGGTAGCTACGAGTTAGACCAAGTGGGTGTAAATTATGGCGTAAGCGCATTTGCAAGCGGCACAAAAATCATCGGCGCCGGCGGCTTTCAAGGTCCGGGAGACGGTAAAGCAATCACCATCGTCTTCGGTAGCGCCATACTCGAGTTCGGCTTGAATGTCGAGGAGTACAATGCCGGTCCCTACACCGTTTCCTTCACCGCATTCGATGCCTCCGGCAACTCTTTGGGAACTTTCTCGGCTTCGGGCAACGATCCATCGGCACTCAGCTTTGAAGGGTTGAAATCGTCAGATCCCATTCACGAAGTGATTTTCGACGATTCAGCCGCCGGCGGGTCGAACGATTTGCTCTTCGGCAACATCGACTTGCTGCCTGCCGGGCAACCTGCTCCGGCGGCGTCCGAGGCCTCCCTGCCCAAGCTGCTCGCATGCGGTTTGTTGACCGTAGGCTGCTTCAACTGGCGTTTGTTCGTGAGCTTTCGGCAGGCGCGCGCACCAGGGGCACAGGCCACGAGAGCTGACAGCAGTATAATCCGGGTCGAGGCTGATCTTGCTTTGAGACTCATCCTTTTAAACCGGTTTTTCGCCCTACCTAATGTGGGCTCTTAAAGAAATCAGGGTCTTGTACTTGAATCTTGTATTGCTCCCTTTTCTGCTCGTGGAACGCCTTCCTCTCTTCTGCCGTTGAGGCCTGGCTAAAATAGGCGTCCCAAAGAATTCGCTCGCGCGCATTTTGCCACATCGCCTCCAAATTCGGAGGTGGGAATTGTCCAGGCCCGATTTCCAGAGGGAAGATCTGGTGATGGGCGGAAGCTAGCTTCTCTTTCCACGGCGATTGCCGGTCCAAATGGAGATTCAAAGCCTCCTGAACCACTTGATGCTGCATATAGAGCCGCTGCACCAGGTCTTCGAGCCGCGTCTCGTATTGCCGGCGCACTGGGGGAGCCACACCCTTCAGCATATTTGTCGCCTGTTGCGCCGTAATCGGCTTTCCATCGACCATGGCGACGACGCGATTTGGATTCGGCGTGGCAGTGGTTTCGAGCACTGCGGGCTTGACGGGGGTCGCCAACGGTTCCATTCCCAGGAGCCGCGGCTGTTCACACACTTTGATTGCATCAGTGGTCAAATTCGTTACGGCGTCGATGGTGTAGACCATCGAACTGGCACCGATCGTGTCGAGTGTCTTGCCGTCCGATGTAATTCCAACTGCCGGACCCAACTGGCCGACGATGGCGCCAAAATTGGGATTGGTTGCTTGGGTTCCATTCTCGCTCCGCAATAGCATGCCGCCGAGGTAGGTCTTTGTACCGTCGGGAGAGATGGCTGAGCAGCCCTGTTTGCGCAGAGAGGCTCCCGTTCCGACGGCCAGCACCTGCCCCTTCGAACAGATGCGCGTACCGTCTGGAAAGGCGGCCGTTCCGGCGCCGTTACTGCTGAATACGAGGGGCGCACCTCTTGGAAGACCGATATTCAAGATCTTGCCGTCTTCAAGAACAAGCTTAGAGCCCGCTACAACGAGAGAGGTCTGCCCATAAGTAGCAAGCTGCACGGTTGCCTTGGTCGCGCCGGATGCCGCATCCAGCGCTACCGCAGCGGTTCCGAGGTGCTGTCTGTCCCAGCCAATTCCATAAAGCGTCGAGCCGTCTCCGGAAACCGCTAGCGACGCGACGCCGCTTGGCGTTGGAGTATCCTTCATGCCAAATCTTTGGGTGATGGTGCCGGTTGTCCCATCGATCACGAAAAGAGTCGCTGGATGCCACTTGTACGAGCCGCCCTCGTTGCTAACGTACGCCTTCGACGAATCGGGGGAAACAGCAATCGCAGCCACATTCTTTGGCGGATCGCTCTTGCTGAGATCCTCCAGCTTCACATTCTTGACGGAATGATCGACGGTGTTGATGATCGAAACTTGCCTGTCGCACGCCACGTACACATGCCGGCCGGTTGCGGCATCGCCTGAAGCGGGATAGAAGAACGACGCCGACCACTTAAAGATCGTCGGCTTCGCAGTCGGCACAGGATCCAGGCTGTAGCTAAGGGTCCCCTGAATATGATTACCCGTGATCTTTCCCGAATATGTTAGTGCCAGTCCACTTTTTTTTCTAAGAAACTTCACACTACCGGCATCGAAACGCTCGACAGTAATTATGCTGGTGTCGGTGCTCAATTCACGATACTGGACGCCCTCCCGCAGCCAAATAGAGCATACGGTTCCGTCCGCCCCAGGCTTCTGTTCCCAGCAAGTGTCGATGACATTTGGAAGGCGCTCGGCCGGCGGCTTCTGAATGAAGGACTGCCCCCTTGTTTGGGCGGCCGCGAGTGCAGCAAGAAACGCAAACGAGAGAGAACGTGAGCGCATTTGACCTCCTATCACACGCCACACTGCCATTCGGTGCTGGCTAAAATGCCGCTGACGGTATTTTGCGAGAAGCCGTTATTCCATTACTGCGCCAAACCCATCTAGCGCGAACAAGCACTACCATCGCCCCTGCACAGATCATGCTCCAAGTTGCTGGTTCTGGCGTGCTCGCTGGTGGCGTGGTTAAGCTCGGTGCAAGCGCGTAGATATAACCTTGGTCAGCTTGAAAAACGCCCGAAGCCGGCCCGATACCGGCAGCCCCGGTTGCCGGATTAATGTTGTCAAGCGTATTGTGGAAGTTGTCGCCACCGTACAGAGTGCCGTCCTCCAAAAGCAACGCGCCTATTGTGGTGTTCCCTCCGAAGGCACCAAGCAGCGTTGGGGATCCGGTGCTGGTGTTAAGAGTGTACATCTCGTCATTATTGTCGTCGGCGAAGAACAGCGCGCCCGAATTCGTCGATAAAGCTCCCCTCGTAAAACCAGTTCCACTTCCCAACCCGGTCGGTCCGATCAGCGTTGCAGCTCCTGTGGAAGGGTTTAGAGCGTAGAGGTTCCAAAGACGCAAGGCCGAATTGGGATCGAAACCGACCGCGTACAAACCGTTTGTTGTAGAGCCGAACGACAGATAGTAGAGTCCCGTGTCAGGTCCGACGGCGGTCAGCACGCCATTCGTTGGATTGACTGTGAACAGGGTGCCATGGGCGGTCCCATTGGTAGCCTCGCTGGCAAACATCGAGCCGTTAAGCACCGCGAGGCCGTCAACGCTCTGCGGAATGTTGTTGGTCGATTCAAACTGACCGATCGAGGTGAAAACACCATTGTTTAGATCAATCGTGCCGAATGCCCCGGTTGATGATCCCACATAAGCCGTATCGGCCCTGGCGGCAGCCACAGACGCCATCAAAAACAGAGTTGTAACAAAAGCAAGTCGCATCGTACCTCCCAGTACACAGATATATGCGCAATCGTCGACGATCTCGGCCCAAGAATTTCTTCGATGGTGAGGAATTTTGTGACTTTTCTTGGGCTGCGTTAAAGAGTACTTGCGCAAACCTATTTAGATGGTCCAGGATTCATTTGCTATACAAGTAGGTCGGATATGAGCAGGGTGATTGGCTGGTTCCTCGTTGCCATTTCAACGGCGTCTGGGCAGCAGTATCCGTTTCTTCCAGTGCCAGAATCGCCGAAACTTGTATCGAAGTTATTTCAGGATTCCCAAGGCCGATTGTGGATGGTGGGTGGCGAGCCGGCGTGTTTTGATGGCGCGAGATTCTTTTTTCTTCGCGACTATGGCTTCCCTCCTTCTATCGAGAGCTTCGATATCGCTGAAGATCCGACGGGCACGGGTACCATCTGGATCGCGGCCGAGACGGGAGTATACCGGTTTTCGGGCGGTCGAGTTGAACAGGTAAACGAAGAAGTTGCCACTAGCATAATCGCTGTGTCAAGAGAGATGGCCGTGGCGGCAGAGGGTCCCGCCGGCAAAGGTGTCTCGCGGAACGCGGCGCTGATTAGGATCGAGCGGACAGAAGGGAAGTGGAAGAGCGAAACCGTAATGAGCCTGGGTTCGCCGGGCCCGATCACGCTCGATCCGTCTGGCATGCTTCTGTACCCGGTAACCACAAAATATTTTGGAGAGATTCGGCTGCAGGACGTCGTTCACTGGCACGCGGGAACTCAAATCGCTGTGATTCGCCATGGCCCGCCTGGGGGAACTCCAGTGAACGGTGTATGGAAGATCATGCGGGATCACTCGGGCTGCTGGTGGGGAGGAGCGCCAGGCAGAAATGCTTATGACTGCGGCGATGGCTCGCATTCGGCACCGTTCGTGGGCGCAAATATGATGGCCGCGATGCATGAAGCGTCCGACGGCCGGATGCTTTTAGTGGGCAATAGTCTGCTGGCGATTGGGCGTCCCGGTTCCTTTCAGATCGCGACTCGGGCGAACGGATTGCCCGGAATGGAGGACGCTATCGCAGCTAGGGACGGAACGATTTGGCTTGCCACCACAGACGGACTCTACCGCTTTGCCTCGCCTTTCCGAATCGAATACTGGACCGTTCGCGAAGGTCTTCCTGATCCTCCGTGGTCAGTTGCGCGGATAGGCCACCGTATGTACGTAGGCCTTGACCGAAAGATCGCAGCGCTCACCTCCGATCGCCTCCGCTGGGATGTGATCGCGAAATTTGGTGGCGGTGGCTTAGTCTCAGCTTTGTTGGGCGTGGAAGACGGTGCGCTTTTTGCCGCCTTTATAGGCGGTGGCGCCGCGCAATTGAGTACCGACGGCAAAGTGCTCGCGCACACGAGGCCCGATCACCCTGTCAGTGGGAGCATGCGTCTGGCCCGCGCGCGAAATGGTGAGATTTGGCTCGGTGGACAGCAATTGGGGATTTTGACTCGCGCCGGAGCTGTTTTGAAATTCGCTAGCCATCCGCTACAGACGCAACCGTCTGGTAATGTTCTGGGCATTAAATACGAAGATCATACTCATAGGCTTTGGGCCTGCTATAACGGGGGCCTTGTGCTTAGGGATGAGCGGGGCGATTGGAGGGAATTCAGCACTCGGAACGGACTGCGGGTCAATGACTGCTGGTCTGTCGCGCCCCTTCCAAACGGCGACATCTGGTACGCCTACCGCAACTTTCCCGGCTTTTCCAGGGTCCGTCTTCGAATCGACGGAAACATTAGCATTCGCGAATATGGTCGCGATGGTGTGAATGAACCGGGCAGTGACACGTTCGATGCCGACCACGACGGTCGCCTGTGGCGCGGAGGGTCTCTCGGTATCTATGTCGCCGGCGTGGCGCAGGCTGAGGCCGGGGACTGGCTCCAACTGGACCGCTCGGACGGATTCCCCGCCAGTGATATGAATTCGGGTAGCGTTTTCGTCGACTCCGACGGCTCGTTGTGGTGGGGCGCAGACAATGATCTTGCACATTACACGCCGCCGCAGGATCTGGTTTCGCCTAGCTTTGCGCCGCAGGTTTTTGTGTCCGCTTTCTCTTGGGAAAACCAGGCTCCGAAACTGGCGGAAGCGGTGGGCAGCTTGCCGCATGGTTCGAAGATCGTAGCGCATATTGGGTCGCTCCAATTCGACAGGAGAAACGCGCTGCGGCTGCGCTATCGTCTGCTGCCGGAACAGACGAAATGGCAGGAGACGAAGAGTCTGGACTTGGCGCTAGGTGTTTTGGGGAGCGGAGACCATAGGCTCGAAGTGCAGGGGCGGGTATTCACGGGGCCATGGTCGCAGACGGCTAGCCGCTCGTTTCAGGTGCTGCGGCCGGCGTGGCTGGCGTGGCCGCTTATGGCTGGGTATTTCATGCTGGCTGTCATGCTTGCGGGCGGAGGGTACTGGCTGTATAGCAGACAGCGAGCGGAAAGCGCGCAACTGCTTCCCGATTTGGCGCCATGGCGTTTGGGAGCGTTAGTGCCGGAGGTCCAGCAATTTAACGGGATGCTGCTCGATTCGCGTTTTGCGGTGGGCCGGCTGCTGGCGCGCGGCGGCTTTGCGAATGTGATGGAGGGCTATGATCGAAGCCGGCAGGAACGCTGCGCGGTGAAGATTTTTCGCACGGAGGTCAAGGACAAGGGGTGGATTCAGCGGAGTTTCGATCAGGAAGTGGCAGCGCTGGAAAAGGTGCAGCATCCTAACGTGGTTTCGATCAATGCATACGGGCGCACGGCAGCGGGCGCTCCTTATTTGGTGATGGAGTTTGTGGAAGGGAGGAGTTTACGCGAAGTACTGGAGGACGGGGCGCTGGCGGCTCGGCGCACGGGGCAATTGCTGCGGCAACTTGGCGGCGCGCTGGCCGCCATTCACGCACAACGCATTTGCCACCGCGATTTAAAACCTGAAAACATAATCGTGAGGAACGAAGGAACGGTTCAGGAGGAAGCCGTGTTGATCGACTTCTCGATCGCGATCATCAAAGATGCTGATGAGACGCTGCATGGATTATCGCGCGCGGCGGGAACGTTCGATTACATGGCGCCGGAGCAGGCTGTTGGCTACGCGCAACCATCCAGTGATATTTACAGCCTGTCGCGGGTCGTGATTGAGATGCTGACCGGCCGGTTGTTGAAGGACCTGCTGCCGGGAGCCGGGCTTGACTTACCGGATCGTGTGCGAGCGCTGATGAGAGGCCTGACCCTACATTTATCGGACGAATCTATTGAGCTGTTGGCGACCGCATTGGAGTTCGATCCAGCGAGAAGGCCGTCCGACGCAGTGGCGTTTTCGGGCCCGCTGGTGCGCGATCTGGAATCAAATGGAATGGAGAGAACGTTTTAGCCACTTCAAGCCTTTTTCCCAACGGGTGCGCACTTGCTTGAGAGTGAGTCCTGTTTCTTTTGTGATCTCTTCAAGAGTGAAACCGCCGAAGTAGTGCATGTCAACGATGCGAGCGGCGTCGGGATGTTTCGTCTCCAGACGTTCCATCAGCATGCCGATTTCAACAATTTTTTCGGCATCTTGATCAGACGCTCCGGCGAGCCCAGCGAATTCGTCGAGAGGGAGTGGCCCGGCCCCGGCGCCCCGGCTCAGGGCAAGCCGCTTGCGCGCATGGTCCACGAGAATTCGACGCATGGCCAGACTTGCGAGAGCGAAGAAGTGACCCTGATTTTGAATTTGCCATTCGCCTTTCGACAAGTTGGCGAGCCAGAGTTCGTTGATTAGTTCGGTTTTTGAGAGGGGTGCGAGAACACGTTCCCGTTTCAACTCGCGAGTGGCGATCTCACGAAGCTTCGGCAGCACTTCGTCTAACAAAGCGCCGGCGACCGCTGCATTACCGCGCATGAATGAATTTAAACGCTCGGTAAGGGAGACGTTAGCTGTCATTTTTCAGGTATCAGAATAGCGCAGTTTCGGGCGCTAACCGGACTCCAGGTGACGGGTGTTGGATTGTATTGCAGCTTGCCTTGTGTTGGACCCTACAAACCGAGCTTGGCGGCTGCGTCTTTGCGGAAGAGAGTTTGGTCGCGAATGTAGCGGCGGATCGTATTGAGCAACTTATGGCCGGCCGGTCTGGTGCATGGTGTCGAACTCGGAGCGACAGTTACGCTGGTGATAACACGGACCGCTGACCAGGGATCTGTTTCCGTCTCTCCGACATTTTCTGCTCCGTTGCTCGAAACATTCTGAAAGAGCATCGCGATCGACGTTGGATAGAGACCCGCCCCGCAACATTTTTCTGCGGTTGCCGTGGCTGGCCAAAAACCCTCTGCGGTTTGCTTTGTCGGAAGGGCCTTTTATGGGCAATTTCGAGTGGTGCTTCCGCATGGTCTAAGAGGATGGTTTCCGGCCAGCTTGAAAATCATCATAACGCTAACCGGAGTTCACGGCGGCACCCTGCAGAAGGGTCTCCCGGTAATTCCAGGGCATCCAATCCGCCGGATTCTTCTTCAACTCCGCTACATGCCTCTGCAACTCCGTCAGGTAGTCGAACGCATTCGCACCCGCCAACTCGCAAGTGTGGATCAAACTCATATACAAGTCGCCCACTCGCGCTCCATTCCGAGTCTTATAGAACAGGGAGTTCTTGCGATGAAGAATGGCTTTCTTTAATCCTCTTTCGCAAACGTTATTGTCCAGCGGAGCCCCGAGTTGCCGCAGAAAAAGAGTGAGCCGATGCCAATGTTTGAGCAGATAGTTCATTGCAACGCCTAAACCAGAATTGGGCTCCACTTTCTTTTCGTCTAGCTGAGTCTGAAGCCACGTGCGCAGTTGTTCCATCACCGGGCCACTGCGGCTTTGGTGGAAGAGAAGCCGCTCTTCGGGCGTCATACCTTGCTCACGCGCCCATGCGTCGTTGCTGTAGATCACGCCCAAGCTTTCCAGCACGAACCGGCACTCCTCGGGGAAGTTGGGTGTCACTTCCACGAAACGCCGTCTGGCATGAGCGAGGCAGTGCCCAACGATGATCTCCAGCTTCGGCGGCAGCTTGGGCAGATTCCGTGATAAGGCATCACACATCTGGATGGGAGCACCCAACTCGGTTGCGCGCCGTTGGAGCACATCCGCGAGATTCTCTCCGGCGTGCTTCTCGCCGGTGAAAAACAGGGCAATGTTTCGCCCCGGCGCGGTCGACACAATTCCGCTGGTGAACACTCCCGTCCGATCGGTGGCAAACTCGGCCCGAGCCTGTGCCCGGTTGAGTGCGACCACACGCATGGAGGTGTCGTCGTTATGCAGCACTTCACCCTGCGCCGCCTGGCGAATGAGTTCGTC
>Ga0302319_10005084_pt1 | contig 26613 bp, 26 predicted proteins | sample Bog_T0_2_FD_203319 | JGI IMG/M metagenome (GOLD analysis project Ga0302319, IMG submission 203319) | Peat permafrost microbial communities from Stordalen Mire near Abisko, Sweden - Bog_T0_2 | ecosystem: Environmental > Terrestrial > Soil > Wetlands > Peat | place: Sweden: Abisko, Stordalen Mire... | reverse complement strand
TGATCTCCTCCGGCCCGGCGACGGCGCGACCGGTGGCATTTGCAAATACCGGGAAGATCGGGGCGTTGAAGGCAAGCGGCCCGAGAAACGAGGCGAAAGCCGCCCTGGCGGGCCCCATCAGCCGGCTGTGGTAGGCCCCGGCCACGTTGAGGGGGATTATCTTCTTGAGGCCGCGGGCCCTGGCGGCCTCAACCGCCGCGGCCACCCTGGACTTCTCGCCGGATATGATGATCTGGCCGGGGGCGTTGAAATTGGCGGCGTCGATGCCGAACTCTTCGCACAGCGCGACCACCCCGGGGCGCCCCTCGCCGATGACGGCGGCCATTCCGCCCACCGTGGCCTCGCAGGCCTGCTGCATGAGGCGGCCGCGCTCCGCGACAATCCTGAGCCCCGTCGCAAAATCGAAGACCCCCGCGGCGGCGTAGGCCGTCACCTCGCCAAGGCTCAGCCCGAGGGCCATCGAAGGGGCGAACCCGCCTCCCGCGACCTCCCTGAGCGCCGCGAGGATGGCCATGCCTTGCACGAACAGGGCCGGCTGGCAGACCTTGGTCTGCGTCAGCTCCTCCTCGGGTCCGTCGAAACTGACCTTGGAGAGGCTCCAGCCCAGGACCGTGTCCGCCTCGTCGTAAAGGGAGCGGGCTGCCGCAGAGCCCGTGCAGAGCGACCGGCCCATGCCGGCCTTCTGCGCGCCCTGACCTGCGAATAAGAGAGCCAACGACATGTGGAGTGGATGCGAAGCTGGTGCGTGAATCCTGGAAACCCACCAGACAATAGCCGGCCGGCCCGGAATCCAAGCCCGAATGTTGGGCCTGCGGCGAAAGTCGGTTGGTCTCTTGAAAGGGGTCAGGCTGTTACTTGTAAAATCGGCAGCCGATTTAACAAGTAACAGCCTGACCCCTTCACACTCCCCCCCTTGGCGCTCGACACAGAACCGGGGCGGCCCTATCGGTGGGGGAGACTGCCCCGCATCGGCAACCCACCAAAATCCCGAAACATGGCCCGCAAACTCACCGGCGCAATCACCGCGCTGGCCACACCTTTCCATGACGGCAAGGTCGCCTACGACGACCTCCGGAAACTCGTCGAGTTTCAGATCAAGGGGGGCATCGACGGCATCTCGCCCACCGGGACGACGGGCGAGTCCCCCACCCTTTCCCATGAGGAGCACCTGGACGTTGTCCGGGCGGTGATCTCCATCGTCCGCGGACGCGTGCCGGTCATCGCCGGCACGGGCTCCAATTCGACGATCGAGGCCGTTGCGCTCACCCGGCTGGCCCACGAGGCGGGCGCCGACGCCATGCTCGTCGTTGCCCCCTATTACAACAAACCGAGCCAGGAAGGCCTCTTCGGACATTTTGCGGCGATCGCCGACACGACCGACCGGCCCATCATCCTTTATTCGATTCCAGGGCGCTGCGGCATTGAGATCGGCGTTCCCCTGGTCGAACGGCTTCGCGCGAGGCATTCCCACGTGCGCTGGATCAAGGAATCGGGCGGAAGCGTGGACCGCGTCGACCAGCTCAAGCAGGCCATGGGCGGGGATATCACGGTGCTGAGCGGCGACGATTCGCTCACGCTTCCCTTCATGGCCGTGGGGGCGGAGGGGGTCATCAGCGTCGCCTCCAACATCGCCGTCCGGGAAGTGGTGAAAATGGTGCACGCCGCCCTGGACGGGGATTACGCCGCCGCGGGCCGCCTGCACAGGAGGCTGTATCCGCTTTTCAAGACTCTCTTCGTCGAGCCGAGCCCCGCGCCCATCAAGGCCGCGCTCGCACGCTCGGGGCTCATCTCCTCCCCCGAGGTGCGCGCCCCGCTCTGCGGCGTGACGCCGGCGATGGCCGCCAGCCTGGAGAGGGTCCTGAAGGCGCTGGGCAAATAGACCATGGGCGAGCCTCTCAAGATCTATCTCCACGGCGCCCGCGGCCGGATGGGTAGGACGATCGCCGCCACGGCCTCCGAATGCGGAATCGCCATTGGCGCCTCCGTCGACCTTGGCGACGACCTGTCCTCCGGGCTCGACGCCTGCGACGTCATCGTCGATTTCAGCGCGGCTGCGGCCACCCGTGGGATCCTCGATCTCGCGATTGCGCGGCGCAAGCCGATCGTGATCGGCACCACGGGGCACGACGACGCCGAAAGAAAGTCCCTGCTCGCCGTCGCCGCGGCGATCCCCTGCGTCTGGGCGGGAAATTATTCCGAAGGCGTCAACCTCCTGTTCGCCCTCACCCGGCGCGCGGCAGCCACCCTGGGCCCGGACTATGACGCCGAGGTCGTGGAGATGCACCATCGCTTCAAGGCCGACGCGCCCAGCGGCACCGCCGCCCGCCTGCTCGAGATCATACTTGAGGAGCGGAAGCTGGGGCCGGAGGCCCTGCGGCACGGACGCAGGGGCATCACCGGCAAGCGCGGAATCGGCGAGGTCGGCGTGCATTCGCTCCGCGGGGGCGACGTTGTCGGGGACCACACCGTCATCTTCGCCTCCCTTGGGGAGCGCATCGAGCTCACCCACCGCGCCTCGGACCGGGCGATTTTCGCGCGCGGTGCCCTGCGGGCCGCGGGCTGGATCGTCGGCCGGCCGCCCGGCGTGTACGACATGCAGGACGTGCTCGGTTTGAAATAAGAAGTGATCACCTCGATCCAGGGCGTCCTAGCATCGGCAACCCCTGCCAGCGCCATTGTCGAACTGAACGGCCTGGGTTACGAGGTGAACATTCCCGCAACCACCGCCGACCGGCTGCCGGCGACCGGCGGAGTTGTGCGCCTGCACACCCTCGTCATTTACCGCGACGACTCGCAGACACTTTACGGTTTTGCGGCCGCGGCGGAGCGGGATTTTTTCAGGCTGATGATCGAAAACGTCACCGGCGTCGGCCCGAAGGTTGCGCTCGGAATCATGAGCCGGCTTTCCCTTCCGCTCCTGATGGGTGCCATCGGGGCCGGGGACATAGCGACGCTGGCGCAATGCCCGGGAATCGGCAGGAAGACGGCCGAGCGCCTCGTCGTTGAGCTCAAGGCCAAGGTCGGGGGAACGCCGGGCACCCGGCTGCTGGGAGGCGATGCGAAGGATGACGGTGTTGGAAGAGCCGGGAACCCCCATCGCGACGCGGTTTCGGCCCTCGTGGCCCTGGGTTACAAGCCCGCCGACGCCGACCAGTCCGTGCGTCGGGCCGCACTCTCGCTGGGACCGGACGCGACCACCGAGTTGCTGGTCAGGCAGGCGCTGGCAGGCTGAGCGCCCTGCCGCCGCAGGTCACTTGTCCAGCTGCAGCTGGAAGGCCGTCCGCTCGACCGGCAACTGCTGCAATCCTTGGGGAATGCCGAGGTCGCGGTTCTGCGGGTCCAGGTTCGACTTGGGATCCAAAAGGAACGGTTCGATCGGAACGCGCTGGATCGGCGCAAACTGCACGCGATTCATCCAGGCAAAGGGATCCTGCTGGCTGGACGAGGTCAGAAGGGCCTGGGAATCGATCCTCTCGGCTCCCGAAGCCGGGCGGACGAGCGGGAAATCCACGGGAATTGCCGCATACGACGGAGCGGCAACCGCAACCCGGGCTGCCGGGCTGGGCGCGAGGGTCTGGGCCTGGGCCAGTGAAGTCTGGCTGCCGGCGCCGGGATGCCGCGCAAGCAGCACGACGCCGAGACAGGCCGCGGCCGCCAGCGACACGGCGGCAAACGGCAACGCCAGACCGCGCGCCCGGGTCGCCGTCACGGGGATCTTCCCAGCCTCGGGAGCCGCCTCGCGGAACTGGTCCGCAAGGATCATGCACGCCTTCTGCATCCCACAATACTCCCGGTAGATCCGGGCCCTCTTGGCGTTGCCGACAACCTCGGCCTCGAGACGGGCGGCGTCCGCCGGTGTGATCTCGTGGTCGACGTAAAGGTTGAGCAGTTCGATGAATTCTGAATCTTTCATTTAAAATCGTCTCCTAGCAGCTCGCGCAGGCTCTCTCGCGCGCGGGCTATCCGGCTTTTTACGGTTCCCACGGAGATCGAGAGGATACCCGCGATTTCCTCGTAGGAAAGATTTTTGACGTTGCGCAGGATGAGTATCTCCCTGTGCTTCGCGCCCAGCCGCTCCATGCCTTGGGCGATGCGCGCGACAAATTCCTGGTTGACCGTGATGTCTCCTGGGGTTTCCACGTCGGCAGGGATGACTTCCGCAAGTGTCGTGTCCGAATCGGCCCCGAGCGGCGCGTCAAATGAGACCGATTGGGACCTTTTCCTCCTCCACCAGTACCAATAGCGATTGCGCGCCAAGTTGGTGGCTATCTGGTAAAGCCAAGTCGAGAAGGCGGACTCGCCACGGAAATTGACCAACCCCCTGTGGGCTCGTATGAAGGCGTCCTGGGTGACCTCCTCGGCATCCTGGGGATTCCGCAAGAGCTGGTTTACCATCGAGTAAATGCGATCCCAATATCGGGACACCATCTCGTCGAACGCAGACTGGTCTCCGCCCTTGAAGCGGTCCACAAGTACGCGGTCGAAGGCAACTTCCTGAGCTTTGGTAGACATGCGGTCTGCCTCGCTCTGATCGGTATATTTTTGGATTGTTCCCAAGATTGTATGGAAACCGGCACTTTTAGTGCCGTTCAGTCCCAACGTCAACGGCGCCGGAGAGGGGCGACGGCGCAATTACTCCTTGCAACCTGTGGCGGCTCAAATTCATGTATTCTATTCCCTTGACTGGGGGTTGGTAGCTCAACGGTAGAGCAGCGTCCTTTTAAGTCGTTGGTTCAGGGTTCGAATCCCTGCCAGCCCACCATTCCAGGCCTCGACCGCCTCCGAAAGGATCGGTTTTTTGCTTATAACCCATTACAGATAATAAGACTTATAACTTGTTCCCGCCCGGGCCATGAAACGTCTCGTGATCATTGAGGACCAGACCGCCATCCGCGAGATGCTGGTCATGATCCTGAAGCTGGATCCAAACATCCACCTGGTCGGGGAATCGGGCGATGGCCAGGCTGCCATCCAGATCTGCATCGATGCCAAGCCGGACATCGCCATTCTCGACGCCAAGCTGCCTGGGCTCAACGGCGTGGATCTGCTCAAGAGGCTGGTGAAGGAGCTCCCGGCCCTGCGGGTCCTCGTCTTTTCGGGGCATGAGAACCCCGTCCTCGTGCGGGAGATGATCGAGGCGGGCGCCCACGGCTTTGTCGAGAAGACGGCGGGTCTGTATGAGTTCAAGCGAGGCCTCGAGGTCGTGGCCTCGGGAGGCACCTATTTCGGGCCGGCGGTCGCCGCACTCCTCCGAAGCGCGATAGCCAATCCGGGTTCGGGCAATGCCTTCGACATGCTGACCAGCCGCGAACGCGAGATCCTCCAGCTCGTCGCCGAAAGCCACAGCACCAAGGAGATTGCGGCAACCCTGGGCATCAGCACGAAGACCGTGGACAATCACCGGACAAACCTCATGCGGAAGCTCAACCTGCATGACATCGCAAGCCTCACCCGCTACGCCTTCGACACGGGGATCGTACAAACCAAGAATCCCGGCTGAACCTCGGGGACAGCTGGCAGCCGCGGCGGCCTTCCAAATCGTCCGCCAAGAGCAGAAATGCACTTGCATGCAAAACCGGTTGGCCCAATAGCTATTCGCGCTACCAATTTTTGATCTTCCCATGAAATTAGCCTCCCAGAAACTCTGTTTTGCCCTTGTCGGAGCCGCCGCGCTGTTCGCCGCCGGCTGCTCGAAAAAGCCCGTGCGCCCCGAGCCCAGCTCGACGCTCATGGGCCCCCAGGGTGGCTCCGGGGCGCTGAACCCGAGCGAGGTCCCGACGACGGCGGACCAGAATTCCGGACTTCAGCAGCGGGACGCCGGATTCGACGCGAACGGCCAGCTGCGCGGAGCCCTGGAGGCGGTGTACTTCAATTTCGACAAGTACAACATAAAGGCCAGCGAGCGCCCGAAGCTTCAGGCGGCCAAGGACTATCTCGACAAGAACCCGGAATACCGGCTGCTCCTCGAGGGCCACTGCGACTGGCGCGGCACTTCGGAATACAACCTCGGGCTCGGCGACCACCGTGCGAATGAGGTCAAAAAGTACCTGACGACGCTCGGCGTCGCACCGGACAAACTGGAAACCCTTTCAAAGGGCAGCGAAGAGTCCAAGAAGAACGCCGACGACGCGGAGATGGCCAAGGACCGCCGGGTTGAGCTGGTGGTCGTCAAGGCTGGGCCCTGACCCCGCCTGCCGGTCCGGGTCAACCCGAAGCCACTTTCGCTAGGATCTGCTGGATCGTTTCGATGCCCCGGCGCATGACGTCGAGGTTGTAGCTTTCGTTCGGTGCGTGGAGGTTGTCCTCGGGCAGCGAAAGACCGAACATCACTGAATCCAGCCCGGTGGCGCGCTTGATCTCTGCGATGATCGGCACGCTCCCCCCCTCCCGGAGATAAAGCGGCGGGCAGCCCCAGACTTTGGTCACGATCTCGTCGGTCGCGCGAAACGCACGCGCGAGCACCGGCGACTGGTCGGCCGGCGTGTTCGGACGCCCGGGCGGAACAACGCCATAGGGATTGCCCTGATGCTGGTCGACAAACTCGAGCTTCACCCCCCGCGGGGCCCTTGCCTTGATCGCGTCGATGACCAGCCTCTTGATGTCCGCGGGCCGCTGGTTCGGGACCAGCCGGCAGCTGATTTTCACGAAGGCCTTGCTCGGTATCACGGTCTTGCTCCCCTCGCCCTGATACCCGCCCCCCATCCCGTTGAATTCAAGCGTGGGCTGGAAGCCGATGGCCTCGAACGGAGTATAACCCGGAGGTGTGTAAAAGGTGTCGATCCCGAGAAAGTCGGCATAGGCCTTTTCGTCCGCCCCCAGCTTCCTCAGCTCGGCCCGCTCCCAGGGAGCCGCATCGACGACCTGGTCGTAGAATCCAGGCACGTTCACGCGGCCGTCGGACGTGTGCAGCGTCGCGCAAATCTCCGCCAGGGCCTGTATGGGATTGCGCAGCACGCCGCCGTGGACGCCGGAATGCAGGTCCTGCTTCGGACCCGTGATGTGCACGTCGAAGAGCGCGAGGCCCCGGAGTCCGGTGGTGATCACCACCTGGTTCTCGTTGGGCAGGCCGGTGTCCGAGAAGAAGACGAAGTCCGCCTTCCTCAGGCGGTCCTGGTACCCTTCCAGGAACGCCCCAAAGCTCGGACTTCCCATCTCCTCCTCCCCCTCGATGAGAAACGTCACCCGAAGGGGCGTGCGCGGATTCGCCTCAAACAGCCTGGCGACCGCGGCAATGTTCGTCAGCAGCGGCCCTTTGTTGTCCGAGGATCCACGGCCATAGAGGCGGTTGCCCCGGACAGAAGGCTCGAAGGCGGGCGTCTTCCAGAGATTCAGGGGATCCGGGGGCTGCACGTCGTAGTGTCCGTAGACGATGACATGCGGCCACGAGGGGTCTCCCCCCCTTTGGGCGAGTATGATCGGATGGAGGGCGGTGGGCACCACCTCCACCGCGAATCCGATCGACTTCATCAGGCCCTCCGCGAATTCCAGGGCTCCGCGCATGCCCTCGCGGTACCTGGGTTCCGCGGAGACGCTTGGAAAGCGGACGAACTCCTTGAGCTTTTCAACGGGATCAAACATGGGTGTCGGGGTGTTGGCTAGCAGGGTGTTGAAAAACTACGATGAGCCGTCGTTGCGATCAGAATACGCTCTCCGCAAGGCGGGGCTGCCGGGCAAGGCTCGCTGAGCATTGCACCGGCAGCCCCGCCTTGCTCGCGACCAAAATAGTTTGTTGCGCCGGCCATTGTGGTTTTTCAACACCCTCCTAGTGCCTGAAATGGCGGATGCCGGTAAAGACCATCGTCATACCTCGCTCGTCGGCGGCGGCGATGACCTCGGCGTCCCTCACGGATCCGCCGGGCTGGATTGCGGCCGTGGCGCCCGCCTCGGCAGCCGCCACGAGGCCGTCGGCAAACGGAAACAGGGCCTCGCTGGCCACCACCGAACCCGCCAGGGACAGGCCGGCCTCGCCCGCCTTCCAGACGGCGATCCGCGAACTGTCAACGCGCGCCATCTGGCCCGCGCCGATTCCGAGCGTGCGCTCCCCGCGGCAATAGACGATGGCGTTCGACTTGACGTGCTTGCAGACCTTCCAGCCGAAGAGCATCGACGCCCACTCCTCCTCCGTCGGCTGGCGCCGGGTGACGACCCTGAAGGCGGCCACGTCGCCCAGCGTGCGGTCCGAGTCCTGAACCAGCACGCCGCCCACCACCGATCGGATCTCGCGCAGGGCCCCGGCGGATTCGTCGCCCGGGGCGCCGGCGGGCGCCTGGGTTGCGACCATGAGACGGAGATTCTTCCGCTTCGCAAAGATGGCCAGGGCTTCGTCGGTGAAGCCGGGCGCGAGTATGACTTCCGTGAATATCTCGGCGATCACGCCGGCAAGCGCGCCCTCGAGCGTGCGGTTGACCACGACCACGCCGCCGAAGGGCGCCTGCCGGTCGGTGGCATGCGCCAGCTCCCAGGCCTCAAGCAGGGATGGCGCGCTGGCCAGCCCGCAGGGATTGGTGTGCTTCAGGATGGCGACTGTCGGCCTTTCAAATTCGCCGATGAGGTTGGTCGCAGCCGTGATATCGAGGAGATTGTTGTAGCTCAGCTCCTTTCCCTGGAGCTGCCGGAAGTGCTCTTGGAAGGACCCATAGAGCGCCGCCTTCTGGTGCGGATTCTCCCCGTACCGCAGCACCTGGGAGCGCCGCCAGGAGAGCGTGAGCCGCTCCGGGAAGCCGGCGAGCGCGGCGAGGTCCGGCTCCCCTCCCTGGCCCTCCAGGTAGCGTGAAATTGCGGCATCATAGCTTGCGGTCCTCTGGAAGACCTTGAGCGCGAGCCTGCGGCGGAGCGCCTTCAAGGCGTCCTCCGCGGCGGCACCGCCGCCCTGTTTCCCGGCGTCCAGGGCGGAAAGGATCGCTGGATAATCGTCGGGGTCGCACACCACGGTGACGCTTTCATGGTTCTTCGCGGCGCTCCGGAGCATCGACGGGCCGCCTATGTCGATGTTTTCCACGGCCTCGGCGAACTCGACCCCGGGCTTGGCCACGGTCTGCTCGAAGGGATAGAGGTTCACCGCCACGAGGTCGATGAGCTCAATGCCGTTCGCTCCGGCCTCGGCCAGGTCGCCGGGGCTCCCCCGCCGGCAAAGGAGTCCGCCGTGGATCTTCGGATGCAGCGTCTTGACGCGGCCCTCCATGATTTCCGGGGAACCGGTGTGCCGGCTCACCTCGGTGACCGGCAACCCGCGTGCGGCGAGCAGCTTTGCGGTCCCGCCGGTCGACAGGAGCGTGAACCCATGCCTCTCCACGAGGGCCGCCGCAAAGTCGGCAAGGCCGCGCTTGTCACTGACGGAGAGGAGGGCGTACTTGGTCATGGAAGTTTCCTAATCCCGGCACGGATAAAAGCAATTCCGTGGTGGGGCGGGTCATCTGGCCCCAAACCGTTTGCACACTTCGGATTAACCGGTAGATTGGGGGAGGAACAGGCTCCCGGCCGCCGGGGCGCTCTCGCACCACCCTCAAGCACTTGACCAAATCCTCCCACGAATTGCCCGGCCTGACCGCCCGCCTCGACAAGCTTTGCTACCACAACGGCGGGGCCACCCTTCCCCCCGACAAGCCGCACGCCTTCGTCTATTTCATCACCCTCCACAACGGGTCGGAACGCACCGTCACCCTCCTCGGCCGAAAGTGGGTGCTGGAGAACGCCGACGGCACGCGGCTTGTGGTCGAAGGGGACAAGATTGTCGGGGAGACTCCGCGCCTGGCCCCCGGCGAGCAATTCACGTACAACAGCTACCATGTGACGGGAACCGACTCCCGCGCCTGCGGCAGTTTCCACGGTGTGGACGAACTCGGGCAGAAGGTCCACGTGATCCTGCCTCCGTTCGACCTGGCGATTCCGCCGTCACCGCCGCCTTATTAGGCGCACCTCGAAAAGCTCGGGCCAGTTTTTCCCCGTCACGAAGAGCCGGTCGCCGGCCGGATCATAGGCGATGCCGTTGAGGACGTCCGTGTGCTCGTCGTAATCCCCGGGGGAAAGAAGCCCGGTGAAGTCGATCATGCCGAGGACCTTTCCGGTGGCCGGGTCGATCCTGGCAACGAACTGGGTCTGCCAGATATTCGCGAGGATCTCGCCCTTCACATACTCGAGCTCGTTGAGCCTGACCAAGGCCTGGCCGTGGAGGAAAACGCCGATCGTGCGGGTCGTCCCGAAGGTTGCGGGGTCGATGAACCGGATCTGGTTGGACCCGTCGCTCATGATCAGCGACCGCCCGTCGGTCGTCAGCCCCCAGCCTTCCCCCGTGTAGGAAAACTCCCGCTCGGGTTCCAGGCTCCAGGCATTGTAGACAAAGCACTTTTGATTCTGCCAGGTGAGCTGGAATACCCTGCTGCCGAGCACGGTCGCCCCCTCGCCAAAATAGTCGGAGGTCAGGCTCACCTTCTGGATGACGTTGCCCGTCTGCAGATCCACCTTGCGCAGCGTGGAGGAGCCGTTCAGGCCCGTGCTCTCGAGCAGGTCGCTCCCGAGGAAGGTCAGCCCTTCCGTGAAGGCGCCCCGGTCGTGGGGATAGGTGCGCACGACCTGGTAGGTATAGAGGGGGACCTTGTCCTCATCCTCCCCGGACGCCTCCCTCGCGCAGCCCCACCCCGCCAGGGCGACTGCCGCGAGGATTGCGGTGGCAAATAAGTTGGAAAGGGGAATTGCTTTTCTCATCCAAAAGATCCGAGACTTTCAGGGCGGGTGCGGCAGGCTGACAAGTTCGGGTTTCAAGTTTCCGGTTTCAAGTCCTTATTCCCCCCATGGCCTCACCATCTCCCCTCCTTTACGCCGACAGCGAAACGAGCGCCGATGCGCTTTACTTCGGCCGCGTGAAAGTGCCCGATCCCTTCATTGCCTTCGCGGCGGGAGGCCGCAGGTACGCGGTCGTGAGCGCGCTCGAATACTCGCGGGTCCGCAGGGAGTCCGCTTTCGATGTCGTGCTGCGCCTGGAGCCATGGGTCAGGAAGGCGGCCCGCGCATGGCCGGGCCGCAGTTATGGACCCGCGGGCGTGATCGCCCTGCTCGCGGGGCGTTACCGGCTGGATCATTTCCGCGTCGCCGGGGATTTTCCGGCGGGGATTTTCGACCGGCTTCGCAGGCTGGGCCTCAGGCTGGAGGTCGCTGACGGCACGCTATTTCCGGAGCGCATGGTGAAGACCCGGGCGGAGGCCGCCGCCCTCAGGGAGGGCAACCGTTGCGCAGCCCTGGGCCTGGCGGCCGCCGAGCGGACGCTGCACGCCAGCCGGATCAGAAGCGGCCGGCTCTATCTTCGGGGAACCCCGCTGACAAGCGAGAGGCTGCGGTCCGCGGTCGACACGGCGTGCATGGCGGCCGGAGCCGTGCCGTCGGGCACCATAGCGGCGGGTGGAAACCAGGCCTGCGATCCCCACCACCGCGGCGCGGGTCCCCTGCGGGCAAATGAGCTCATCATTGTGGATGTGTTCCCGAGGGTCGGGGCGACCGGATACTTCGGCGATATGACAAGGACATTCATCCGGGGCCGCCCGACCGAAGCACAGCGGCGGCTGGTCGCGGCCGTGCGTGAGGCGCAGCAATCGGCCATCCTCTCGGTGCGGGCGGGCGTCAACGGGCGCGAGGTCAACCGTCGGGTGACGGACGTATTTTCCGCGGCCGGCTACGAGACAAGGCGAACCGCGCGGGGTTCAACCGGCTTTTTCCATGGGACCGGGCATGGGCTGGGCCTCGCGGTGCACGAGGCGCCACGGGTCAACGGCGTGGCGGATGTCGTCCTCCCCAAGGGCTGCGTCGTCACTGTGGAGCCGGGCCTCTACTACCCGGGCCTGGGAGGGTGCAGGATCGAGGACGTCGTACAGGTGACGGCGTCGGGGGCTTCGATGCTATCCGACTTCCACTACGACTGGGTGATTCGTTAGAATACGTCCTTCATGATCAAAGGCCTCATTCCCCTCCTCAACAGGATCCGGCGGCGGCGCATACTCGTGATCGGCGACGTCATGCTCGACCATTACCAATGGGGCGACGTCACGCGAATATCCCCGGAGGCCCCGGTCCCCGTCGTGCAGGTGGCCAGGGAGACGGACACGATAGGCGGCGCCGCCAATGTGGCCGGAAACATTGCCGCCCTCGGGGCCGCGGTCGAGATTGTCGGCGCCGTGGGCCGGGATCCCGACGGCGACAAGCTGCGCGCAAGGTTCCGGGAGGTCGGCATCGCGTTCGACGACAGGTTGCTGCTCGAGGCCGGCGGGGGCCGCACCATCACCAAGACACGGGTCATCGTTCGAAACCAGCAGCTTTGCCGCCTCGATTTCGAGGACCCGCCTGCCGCCTACCGGCCGGGGGTTTTCGGGGGGGCCGGATTTTATCGGCTGCTGGAGGCAAAGATCGCGGCCTCCGACGGCATCATCCTCTCGGATTACGCCAAGGGCGTATTGAACACGGCGTCCATTGCCCGCATCACGGGGCTCGCCCGCAGGCACCGCAAGTTTGTCGCGCTCGACCCGAAGCCCTCCGGAGGGAGCCGTTTTTCCGACATTGACCTGCTCACGCCCAACCGGAAGGAGGCCCTGGAGCTTTCCGGATTGCCCTCCGGGGCCGAGCAGGGCGCCGATCTCGCGAAAATCTGCGCCGCGATCTGGAAAACGTACCGCCCGAGGAATCTGGTCATCACCCTCGGCGGCGACGGAATGCTGGTCAGCAGCAAGGGCAGCGTCCTCCGGCTGATTCCGACGGCCGCGCGCCAGGTTTTCGACGTCTCAGGCGCGGGCGACACGGTGATCGCAGCCCTCACCCTGGCGTTGACGTCCGGCGCCAGCCTCGAGAAGTCGGCCCATTTTGCCAATGCCGCGGCCGGCGTCGTGGTCGGGAAACTCGGCACGGCCACCGTGACCCCGCGGGAACTGGCCGATTACCTGGCGCACGGATGAGGGACAGCGGTGCTCCTGCAGCCTGCCAATGAGAAGGGCGCTTTTTCTCGACCGGGACGGAACGCTGATCGCGGCAAGGCCCTATCTTGCCGATCCCGCAGGCGTGAAATTGATTCCAGGGGCGGCTGAGGGGCTCCTTCGCGCCCGCGCGTTGGGCTACGGTCTCTTTCTCTTCACAAACCAGTCGGGGATTGGGCGGGGCTACTACAGCCTTGAGGCCGCGCACAGCGTCAATGCCCGCATGGAGGAGCTCCTCGGCATTCCTGCGCCGGTCTTTGACGGCGTATGCATCGCCCCGGAGGCCCCGGACCAGCCCATCCTGTATCGCAAGCCCTCCCCGCGATTCATCCTCGAGACGATCGCGGCACACGGGCTCGACCCGGCACAGTGCTGGATGGTGGGCGATTCGGCCGCGGACATCGGGGCGGGCCTCGCCGCCGGAATCAAGGTGGCCATGGTGCGCTCCGGCGAGGGCGATCCCGGGACGATTCCCGAGGTCGCGGCACACGGGATCCCCGTCTTCGACGATTTCCCAGGGTTCGTCTCCTCGCTGGCCGCCCCCTGACCGATGCATACGCCGAGGAGAGTCCGCCTGGACGAGTTGCTCGTGGCCCGCGGCCTCGCCCCGACGCGCACGCAGGCAAAGGCGCTCATCATGGCCGGGCGGGTGCTCAGCGGCACGGAGCGGCTCGACAAGCCGGGGCGCGAACTGCCGGCGGGGGCGGAGCTCACGGTGGAGCAACCGCCGCGCTTCGTGAGCCGGGGCGGCGAGAAGCTTGCGGCGGCGCTCGGCGAATTTGCAATCGACCTGAGGGGGGCGCACGTGCTCGACGTCGGGGCATCCACCGGAGGATTCACCGACTGCGCGCTCCAGGCGGGCGCGGTATCCTCGGTCTGCGTCGACGTCGGACGCGGCCAGCTCCATCCCAGGCTGGTCGCCGACCCACGGGTCGTGAATCTCGAGAAGATCAATGCGCGGCATCTCGACGTGGTCGCGCTGCCGCGCCGCGAGTTCGACGCGGTGCTTGCCGACCTGAGCTTCATTTCGCTGAAGACCGTCCTGCCGGCCGTATGGCCGCGCCTGAGGCCGGGGGGAGTCATGATTGCGCTGGTCAAGCCGCAGTTTGAGGCCGGCAAGGCCGAGGCCGACAGGGGCCGGGGCGTGATCCGGGACGAGGGGGTCCGCCAGGCCGTCCTCGACGATGTGCGGAGTTTCGCGCTCGGCAGCCTCCGCGGCGCCGCCCTCGTCGGGGCGATGGATTCCCCGCTTGCGGGGGCCGACGGCAACCGGGAATTTTTGCTGTGCCTGCGAAGGGAAGATCGGTAATGCTCCCCGCGATGCCTCCCCTCCGGAAACTCGCCTTCGTGGTCAATGCGGACAAGCCGGGCGCCTCCAGCCTGGCGGGCGAACTGATGGCCATCGCCCGGCGGGCGGGGGTGAAGGTCAAACACACGGCCCGTTTTCCGATCCCGAACGGTTACCTGAGGGGCTGGGACGCCTGCTGCGCGATCGGCGGGGACGGCACGCTTCTCAGCGTGGCGGCCGAGGCGGCCCGGGCCCAGGCGCCGATCATCGGTGTGAACCGCGGCAGCCTCGGTTTTCTCACGACCTTTTCCGCCGACGAGGCGCGCACCCGTTTCACGTCGCTCCTCGGCGGCGGCTTTCGCCTGGACCGCCGGACCATGCTGGCATGCTCGACCGGACCGGACATCCAGGGCCTTGCCCTCAACGACGTGTGCATCAAGGGGGAGACAAACTCCGGGCTCGTCAGGCTGGAGGTGCGCGCCGACGGGAGGCTCGTGACCGACTACCTGTGCGACGGCCTGATATTCTCCACCCCCACCGGATCGACGGCCTACAATCTCTCCGCGGGCGGACCGATCATCGAGCCCACCGCCAAGGTGATCGTGATGACGCCCGTCTGTCCCCACACCCTGAGCAACCGCTCGATCATATTCCCCGAGGGCGTGAAGCTTGAGGTATACAACCAGTCCGCAGGCAACCGGCTGCTTGTGGGGATGGATGGCCAGCGCAACCTGCGCCTCTGCGGCGACGAGCCCGTGCGGATCTCCGTGTCCAAGCTCAGGCTGCCGCTTGCGCAGCGCACCGATTACGCGCATTTTGCCGTGGTGCGGACCAAGCTCCAGTGGAGCGGAGGCCTCGCGGGCGACGACCGGAACAGTTGACGAGACTTGCCCATCAGGGGTGATGATTGCGCGTGCGGGCCGAACCCCGGTATTGGGACGGTTTGGTTTTCAGAGCTGATTTCGATCCATTTTTCGCACGAAGGCACGAAGCGCACGAAGCAATCCAATACGGCGAAACGATGACGGACGCAGAGCGTCCGTCATCGTTTCGCCACTTTGGCACGGAGGAATACAGGGAGCTTTCAAACACAGCTAACAGGCTGTTGAAAAACTATGCTGGCCGGCGCGACTAGCGATTTTTGTTGGGAGCAAGGCGGAGTCGCGGGTGCAATCCTCAAAGAGGCTTGCCCCGCCTCAAGGGGCGGTGCCGAAGAATTCCACCACATGGCCGAGCCCGGTGTAGCCCTTCTCGCGCAGCGAATCTTCGATGCGCTCCAGCGCCCTGCTGAGTTCCTCGGAGACCCCGGGATCTATCGCGGCCATGCGGCGCGTCCGGCGGCAGACGACCTTGAAACCCGTACCCCCGTCGAGCACGATCACGTAGAGGCCCGATCGGCCCGAAAAAACCGCCCTCCTGACCAATCCGATCTCCTCAAACGCGGCCATGCACCGATAGACGGTCACAAGGTCGCACCTGGAGCCCCCCAGCTCCGAATGGATCTGCTCAACGGACGAGGGCTCCCCCCGCTTGACGAGCGCCGACAGTATCGCGAGCCGGGGCCGAGTGACGCGCAGGCCGGCCGCCTTCATTCGCGCGCAGGCGGCTTCCATCGGAGGGGAGTCCTTTTCGCCTTGTCCAGAGCCGGCAAGGGTTGTTTTGGTGTCTTTTGATCCCATTTCGGGCGCCCGGCCCGGAATCGCAAAGGCCATTGTAGTTTCGCGGTGGGCTGTTATCCATTTTTGCCGATAGCACCAAACATGCAAGACTCCGAGTTCGCCGACACCGTCCTGCTCATCTGCAAGGAGGACAACAGATTCGACCGACAGGCCTATAATTTCGTGCGCCTGGGCCTCGACCACACCGTCAAGGAACTGCGGAAAAAGGAGTCGACCGGGGGAGGGCGGGTTCGCCACGTGACCGGCCAGGAGCTCCTTGAGGGATTGAGGGTCTACGCGCTCGACCAATTCGGGCCCATGGCGAAGACGGTCTTCGATTCGTGGGGGGTGAAGCGCTGCCGGGACTTCGGGGACATTGTATTCAACCTGATAGAATACAACGTGTTCAGCAAGACCGAGGGCGACCGCCGGGAGGATTTTGACGACCTCTACAATTTTGAAGACGCCTTCGTGGGTCCCTTCCTTCCCTCAGCCCGAAAGGAAAAGAAGGATTGACCGCGGGGCCGGCGGAACGCCGGACCGCGTCGTCTTCCAGCCGTCCACTCATGCCAAGACCGAAATCGATTGCGCCCAGTTTCAACCTGCTTGAATCGCTTTGGAGCGACAGGCCCCTGAGAAGCGTGCTGCCCAACGGGCTCACGCTGATCCTCAAGCCCGACCGCTCGGCGGCGCTGGCCTCGGTCCAGGTGTGGGTGAAGACGGGAAGCATCCACGAGGGCACCCAGCTCGGAGCCGGCCTCTCCCACTTCCTTGAGCACATGCTTTTCAAGGGGACCGGGAAGCGCGCCGGCCGGGAGATCTCCGCCACGGTCCAGGCCCACGGGGGGTACATCAATGCCTACACCACTTTCGATCGCACGGTCTACCACATTGATCTGCCGAGCGAACATGTCGACGTGGCCGTCGACATCCTTGCCGACGCCGTCCTCCATTCGACGGTGGCCGCGGAGGACGTCGCGCGCGAGAGGGACGTGATTCTCCGGGAGATCGCGATGACGCACGACGACCCCGACAACCGGCTGTGGGAGGCCCTTTTCTCGACGGCATTTCGCGAACACCCCTACCGCCAGCCGATCATCGGCCACCGCGACGTTTTTGCGGCCGTCACCCGCGACGATCTCTACGGCTATTACAGGACGCGCTACGTGCCGGAGAACCTCGTCGTCGTCATCGTCGGGGACATCGACCCGGCGGCGGCAGCCGCGTCGGTCGGGAGACATTTTGGAACGACCCCGCGGTCGAGGCTGGTGCCCGCGCCGGTGGGCGCGGAGCCGCCTCAGCTCGCCCCCCGCGAGGACCACAAGTATGAGGATGTGGAGCTCACCAGGGCGGTGCTCACGTGGCCGATTCCCGGCCTTGCCGATCCGGATGCTCCGGTCCTCGATGTGCTGGCCGCAATTCTCGGCAACGGCGACAGTTCCATCCTATGGACGGAGGTCCGGGAAAAGGCCGGGCTTGTCCATGCCATTCATGCCTCGAGCTGGAATCCTGGAACGAGCGGGCTGTTCTGCGTGGCCATGACCTGCGATGCCGCAAAGCGCGCCGCGGCCACCGAGGCCGTGGAACGGGTGCTCGCGCGCTGCGCCGCGCGGGGATTCACGGCCGCGCAGCTGGGGAAGGCGCTCCGCCAATTGACGGTCGGCGAACTGAACACCCGCAAGACCATGAGCGGCCAGGCCTCGCGGCTCGGGATCGCCGAGGTCGTGGTCGGGGACCTGGACTACAGCCGGGTCTATTTTGAGAGGCTGAGGCGGATACGCCCGGCCGACCTCCGCCGTGTGCTGACGACCCATCTTGACGGATCCAGGCGCACGTCCGTCTCGATCAATCCCGCGGGTTCCAGGCCCGCCGACCCGTCGAAGGACGGGACGCGGTCCGGCAGGCGCGGGACCGACGGGTTTTCGGAGACGAGGCTTCCCAATGGGGCCCGACTCCTGCTCAGGCGCGATTCCCGGCTGCCCAATCTCCATCTCAGGCTCCTGATGGGGGGCGGACCCCTGCGCGAAAGTCCCGGATTCCGGGGGTCGACGGCGCTTCTTGCTACCCTGCTCACGAAGGACACGCGCCGTCGCAGCGCGGCCGGGGTGGCGACCTTTGTGGAGGAGGTTGGAGGATCGTTTTACCCGTTTTCCGGCAACAACAGCCTCGGTCTCGGCGCCGAGGTGCTTGCCGGGGATGTCGACCGGGCGATCGCCGTCATCGCCGACGCAATCCTTGCGCCAAAATTCGCTCCGGGAACGTTCGCCCAGGAGCGCGACGCCCAGCTCGCCTCGCTTAAGGACGACGATGACGACGTGGTCACCTACGCCCGAAAGCTCCTGAGGCGAAAATTCTTCGGTTCGCATCCGCTCGCGCTCGATGCGCAGGGAGATGCCGCGGGCGTGGGTGCCCTCGACACCGGCCACCTCTCCGCGATGCACCGGGAACTCGGCGTGGCCTCCAATGTGGTTCTGGCCGTGTCGGGGGACTTCGACCCCGCCCGGCTAGGTCCGAAACTGAAGGCGTTCCTGGGCCGCCTGCAACGCGCAAGGAGGGCGTCGGCGCCCTCCCTTGAGGCGACGGGGATACCGGCCACCGCATCCGACCATGTCGAATTCCAGCCCCGCGAGCAGGCCGTCGTCCTGCAGGGCTATCCGGGCCCGCGGATCCACGGTCCGGACCATTTCGTCGCCGAGGTCGCCGACGAGCTCTTCAGCGGGATGGCGTCGCATCTGTTCGAAAGAGTCAGGGAGGAGAAAGGCCTGGCTTATTTCATCCGTTCCGAACGCGTGGTGGGGCTCGACTCCGGCATGTTCAGTTTTCTCGCGGGCACACAGCCGGGCAGGGAGGCGGAGGTCCAGGCCGAGATAGAGGCGGAAATCCTGAGGGTCCAGTCCGGAGCGGTTGAGGAACCCGAACTCCGCCGCTGCCGGGAACGCCTGAAGGTGGCCTGGCGGCAGCACTCCCAGACGAACTCGGCGCGCACCTTCAGGGCCGGGCTCGATGTGCTTCAGGGCAGGCCCGCCAATGACGGCGACAATTACGACGGGCACATAGAGGCGGTGACCGGGGCCGACGTCCAGGCGTTTGCCAGACGGTGGTTCCAGCCCGACCGGCGGGTCCGCCTTGTCGTCAGGCCCGAATAGCAGGGTGTCGGGCTGCCGCCTGCCGTTCCCTCACGCGGGCGGCCCTTGTTATTATGGTCGGCAAGATGAAAACGAATCCATTCCGACCGAGATTTCTTGTGGGTCTGCTTGCCGCGCTGTCGGCGGCATCCGCCGTTCCCGCGTCCGCCCAGGTGTCGCCGGGGGCGGCGGAGCCCGCCGCGGGAGCCGCAACCGGCGGTCCCGGCGGACAGCCCCCGGCCGTTTCGCCCGCGCCAGATTCGCAGACCGGGACCCAGAATGGCGCCGCCCAGGCGACCCCGAAGAAAAAACACAGGAAGAAGCGCAAGAAGAAGCCCGCCCCGCAAAATCAGGAGCAGGGCGCCGACCCCGCCGCCGCGCCGGGTCCGGCCAATCCCGCCCCGAACTCCCCCTGACCGCTGCCATTGAGGATTACCTCAAGATGTTGGAAACGTGGCATACCAACCCGGAAAGCCGAAGCGTCCATCATCGGTTCGCGGGTATTGGATTTCGTCGTGAGCTTCGTGCCTTCGTGAAAAAATGAATTGGAGAGGATTGAAAACATACCACTCAGGGCGGGGCTCATTGGCCCAGCAGACGGCGGAGGGTGGCATCGACGGCCTTGGGATCGGCCTTGCCCTTGGCCGCCCGCATCACCGGGCCCTTGAAGGCGTTCAGGGCGCTGTCCTTGCCGGCCTTGAAATCGGCCTCGGATTTCGGGTTGGAGGCGATGGCCTCGCGGCACCATCTCTCGAGCTCTCCGGCATCGGTGTTGGTCCGCAGGCCCTTCCGGTCGACTATGGCCTCAGGTGCATCCCCGTTGGCGAACATCTCGGCAAAGACCTCCTTGGCGGCGTGCCCCAGGATCGCCCCCGATTCGATGAGACCGACCAGCGCGGCGATGTGGGCGGGGCGCACCTTCGACTCGGAAAGCGAAATCCTGGCTGCGCCCAGCTCCCGCTGGAGATCGTTCACGATCCAATTGGCCGCGGCCTGCGGCCTCGCCCCCGAACGTGCGGCCTCCTCGAAATAATTGCTCAGCTCCAGGTCGGGGATGAGCACCGAGGTGACCGTGTAGGGAAGCCTGTACGCCTCCATGAAGCGGCGCTGCTTGTCGAAAGGCAGTTCGGGGCAGGTGGCGCGCAGCCTCGCCTTCCAGTCCTCGTCCACCTTGACCGGCATCAGGTCGGGATCGGGAAAATAACGGTAATCGTGCGCCTGCTCCTTGGAACGCAACGACTGCGAGGCGCCCGTCTGGCCGTCGTAGTCTCGCGTCTCCTGGACGACGGTCCCGCCGGATTCGACGACCGCCCTCTGGCGACGGATCTCGTGGGCGATGCCGTCGCGGACAAAGGAGATGGAGTTGAGGTTCTTCAGCTCGACCTTCGTGCCGAGCGACGATGTCCCTGCCGGGCGGATGGATATGTTCGCGTCGCACCGCAGCTGCCCCTTCTCCATGTCGCAATCGGAGATCCCTCCGTAGACGATCACCGTCCTGAGCGCGGTGAGGTAGGCGAACGCCTCGTCGGCGCCATGGAGGGCGGGCTCCGAGACGATCTCCATCAGCGGCGTTCCGGCCCGGTTGAAGTCCACCAACGAGTCCGCGGCGCCGTGGTTGAGCTTGCCCACGTCCTCCTCGAGGTGGATGCGGGTGAGCGGGATCCTCTTGTGCTCCCCCATGATGTTCCGCGCGGATCCAGGCAGCTCGATCTCGACCGCGCCGCCGAGGCAGATGGGCTGGTCATACTGGGAAATCTGGTAGTTCTTGGGCGAATCCGGATAGAAGTAATTCTTGCGGTCCCAGCGGCAGACCGGGGCGATGGTGCAGCCGAGCAGGAGCCCCGTCCTGATGATCTGGTCGAGCGCCTCGAGGTTCATGACCGGCAGCGCTCCGGGCAAGGCGAGGACCACCGGATCGGTGAGGGTGTTCGGCGGCCGCCCGTATCCCGTCGCGGAGCGGGAGAACATCTTGGATTCGGTCTTCACCTGGACGTGAACTTCCAGGCCGATGACGGCTTCGTAGGTCATGGGTTGGGGTGCCTCGCGTGCCAGCCGTGCGCAGCCTCGTAGGCATGCGCCATGGAGAGGAGTTCGGCCTCCCTGAAGGGCTGGCCGATGATCTGGAGTCCGATGGGCAGGCCGCCGCCGGTGAACCCGCAGGGCACGCTGATGCCAGGCAGCCCGGCGAGATTCACGCCGATCGTGTAGATGTCGTTCAGGTACATCGCCAGCGGGTCGGCCGACTTCTCCCCCTTTCTGAACGCGGGCGTAGGCGTGGTGGGGGTGATGATCGCGTCGACCTGCTTGTAGGCCTCGAGGAAATCGCGGCGGATGAGGGTGCGGACCTTCTGGGCGCGCAGGTAGTAGGCGTCGTGGTAGCCGCTGCTCAGCACATAGGTCCCCAGGATGATGCGGCGTTTGACCTCCTCGCCAAAGCCCTCGGACCGGGACTTGAAGTAGATGTCCACCGCATCGGTGGCGGCGGTGGAACGGTGGCCGTACCGGATGCCGTCATAACGCGCGAGGTTCGAGGAGCACTCCGCGGTGGCGATGATGTAATAGGCCCCGACCGCGTACTTCGTGTGCGGCAGGGAAATCTCGCGGATTTCGCAGCCCCGCTTCCTGTAGAACTCGATGGCCCCCTGCACCGCCGCCCCGACCTCGGGGTCCAGCCCGTCGGCGAAGTACTCGCGCGCGATGCCGAGCTTCCACGGGCCCTTGCGCTCGGAAAGTCCCCTCCTGTAATCGGGAATCTCGGCCTTGAACGACGTTGAGTCCAGGGGGTCGTGGCCGGCGATGGCGCCGAGCAGGATCGCCGCGTCCTCGACGGTGCGGGCAAACGGACCGATCTGGTCGAGCGAGGAGGCAAAGGCGATGAGCCCGTAGCGCGACACCAGTCCGTAGGTCGGTTTCAGCCCCACCACGCCGCAGAGCGCCGCAGGCTGGCGGATCGAGCCTCCCGTGTCCGACCCGAGCGCGGCAACCGCCTCGCCGGCCGACACCGCAGCCGCGCTCCCGCCCGACGACCCTCCCGGGACACGCTCGAGATCCCACGGATTCGAGGTGGCCCCGAACGCGGAATTCTCTGTCGACGAACCCATGGCGAACTCGTCGAGGTTCAGCCGGCCCCAGCAGACCGCCCCGGCGTCCCTGAGCCTGCGGATCACCGTTGCGTCGTAGGGAGAGACAAAGTTCTCGAGCATCCGGCTCGACGCCGTGAGCGGCTGGCCCGCCACGGCGATGACATCCTTGATGCCGACGGGGATGCCATCGAGGGGCCCGCGGGCCTTGCCGGAGCCGCGGCGGGCGTCCGAGGCCCGGGCCTGCGCAAGGGCGTCGGCCTCGTCGTACGAATTGAAAGCCTTTACCCGCCCGTCGACAGAATGCCTTCGGGCGATCAACGCACGCATCAGCTCGACGGCCGACAGCCGTCCTGCGTCCAGCATCGCGGCCAGCCCTGTAAGGGGTTGATAGAAGAGGTCTGTCGACATGGTCGCCGCCCGCTATTCGACCACTTTGGGAACCACGAACATCCCGTCGCGCTGCGCGGGGGCGTTCTGGAGCGCCGCGTCAGCCGGAAGGCTCGGCCCCGCCTTGTCCGCGGCCCAGACGTTGTCCATCGGGAAGGCATGGGCGGTCGGCTCGATCCCCCCGACATCGACCTCCTGGAGCTTGGCGATATGGGCAAGGACGTCCGCGAGCTGCGCGGAAAAGCGGGCCTTTTCCTCCCCGGTGAGCTCGATTCGGGCGAGGTTCGCCACTTGGTCGATGTCGAATTCCTGGGATGAAGGCATGGTCTGGGTTATTTCCGGACGAGCCAGGGAGTGGTCTGGGCTATCTCCGCCTGGATCCTCTGGAAGACGGCGTTTACCTCGGCGTCGGTGAGCGTGCGATCGGAGGCGCGAAAGACCAGCGAAAAGGCCACGCTCTTCCGCCCCGCGGGGAGGTCGCTGCTGCGGTAGACGTCGAACACCGACGCCCCCTCCACCGAGAATGCGCCGCCGGCCGCGGACCTCGCGATCCGGCAAAGGCCGGCCCGGACCTCCTGGGCCGGGGTCGCCTCGTCGACGACGAGAGCCAGGTCGCGGAGCGCGGGTGGAAAGATGCTGAAGTCGGAATGGCGCCGGCGGATGGACTCGGAAGGGAGCTTTTCCGGAAGGACCGCGATGATTCCGGCGTAAACCTTGCCCTCGATCCCGAGCGAGCGGACCATCGCCAGGTTGAGCAGTCCGAAGCGGGCGGTCCACCCGTCCTGGATCTGGCCGGCCGCCGACGAATGCCCCTCCTGCCATCCGTAGAACGGGCCTGTGACCGGGGACAGGGGTTCCGCCCCGAGGTCGATTCCGGCGGCTCCGGCGAGCGCCCCGACGTGGTGTTTGGCCGTGTAAAAGTCAGCCGGCTCCCGCCTCAGCCAGCGCCGCTCAAGGTCGTCGGCGATGATGAATCCGGCGGCCGCGCATTCGAAGTTGCGCCCATTGCTTTCCATGAAGACCCTGCCGGTCTCCGCGAGCCGGCACGCGGCCACTCCGCGGGATTGGTTCAACTTGAGCGTGTCCAGGAGGCCCAGGATGATGGACGGCCTGAGGTGGGACTGGTCCGCAACAAAAGGGTTTTCGAGGGCGAGCTCCTGAAGCGACGTCTGGGACACCCAGGTTGCGATCTCGGCGGACGAGCGCAGCGCGATGTTCACGCACTCGTGGAAGTCATGCCCCACAAGGTAGGCCGTGGCGCGCCGGTTGAAGGCGACCACCGGGTCGTCGTCGCCGACAATCCCCGGGGCGTTCACGCGCGCAGGGGGAATCCTATCGGTGCCGTGGAGCCTGAGGACCTCCTCCACCAGGTCGATCGGACGGTCGAGGTCGTATCGCCAGCTGGGGATCGACACGGTCCACAGCGGGGATCCTCCCGCCGCCGCCCCTTCCCTTCCGACGACAAGCTCCAGCGACTGGAGCGCCGCCTTCATCTCGGCGTCGGGAATGTCGAAGCCAAGCCTCTCGCGGATGTAATCGGGACCGACAGCGATCTCGCGCTGCCACGGAACGTCGCCCCCGCACCTGTACGGGCGGCCGGAGACCCGCCCTCCCGCCACCTCCATGATGAGCGCCACGGCCCGGCGCGCCGCCTCGGCGGCCATATGCGGATCAACGCCCCGCTCATACCTGTACGACGAATCGGAGGAGAGACCGAGCTTCCTTGAGGTCCGGCGGATCGGCTGCCTCCTGAACACGGCGCATTCGAGCACGATGTCGGTTGTGGCATCGCTCACGCCCGAGTCCATGCCCCCCATGATTCCCGCGATCACCACCGGCCTCCCGGCGTCGGCAATGACCAGGACACTTTCGTTGAGCGCCCGCTCGCGGCCGTCGAGGGTCGTGATCCTCTCGCCGTCCGCGGCCCTTCGGACAATGATCCTGCGGCCGGCCAGCCTGGCGGCGTCGAAGGCATGCATCGGCTGACCGTACTCGACCATCACATAGTTGCCGACATCGACCACGTTGTTGACCGGGCGAAGACCCGCTGCCTTGAGCCGTTCCTGAAGCCACGCGGGACTCGGCCCGATCTTCACGCCCGAAATGGCATAGGCGCTGTAGAAGGGGCAGTCGTCGGGAGCATCCACCTGGATCCCATTGAGAAGCGCGGGGCCGCCGCCTGCCTCCGCGGCGCCGGCCAGGAACGGGATGACGGGATATTTCAACGCCTTGCGGAACCAGGCCGAGAGTTCGCGGGCCATCCCGAGGTGCGAGAGGCAGTCCGGCCGGTTCGGCGTAATCTCGACGTCGAAAACGGTGTCGCCCGGCGGAAGCACCGCGCCGATCGGCGTGCCCAGCGCCGGCCGCCCGTCGAGGATGAGCAGGCCGCCCGCGTCCTCGCCCAGCCCCAATTCGCGGGCCGAGCACATCATGCCGTCGGAAAGCTGGCCGCGGATCTTGGACTGGCGGATAGCGAAGTCGCCGGGAAGGACCGCGCCCGGCAGGGCCACCGGCACCCGGTCGCCCACCTTGTAGTTCTGCGCCCCGCAGACGATGGTCTTGACCCCACCCGCGGAGCCCACGTCCACCTGGCAGACGGAAAGCTTGTCGGCATTCGGGTGCCGGTCGCGGGAGAGGACCTCGCCCACCACCACGTTGTCCAGTCTCGGGGCTCCGGTCTCGATTGTCTGCTCAACCTCGAAGCCAAGAAAGGTGATTGCGCGCGCGATCTCGGCGGAGGATGCCTCCAGCGCCACATAGTCCCTGAGCCAGTTGAGGGAGAATTTCATTCCTGGGGATCCCCTCAGCCAAATTGCCCCAGAAACCGGAGGTCGTTCTGGTAGAAATGGCGGATGTCGTCGATGCCGTAGAGCAGCATGGCCAGGCGCTCGAGACCCATGCCAAAGGCATAGCCCGTCCAGACAGCCGGGTCATAGCCCACGGTTTCGAACACCGCGGGATCCACGAGGCCGCACCCTCCGATTTCAATCCACTCCTTGTTCACCTTGGGCAGGTGCCTGGCGGAGAGGTCGACCTCGAAGCTCGGCTCGGTGTAGCCGAAGTAGTGGGGGCGGAAGCGGGTCTTGGTGTCCGGCCCGAGAAGCGAGGCGAAGACAAAGTCCAGGAGTGCCTTCAGGTCCCGCACGGTCACATTCCTGTCCACGCAGAGACATTCGAGCTGGTGAAAATTGGCCGAATGGGTGGCGTCCGTGGTATCCCGACGGTAGACCCTGCCCGGCGACACGATCCGGATCGGCGGCGGCCTGCCGAGCATCGTCCGGATCTGCACCGACGAGGTGTGCGTCCTCAGCAGGTAGCGCTCCCCGGGGACCCGCCGCTCGACATTCGCGAAGGTCGCGGAAGGGGGAAGGTAGAATGTGTCCTGCGCGTCGCGGGCGGGATGGTCCGCCGGTGTGTTCAGGGCGTCGAAGCAGTAGAATTCCGTCTCAACCTCCGGGCCATCGGCCACGGCAAACCCGACCTTGCGCAAGATCCGGCACATCTCCTCCCTTACCTGCGTGAGGGGATGGACTGTGCCGGGCCCCTGGTCCGGGGAGGGAAGCGTGGGGTCCACCGCCGGCCCCAGTTTGGAGGCGATCTCCGCCTCCGCAATCCGGCCAAGCGCGGCGTCGAGCTGCGCCTGAAGCTGGGCCTTGGCCTCGTTGATCAGCTTCCCGAGGATGGGGCGCTGCTCCTTCGGCACCGAACCCATCTGCTTCATGAGCCCGGTGAACTCGCCATGGGGCCCGACCCAGCGCGCCTTTGCCGCCTCGAACTCGGGGCGGCTGCGGAGCCCCGCGAGTTCAAGGCCGGCCCTGGACAATAGGGCGGAGAGTTGGTCCTGCATGAGACGGACGGAGTGCTTCCGCTGCCCCTAGCAGGGTGTTGAAAAACTACGATGGCCGGCGCAACAAACTATTTTGGTCGCGAGCAAGGCGGGGCTGCCGGTGCAATGCTCAGCGAGCCTTGCCCGGCAGCCACAACGCTGCTCCCGGCCAAAAGAGTTGTTGCCCTTCGGGTTGCGCCAGAATGCGCTCCCGCGGCGTTGTGTTGGGAGGGGATAGCCTCTGTGAGGATTGCGCACTCGGCCGCCCGCAGGGCGCCCACCGAGTGCGTCCATGC
>Ga0302319_10005082_pt1 | contig 26617 bp, 27 predicted proteins | sample Bog_T0_2_FD_203319 | JGI IMG/M metagenome (GOLD analysis project Ga0302319, IMG submission 203319) | Peat permafrost microbial communities from Stordalen Mire near Abisko, Sweden - Bog_T0_2 | ecosystem: Environmental > Terrestrial > Soil > Wetlands > Peat | place: Sweden: Abisko, Stordalen Mire... | reverse complement strand
AATTCGGATCCAGCGGCCCCGGGTCGTCCTTGTAGCGGGCATGCTTGATCACCACCTTGCCTTCCGACGTAAAAATCCCCCCATTGCGGGCGTTTCGGGAGGGCAAAACGCAATCCATCATGTCGATTCCGCGGGCCACGTACTCCGGCAATTCGTCCGGCATCCCCACCCCCATGGCGTAGCGAGGCCGGTCTTTCGGCAGGATCGGCTCCGTCGCTTCCACCATTTCCAGACTCAACGGCCTCGGTTCGCCCACGGAAAGGCCTCCCACCGCGTAACCGTCCGCATCCAGATCCAGCATCCGTTCCGCACAATTCTTCCGCAGATCCGAAAACATCGACCCCTGAACGATCGGGAACAATGCGTGGCGGGTGGGGGATTCGGCAATCCGCTGCCGATAGTGCACAAACGCTTCCTCCGCCCAGCGAATCGTGCGGTTCATCGAAACCCGCGCAGCTTCGTGGCTCACCGGATACGGCGGACACTCGTCCAGCACCATCATGATGTCGCTGCCGAACGCCAGTTGCACGTCTACGGTGGATTCCGGCGTGAACCGGTGCGTATCGCCGTTCAGGTGCGACTGGAAAGTGACGCCGGCTTCCGTGATCTTTCGCAGACCGGATAGACTAAAAACCTGAAAGCCGCCGGAATCGGTGAGGATCGCGCCCGGCCAAGCCATGAATTTGTGCAAGCCGCCGAGTTTTCGGATCAGTTCGTGCCCGGGCCGCAGGAACAGATGGTAGGTATTGGCGAGAATGATCGGCGCGCGCAATTCTTCCCAAAGATCGCGCTGCGTCAGGCCCTTCACCGTAGCCTGCGTCCCCACCGGCATGAAGATGGGCGTGGGGATATCGCCGTGTTCGGTATGCAAAATGCCCGCCCGAGCGCGCGTTTCCGGGCACTCGGCGAGCAATTCAAAAGTGACTTGGCGTGCGTTGGACATTCTTACGTCGTACCGCCGGAGGCACCTGGACACGCGGCGATAGCCGCGCATCTTCGGGTCTTCTGAGTCGGCGCAATAGTACTGAGCCGGGCGCCCTCTGGGCCCGGGAGGGCGCGGTGCTCAAATCGTGCGCAAAACTCCGACCCGCTCCCTAAAACGGAACGTCGTCGTCAGTAATGCCTTGCCCGTAATCGTCCTGCGGAGCCGCCGCCGGCTGGCGCGTCCCGCCGCCACCCTGCGCGCTGCGCGGCATCGAGACCGGCTGCTGCGAGAATTCGTCCGCGCCGCGTCCGCCGCCACCACCGCCGCCGCGTCCGCCCAGCAAAATCACTTCGTCTGCGATGACTTCGGTCGCATAGACCTTTTTGCCGTCCTTGTCGTCGTAGCTACGGGTGTGGATGCGGCCTTCCACATAGAGTTGCGTGCCTTTGGTGAGGTAGGTGGCCAGGTTTTCCGCCTGCCACAGGGTGACATTCGTCCAGTCGGTTTCGTCCTTCCACTCGCCCGACTGCTTATCTTTCCAACGCCGGTTTGTGGCAACGGAGAATTTGGTAACCGCCGTTCCGCCGGGTGTGAATTTGGTTTCGGCATCTCTCCCGAGATGCCCGACCAGGATGACTTTGTTGACGCTGCGTGAGGCCATATCACCCAGAACTTTAGCACAGAGGACAGCCTGGAGCGATGGGTATTGCTGTTTTGCCCCATCCATTTGAGAGGGCACCAATCCCTGAAAATGCCCGAGCCGGAGTATAGGCCGCACAGCACCGAGCTTTGAGGTTTTGCCGGAAGGAGACTCCTGCCCAAAACACCCGGCGGAAACCTGACCGATTACGTGATCCGGTCAGAGCCACATAATGTATCTCCAAATCGCATGATGCCCGCACTTCTGTCCTGCTTGATCTGAGAGAATTCTGCGAGAATAGCGGTAACAGGCCGTTCGCAATTCCTCATGCGCCATTCCATTCCCTTGATACGGGCTTCGGTACTGTTAGCTGCGCTTCCGGCTTTATGCCAACCGGGTAAGCCTCTACAGTTGAGCTTTGAAGGCGAGTGTGGCGACCCGATGATCGAGAGCCAGTTGTGGGAGGGTATCTCCGGCACCGTCATTTCCGTGACCGCGAGCGGGAGTATCGAGGTGGGTCTCTCAGAGGCGGGCGCAAAAGTCACCGTTCACCTCGCTGGTATTGCGCCTCCAAGAGGCGGACAAAAGGTCTTTGTAATCCGGCGGTCACCCACGAGCGGCCATACGCGGTCACATCGATACCGGCAATGTTCTGAATTGCTATCCTGTTCTTCCTGGGGCAGACAGAAAAGAGTAGACTGAAGGTTGGATTTCACCATCATCGGCGAGGTCACGGATGTCGAGATCATCGCGCGAGGAAGTGGCATCCGTCGGCTGAAGACTCTGATGAAACGGTATGGCGGTAAGAACTGGCGGAAAATGAAGGGACTCGCCACTGTCCGCACATGGAACGGCTCCACAAGAGGGGCGAAGTGCATTGGTACGAGGCCCACGGCGCCGGACGCAAGGGATGGAAGATCAAGCGTTTCCTCGACTGATGGAGAAGAGATGATGATTAAGAAAGCTGCCAGCCATTCAAAATTTGTTCTCTGTATACATTCCGGTGCGTCTGAGGACCTGGAAGTCAGAAAGGTGTATGAAGCCCGGCCGGACCGGAAAGCGGCCAGCGAAGGCTATCTGCGCATTATCGACGAGAGTGGGGAGGACTACCTCTACCCCTCGGAGTTCTTTGTGCCCGTGAAGCTGCCTGCGGCTACGATGCGGGCATTTGGAGAACAAGCCGTCGCGAGCTAGTCCAAAAGCGAGCCAGGTCCGGGGAACGACGCGCTAATTCTCTCGCGGGAACCCGCTCGGCTCCCTGGACGACCACATATTTGCCGGTCACAGTCGTGCTGCCGAGAACGGCCTGCCCACCTCGCGATTGGTTCGCATGACAGCGATGCGGGCGAGTAGTCCGGCCCACGTTTGGCGGTCTTGCAGCCGCAATTAGTGCCCCACCCATGGCTGCCCGCGACTTCACCCGCGAGGATACCTCCAGGTAAGCGAGGTCGATCTCGATGGAGGGCTGAAGACTGATAGCACCAGATCCACTCAGGTAAGCCGCGAGATAGGCCTCGGGTCCGGGACTGGCAGATCAACTGGACGGTGACCTTGTTATACGGAAGGTCGATTGTCTCGGAAAAGCCGACCGTAATGCTGTCGCCGGCCGAGACCGGAAACGTGTGCGGCGCTGGTGGTATACGGCCGGGCGGAGTTTAGAGTTGGTGACTCTGGCGTTCAGGGCCTTCATCGTACAACCTCCTGGGGGAGACCATGAAGTTGGAATGCCGGGAATCCGCTATTAGGCCATGGGCAGTGAACCACGAGTTTGTAGTCAAATCGTTTGCGATCGGAGTTTGTGTCGGATCGAAGTAGAAGGTGAGCGCAGGGTAGTCGTAGCCGGGATTCACGAATGAGAGCATAGGGGTGAACGAGTTGATCCCGGCGGAGTCAGCGGGGCCTTTCATCCGGCGTGCTGCAAAGCCGCCGAACCGCCGCGAACACCAGTAGCGAACCTCCCAGCAAAACCGTCGTGGCCGGCTCCGGCGCTGACGACACGGATGAGTTGAATGTGGTCACATCGCCCTCGTAGTAGGGCCCCGCTGTATTGGTGGCACGGCTCATGTCATCCCCGTAGTCGGAAGCAACTGCCGCCCCGCTGACGCCTCCCGTAAAATTCGAGATCAGGACGGTCATCAGCAGATTGCCGGCGGTCGGATTGTAATTAAACGTTGCTCCCGAGAACACCAGGGTGCCGCTGAGAATCTGGTACGGCGTGAAAATGTACTGACCGAAGAATTGATTGTCAGCGCCGACATTGGCCGCCAGATTCGAGGAGAGTCCGTTGACCGGGGCCGAGGTAGTCGAAAAATATATGTTGAAAGTTTCCCCTTCGGCGGTTCCCGAATCCAACACGTACATGTCGAAACTCGAGATCGCGATCGGCCCTGAGAACGCGGCCGAAGAATAGACCTGTTGATCCTCCGTCACACCGAATTGGTTCGCGCAGCTGAATGGAATACAGTTATTTTCGTTCTGAGTCCCCACCGTAACGCTGCCGGCAAAAACAGGCAGGGCCGTGAGCCAGACCAGCGCCGCGAAGGCCACAACACGAGCACTTCTTGCCGTGTGCCCTCTCCATCCGTCCCGGAGCACCATGTCTGTCTTGATGTTTGCAATTTCTATCGTTTTGAGAATCACTTACCGTTCCTCCTGTTCTTAACGCCGGAAAAACGGCCGAAGGGGATCACGGATCACAAACCTTTTTTGCCGGACCGTCAACCCGGCGGAGTACAATTGTTTGGTTCAACCCTGGACGAACCGCCCATGGACGCACCCCAGCAGAAGCCCGAACAGTCCGCCATCGACGACGCCAAACGCAAGGCCACGCTCGATGAAATGCTCCCGGCCTACTACGCCGAATTGCGCCGCCTGGCTCAGGCGAGGCTGGCCTCGGAACGTCCCGGCCACACACTGCAGCCAACCGCCCTGGTCCACGAAGCCTATCTCCGTCTGGCCAGTCAGTTCAACGTCGACTGGACCTGCCGCGCGCAGGTTCTGGGGCTGGCCTCGCGCGTGATGCGCCGCATTCTGGTGAATCACGCGGAGGCGCGGAACGCCCAGAAGCGCGGCGAAGGTTATCAGATCGAACTCCTGGATCGGGAACTGGACCTGATTGAAACCGGCAAGATCGGCGTTCAGCCACTGGACGAAGCGCTCACGCGGCTGGCGGCACTCTATGAGCGTCAGGCGAGCATCGTGGAGATGCGCTTCTTCGGCGGGCTCAGCGTGGAAGAGACGGCGTCGGCCCTGGGGATCTCCGCGGCCACGGTCAAACGGGAGTGGAAGTCCGCGCGGCTGTGGCTGGTGCGCGAACTGGAATCGGCGTGACACCGGAGCGGTGGCAGCAGATCCGCGAGATTCTCGAAGCGTTGGACGACTGCCCGCGCGAGGCCCGCGAAGACGCTATTGCCGCAGCCTGCACCGGAGATGCGGATCTGCGCCGCGAAGTGGAATCGCTGCTTTCCTTCGAAGACCGGGCGGAAGCTCTCGATCGCTCGGCCGACCGCGGAGCCCCCGCCGGATCGGACGGCAACGCGCCGGAGCGGATCGGCCCCTACCGCGTCGAAAGAAGGCTCGGCTCCGGCGGGATGGGCTCCGTGTTCCTTGCCATCCGCGATGACGACCACTACCGGAAGCAGGTGGCGATCAAGCTCATCCAGTGGGCGGGCGATCCGGAAACGGCCAGCCGCTTTCGAACCGAGCGCCAGGTTCTGGCCAGTCTCGATCACCCGAACATCGCGCGGCTTCTGGATGGCGGCGCGCTGCCCGATGGCCAGCCTTATCTGGTGATGGAATACATCGACGGGCAGCCGATCGATGCGTTCGTGCGGGACCGGGCGATGGAAATCGAGGCGGTCCTGCGCCTGTTTCTGAAGGTCTGCTCGGCCGTGCAGTTTGCCCACCGCAACCTGATCGTTCACCGCGACATCAAAGCCGGCAACATCCTGGTGAGCGAGGACGGCGAACCCCACCTGCTCGATTTCGGCATCGCCAAGCTGCTGAATCCGGACGGGCCCGCTCTCAACCGTACCCAACCGTGGCAGCGGATCCTGACGCCGGCATCGGCCAGTCCGGAACAGGCGGCAGGCGGAGCGATCACAACGGCGAGCGATGTCTACTCGCTCGGCGTTCTGCTTTTCACCCTGCTCACGGGCGCCCCGTTTTATGGCGGAGCGAAAGACTTCGCGGAAGATCCGGCGCGCGCCATTCGCGAATACGAACCCCCGCCGGCCAGTGAAACGTCGGGAGTTTCTTCCCGCGTCCGGCGGCTGCTGGCGGGCGATCTGGATAACATCGTCCGCAAGGCGACCGCGAAGGAGGCTGCAAGCCGTTACGGAGCCGTGGAGGAATTCTCCGCGGATCTGAATCGTTATCTCGATGGGCATCCGGTAACGGCGCGGCCCGCGTCGGCGGCCTATCGGTTCCGGAAGTTCGCGGGACGGAACTGGCAACTGGTCTCCGCGGCCGCGTTGCTGATGCTGACCATTCTGGGCGGCGCCGCCGGCACCGCCTGGTACGCGTACCGGGCCAACCTCGCGGAGGCGCACGCCGAGCACCGCTTCGAATCGTTGCACCGGCTGGCCAACTCCATGCTTTTCGAAGTGGACGATGCATTGGTCAACCTGCAGGGCGCCACGGCGGCCCGGGCAGCCGTAGTCAACCGAACACTCCAGTACCTGGACGAGATGGCTTCCGATTCATCGAACAACAAGGCGGTCCTGACCGATCTGGCTACCGCGTATATTCGGTTTGGGCGAATTCAGGGGGCGCAGTTGACCGCCCATCTCGGAGGCCCCGGATCTCTGCAGAATGCCCGCAGATCGTATGAGAAGGCGCTGGAGATACGGCGGCGACTCGCGGCAGCCGAACCTGGCAACCGTCAACTTCAGGCTGATGTAATTTACGCGGAAGGGCAGATCAACGCAACCTACCTGTTTGAAGGCGACCTGGACCGTGCGCTCGCCGTGGACAGGGTACTGGTGGACCAGGCGAAGACGCTTCTGGCCCGGTCGTCCGGGCACGATCGCCTGGATGTGGAACTACGGTATCAACTGGGCGGGACCCTCACCGAAATGGGCAGCATCTCTACTTCCCTGCTCGACATCCCGAACGCGCTCGATTATCTCAGCCAGGCGCTGGATGTTCGCATGGCGCTTTTGACGGAACATCCGGGGGACAAGAGAGCGGAGCGAGTAGTCGGGATCTCCCACAACTACCTGTGCATGGCGCTGGAGGCTGCGGAGCGCTATGCGGATGCCGTGGATGAGGAGCGGCAGGCACTGACAAACTGGGAGCCGCTGGCGGCTGTGGATCCTGCCAACGCCGATATCCAGAGTTTACTGGGAGACGGCAACGAACATTTGTGCCTGGATCTGGCCAGGACCGGAAAGTTCAGCGACGCACTGGACCATTGCCGCGCATCCCTCCGGATTTACCAGGCGGCGGCAAAGGCCGATCCCAACGATATTGAGGCGACCGAAGACCTGGCGACTTCGCTCCATGCGATGAGTGACGTTCTGGACAGAAAAGGCGAAGCGCGCGGGGCGCTCGAGTGGGAAGCCAGGGCTCGTGGTCTTTACCAGACTATTGAGGCGAAGGATCCGGATTCGCTCGAAGCGGCCGGCGACGACGCGACCAGCCTGCTCCACTTCGGAATGCTGGAAGCCAGGCTCGGGTCGCGCGGGGCCGCGGAAAAGGATCTGCGCGTCACCCGGGACAGGCTGGAGGCGCAAACGAAACAGAGTCCAAAGGACCGGCAACTTCGGGATTTATACGATCGGGCGGCGACCGCCCTGGCCGCCGTGAAGTAGCGGCTATCATGAACGAAAGCATGTCCGACCACGCTCATAACGCAGACGGCGTCTGCCGTAACTGCGGTCACCGGCTCACCGGCGCTTATTGCGCTTCCTGCGGACAGGCCGAACACGACGGGCATCCGCCCACCATCGGGCATTTCGTCCACGACCTGCTGCACGAATTCCTGCACGTGGATGGCACCATCTTCCGCACGCTGAAAGCGTTGTTCTTCCAGCCCGGCGAATTGACCCAACAATACTGGGCCGGTCATGTGGTGAGCTGGCTGCGGCCGATCCGCATCTTTCTCACCATCGTTGCGCTGCAGTTGCTGGCCTCGACCGGCGTGGGCCCGCTGAACCTGCAAATCTCCGCGCTGCGAATGCCAGGTGGCGACATTCATTTCAGCGTGGCAAACGCCGGGCACCAGAAGCCGCTCCCGGCTGGTGGCGTTCCGCTTTCGAAGGAGCAGAATCGGGAGTTTTCGGAAAGATTCACTCACGCTTACGCCGGGATTCGCTATTTCTCGGTCCTGCTATTCGCCTGCGCGGTGTGGGCGCTGTATCGGAAACGGCAGCCGTATTTCGCCGCAAACCTGATACTGTCGCTGCATTTTTACAGCTTCTGGTATGTACTCGCGCTCATCGGCGGAATTGCGGCACGATGGCTGCCGGTATTGGGCGACCTGTCCCTGCTCTCCTGGATTTATCTCTTGCTGGCGCTCGGGCGGCTGTTCCATGAGCGCTGGTACGTTCGCGTGGCAAAAACTTTCGCGCTGTACATTTTTCTGATGGCGACGGAACTTGTACTCGGAATGGCGGCCGGATGGTGGGCCTCGCGACTGACCGCGCAATAGCGAGGCTCTCGAACGCCGACAGGCTACGATGGTCGCATGGTTTCCCGCACAATGAAGAGGAAAAGCGCCGCACGCGGACACTGCCGCAACTGTGGGGAGCCTCTGATCGCGGATTATTGCGCCTGGTGCGGCCAGCCGGAGCGCGATGGCCATCCACCCACCATCGGGCATTTCGTCCACGATCTGTTCCATGAATTTCTGCACCTGGATGGAAAGATCTTCCGTTCACTCAAGGCGTTGTTCTTCGAGCCGGGCCGGCTCACGGAAGAGTACTGGGCGGGACACGTGGCGTCCTGGATTCGACCGATCCGGCTTTTCCTGACGATCGTACTGCTTCAGGTACTGATTACGCCAGGCGAAGGGCCGCTGAACCACGAAGTCATGGTGGGCCGGACGCAGGAGGGAGCGCTGGAGGTCGGCATTACGACTCACACCCGCTGGCTTCGCGAACAGACCGGTCGACAACCGGTGCCCGAAGCGGTTCGCCGCGAGTTTGCTCACCGGTTCGAGAAGACATACGCGTCGATTCGCTATTTCTCGGTACTGGTATTCGGCGCCGCGTCCTGGCTGCTTTACCGGCGACGGCAACCGTTTTTCGTATCGCACCTGATTGCAGGCCTGCATTTCTGCAGCTTTTGGTACGCGCTTTCGGTAGTGGCGAGTTTTCCGGCAAGGTGGGATCCGGCCTGGAATGATCTCTCAGTGTTAGCCGCGGTGTATCTGTTCCTGATGCTGGGACGGATCTTCCACGAACGGTGGTACTTGCAATTGGCTAAGACGGTGGTTCTGACCGGGCTGATGATCCTCACCGAATTGGGACTGGGCTATGCGGCTGCTGCGTGGATCGAGCACTGATGAGCGACGACGATACGCGGCGGCTCAGAGGTCTTTAAACTTCCGCTCTTTCTCGTCCCACGCCGTCACGGTTCCGCTCCCGATGTGATAGACCCAGCCGTGCAGTACAAGATCACCTTCCGCGAGCCGCGCGGAAACGGTGGGATGCGAGCGCAGATTATTCAACTGCCCGACCACGTTTTGCTCGGCGAGAGTCAGGAGATACTCGGGAGTGGGGTCCGCCTTGCGATTGTCTACCTGGGCGTAGCGGAGCCACGCGGTCACGTTAGGGTATTCGGCCAGGGCGCCGGGATTGAGCGCGCCACGCATGACGCCGCAATCGGTGTGGCCGCAGACAATCACAGCCTGCACACGGAGCACTCCTACGGCGTATTCGATAGTGGCTGAGACGCCGCCAAGTTTATCCGGATAGGGCGGCACAATGTTGCCGATCACGCGGCAGATGAAGAGTTCGCCGGGTTCGGTCTGCGTCAGCAAACAGGGATCGATACGGGAATCGGCACAGGTAATGAAGAGCGCGTCGGGGCGCTGGCCGATCGCCAGTTTCTCGAATAGTTCCTGATGCTTGGGATAGACGTGCTTTTGAAAGCGGGAGATTCCCCCCAGGAGTTTATCGACGGACATGGACCTGATCTCTTCTCCCAGAATACGGTATTCTCTTTACAGCGCGCGGACCGCGGGACCCGGGGATGTAAGATTTCGGCAACAACGCTCGGTGGCTTCGCCGCATTCAGGTCGCGCGCTGTTTCCGGAGAGGAGCATCTCGAAGTAAATGAGCGGGGCTCCGCGGTAAGTGGCGCGGCCGACTTCGGTGAAGCCGCATTTGCGGTAGAACTCGCCCGCGCCCACGGGGGCGTCCCAGGCGTCAAGCCGGATCGCATCGGCAGGCCATGCAGGCGCCAGACGACGCACCTCGGCAACGCATTGGGCACCTACGCCGGTGCGCTGCAGATCGGGATGCACGGCCATGGACGTAAGGTACAGCGGACGGGCGCTGGCTGCAAAGTATGCCCTGTCTATTGCCCAGGGCTTTTTCGTGCCGAGGGTCAGACTGGCGATCAGCTGACTGCGTCGTCGGGCAATGTAGACCGCGGAATGCCGCATCGCAAAGAGCGCGCTTTTTTCGGTGGGGAGAGATCCCGACCAGAAGCCGTTGCCGTATTGCGCGTCGAGGCGATCGCGGACGGCGGCGCGAAGAGCGATCAGATCCGTGACGTCTTCCGCAGTGGCGAGTTGGAGCCTGATCGGCATGCGAAACGAAGCTGCGGAGACGCCACTACGGCGCGACCCGCCAGCGTCCCCATGCGACGAAGGCGCAGAGAATGCCCGTCACCAGAGGAAGAAGCGCCTGCACCGGCGGCCCGGTCGACGCTACGACAACGACGGCCCCGATCATAATCGGCACCAGCAGCGCCGCGGCAAGAGGCGTGAGGCCGGGCCGGATGCGCAGCAGGCGGGGTAAGATCAACCCGATCGCGCCCAGAACCTCCGCCACGCCAATAAAGCGGAGAAACGCGACTGACATGTGCATTTGCCCGGTCAATTGTTCCGCCGGAATGACGAACTTCATCGCGCCCGCAAAAAGAAACAGAAGTGCCAGCAAAACCTGTAGAATCCAAAGCAAACGGCTCATAGGAGCGATTTTACCTCCCTGCCGATCACCGAAAGCGCGAGAGGCGCCAGCCCAATAACGAGGCCGCAACAGCGGCCACCGCAACCACGGTGACATGCCATACGATGATGTGTGCCGCGTTGAGAACGGGGCAGTGAAGCGCCAGGACGCAGACTCCGAGCAAGCCGGCAAGTGCCCCACTGGCAATGGCTGCGGACATTGGGTCGGTCAGGAAGCCCTGGCGCATCGCCAACGCCACCAGACCTGCCGCGGGTACGGCGCAGAGGATGCCAAGCCGAAGGCAAGGAACCCCTCGAGCCACAAAATTGGGCGCACTGAAATCCGGGAACAACATAGACGCCGTCAGGCTCACCAGCAAGAGCGCAATCAAAACGCCCGCTTCCGGCTGCACGATGCGCCGCGAACCGGGAATCATCTGCTCCACCACAATGCCCGACAGCACAAATGCGAGAAGCAGCAGCACGGAATACTCGACCACACGATCGCCCACACCCAGCTTTGCAAAACCATAGAAGCCGAACGGCGCAGCAAGCAGGATCGCCAGGACAACGAAAACGGCAACGCCGATCGCCATAAGGACGCCGTTCGATGGCAACGGCCTGACCGGCGCCACAGTGGACGCGAACACCTTGCGCGTTTTCGCGAGCCGCGCCGGATCCGGAGCCGCGTGGGCGAAGCCGGCCGGAATCTTAAACTCCATCGCGACCTCCCTTCAGCAGCGTGCGCAGCTTTTCGTAAGCCCGATGCGCCTTCTGTTTCACGGAACCAGCCGAGCAACCGGTGGCCCGCGCCACCTCCTCCACGCTCAGGCCGGACACCTTGAGCATGACGATAACTTCACGCTGACTTTCGGGTAGCGTAGAAAGGAGCGTTTCAAAATCGAGCGTGCTCTCTTCCGCGGGGCTGGGCGCGGCTGGCTCGGGGAACTTCTCCACCTGAACTTCGCGGCTGGCGCGCGACCGGTTGCGTCGGAACTGGTCGATGCGCACGCGGCGCGCGATCGCGTACATCCACGGGAGCAGAGGTTCGGTGGGCCGATAGGTGTGACGTGCGGAATGGATGCGCAGCCAGAAATCCTGAAGCAGATCGTCGGCCAGTTCCCGGCTGCGGACCTGCCCGAGAAAGAACCGGAAAAACTGCGGACTGAGGGAGTCCACGAGCAGCCCGGCGGCCGTCGCGTCCCCTTGCTGATAATTCGACATCAGAGTCTCCGGTGCAGGGGTCACCATCGCCCCTTACAAAGAGATTTCGCCCGAAGCCGGAAATAAGTTACGGTGCATCGCTTTTCGTCAGTATCGCAGGCGAAATCGCGGCGCGGGAGTAACTGTCCGGGCATAGCTTGCGAAGTCCTGTGTGAGGTCTGCCATGAAACTGCCGTTCGCGCCATTCGTTCTCGCCGGAGTTGCGTTGCTGTCCGCAATTATTGTGGTTGCCGCCGTACCCGCCACTGCTCCCGTTTCGCAGCCCGCTCCCGCGCGGGTTCCCGTGCTGCTGGAGTTGTTTACCTCCGAGGGCTGCTCCAGTTGTCCACCGGCGGATAAAGTGCTTCAGGCGCTGGATCGTCAACCGCTGGCGGGTGCGGACCTGATCGTCCTCAGTGAGCATGTGGACTATTGGAACTACCTCGGCTGGAAGGACCCCTATTCTTCGCCGGTGTTTACTCAACGCGAACAGAAATACTCCGACCAGCTGGGTGAGAGCGTTTATACCCCGCAGTTGGTGATCGATGGGCAAGTGCAGCTTGTAGGCAGCGATCAACGGGAAATACTGCAATCCATCGCGCGCGCCGTGCTGAGGCCGAAGCTCTCGGTTTCGGTGACGGTGGAAGGATCGGGTGCTTCAGGCGGCATCCATGTGGAAGCCAACAGCGGAGGCAGGAACGCAGACCTGTACATAGCGATCGCCGCCGACCGGATGCAAACCCAGGTGCTGCGTGGAGAAAACGGCGGACATGTGCTGACGCACGTGGCCGTAGCTCAGTCTCTCACAAGGATCGGGAAGTGGGATGGCACCGGCTTGTCCCGTCGCGATCTGCCGTTCCCCTCCAGGCCAGCGGGAGCCGCATTACCCCGAGCGACTCGCGTGATAGCCATCCTGCAGGATCCGGAAACCGGGCGAATTCTGGGGGTCGCCCAGACAAAGATTTAACGTTAGTGCAAGCCGGACAAATGCCGGGTTCGCGGACACGAACCCGGCGCAAAAGAAACCTGGACGTTTGCGGACAACACGGCACTTCCCGAGCCGGCCTGCGCCGTGTGGGGCAGGTTTCCGATCCGTGCCAGTCGCGCGGAGCGCGGCGTTCAGCCTGAATAAAGCCGCGCGGAGCGCGGCGTCCAGCTTAAGTAAAGCTGCGCACGGCGTGCGCTTCTTCTTCGTGAACGTCGAACACCGTGTACAGCTTCGTGATCTGCAACAGATCCTTGACTCGCTTGGTCAGACCCAGCAGTTTCAGGGTTCCCCCCGCATTGGCAACCGTCGTGAATCCGGAAACCAGCTCCCCGATCCCGGAGCTGTCGATGTACGTTACGTCGCTCAGGTTGAGCAGAACCTTCTTCTTGCCCGCCGCCACCAGATCGCGCAGCGTGTCGCGCATGGCGCTTGACCCTTCGCCAAGTGTAATCCGGCCGGAAACATCCACTACAGTTACATCACCCACTTCTCGGGTATTCAGTTTTGCGCTCACTACCGTTGCCTCCTCAAATGATTTGCCCGCCGCAAGAAGCGGCAAAAATCCAAACATGCCGCAAACAGCGACGGGAAGCCAAACATACCGCACCCGCAGCCAATTCCGGCGACCGCTACGAAGCGGCCGGACCCTCTTTGCGCATCGTCGCCCTACTCTTTTGGCGAACCGGGCGCGAAACTCTTCACCATGGTGACTTCCGTACCATTCGGGGTTGCCTTCTGCACCTTTACGTCATCCATAAAGGCCGACATCAGAAACAACCCGCGCCCGGAATGCCGCAAAATATTCGTATCGTCCAGTGGGTCCGGCACCCGCTCCGTCTCAAAGCCTTCGCCCTGATCGGCAATTCGAATCGTCAGATCCGTCTCAGACCGGATCACGCTCACGTGGACGTGCTTGTTCTTGTTGTAGCGGTTGCCGTGGACGACTGCGTTTACCATGCATTCCCGCACCGCCATCCCAATACCGTGCTGGTCGTCTTCGCCGAAACCCGCGTCGGCGGCAGCCTTGAGAACGTCGGATTCGACGAAGTCAACGCTCTCCAGGGTGGAGGCGTAGTCCCGATCTAGTATTCCCGTGGATTCAGTGTCCGATGCCATGTCTCAAAACAGCGTGGAACTGAAACCTTAACACAAAACACCCTCCGGGCGAAAGGCCATCCGCCAAAAATCGGCGCCGCGAAACCATTTCGGAGTACCTGAAAAAGTCAGTCACAAGAATTTTACTCAATGTATTCAATAACTTACATAAATAGCCCTGGGGGGCGTCTGCTAAATTGAAATTGCAATCCGGTATGACGACGGATGGCGGAAAGTGAACCAATGAACGTAATGATTGACCCCGATCCCCTGGGTGGAATCGGCAGCATTCATTTCCTCCTGGGTCTCTAATATGCGTTAACAGACGCATCTCCGCACAAAAAACGGGCATCATGTCCGTAAGGTGGCCACTGTGCCACTCCATACTCTGCTAGACTCGGTGGTAGTCCATAAATACTTGTGGGCTATCATCGGTCGTGCCAGAGGCTATCTGGTGTCCGGAAAAGCGTTGTTAATCGGTGCTGTCATTGGCTCGACTCTGATGGCGCTGTCGCTGGGGGGCTCTTACAGAAACCCGGTGAGTTTAATCAGTTCGTCTGACAAAGCGTCCGTGGCGGTCATCGAACGCTACAACGTCCTTGGCAAGACTGCCATTGCCGACGGTCGCTACCAGGATGCTCGCGAGGCATTCTGGGCCGCCGCCGCCACTGCGATGCGCGCCGGAATCCCTGGCAAAGCTGCGCTGAACTGGAGCAATGCCGGCTATGCTTCCCTGGCCGCGATGCAGTATCGTTCCGCCCTCGAAGACCTCACTCGCGCCCGTCGCACCGCCGAAACCCACGGTGAGATGCGCGCCCTGATCTTCGCTCTCAACAATTTGGCCAGCCTTTATTTGCAGATGGGTGATCCGGAGGACGCGCTGCGCATCGCCCGGGAAGCGTTGGATGGCCCGGCGGGCCATGCCGATCCTGCCATGCGCGCTAAGCTGCTCTGCCAGGAGGCGATGGCTCTCGCCAAACTGGGCCTGTTCGACAAAGCCGAGCCGATCTTCCTCCAGGGACTCTCGCAAATCACGGCGAATGGCGATCTGGATGGTGCCGCCCGCGTCTGGTCCGGTCTGGGAAGCTACTACATTGACGCAGGCCGGTACCAGGATGCGGAACAGGCACTGGATAAGTCGCTGCGTCTTGTGCGGGACCACGGGCTCAGGCACTGCGCGAACGCTTTGACGAATCTGGCCGTACTCAAGGGCAAACAGGGTGACAGGACGACAGCGGAACACCTGTTTCAGGAGGCGCTGGACGCCCACGACACCGTAACCCCGACATGGGGCATCTACTGCGACCGGGGCCTTTTCCGGATGGCGGCGGGGAATGACCGGAGGGCGCTCGAGGATTTCCGTCTTGCCCGCCGCTTCGCAATTCAGATGCGCGCGGACATCGTGCCAGCCGACCAGACGAGGGTCGGGATTGAGAATCGCGTCAGTAAGATCTTCGAGGGTCTGGTGGACGCCGGCAACCGGCTTGCCCTCGACTCGCACGATAACACTGCAGTGGCCGACACTTTTGACGCCGCCGAACAGGATCGGCTCTGGAGCCTGCGCTCCCTGGTGCCGGAAGCAAACGACTGGCGCTCGCGTCTGCCGACTCATTACTGGGAATTATTGGTTCGATTTCAATCCGTGGAACGCTCGCTGCTGACCGGGGCTCCTCCGGGAAAAGCTCCCGGAGATCGACCGGACATGCAGAAACTCCGTGGGCAAGAGGAGGAACTGGGCCTCGAACTGGAGAAAGAAGAGGCAGCCGCCGGGAGCGGTTCGGGAAACCCGAATACCTCCCGGGAAGGCAAACCCTCGAAATACGTACAGTCCTTTCTCGATGGCCAATCGGTGCTCTTCAGCTTTCTGTTTACGGAGAAGAATTCATGGCTCTGGACGGTCGACCGCGGGCGGATCGCGGTTTATTCCCTGCCTCAACGCGAACAGATCCGCAGGGAAACGGAAGATTTTACCCGTGCGATTCAGACAGGCGCGGATACGACGGAAGCGGGAGACGTGCTCTACCGGAGCCTGTTTAGCTCGGTTCCGGAGGCCACGCTTGCCCATAAGAAGTGGTTCATCGAGCCGGACGGGCCTCTGTATGACCTGCCTTTCGCGGCCTTACCTTTTGCCGGGCCGGGGATGCGAAAACCTCATGGTTTCCTGATCGAACGCGCTTCGCTTCAGTCGATCCCGGGGGCCCTCCTGCTTGAGCGGGGCTCGGTAGACAAGGCGGGGGCGTTTGTCGGAATTGGCGATCCTGTGTTTAACGGCGCGGATTCGCGCTATTCGCGCAACAGCGCGAACCCGGGCGCGCCGGTTCCTTTCATGGCGCTGCCCCGCCTGCCGAACACTGCGGGCGAAATCGATTCCTGCTCGCGCGCATGGAGTTCCGCCGCCGAGCCGGGCTTCGCGGCGGGCCCCATAGGCGCCGGCGGTCTCGCGCACCTGTTAACCGGCCCGGCCGCCAATATCGGCGACGTGGAGACCGCCATATCGGCATCCCCCGCCGTGATACATTTCGCAACCCATGTAGTTGCCGCGCCCGGCGATTACGGCTCCGGCCTGATCGCACTGAGTCTCGACGCGCACGGAGCGATGGGACTGCTGGGACCCAAAGACATAGCGGCCCGGCGGATTTCGGGATCTCTGGTGGTTATGGACGGCTGCCATTCCGCCCGAGGTGAGGCCCTGCCGGGCTCCGGACTCATGGGCTTGACCCGCGCGTGGATCGGTGCCGGAGCCAACGCCGTCATCTCCACCCGCTGGGACGTGCCGGACGCCAGCGCCCAGACACTGATGGTGAACTTCTACCTGGCCCTCCAGGGCTTATCCCGGGGCAATCCCGCGGATGCGCTGCGTCGGGCGCAACTGATGGCCCTCGGTTCCCAGGGCGGGGATCGCAGGCCGCTGCATTGGGCAGGTTATTTTCTACTGAGTCGAATCTAATGTCCACAATCGCGATAACATCACTAGCGGAACATGAGCAAGGGAGGCGAAATCGCTCCCGGACGATTATGGAGGAACAGAACTCTTCACAAGGTTCACAACCTCACTCCGGCAACGGGGACGACGAGGCCAGCGCCGGCGAACCGCGCGATGCGTCGCTGATCGGCGGGAGGCGGCCGGAAGGCGCCGTTGACACCAACTGGCCCGATACTTCAGGACCCGGACCCGATCCTCCAGAAGACTGCCTTCCCGACGAAGCCTTTCAGGACCACGGCGACGGCTTCGACATCCCCGACTGGGCCGAAACCGTAGACCGTATTCGCGCCGGCGATCCGCGCGCCATGACCGAACTCTACAGCGTCTTCACCCGCGGCATTCGCTATCTGCTGCTGAGAACACTGGGCGTTGAGGAGGTGGATGACCGCGTTCACGACTGTTTCCTGATTGTTACCGAGGCCATCCGGGCGGGAGAGTTGCGCGATCCCGCGCGCCTCATGGGCTATGTTCGCACCGTGGTTCGGCGTCATATCGCAGCCAGTATCGAGGATGCGGTCATGCGGCGGCGGACCACGGTCGAATACGAAGATTCGGCCTTCTCCGTGTCGGACTGGAAAGATAATCCGGAACAAAACCTGTTGGCGCGGCAGCGCACCGAAATTGCCCGTCGCGTCTTCAGGGGTGTACCCGGCCGTGATCGCGAAATTCTCAGGCGGTTTTACCTTCTGGAGCAGTCGCACGAACAGATCTGCGAGGAGATGGGGCTGACCTACAATCAGTTCCGCCTCATGAAATCGCGGGCCAAAGCGCGTTTTGGGAAGTTGGGACAGAGGCTCGCCGAGGGCGGATCGCTGGGGTTCGCAGTTGTTGCAGAACAAACCCAGGGTCCCGAAAAGAACGCGCAAAAATAAATTTGAGAAAAAATCCTCCGTGCGGCACTATGTTGTCAGCAACAGGAGAGCGCTTGATCCCGCACCAAACGGAAGAAGATCTGGAACTATACGCGTTGGGCAGACTGTCCCCTGCCCGGGTAGAGGCGGTGGAGGAGCATTTGCTGGTCTGCGAGTCCTGCAGGAACATGCTGGACGACCTGGAGAGTTTTGCCATTGCCATGCATGACGCTATCGCCACCGAGCCGGAACCCGCGCCGCGAACCGAATGGCTGGCACGTCTGGGATTCCATTGGTTCCGGGAACCGGACACTCTGGCGTGGGCGGGCGGCTTTGCCGCTCTACTGCTGGCTGCCGTCCTCTACCTGCACTTCGGCACAGGCTCCATGCTTCCGCTAGCTTCGCTGCAACTGACTGCGATACGGGGCGAGATGCCTTCCGTCTCTCAGGCGAAGGAAACCGACGTCACCTTGGTCGACGCTCCCGCCAACCCGGCACTTCATGCAGAAGTGGTTGATTTCAAAGGAAAACAGGTGTGGAGCGGCTCGCTGGGCGGGGGCAGGATCGTAATCGCACAGCCGCTTGCCGAAGGCTCCTACTTCGTACGGCTATCGGATTCCGGCGGAAAACTGCTTCGCGAGTATGGCTTTCAGGTGGGACATTGAACTGCCGCAGCCATTCGCAAGATTGACCGACCCACTGGCCAGCCTCTACCGCGTGAACCTCCGAATCACGCAATTCGGAAGTCGCGAAGGCCAGCCCCAGCCGCCAGGACTCTAAACCCAGGGACATGAGCCGATATGTCCCAAAGTGGATTCATTCTTCGAGAACGCGAGGCGCATTTTTGACGTAGCGCGGACTGCTGCGGACTCCGATCTGAATGATTTTGTCCTCCGGATCAGTCCGGACGGAGGGATGCACTTCGTAATGGATTCGGCCTTGTGTCCAGGTGAAAATGCACTTTCACCGTTCACCGAGACCTCCTATCGGGTTACGAAGTCGGTCGGCGGGGGTGTGCGAGTCGTGGGCCGCACGAGCCAGCAGGAATGCGTACTGGAGCGGCACCCGAATGCGCAGCACGAACCCGCCCTCCATGGTGAACGTACTGTAGACAACCGTTTCGTAACAGATTTCCTGCGCGACCAGCCGTTCTATCGGATCGATTCCCCACTCACTCTGTCCGGCCGTTCGTGACTTATTTTCCCGTCCGGTTTTCTCCCGCGAGCCCCGCCCGAATCCGTCCGGCATATACGGGCGATGCCGCCAGAGCTGCCCCCCAAACCACGTGCGCAATCTGCAACTGATGCACCGGAGCATAAAGGGGAATCAGGGGATCCAGCCGCGGCCAGATAAAGTCGAACCAGAGGTAGTAGACCGATAAACCCGTAAACGCGCCAAACAGGCGAAGCAACGGCTTCCCCTCAGACTTCCACCAACAGCCCCAGACCGCCCCTGGAATTGCGTACGCCACTACAAGGAAGGCGATTCCCGCCCATGTCGTGCGCAAAAACTCATCCTGGTAGGCGTTATCGCCGTAAAAAATAGTGGAGAACAGATTCGGGACTGACCAGATGCTGCGTCCGTTCCAGAATGCAGCGATAACGAAACAACCCAACATCCAGAAAACGCCAACAATGCCTGCGTGTAATCCCGCCAATGCGCATATGGTGAATCCGGGTTCGGAAGTCGTGGAATCGGACCGGGGGGGCGATGTGTGAGGCTGGCCACCGCGCAATTCGGGCACCCCTGTTTCGACAGGCTCCGGATCCGGGTGAGCGGTCTCCTGGTAGTAAGGAACTACGCTGGCTTCCGGTGATTCCGCAAACGGCGGATCTGCGTGCGCTGAATTCGCTTCGCCGGGGGAAGAGTCGGGACCAGAAGGGATATCCACTAGTTCCAGACTACTACTTCACCGGTGGACCTCCTGCTTTCACTGAGGAAGGTTTCAGCAGAAGGCCGCCGGGAAGCTTATGAAACAAACGAAGGTGAATGAGAACAACTGAATCCATTGTGGCGCTGCATCCGGTAGTTCGCAAGACTGTCGGTAGTTGGCAAACAGATAACGCTATCCCTCAAACCTCCGCGGTTACGTCGCAACTCCTTATTGCGCGTTCATCTGACTCGAACCAGCGGAACCGACGTGGGGATTATTCAGTGCATCGTACAGGTAGCTCCCCGCCAACCCGAGTCCGATGACAACGGTGATCACGGTCAGCATTTGACCCCAGCGATCGATGTCTCCCAATTTTCTTGACACGGTCAGCTGCCGGCGAACATCGGCTTCCTCGCCCGCCGCCAATCTGATGACATCTTCCTCATTGTGGACCGCAAAGAAAATCCGATACACGCCCAGAACAAGTGTCGCGGCGCCTAATACCGCCCAAATCGCTACCATCAAAGTAAACATCTTCAGCCTCCTGCTGCAAATTCGCGTGCTGCGACTAACAGTCTTGATCGCTGCAATTGGGAGACCAAATGCGCGGCTTTACTGTTTCCCGAGCCTCTTACCCGCCACTTCTCTTAGCGAGCGATACGTGGCGACCCGACGACTCGGCTCGCCGACTGTGCGTCCAGCAGCGCTGCCAGTCTGGTCAACCTCCGGCTGGACCCAATCCGAACTTCGCCGCTCATCCCCAACCGCAGGCCCGAACCAGGCGAACAGGTTAAGCTGTCCCTCGGGTGTAATCACTGCGCTGACGCAGCGTGCCTCAACGGTTACCCCGTCGAAGCGTGCACGAAAGGCCCGGAAACCGGTGGTCGTGCACAGCGTCGATGCCCGGATCGATTGCAAGTACTGCCCGGCCGTTATCTCTATCGTTGTCCCGGTGGCGTCGCAACATGACGCTGCCCTGGTCGGCTGGAATGGCGACCGGCTGGCAACCTGCCCACAAGGGGTATGCGAACCGTTGAAGGAATGTAGAAATCCGGGCACCGGCTTCATTGGGGCTTAACCTGAACACTACCGCGGATCGTGGCACGTATTGCAGCCGGCCTTTGCTCCCGACTTCACATGGCAAGGCTGGCAAAACGTCATCTTAGTCGTGCCCAGCGTATCGGCCAACACATCCTGCGATCCCACATCGCCATGGCATCCTTCGCACGTGGCGCCGTTCATCAGGTGGTACCGGTGGTCGAAGAACACAAAGTCGCGCAGCGCAAAAATTCGCACCCATGGCACCGTCTGGTTTTTCGCCACATACCCGTTTAAATTCGCCAGGGTAGTTGTTTGTCTGGTGGAGAATGCATGGCACTCCAGGCACTTCGGCGCGCCCGGCGTGCCGATCGAATCCCCGAACTTCGCGGGGTAAGTATGGCAGTCCGTGCAGGTCAGCTTTACTTCGCCGATGTGCAATTTGTGGCTGAAAGGTATCGGCTGCGTCGGCCCCTGCGCGGTCTGCCCAAACGCAGCGCAGGCCGCTAAACACAGGACGCAGAGAGAACGAAAAACGGACATAGTACGGGTGGCTTGCGGCCATCTTATCAAGCCGGTTCCGCAGCGCCCGTCCCCAATTGGTATCTTCAGATAATTGGCCGATACTCGCACCCCGGTTGCTGTGGTTACCGGCGCGTCCAGTGGAATTGGTGAAGTCTTCGCGCGCAAGCTCGCCGCTCGCGGTTATGACCTGATTTTGGTCGCGCGCCGGGCTGACCGCCTCCACTCGCTCGCGTCCGAACTCTCCCCACGCCGCGTCGAAGTAGTCACCGCGGACCTCACCACCAGCGATGGCTTGCAGGCCGCCGAACAAGGCATCCGCAACTGCCCGCAACTCGATCTCCTGGTCAACAACGCCGGCTTCGGAACCGTGAAACGCTTCTGGGAAGCCGATCTGCACGGTCAGGAACAGATGCACCAACTGCACGTGATGGCCACCGTCCGGCTGACTCATGCAGCGCTTAATTTGATGGTGGCGCAGGGTCGCGGCGCAATCATAAACGTCTCATCCGTCGCCGCGTTCGGCCAGACCGAGGGTAACGTCAGCTACTGCGCCACCAAAGCCTGGGTTAATGCCTTCACCCAGGGTCTTGATATCGAACTGCGCGGCGCCGGATATAAGGGTAAGATAAAGGTTCAGGCGCTCTGCCCGGGCTACACAATGAGCGAATTTCACGACACACTCGGAGTCGATCGCAACAACATCCCGCGCGTCCTGTGGATGCAGGCGGATGCCGTGGTTGACGCGTCACTCCGTGGCCTGGAGCAGGGCAAGGTCGTCGTAATACCCGGAACCGTCTACAAAATCGGAGCGTCCCTTATGCGTCATCTGTCTCATGAGGCGAGGCGCCGTATCGGCAAGCCAGGCAAACTCGGGAAGGATCGGCGCGTTTGACCATCGAGTGTGTCCCGAACTTTTCGGAAGGGCGCGATCGCGCTGTGGTTACCGCACTAGAGCGGGCCGTGGCCAGCACCTCCGGCGTTTGGCTGCTCGATTCCACCTCCGACGTGGACCATAACCGAACCGTCCTCACCTTCGCCGGCGATCCGCAAGCAACCGTTCAGGCTGCGCTCTCGGCGGTGGCCGCCGCGGCAGAGCACATAGATCTCAGCAGGCATGCCGGCGTGCATCCGCGCCTGGGCGCCGCGGACGTGGTGCCGTTCGTGCCGATGGAGAGCGCTACCCTCGAAGACTGCGCCAGGCTCTCCCGCGACGCCGGTCAGCGCATCTGGGACGAGTTGCGCATCCCCGTCTACCTCTACGAATCCGCCGCCCTGCGGCCGGAGTGCGCACGGCTCGAAAATGTTCGCAAAGGGGTTTTCACCGGAACTCTGACCCCCGACATTGGCGACACCGCTCATCCCAACGCCGGTTGCTGCGTCGTGGGTGCGCGTGGGTTTCTTGTTGCCTGGAACATTCTTCTTGGCACCGAGGATCTGGCCGCGGCACGCATCATCGCCCGCGAAATCCGCGAGTCGAATGGCGGTTTTCCCGGAGTGAAGGCGCTCGGCTTGCCGCTGCCCTCGCAGGCGCGCGTCCAGGTATCCATCAACCTCGTCGACTACCGCCGGACCCCGCTCCACGTGGTCTTCGATGCCGTCGTTCAAAGGTGCCGCGCGCGCCGCATTCGCGTGCTGGGGTGTGAACTGATCGGCATGATTCCGCAGGAAGCGCTGCTCGCGACCGCCGGCCACGATATGCGCTGGCTCAACATGCATCCGCAATTGGTGCTCGAAGGCCGTCTGCGACTGGAGCGCGGATGGTAGGGTCCTGTGGGGCATGCTTGCAACGTAGGTAACTTCCTGCCGATTTATCAATCGGCCCGTGGAGTTGCTACATTTGAGACGACCGCCCGGCTGCCCGAGCCGATATCAACCGGACTTTCAGCGTGCCTGAGTCGGACTCCGACCACAGGTAGGCGACGGAGAGAATTGTACCGTTGCTCGCCCAGCCCACGGAAAACCAGCGCTCCTCAGTTTCGCTGTGGGCTATATCGGCAATTGTGACGAGTTGCGGGTCGCGAAAGATCGTAGTCGCGACTTCAAAGGTGATCCCGTGCTTGCGTTCGTTCGAAGCAGCTTTGCTCGTCCCACTCGAACTGAATCTGCTTTTCCTCCAATGGCGATCTCCAGGACCATATTATGCGGCGCCGAGTCGCCAGGCTGTACATTGGATCGAGCAGCCGAGCGGGAGTCCCGTTTCAGAAGAAAACCCTGCTCGCCGAACCCGGGAGAACCAGCTTGCCTCAGTTTCGCTGCGTTCGAATTTGGCGAAGAACCGACTGAATCTCTCCCGACTATCAGGCCAATTGTTCCGCCTGACGGCGGCATTCTTCGACGCCGGCGGCGATGCCTTCGGATTCGTATAACTTCCCGGCTTCCCGCCAGAGCGCTCGGGCTGCGTCCCGTTGACCGGTCCGGGTATTCAACAGGGCGTGAGATCGGATGGCGTTGGCTAGATCCAGCGCCCCGGTGGCCGGATGGTTTCGGTAAACAGCGAGCGCCTCGGCGAAACACTCCTCCGCTTCGGTCCATTGCTGACGCTGCGCATGAACGTCGCCCAAGTGGCGGATCGTATGGGCGAGCTTGAGTTGGTCGTCGGAGGCACGCAACAGCGCTATCGCCGCTTTGTAGTGGGCTTGCGCGGCGTTGAGGTCGTGCGTGTTGCGGGCCAGTTCGCCTGGTTCGCGCAGGACGTGCGCACGGTGGATCGGTTGATCGGGACCGCACAGTGCAGTCGCTTCGTTCAGGCGCTGCAAGGCCTCGGCGAAATGTCCGGGGCGGCGGGCGGAAGTTCCGCTCCGAAGCATGGATTCGATTTCTTCGGGGCTGGCCATGTTCACGAGTATAGTGACTGGGGGCGACTGAAGGGGTTGGTGGAAAGCGCGCGATTGTGCTGAACCGGACAGAGTTCGACTGGGCCGATTTCCAATCAACCCGCAGGTTGCCAGCCGGCCCCACAAATAGACCGGGAAACTCCTGGACTCCAGGGCGACTACGTTGCGCCTACCGGGATCCGCTCTTCGGCACCCTCTGCCGCGGCTTCCGGCGTCATGACCTTCTCCAGGCGCACCACCATCAACGTTTGATCGTCATGCGGAGGTTCCTTGCCGAGGAAAGCGTTCACATCGGCTAAGACGCCATCGCAAACTCCGCTGGCCGATTGCCGCCACACGCGCTGGACGCTTTCAATGATGCCTTCTTCGCCGAACTCGCCACCTTCGGCATTGGTGGCTTCGGAAATGCCGTCGGAAAAGATTACCAGGAGGTCACCCGGTTCGATGTCCAGTTCGGCCCGACGATAGCGCGCCCCCTGCAATACGCCCAACACGGGACCGCCGCCCTGTTCGAGACGCCAGACGTCCGGCCGGCCAAAGCGCTCGCGCACCAGCAGCGCCGGCAAGTGGCCCGCGTTGATATAGCTGAGGCGATTGCCTTCCTTATTGAGATAACACCAGAAGAGGCTGACGAAGCGTTCGCGCGCAGTCTTGGCGCAGATCAGGTGGTTCAGGCGATTGGCGGCGTATTCGTGGCGTTCCTCAAGGCCAGCGTCGCTCGACGTACGTACCGCGCCCTGCACCACGCCCATGAGCAGTGCGGCGGAAAGGCCTTTGCCGGAGACGTCGCCGAGGACCATGGCCACGCCGCCATCGCCGGTTTCGAAAACGTCATAAAGGTCGCCGCCTACCTGGCGCGAGGGGATGAAGCGTGCCGCAAATTCCACGCGGCCGGTGGGCGTGCCTTCGGCGGGGAATAGGTCGTGCTGGACGCGGCGGGCGAGAGCGAGTTCTTCTTCGTATTGCTTGCCCGCGATGTAGTGGGGGAAGCGGAGGGCGATGAGGATCACGGCTGCCAGCAGCGCGATGGCGGCGGTGCAGCCCACGCCCAGAGGCATCAGCAACGGAGCGAAGCTGACGGAGACGCCGTCGAGATAAATGGCCGTTTCGACGTAGGGGCCGCCCGGACCACGGCCGCGACCGCTATCGCCGGAGGGCCCGCGACCGCCGCGGGCTTCGGGGTTGAAATCGGGTCCGGGATTGAAACCAGAGGCACCGCCGACGGCGCCCGAGGCTGACTGCGCCGCGGGGATCGGTCCGCGATCCGGGAAGTCTCCACCGCCACGCCCGAAAACGGGAGGCGGACCGCTGCGACCGAAATCGTTATTAGGAGCCCCGTTGGGAGCGCCACCGGGCGCGGCATTCGTTCCGGCATTGGGAGGCGGACCGAAGCCGTTGCGGCCACGGCCCCCACCGCCGAAACGGTTGAGCGGGGTTACGGCGAGTAGGATTTCTCCGGTATCCGTGGGGCGGATATCCAGCCGGAGGCCGCGTCCGTTGACGATGGTGCGGAGAGAATCCTGAGTCCACCGGGGCGCACTGTTGAGATTGCCGCCGAACGCGATAGTCTTGCCGTCGGTGTTCAGCACGCGCATCCAGGCGATCTTTTCGGGAGCTTCCCTGATGAGTTCGTCGATGGCTGGGGTGAATGCCGCGGAATCGCGACTGCCGGCGCGGGTCAGTCGCGAGAGGGCCTGCGCTTTGCGATCAGCCTCATTCTGCGCTTCCTGGCGGACCATGCTCTGCGAGACGTAGCGATACGTGCCGACGGTCTGGGCCAGCAGGAGCAGACCCAGTACGAGCCCAAAGGCAATCGAGATCTTGACCCAGATATAACCCGCGAATTTTCCCCATCCAGCCATAAAGTGAGCGTGGTCTTGCCGTGGCGCGCGGTCTTGTACGCGAGCGATTGCAACACAAACAAGGGCGACAGGTACAGCGTATCGCATCGGTGCGGTTTTCCGTGTGAAGTTTTATGATTGACAGGCCTTTACGTGGCGCAGGGCGGAGTTAGGCTAGACTGGGCGCATGCGAAGAATCCATTTTGTTGTTGTGCTTGCGGCTTGCGCGAGCCTCGTGTTTGCGCAGCCTCCGCAGGGTGCACCGGGAGGACCAGGCGGCGGCCGCGGCATGCCGGCGGCTACCAATCTCAAGGTGCTGACGCAGGATACTTATATGGGCGTGATGTTCAGCATCCCGACCGCGCTGGGCGTGCGCTGCGATTTTTGCCACAACATGGAAGACCGCGCCAGCGACGAGAAGCCGCAGAAGGTGACGGCGCGCCGCATGATGGCGATGGTCAAGAACATCAACGATACGAATTTTAGCGGACAGCCGCGCGTTACCTGCTATACGTGCCATCACGGCGAGCAGAAGCCGGCCGCGCCGCCCGCAACGCCGGGCCGCGGCCCGGGAGGGCCCGGTGCGCCTGGCGCTCCACCTGCCCCGCCCGCGCCGGGCCGTTAATTCGCGTCCGATTTGAGTTGACGGGATCGTCATGCACTCCCCGGAGCCGCCATCGCGCAGGCTCCGGAGAGTTTTTCT
>Ga0302319_10005080_pt1 | contig 26619 bp, 23 predicted proteins | sample Bog_T0_2_FD_203319 | JGI IMG/M metagenome (GOLD analysis project Ga0302319, IMG submission 203319) | Peat permafrost microbial communities from Stordalen Mire near Abisko, Sweden - Bog_T0_2 | ecosystem: Environmental > Terrestrial > Soil > Wetlands > Peat | place: Sweden: Abisko, Stordalen Mire... | reverse complement strand
CACGGCGGAGACGATCCTGATAATCGAGACACTGTCCATACGAATCCTCCTTTCCTTAGGTGTGGAACAACGATTTGAATGAATCCATCATGATGATGATTGCCGGTCCCAGTGTTACCAGGAACAGCGACGGAAAGATGAAGAACACGAGCGGGAAGATGAGCTTGATGGTGGTCTTGGCCGCTTGCTCTTCTACCTGCTGAATGCGCTGCGTTCTGAGAGTGTCAGAGTGCGTGCGCAATGTTTTGCCAATGCTGGTGCCAAACTGTTCCGCCTGCACGAGCATGGAGACGAGGTTGCGGACACAATCCACGTCGGTGCGATCTGCCAGGTGTTTCCATGTATCCTGGCGCGGCCGTCCGGCGCGCTGCTCCAGCACTACTACGCGTAACTCGTCGCACATATCGGGCTGGGCATGAGCCAGCTCTTCTGAAGTCCGCACTGTGCCCTGATCCAGGCTGAGCCCAGCCTCGATGCAGATGACGAGAAGGTCGAGAACATCGGGCAGGCCGCGGCGGATCCTGCTTTGGCGCTTCTTGATTTGGCGTCCCAGCCAGAAGTCGGGAGCCAGGTAGCCGAGGCCCAGGCAGACGGAGTAGACGAAGAACGGGCTGAGCGCCCCGAGGCCGGTAACCAGTGCGACCGCGGCGAGCATGATCGGAATCACGAACTTGCATCCGTTGAAGATTCTTACCGTCGACTCCTTGCGATAGCCGGCGCGGATGAGCCGCTGCTTGACGACGGAGACTTCCTGCTGGCTCTTGGGCAGCACGCTGTCGAACCGTGTGACGACGTTGCCGATCGAGAACCCGGACTCCTGGAACTGAGCCATGAGGGTTTTTGGTTTGGGGTTGGGGTTGATGACTTCCGAGATGCGCTGCAGCATGGCTTCGCGATAGAACAACAGCAGCCCGCCGCTCGCAATCAGAAGAAACAACACCACAAATGTAGCAATCGTGAGTCCCATAGTTCCCCTTTACACGTCCATGTTGACGATCTTGCGAATGATCAAACCACCCACGATGATCATTCCCGAGGCCGTGTACAAAAGCTTGATGCCAATTTCGCGCTTCCACAAAAGGCTCATCATGTCGGGATTGACCATGTAAAGTGCGCAGCCCAAAATAACCGGAAGCAGTGTAAGAACCCAGCCCGTCATGCGGCCCTGCGCGGTGCGAGTCATTACTTCGCGCTTCAGGCGGAAGCGCTCGCGAATGACATGCGCGGTCTTGTCGAGGACCTCGGCCAGGTTGCCGCCGCTCTCCTTTTGAATGAGAATCGCGGTGCAGACAATGCGCAGATCCTGCAGCGGAACGCGGTGAATCAGGTTGTCCATGGCCATCTTGAGTTCGAGGCCGAAGTTCTGCTCTTCAAAACAGGTTCTGAATTCGCTGGAGACGGGCTCGCTGCATTCGCGGGCCACCATACCCATGGCCGCGATCAGGCTTTGTCCCGCGCGCAGAGCGCTTACCATCAGGTCGCAGGCTGCGGGGAGTTCTTTTTCGAAGGCGCCAAACCGCTTGCTGCGCTTGAACAGCACGAAGGCGAACGGGATGAAAGCGAATGCCGCGCCGACCAGAATCGAGATGATCGAGTTGCCGGTCTTCCAGTGAACCAGAAAGGCAGGTACAGCAAAGCAAACTCCGCACATGGACAACAGACTGCCGGCAGTCCATTTCAGGTTGGCCTGATGGATCAAGGTTTGCAGTTGCGAGCCGAGTTCCAGTTTGCTGAGCCGCGTGTTGATCCACGGAATCGCGCTGAACTGGTCATTCTTGCGGAGATTCACAATCTGGTCGCGCATCTCCTTGCTCTCGGTCGCGATGGCCGAGTCGAGCGTGGCCTGCACCTGCTTGGCCTTTTCAGAGGCCCCGGCGCTGCTGGCGTGCAGCAACAGTGCCGCTACCGCGAAGACTCCCAGAAAAATCACAATTACAATCGTTCCCATAACGGTTGACCTCCTTTCTTCTCGTAGTTAGTAGTTGACCGGTGTTTCCTTCTCAAACAGGCTGGGCGGGAGCATGATGCCCGAGACGCGCAGGCGTTCAAGGAACTTGGGGCGGATGCGGGTCGGTTGGAATGCGCCAATGACCTTGCCATCCGGACCGATGCCCTTCTTGTTGAAGGTGAAGATCTCCTGCATGCTGATGACGTTCTCTTCCATGCCGGTGATCTCAGAAATGCTGGTGACTTTACGCGAACCGTCGCTCATGCGAGTGGCCTGCACCACGATGGAAATGGCCGAGGAGATCTGCTGGCGGACCGACTTTTCCGGCAGATTCATGTTGCCCATGGCCACCATCGATTCGAGTCTGGAGATGGCGTCGCGGGGTGTGTTGGCGTGGATGGTGGTCATCGAACCTTCGTGGCCGGTGTTCATGGCCTGCAGCATGTCGAAGGCTTCCTCGCCGCGGATTTCACCCATGATGATGCGGTCGGGACGCATACGCAAGCAGTTGATGAGCAGTTGACGCTGCTTGATGGCGCCGTTGCCTTCAATGTTCGGAGGACGCGTTTCCAGGCGCACAATGTTTTCCTGGGCGAGGCGAAGTTCGGCGGCGTCTTCAATGGTGACCAGGCGCTCGTTGTTGGGAATGTACTGCGACAGAATATTCAGTAGTGTCGTCTTACCGGAGCCGGTGCCGCCGGAGATGACGATGCTGATGCGGGCTTTGACAGCGGAGGCAAGCATCTCCATCATCTCGGGCGAGATGCTCTTGAGTTCGACCAGCGAATTCGCAGCCAGCGGCCCGGTGCCGAAGCGGCGGATGGAGAGCGACGGTCCATCGAGGGCCAGCGGAGGAATGATGGCGTTGACGCGGGAGCCGTCGGGCAGGCGGGCATCCACCATGGGCGAAGACTCGTCGACGCGGCGGCCAACGCGGGAGACGATGCGGTCGATAATCTGGAGCAAATGGCGATCGTCGCGGAAGCTGGTGTTGACCTTCTGCAGCAGTCCGCCCTTTTCAACGAATACGTGGTCCTTGTCGTTGACCAGGATGTCGGAGATCTTGGGATCGCGGAGAAGCGGTTCCAGAGGCCCAAGGCCAAACACTTCGTCCAGGAGGTCGGCCTGGATCTTTTCCTGCTCATCGAAGTTCAGGGGCACGCGCTGATCGGCAATGATTTCTTTCACGATGCCGGAGACGGCCTGGCGTGCCTGCGCGGTATTGACGCGCGACAGCTTCTCGAGATCCAGCTTCGAGATCAGCGTCCGGTGAATCTCCGCTTTGTAGTTTTCCAGATTGAGCAGTTCCACGTTTCACCCTCCATTGAGAAATCGAATGGTCCTTATATAAGGAGCGTCATCCGAAAAGTCTGAAGCCTTTCTTTTTTGGTTGCGTTGCGCGCTGGCCGCAAATTGCCGTCGCCATCTGTCGGATCAGTCGTGAAATCGGTGAATCGCCCAGGGCCAGCGGCGTTGCGGTGTTCTGCATTTGCCGAACCGCGGCATAGTCGTTGGGAATCTTCCAGTTGGCGGGCCGGGTAAGCGCTTTGGTGATGGTCTCGTCGGAGACGCCCAGGGCGCGGGGCTCGTAGCGGTTGATCACGATCTCCAGCTTGGGGCTGCCAACGGTGAAGAACTGGCTGATGAGCCGGTTCGAATTGCGCAGCTCAGGAATGCCGGCCTGGGTGACGAGGTAGATGGCGAACGCATCCTTGAACAGGGCAGTGTCGGTCAGGTCAAGCCGCGCGCCCACATCCACGATCACGTTGTCGAACTCCTGCCGCGCCACGGTCATCAGCTTGTCAATCGCTTCGTTGGTGGCGTGGAACTGGGGAAACTTGCCCGGCGCCGCCAGCACGGACACGCCGGAACTGTGCTTGATGAGCAGCTTCTGGAGGAAGGCCGCATCCAGTCGGCCCGCATCCTGCAGCGCGTTGACGGTTGAATACTCGGTAACGATGCCCAGGTTCAATGCGGCATCGCCCAACGGAAGATCGAGATCGATCAGCAGCGTGCTCTGGCCGGACTCCTGCGCCAGCGCAACCGCAAAATTGCAGGCTAGCGTGGTTACGCCCGCGCCGCCTTTTGCGCCCAGGAAAACCAGCAGCCTTCCGCCAGTCTTGCGCGGGGCACGCACCACGGTGCGGCGGGATTGTGCGCGTACAAGGGCGTCGGCCATGGTGGCGTGAACAAACGGCGGAGTGAGGAATTCGCGAGCCCCGGCGCGCATGCAGCGAACCAGCAGATCCGGGTCGGGCTTTGACGAATAGACCATCACGGTTGAAGTGCCGCTGGCGCAGATGCTCTCCACCAGTTCCAGCGCAAACTCGGGGTTGCTGTCCAGGTCGATGATGATGACGTCGTTGCGCTGCTCCAGCAGGCGGGGCACTTCGTCCAGGCTGGCGGGATAAGCGGAGTATTCGCGAACCTCGGTTCCTTCGCACAAAAGAAGAGCGGTCGCCGCTTCCTTGCGGCGCTTCTCGTCCGGTCCGATCAGGGCGATCGACAGAACATCCGATCCAACGGAATCTGGAGACGACCCTTCAAAGTTTGTGTAGGAATTCGAGTTCATGGATGCACTGCTCCCTGCTGCCTGGCCCGTGCCCGTTTGGGGCGACATGAATTGATAAGTTGTGTTCGACTCAGCCATGGATCAATCCCTGTCCCTTAAGTGTGCGAAAAATTAGTGTGCGGGCAATCAATGTGCGAAGAATGAAATTAACGTGCCGATTGCGATCGCCGGCGCATACGGCATCTTGAGTTTCTTCGGGTTGCTGAGGACCATCTCCTCGCGTACCTCTTTCTTTTTGAAGCCGAAGGTCAGGTCACTTGCCCCGTTGAAAAGGTCTTTCAGAAATCCGCGGTAGGCGGCCCAGCAAACCACCATGATTCCACCGGCCATGGCTGTAACCACCAATGCGAAGAACAGCTGGTTCGGTCCGATCCAGACACCGATTGCGGCGGCCAGCTTTACGTCGCCGGCTCCCATGCCGCCCATCCAGAAGAGGAATCCGTAGAGAAGCAGCCCCAGGCCAAGTCCGGCGAAGCCCTGTCCGAGCCCGTGCCAGCCTTGCATCCATGCCTGTGCTACCAAACCCGAAACCAGAAACGGCACCACCAGCCAGTTGGGAATCCGGCGATTGCGCAAGTCCGTGAAGGTCGCCACGGCTAGAACAATCAATGTCGGCCACCAGGCAAACTGATGCATTTTCTCGTCTCCTCTCCCCATGAGCTCTCGGGGGAACGCTTTGGTTAGTGCAATTGCCAAACCAAACTTTTCAGGAGCAAAATGTTTTGAATTCAGTAAGTTGACCGGGTGTGAATTGGCAGGTGTACACGGCTGTATACGGGTTGCCAAAGCCGGTGGCGCGGGGCGTATACACCCGCCGGAGCGTCTAGCGGCGGAGCGCCGGAGCGGCTTGGGGGAACAAAATCGGCAGATCCGCAATGGGCGCGGTCACAAACTGGTGTCCGCCCAGGGACACTTTTTCAATGTCCTTAGCCGGCAGCATCTTCTCGATTTTGTCCATGTATTGCGCGTACTCGGGGTCGTTTGCCGGCAGCGGGAAGAGCACAAATCGCGTGAACTGGCCGGTGGGGAGCTGGGTCAGCAAGAGGCTGTCCTGAGAGTGCATGGCAAAGATGCGCGGCCCCTCGATGAGATTGGCCTCAGGGTATTCAAGGGTCATATAGCCGGGCAGGTAATAGCCCGCGTGGCGATAGCCGAGGAAGTGATTGTCAAAGGATACGATGAGCAGGTTTTCCGGGGTTCCGACCTGGGGCATGGCAGTCTCGACGGAACTGAGCTCGGCCTCGAAGTGACGTACGGACCGGTAGGAACAATAGGCGGGAAATGCAAGAAAGATATAGACATTTGCAGCTGCGCCGACGGCAAGGGCGGTGAATTTGAGTCGCTTCGGCCAAGAGCCCTTCTCGTACCACTCGGCGGCCCAGGAGCCCAGCCAAACGCAGGCCGGGGCGAAAACCAGCAGCAGGTAGCCGCTGTTGACCAGCTTGAGGAAGATCAGGGTGAAAAAACAGAGCGCCGGGACGATCCAGACGGCAGTGAAGAGCTTCCTGCGCCTGTCAGCCTCGTTTTGGCCGGGCAAGGTTTGATCGAACAAGGTCCAGATCGGGACGAGCGATGCGGCGCCAAAGCATAGAAAATAAATGTAGAGAATCGTCAAAGCGCGGGCTACCGAGGTGATGGGCGAAGAGTTGAAAACGGTGCCCTTTGAGGGAACCATCCGCCATAGCGACTGCAGTGCGCCGAAGTAGTTTGCGAAACCTCCGCAGGCCCAGAGCATTGGGAAAAACCATGCTGCCGCCGTCGCCCCCACAGCAGCCAGGCCGAGCAGTATTTTCTTGATCGGCGCATGGCGCAGGGAGAACAGAAAGAGCGGTCCCAGAAACAGGATTGACGAGGGGCGGACGCCAGCCGTGATTCCCAGCGCTATGGCGGCGGGGACTATCAGGCTGTTTTTTCCGCGATCGATGCGCCAGCAAAGCAGTCCCATCAGCGCGGAGGCCGCGGCTTCCACGCTGTAGGTAAGAGCGGCGATGCCGTGAAACCAGGCCAGTGGAGAGAACAAAAACAGCAGTCCGGCGAAGAGCGCCGCGCGTTGCCCAAACCACTCCAGAGCAAGCACATAAATGAGGGAAACGCATGCGATGCTGGAAAGAATGCTGATGAGGACCAGCGCCAGGTTGGCATCGTGTACTGCGAAGTTGATCAGACGGCCGAGGCAAACGTAGAGGAAGTACCCGGGCGGGTGCGGCTGGTGAGTGCGCGGATCGAAGCGGGCCATGCCGAGGGCGAAGTTGACCGAATCCAGGTCGTATAAATCGCGGCTGCGAAATGCAAAACGAGTGACACCGACCGCGCCGGCAAGCAGGCACACCTCAAGTTTTTGACGAAAAGTCACTTTGTAACCATAGCAATTGGTGCGCCAACCGGGTTTCCCCACGCTCCCATGAGGGCAAAATGACCCGGTTTTGGTTACCCGGCGTTAGGGCGCCTACAACAAAAGTGTTAGACCGCAGGCCAGCTTTCTCCTGCTTCGGATGGGGTCCGGGCAGAGTCCAAGGCGTCAGCTCGAAAAGACAGCCCAAGGTGCTCAACAGCAAAGGTTTATGGTCAATTTTGCTCACTTTCTTGAAGGTCTGGCAAACGGTCAAATTGGATCGGGATGGGGCAATTCGCCTTTTCCGCCATTCCAGACGAGGAACCTGTGTGAATCGCCAGTGTTGATGCGGCTTTCGCGGCATAATCGGCCCCGCATCTTTCGCCCGAACCCAGCGGAAAGTCTGCCCCCGGAGCACCGATACAGGTGCATTCGGGAGAGCCGGCAGGTGTTTCGATTTTCAACGCTTGTTACCCGGTACTGCGCCCAGCGCATTACCAAGGTTGCACCGAGGTGACGCAAAACAGGCATTGGCATGTACTTAGCCGATTAGGGATTATGGAGTCACTTCGCCGATACATCCTGTCGCGGCATAGCTCCAAACAAGTGGGAAAGGTCGCCCATTCATGATCAAAATTGGACTTTACTCGCAAGATCGTACGCTGCACCCTCTTCTCTCGTCTGCCCTTGGTAAAGAATTCCAGATCCTGCTGCAATCAGACCAGCAGGAAATGAGCGATCTGGTTTCCGCTGGTGGTTGCGATGTGATGATTGTGGATCTCAACTCCAATCATGAGTCGCTGCAGGAGCGCGTGGGATTTTCGCGCGTGCTGCTTGCCTCGCAAATTCCCGTGGTGGTGATGGCCGACGACGGTCTGCGCTCCACGGCGTTCGAACTGGTGCGCACCGGCGCGTTTGGCTACTGTCGCCGCCCGCCCTCGGTTCGCGATTTGAAAACCATGCTCAGCCGCGCCTACGAGAACTCCCTGCTCAAGCGGCAACTGGAAACAGTGCAGCAGCGCGTGGAGACTCCCGGCACCTGTGACCGCCTGATCGGATCTGGCCGCCACATGCAGCGGGTTTACCAGATGGTGCATCGCGTTACCAACCTGAATGCCGCAGTCCTGGTGACGGGCGAAAGCGGGACGGGTAAGGAACTGATTGCGCGCGCCATCCACAATATGGGCTCGCGGGCCAAGCGTCCCTTTGTTGCCGTCTCCTGCGGGGCAATCCCTGAAACCTTGATTGAGGCAGAGCTCTTCGGCCATGAAAAAGGCGCCTTTACCGGAACAGTGGGAGCGCGCGAAGGCTACTTTGAGCAGGCCGGCGACGGCACGCTCTTCCTGGACGAAATTGGCGACCTCAGCTTGTTTACGCAGGTCAAACTGCTGCGCGTTCTGCAACAGATGGAGTTCAACCGCCTGGGTAGCAACAAGCTGATCCCACTGCGTGCGCGCCTAATCTTTGCAACGCACCGCGATCTGGCCCAGCTGGTTGCCGAAGGCAAGTTCCGCCAGGATCTCTTCTACCGTATCAATGTCATGCGCATCGAGTCGCCCGCGCTGCAGGAGCATCCAGAAGACGTCCCGCAGATCGCCCAGCATTTCCTGAACCACTACGCACAGATCTTCCAGAAGCCGATGGACTCGATCGAACCGGAAGCGATGCAGATGCTGCAGAACTATCCCTGGCCCGGCAACGTGCGCGAACTGGAAAATGTAATGCAGCGGGCCATCATTCTGTCCCCTGGCATGACGGTCCGCGTGGAAGATCTCAACCTCTCCCTGCCTGAAGAAGAGGGTGTCGACAACGAGGATGTGGTCGACATTGGCGACTACCATCCGGCCGGCTCGTTTGAACGCCAGCTGCGGGACTATAAGGTGAAGCTCGCCGTTACCGCGGTCCGCGAGAACAACGGCAACAAGACACTGGCGGCACGCAGCCTCTCGATTTCCCGCGCTTACCTGCATCGGCTCATCCGGCTGGGTGATCCCGATCCACTGTTCGACCACCACGACCTGCGGGAGACGGTCAATGCCTGAGCACGGCATTGCCGTTTCTCCCCGATAAGGCTGAGCCCCCGTGCGCTCCCCACGCATAAGGAGGCTGTTCTCGTTTCCAGTGATGCTGGCCAGTGTGTTGCTGGTTCTCAGCGTACTCACGGTGCGGTCGCGCTTTGACGATCCCGACCTGTGGTGGAATCTGAAGATTGGCCAGGTCATCTGGACCACGCACAGCATTCCGGTTACAGATCTGTTCTCTTACACCACCAATCACCATGCATGGGTTCCGCATGAGTGGCTTGCGCAGCTGGTCATTTATGGGGCTTACAGGGTAGCTGGGTATTCGGGCCTGATGTTCCTGCTCTTCATGCTCACGAGCATCCTGCTGGTGGCCGGGTATGCCCTGTGCTCTCTCTACTCAGGAAACGCGAAGATCGCTTTTCTCGGCGCAATGATCATCTGGTTCTTCTCAACCATTGGTTTGTCCATCCGCGCGCAGATGATCGGCTACATCTTTCTGGTCGTGGAACTGCTGCTCATTCAACTGGGGCGCACGCGCAGTCCGCGCTGGTTTTTCGGGTTGCCAGTGTTGTTCGCGGTCTGGGTCAACTGCCACGCCTCATTCATCATGGGATTGATTGTCGGGTGCGTGTTCTGGGGCTCGGCGCAGTTCAGCTTTCGCTCCGGTTCATTGGTATCTCCCAGATGGGGGCCGCAACGCCGCAAGATTCTTGGAGTTTCGCTGCTGTTGTCGTTGGCTGCGCTGTTTGTGAATCCGGTGGGCATCAAGCAGATTCTCTATCCGCTGGATACGCTGATCAACATGCCTCTGCTGCTTGGCAATGTCGCCGAGTATGCGCCGCTGAGGATGAGCGAAGAGCGTGGCGTGGTCCTGATGGGTCTGCTCCTGTTGAGTTTCCTGCTGGTGATGACGCGGAAGGCGATCCTGTACTGGGATGAGGCGTTCCTGCTGGTCCTGGGCACCTGGATGGCGGTGAGCCACGAGCGCATGCTGTTTGTGTTTGGAATTTTGGCTGCGCCGGTTCTGTCGCGGCAGTTGGCCAAGTCGTGGGAGGGATACGACCCGGAAAACGATCGCGCCAGTTTGAACGCGCTTTTCATCGGATTGGCACTGGTTGGGGTGTTTCTTGCTTTCCCCAGGCAGCGGAACCTCGAAGACCAGGTGGAAACCGAGAGCCCGGTGAAGGCAGTCCAATACATCCAGACGCACCACCTAACCGGACCCATGCTCAACGACCACGCCTTCGGCGGCTATCTGATGTGGGCCGCGCCGGAGCATCCGGTCTTTGTCGATGGCCGTACGGATGTTTTTGAATGGACCGGCGTTTTTCGTGAGTTTGGCAATTGGGCCACGCTGCGCACAGATCCAGATGCGCTGTTGAACAAGTACGGCGTGCAATTCTGCCTGCTGAACCCGGAGTCGCCCATGGTGCGCGTGCTGCCGCTGTTGCCTGATTGGAAAGTGGTCTACTCCGATACCACTGCGGTGGTCCTTGTGCGCAGTAAGGCGCAAAGCGGCGCCGACTTGAAAGCCGCGAACGAACCTTAGGTATGCGCGTTGTAGGCTGCCCCGCCGGCCGGCACCAGGACGCTGCGCTGCTTGCCGTGAATGTACCAGCAGCACCAGTTGGACTGGTGTTCTTCGCTGTCCGCAGGCGTCATCAGGTTGCTGTATGTGACTTTTCCGACCAGGAAGAGCTTCTGGTCCCAGTTCTCGATGCTTCTGAACATCTCATCGGAGTCGCAGAAGCCACGAGCCTCGTCGCGGCTGAAGGTCCTGAGCGTTGCACTCTCACCGGGCAGCAGAATGATGGGCACAAAGCGCTTGCCTGTTGGCACCGGCTTCAGGTTGGGCAGCTCGGGCAGGTGCGCTTCATCCGTGGCGAACAGCACCTGGTCCAGCGTCGCTGTGACCCTGGCAGGAGAGCGGCCGCGGTTGGTTGCGGTGATTTCAAAGCTGCTTTCCACACCTTGCGTCGGTTCTGCGGTCACCAGCACCCATGGCCGCTCCGCGTGAACGATTGCCTGGGCGTGGAGAAGCGCGGCTTTTGCTGTGTCCAGGGCCGCGGCGGCGACCGCATTGGCTGTTGCCGCCGTCCCGGAGGCTGTCGCTGCTGCCTCAGAGGCTGTTGTTGCTGCCCCAAAGGCAGTTTCCGCAGCCGACGCTGCTTTTTCCTCTGCCGACGCTGCTGTTTCCGCAGCCGCTGCGGCAGTCTTGGCGGTGGCTGCCATTGCGGCAATGCTGTCTTCAAATGCTTCGGTGTGGCGCTCAATCTTTTTCAGCGTTGCGAGCGCCAGCATGATGCCCGCATAGCCCAGGAGGGCCAGAACCACGTATACCGCCCAGAGTATCTTCTCGTGAAGCAGCCACGGCAGGGCCCTGGGTGCGGGCAGGGTTACGATCATGGGCTGCTGCTGCGGCTCTGCGGCGGGAACTCCGTTCGAGCCAGGTCCGGGTTGAACCTGCGGCGACGATGGGTATGGAGCCTGAACCTGCTTTGCGGGAGCGGCATGGTGAGTTGCCGGAGTTGAGGGCGGTACTTGCGCCGGGGCCAGCAGTACCTCGGCTAGCAGAATCACGGCTATCGCCAATCCCTTGAAGATCATGGCGTCAATGTAACACATGGGGGTGTTCCGAAGGCTGCCGGGGGGCTGACGAAAAAGGGACCGCTGGAGCGGCCCCTGCCGATCACGGGATTGAAACTGACTGGCTAAAACGGAATATCGTCGTCGGAGATTTCAGCTGCCTGGGAATACTCGTCCCCGCCGGAAGACGCCGGGGTGCGCTGGTCAAAGCTGGCCGCGGAACTGGAGGAACTCGCGGCACGGCTGTAACCGCCCCCGCTGCCTGCGCCTTCTTCACGGCCGGAGAGCAGGACCAGATCGTTGACAATAATCTCGGTCCGATAGCGCTTCTGGCCGGACTCCTTGTCGTCCCAGCTCCGGGTCTGGATCTTGCCCTCGATGTAGATTTTGGAGCCCTTCTTCACATAGTCGCGGACGATCTCGGCGGTGCGCGTAAAGGCCACCAGGTTGTGCCACTCGGTGCGGTCCTGCCAGTTGCCCTGGGCGTCTTTCTGGCGGTCGCTGGTAGCCAGGGTCAGGTTGGCCACCATGGTGCCGCCGGGGGTGGAACGAATCTCGGGGTCTTTACCAACGTTGCCCAAAAGGGTCACTTTGTTTACGCTTCTTGCCATCTTCCTGCACTCCTGTCTGATGCCAAACCGGCTTGTAGCCTAGTCATTCCAACACATTCCGCGCCTGGGGCCGCCCTTGGCGTCCACTGTTATCGGCCGTTTCAGCGGAATTGCCTCCGGCCAACGCTATTCCAGTTCATTGCAATGTTGGAAGTATAAACGGGCGGCCGTGTCTGCGCGAACAGGCTGGAAATCCGGGCCCGCTGCCCGGCAATGGCGCGAATCCCGTTTGCAGCAGTCCACAGGCCGCCTCAGCTGGTCGGCAGTGGGTAACTGCAGGGGTTCCGGCTAACGGAGCGACGTGCGCTGCCGACCAGCGTGAATGCTAGAATCGGGCTGATCTCAGCAAGCCGGAGAAAGAATCGATGCAAGAAAAGTGTCTGTCCGTCGTGGTTCCGGTCTACAACGAGGAAAAGACGCTCGCTGCAATCGTCGACCGGCTGTTGAAGCTTCCCCAACTGCTTGAGATAGTGATTGTGGACGACTGCTCCAGCGACAGTACCCCCGAGATTCTTGCTGAGTTATGTGTCGAGCACATCGAAATTCAAGCGGCACGCCACGAAACAAACGGGGGAAAGACAGAGGCGCTCAAGACTGGCTTCCGCCTGACCAGGGGCGACATTGTGATCGTTCAGGACGCAGACCTGGAGTACGATCCGCAGGAAATCCCCGACGTGATTGCGCCCATCGTCAACGGCACCGCGGATGTTGTCTTCGGCTCGCGCTTCCTTGTTCGGAAGGCTACCCGGGTTCTCTATTTCTATCATTATCTGGGCAACAAATTTCTTACTTTCCTGTCTAATCTGGCCACTAACATCAACCTTACCGACGTGGAGACATGTTACAAAGCCTTTCGAGGCGATATCATTCGCCAGATGAAGATCGAGTCGAGCGGGTTCGGTTTTGAAATTGAAGTTACCGCCAAAGTCGCCAAGCTGAAGTGCGCCATCTATGAGACGCCGATCAGTTACTACGGCCGTACTTATGAAGAAGGCAAGAAGATCACCGGCTGGGATGGGATTGCGGCCATCTATTACATCGTTCGCTACAATGCGTTTTGCAGCTTGAAGAGCAGCTTCTACCGCATGCCGATCTTTGGGCCGGATGCGCATCTCGCGCCCGGTGCCGGCGCATCTTCGGGCATCTAGGCGCTTTCCGACCGTCGAGAACGGCCCGGACGCGATTGCGCCACGCGCGCGATGCCAGCGATTGGGACGAGTTTGGGGAGTTGCATTGGATGGACACAGGAACCACGATTCCACTTCCCAACTCGCCAACCTGTGTAAACTTGACTTGATGAACGCTCGATGACTCAGCGAGAGGTAGATGCGACGAATGCGGATTCGTAATTCAAAAGTTCTGGTCTGTGGAGCGGGTGGCTTCATCGGCGGACACCTTGTGAATTCCCTGTTTGCCGCCGGGGCGGCAAGCGTGCGCGCCGTGGATTGCAAGCCGCTTGACGAATGGCACCAGAAGAATCCTGCCGCTGAAAACATCTTGCTTGATCTGGAACTCATTGACCGCTGTCGCGAGGCATCGGCGGGCGTCGAAGCTGTTTTTCAACTCGCCGCGGACATGGGCGGGATGGGCTTTATCGAAAACAACAAGGCCCTGTGCATGTTGAATGTGCTCACAAATACCCACATGCTGATGGCCGCGCGAGACAGCGGCGTCAAGCGATTCTTCTATTCTTCCTCCGCTTGCGTTTACAACGCCGATAAGCAGCGGAATGCGGACGTGGTGGCACTGAAAGAAGAAGACGCGTACCCCGCGCTCCCGGAAGACGGCTATGGATGGGAGAAGCTTTTCAGCGAGCGGATGTGCCGCCATTTCTACGAGGATTTTGGGCTGGAAAGCCGCGTGGCGCGGTTCCATAACGTCTATGGGCCGCTGGGAACCTGGAAGGGCGGCCGCGAGAAAGCCCCTGCCGCTATCAGTAGAAAAGTCCTCGAAGCCAAACACTCCGGCAAGCATGAAATTGAGATATGGGGCGACGGCAACCAGACGCGCAGCTTCATGTATATCGATGACTGCACCGAGGGGATTCAGGACATCTTTGAGAGCAATATTCTGGAACCGATCAATCTCGGATCGAGCGAACTGGTCACCATCAATCAGCTCGTAGATATTGCCGAAGAGATAGCCGGTGTGAAGCTTACTCGGCGCTATAACCTGAGCGCTCCCAAAGGCGTGAATGGCAGGAACAGCGATAACTCGCTGATCCGCTCCTACCTTGGTTGGGAGCCTTCCACTTCTCTCCACGCGGGAATGAGGAAGACCATGGCGTGGATTGAGGAAGAGATGCTTGCGGGTGCGTCCTCAAAGTAGGGCCTGTTAACACTACTGGGGCGGGCGGCGCCGGAGCCTATTTTTTCGAGTTCAAGAAGCGACGAGCGACGGATACCGGGTTTCTCCTAGCGAGGAGCAACGCAGAAATCGGGAAAATAGGCCCCGGCCCGAAGGGTTGCGGTGAAAATCGGCCCATACTTCGTTGTCGTCCTCGCCCAGGAATAGCCTAAGCCCTCGTCCTCCGCCTAGTCTGGGCCGATTTTCATCCACAACGCCACCCACCCCAGTAGTGTTAGCAGGCCCTAATTCATGCGACTGGAAGCAATGGTCAGGAGCCGGTTCCGGCAAACACCACAACAAATGTGCGGATGAGTATCTTGAGGTCGAGCCAGATGCTCCAGTTTTCGACATAGGCAACGTCGAGCGAGATGTAGTTGTCAAAGGATGGATCCTGGCGGGCCTGCACTTGCCATAGACCAGTGATGCCGGGCATTACATCCAGGCGGCGCAAGTGGCTGAGCTTGTATTCGCGCACTTCGCTGGCCAGTGGGGGGCGCGGCCCGACGATGCTCATGTCACCGCGGAAAACGTTGAAAAACTGGGGAAGTTCGTCCAGCGAGTATTTCCGCAGGATCTTGCCCACTTTGGTGATGCGCGGATCGTTGGTGATTTTGAAGAGCACGCCGTCGCGCTCATTCATGTGCATGATCGCGGCGCGGCGTCGTTCCGCATCGCGGACCATAGTGCGGAACTTGATGCAGCGGAATACGCGGCCCCGCATGCCGATGCGCTCGGAGAGATAGAGGACCGGGCCCGGCGAATCGAGCTTAACTGCAAGAGCGATGGCTGCCAGTATCGGCGCGAGTAAGAGAAGAAAGAGGCTACTCAGCGCTATATCCATCGCGCGCTTCAGCACCAGGGCGATCTCCGGCACATGGCCGCAATGGAGAGGGATGGTAGGGAACTGACCGATGTATTCAACGGGACTGTTCCACGCCAGCCCGTCATACATATCCGGCACGACACGAAGGTCCACTCCCTGAATCTGTGCCTGCTCCAGCACGTCCTGCAGCACGCCGCTCTCGCAGGGGGCGGTAAAGAATATCTCATCGACGAAGTGCTTTCGCGCGTTCTGGAACAGCGAATCGAAGGATCCGACAACATCGCCGGAGCTCGCGGTAATGCGTGAAGTCGATCCCGGGAAATCAATGAAGCCCTTGAAGGTGTATCCCAGGTGTCGAATGCTTTCCAGGTGATGGCGTAGCGCATGCGCCTCAGGGCCCGTGCCCACGATGAGAACGTTGCGTGTTCCGGCCCCGGTTTCAAATCTCCGGTACAGGAGCAACCGATACGCAAGACGCCGCAGGCTCAGCAGCACGGTGACCAGTCCCACGGTCAGCAGCACAATCGTTCGCGGAATATCCTCGGCTTTAATGAGGTAGAGAGTTCCAGCAAGCAGAAGACCGGAATAAAGGCAGGCTTGGACGCTGAGCCGCTGCTCGTGCAGGAAGCTGCTTAGGCGGACGGGCGTATACAGATGCAGCCGCCTGCTGGTAACGACCAGCGCAAACGCAAAACCGCAGAGGAGCGCAAGCAGAATACTGGTGGAGCGGCCGTTGATGAGCGTTCCATTCCAAAAGCCTCTGGCTCCCGCCAGTGGTCCCGCATGAAGTCTGTAGAGAGTGGCGAGGGTAGCCGCCATCACAATCGTGACGACATCCAGGATGATCCAGTAACTTCCCCTTCCGGACGAGTTGCGCGCATTCATCTGAGCGACGCTTGCCTGCAATCGCATGGATGAATCTGGAGCCCTGTCTATACTCTGCCGGAGTTCTGCCATGTCATATTTTCCTTTGCGGCGTTGTGGGTGCCGTCTGGTTGCCTACGGCTACTCGTTCGTTGCAAAGATACTTTGGAACCAACCCGAACGTTTTTCTTGCGTTCTCGGGCAGTGAATCGGGAATGGGCGTCGCGCTGCGAGGCCAGAGCCAGGTGCGCCGTTTGCCAATTCAATTCGTAAAAAGTCTTTCATCCGGCCGATTGCCGGCGCACTCAATCTTGATGTCACGTTCAGGTCGAACGCCAGAGAGTTGAAGTGTAGCTTCTGCCGACAAATTCATTTTAACAGGCACTTCGATATCGAGAAAGATGCCCGTGCGGGCATCGCTTACTGCGGTTTAGAAACACACGCATCCATGATTGAGACTTTAGATGCGACTTAGACCCAGGCTGTTGCCAGCATGCCAAGCCCCGGCTCTGAGAGCTTCAACCCGTCACTGCGACCCTTGAAATAGAGCGCATTCAGGCCCGCGGAATCCACCTGTTCGAAACGCGTGAACCCCGCATGGCGCAACTCCCGCTCCAGCTCGTTGGGCGTGAGGAGCAGTTTGAATGGCTCGCCAGCGGAAGCGACGCGTTCCGACAAAGCCTGGAGCGCGAGCCTGCGCAGCGGTCCAAGTACTTCTGGAGAAAGCCCATAGTCGAAACTGACGCCGCTGCCGGCGGGCATCCGAGCTATGTCACCGAGGGTCGCACGAAAGGCCTCGCGGGTAAGGTAAGGGACCACCCCGAGCCATCCAAAAAAAGCAGGTTTGCCGGAGTCGAACCCTGCTTCTGTAAGTCCCGCCGCCAGCGTCTTGTGTTCGAAATCGAGCGGGACAAACGTCAGATTCGCTGGTTGCGTCAGGCCAGCCTCGGCCAGCATTTCGAATTTCCATTGTTGCGTGGCCGGAAAGTCCACCTCGAAAACGCGCAGCGCCGGAAACGGATTGCGCCATGCAAAGGTATCGAGTCCGGCCCCGAGAACCACATACTGAGATACGCCTTTGGCCACGGCGGAAGCCAACTGGTCTTCTACAAACCGGCTGCGGGCGGCCATGAAACAGCGAAAATCGCGCGCAACTTTGTGTTGCGCTCGCCCCATGTCCCGGGCCGATGCATCGCCCACAAGGCGCACCGCAATTGGATCGTCCAGCACCGGAGGCTTGTCCATCAGCTGGTGCGCGGCGCGGCGCATGGCTACTCGGAGCGCGGTTTTGCTGGGTCGGCCGGTCAACATCTTCTTGAGTGTAAACGACCGCGAATTTCCCGCCAGCCCGTGTCAGCCACCGCGTACCATTACCCCATGAACTGGATTGGATGGGCACTGCTCTCCGCGGTCTTTGCCGCCGCCACCGCGCTGCTGGCCAAGGTGGGCGTCGCGCATGTCGACTCAAACCTGGCCATGGCGCTGCGAACCACTGTGGTGGTCGTATTTGCCTGGGGCATCGCCCTGGCGCTCGGCAAACACGGGGAAATCCGCGCCCTTGATCGCCGCACACTGCTGTTTCTTGGGCTATCAGGAATGGCTACCGGCTTCTCCTGGATCTGCTACTTTCGCGCCCTGCAACTAGGCCCGGCCTCGCGCGTAGCTCCTCTGGACAAGCTCAGCGTACCGTTGGTCATGGTGTTTGCCTGGTTGATGCTGGGAGAAAAACTAACCATCCCGGCAGTTATCGGAGGCCTGCTGATTACCGCGGGCGCCGTCGTCATGGTTCTCGGTTGAGCTTCCATTGAAGCGGCCTTGCACTTCGAAATGAGCGCGTCACTATAATGAGTGAAGCCAATACCCATGACCGACGACACCCAATCCGAAGCAAACCTGCCGCCACGCCGCATCGTCCTTACCGGCTTTATGGGTTCGGGGAAGAGCACCGTTGGCCCGCTCGTCGCCGGCCGTCTGGGCTGGAAATTTCTTGATGTGGACGAAGTGATTGAGACAGAGGCAGGCGCACCCATTTCAGCCCTCTTCGCCCGCCACGGAGAAGCGGCCTTTCGCGACCGCGAGCACGCCACCATTACGCGGCTCGCCGCGGCAGATGGGCTGGTAATGGCGCTTGGTGGCGGCGCAATTGAGCGAGCAGAGACCCGGGAATTGCTTCTCAGCGGCTGCGGCACGCTGCTCGTCCACCTGGAGGTTGAGCTGGCGACGACGCTGACCCGCTGCGCCGGCACGGAACACACCCGCCCCATCCTGGCAGACCACGCAAACCTTGCCAATCGCTATGCGCGTCGCCTGCCGCTCTATCGCAGCGCCCATGTTTCCATTGGCGTCGATCAGCTCACGCCGAACCAGGTGGCCGATGCGATTTTGCTCGCCGCGCAACCACGATAACAGCAATCGGTTAACCGCATTCGGCGCTGCTACTCCTGCCAGCTTGGTATCATCAAAGAACGCGTCATGCAGTTCCACACTGCTCTCGCTGCTTTCCGAGGTCTGAAACCCTTCCGATGACAAATGCTTCCCAGGCCGCTGTCCCGGCTGAAATCGACACTCCCGCCGCTGAGAACCCGCTGGTTGCGCCCGCTCATCTCCATGCGCCCAGCCCCGGCGCCACGGCCACGCTCATCCACGATCTGCGTGAGTTGTTCAAGGTCAAAGTGGTGGGCATGGTGCTGGTTACAGGCTGGGGAGGTTTTTACCTGGGATCGATGCAGTCGGGAATTTCAAGTGTGCAGCCTGGATTGCTTGACGCTCTGTTTGGCATCGGGCTCGTTTCGGCGGGCGCTGGCGCGCTCAACGAGGCTCTGGAGCGCAAGTCCGACGCCCGCATGATTCGCACGGCGCAGCGTCCGCTCGCCCGTGGCCGCTTCTCGCTCGCCGAGGGCATTTTGGCCGGCCTGGGCGCTCTTACCATCGGCGCCGTCTGGCTGCTGCTGCGCACCAACCCGCTCACCGTTGCCTTGGCCCTGCTCACAGCCTTCTGTTATGTGGCCATCTACACCCCGCTCAAACGCTATACAACGCTGGCCACTTTCATCGGCGCATTCCCCGGCGCAATGGGGCCGCTGCTGGGCTGGACCGCAGCCCGCCCGCACATTGAGTGGCCGGCCATAGCCCTGTTCGCCATCCTGTTTGTCTGGCAGTTCCCCCATTTCATGGCCATCTCCTGGCTCTACCGCGCCGACTATGCCCGCGCCGGCATTCGCATGTTGCCCGTCGTTCAGCCCGACGGATGGTCGACAGTTGCCGAGGCGCTATTCTTCGCGGTGGTCATGATTCCGGTCAGCCTGGCCCCGTGGTTTCTTGGCGTGGCCAACACGGTATACGCGGTAATCGCCGTCCTGCTGGGCCTGCTCTACCTGGCTTACACCATTCGCTTTGCCGGCATCCTGCGCACCAAAGACGATGCGGAAAGCCGCATGCTGGCCCGCGATCTGCTCAAGGTAAGCGTGCTTTACCTGCCGTTGTTATTCACCACGCTCATGCTTTGTGCCACGCGTAAGCTCTAAAAGGATTCGAATATCATGACTACCGCTGTTGCTCCCCAGGCCAGTACCCGCCCTGCCATCGCTGCAATCCTCCTGATCAGCACGGCGGCCACGGCGTTCCTCTTTTGGCTGATTTACTTTCATCCGGCGCTCGACGTCACCGGCAAGCAACTTGCGTTTCTGCCCGCACTCGACGCGGTGCTGAACGGATTTGCGGCCATCGCCCTCGTGATTGGTTACCGCTTGATTCGCAGCCATAACATCAGGGCGCATCGAACGGCCATGATTACCGCGTTCGCATTTTCCACCTTGTTCCTTGTCTGCTACATCGGCAATTACGCTTTGCACGGCGAAAGCCACTATCCCGGCCACAGTATTCTGCGCATCGTTTACCTGACGATCCTGCTAAGTCATGTCCTGTTGTCGATGGTGGCCCTGCCGCTGGTGCTGGTTACGTTCTTCTTCTCGCTCACGGGGCGCATTCCCACGCACCGCAAGGTCGCTCGCTGGACCTTCCCCATCTGGCTTTATGTCTCCGTGACTGGCGTCATCGTGTATGCCATGCTTGCGATCGCGAAAGCCTAGATGCCGAACCGCGTTTCCGCACCGACTCAGCCAGACGACGGCACGCTTCAGCTTCTCAAAGGGGGCGCTGCGATTCTGAGTTCAGGTATCGTGTCCGGAGTCTTGCTTGTTACGGTGCTGGGCGGATTTACAGCCACTGGAGCGCACACCAACACAGGCTGGTTTGCGCTGATTGTCGCACTGATGTGCATCCCGTTCGGAGGGTTGCTGCTCACGCTTGGGGTAGCCAAGTGGTTCCGTAACCGCCGCATCGCGCCAAGCAGGTAACTCTCTGACAGCGCCCTGTTAGTAAGTGCCATTCTGAAGACACGTCATCTCTTACCGAGTCATTTGCTTTTGAGAAATGCAAACGGCCATCCGATATAACTCACGGGCGGCCGTCTGTATCTGTCCTGGCTTTGTCTTCCGGCAGTGTTAACAGTCCCTAGCCACGAGCACGGTTCTGCGCGGGCAGCGGTTCCTGCTTGGAGTGGATGTCAATGCGGGGCGAGGCTTCGCGATCCTTTGTGATGGAACGTCCATAGAACACCGCTGATTCCCAGTCGTCGAACAGTGGGCTGGCACACCAGGCATGCATCAGGAAACGCTGCTTCAGATTCAGGCCTGCCAGCGACATCGTCAGCCCAGCATCCAGCAGTTGACGCCGCACACTCATCAGCGCCCCGATACCGGCGGCCGTAATTTGCCGCACACCATTGAGATGAATCACCATTACCAGGCTGGCGTTGAGACTCACCGCTGCCGCTTCCAGCAGTTCAGGAGCGATCTTGGCCGCGAGCTTGCCGTGGACGTACACATGCATGGCTTGCGGGGTGGTGACCGTGGTCAGATGAGACTCGCCCAGGTAAGGGCGTTGCATCCACCCGGCCAACAATGTGAGCGGCAGCCGGCGTCCCAGCCCCATAAAGTCGCGCATATAGCGCGGGCCCAGTCTGCCCGGTTCCTGCACAAACCGCATTGCCCATTCCAGGCCGAAATTCTGAATCCAGCGCGGCGCCCTGCGCACATCTCCGGCAATGATCTCAAAGCTCCCGCCAACGCCCATGGCCACAGGCACGCCGAGGCGCTTTCGATTCATCCAAATCCACTTTTCCTGTTTTGGATTTCCCAGCGCTACCAACAGAATCTCCGGCTTCGCTGCCTGAATCCGGTGCAGAATCTCGCTGTGGTCCACCTGAGCCATCTCTTCTTCAGTAGGTGCGAAGGTGCCGACGATCCTGGTCCCGGGGTACGTTTTTTCCAGCACAACCTTGGCGCGTTCGGCGACGTTGCCCTTGCCGCCAAGCAGGAAGATTCCATATCCCTTGCGGGCGGAAAGCTCGGCCAGCGCCGGCACAAGGTCTACCCCCGTGACGCGGCCGGAAAGCGGGCAGCCAAGCAGCTTTGAAACCCACACCAGCGGCATGCCATCCGCCAGCACCAGGCTGCATCCGGCAATGATGCGGTGCAGATGACGATCGGAAAGAGAGTTGAGCCAGAAATCCAGATTGGCTGTTGCGATTTGGTGTGTCCCGCCGGAGTGAATCAAGCCGTCGATTGCCTCGACGGCCTCAACGGCCGTCAGGCTATCCAGAGGTAGCCCCAATACTGCGATCGGGTGCTTCAAAGTCCTCGTCATCGTCAGCTTCCGCTTCCTGCCGGCACATTTCGACCCGCCGAGCTTCCGCAGTGGTTGCTGCGGCGATACTCTTCAACCGGCATATCGGCGGTTGAATGCGTGCTAGATCCGTGCCCGCTCACGTCCCTGTTTGCTCAGGAGACGATTCGCCCATTCCCGGACCAAAGTGGCGCAGATCTCACTTGCTACGGTATCAATCCCGTCTGCAAGCCAATTAGACGCCCCAGCATCCCGACTTGGCTGATGGTTAGAAGCTATCTGCATGTGCCTCTTGCAGCAATGGCGAAAAGGTGGAACCCACATCAGGAAGCAATGCTTCTTTCGATAGGTATAACACGGGATTTCAGTAACCTCGATTAGTTACTGTCCTTCGGGTTGAGTTAATTGGTAACTTCGATATAGTTACCTTAGATTAGTGTCGGGATTACTTACCCCGTTCATCTCAAAACTGCAAGCAGGGCCAAGCCGGAATTCCTGGCGCGAGAGTTGTTTGAGGTGGATCAACAGCGTGCGGAATCGCCTGCCGGGATAGGGTACCCGAACTCGCTCAGTATCCGCAGGCGTTGCGGATCGCGCCACAAGGGCTCGAGCGTGGGATCCGATCGAAACCCGAGGCTCCACAGCTACCCGCTCGCATAGCACTATTTGAGGTACTCGAGCGTCCTCAACACGATTGCACTGGACTGTCAGGGAGCGCTCAAATCCAGGCAGTTTGGATTTGTGCGCACACACCCATGTTGAAAATCCCACCTCTCAAGCCCAGATAAGCCATTTGCAATGAATAGGGAAGAGCCATTCAGACCGTACTGATGGAATAGAACAAGAAGCAATAGGGCGAGGAATTGATACCTTAGTAACTAAAGCTATGGTTTCAGTTCGGTTACTATTAAGCACGAGTTCGAATGGCCGACAAGAGCCGATTATTTCTTGAGTAGTCAACAGTGCTAACGTTCCAACCGGATTAGCTGAACAGGTCTTGCTAAGTCAGCATGGCGAAGCCATGCACAAAGCAGCCGGATGGAAAAACGTGAGGCCGACTACTCACCATTGCTGCTTTTTTGAAGTCACTGCCCCCAGCAACTCTGCCCAACACGGAGAAGCAGGGGCCATGTACGCTACACAGACTCTCAATCATGCAAGGGCCACCTCGCCCGAAGGGTATCCAGGACTCCATGCGAACCAGGATGTTCGCAGATGGGTAGCCGTCTTCACCGTTCCGCAAAACGAGCGTTCGGTAGTCAGGCACCTCGAAATGCGCCAGGTCGAATCATTTCTTCCAACCTGCGAAACCGCCCATGTTTGGAAGAACAGGCAACGCGTCAAAATTGCTCATCCTCTCTTCCCCACCTATGTGTTTGCCCGCATCCAGCCTGAGGAGCGCACGTCCGTTCTGCGTTCTCCGGGTGTTCTGCGAATTATCGGTAACAAGCAGGGACCACTCGCCATTCCCGATAACGAAATGGAATTTCTCCGGTCCGATTTTTGCAGGGAGCGGGTCGAATCTTACCAGGAGCTGGTTGTGGGCGAGTGGGTCCGCATTCGAACGGGGGCAATGCGGGGTGTGCAAGGGGTTTTGGTTAGGAAAAAGACAGGTTTGCGATTCGTACTGACGCTGGAATTGATCAACCAGCATGCCGCCATCGAGGTGGATGCGGATGAGGTCGAGCCGATTCTGAATTTGCCCCCGATCCACCCGTCTTCGATGCCTTTGGGACTGGCAGGAAACACCGGGAATCCGATGCGCGGCCGGGAGCAAGTTCCTTGCCCGCAATCCTTTGCAGAAAGTGCTTGCTGAAAGGCTGGAAACAGGACCCGGAAGATGAGCGCTACCCGATTTGCCCTCGCCGCGGCGTGGCCGATTGTGGAAAATTGACGACTTTGACGCCTGGCCGCTGTAATATTGCCATATTCCGTTTGCTGAAACGAGTCGACCCGAAGCAAAACGGCCGCAATAAAATCGAGGAAAGTGGCTGGCGTCCGCCAATTGAGCGGAGGTTATTGCAAGGTATCTGGAGATGTTTTGTAAACGATGCGGACAAGGCATGCGACGGGTTACTCGGATTGGTTTTTTGCAAAAGAGATTCTATCCTCTCTTCGGCCTATTTCCCTGGGAATGTAATACATGCAGGGAAGTTAAGCTCTTGAAGAAGAGGGGCCAGCGCAAGCGGCGCGGGGAAACCACTAAAGGTCAGATCAAAGAAAGCCAAGGCTAAGAGACAGTCTATTCCCGCCTCCGGTCCAAGTTGAATTGAGTGCAGGCAGAACGCGACGAAGATCTTGCGGCAGCGGACTTGCTCGGCCGCTCATACCGGTTCGCAATTGTGACAGTGTCGAGTAAACAGCTTAAGTTTGGGTAACCTCTTTCCGTTCGCAGTCGAAGAGGCTCCGGTCCGGTGCATCCCCGCATCGGTCGTCAACCTGATTTCCAGCGAAAGCTTGGAAACGCCCTTGCAGCTATGATCTTTGCCCTGCGAGGCTCTGCGAATCGGAATCGGCTCAGTCGGCCCATTGGAGCCGAGCGACCTAATTGCCGCGGCTTTCCTTGGGATCAACGCGAAGCAAAAGAATTCTTCCATCAAGCACCCGCTCCACTGTTCACCTCCATCAACGCCTGCCTGGGCACACATATGGAGGATGGGAATATCCAGACCTGAACCCTGTGTTCGGGATGATAGCGCCCGGGCTACTCCAGAATCCTGGAGCTACGAAACAACCTTCAGCGACGATTGCTTGCACTTCTTCTCCAAGAGAGTTGCAGCGAACTCCCATCGATGGGCGTTCAGCTGCAAAGTCCCGGACCCTGCCTGTCGAAAAAATTCATGTCGAGGTATACCAATCCGTGCGAGTTGCAATTGTCCATTATTGGTTCCTGGTGTATGGGGGAGGCGAGCGCGTGGTTGAAGCGCTTGCCGAGATGTATCCTGAAGCGGATATTTTCACTCTCTACCGTGATAAAAACTGCATCCCGGCAAGCCTTCGGGGAAGAAAAATCAAGACATCGTGGCTTCAGTACTTCCCCTTCGCACGCCACATCATCAGACAATTGTTCCCGCTCTATCCAACAGCGATCGAAGCATTCGACTTACGCGGGTACGATCTGATTATCTCCAGTGACTCCCCACCAATGAAGGGCGTGAAAGTATCAGCGGATCAGTTACATATCTGCTATTGCCACACCCCGGGCCGGTACATCTGGGATCTTTTCGAAGCATTTCGAGATTCCCGTCCCTTTGGTACCCGAACCCTGTTCTCGCTATTGGCGGCACGCTTGCGGCGCTGGGATTATCGAGCAGCGCAGCGGGTGGACTGTTTTGTCGCAAGTTCGCAATTCGTCGCGGCGCGGATCCGCCGTTTTTACCACCGCGAAAGCACCGTCGTCTTTCCTCCAGTTACCACCGCCCGCGAAGCGCCGGAAGTGCCAAAGGACGGTTACATCCATGTGGGCCGCCTCGTCGATAACAAGCGGATCGATATCCTCATTGAAGCCTGCAACCGGCTTAAGCGGAAGCTCAATGTAGTTGGAACAGGAAGGGATGTGCAGCACCTGAAAGCAATCGCCGGCGATACGATAAAATTTCTGGGGCGCGTTTCAGATGAAGAGCTGGCCAGGGTCTACTCCTCGGCAAAGGCCCTGCTATTTGCCGCCGAGGAAGATTTCGGAATTGTTCCGCTGGAAGCACAATCGTATGGGCGACCCGTCATCGCATTCAAACGCGGCGGAGCTCTGGAGACGGTGCGCGGAGATCTGGCGGATCACCCAACAGGACTGTTCTTTGACCATCAGAATGCCGATTCGCTGGCGAAGGCAATCGTAGAGTTTGAGAGCAGGGAACATTTGTTCAACCCTGAAGTAATCCGGGCAAACGCGCGGCGATTCGATGCGCCAATTTTCAAAGACAGAATGCAGCGCCTGGTCGATCGGGAGATGAGAAGGAAGCAGGCATCGGTCGGAGCCAGGCTTGCGAGTAATAGGCTTGGCGCGAATCAGGTTCCTATACAAATCGACTAATTCAGAAGCCATTTTGACTCAACAAACGGTCATCTTTCTCAGTAACTGTCATTCTGTTGCACACCGTTCTTCAATGCAATGATTCAAGCAGCAAACTTCATACCAGGTCTTTGTCTCTCCCACTCTCAATTCTTAACATTCTTTTGCCTTATCGCACTCAAATGCATTCGAAGAAAAGTGCACACCCTTGAGCCAGCTCTTTAAACTTGGCTTGAATGTTTTGCCGATGCTGTAGAGTGAAGGTACAACCCACGATAGTTACCATCGCAATATGACCTCTACTTGGAGCGTTATCGAGTGAAAGCTGTGCCCAACCAGGGTCTGACGATTCAAGACATTCTCAGAGTATTTGATCGCAGGCGACGTACTGCAATTGGAACCCTGTTGGGCTTCTTTCTGCTGGCGGTGCTGCTGTGTCTATTCATGACTCGGAAATACGATGCGCAGGGCGTCATCGAACTGCAAAAGTCCTCGTCCGATTCGCTTGGCCTCGACAATATGATGAGCGGGGTGGGCAACGGAGGAACCGGCGGGGCCGGCGACAGCTTATCCGCAAACATAGATCTGCAGACACAGGCGGACATTCTTCAGTCCGAGACGCTGGCGCTCCAGGTTATTCGCGAATTGAATCTGGAGGAGAATAAGGACTTCAAACCCCACTTCAATCCGGTGTATTGGGCAATGGGGTTGCTATCCGTAAGCGGTCCGCCAGATCCCAGGGGCGCCCCCCTGGAGGAATCGCCGCGCTGGCGCCGGCACCTCCTGGACGTTTTCAGCGCTCAGCTGAAAGTCAAG
>Ga0302319_10005079_pt1 | contig 26620 bp, 20 predicted proteins | sample Bog_T0_2_FD_203319 | JGI IMG/M metagenome (GOLD analysis project Ga0302319, IMG submission 203319) | Peat permafrost microbial communities from Stordalen Mire near Abisko, Sweden - Bog_T0_2 | ecosystem: Environmental > Terrestrial > Soil > Wetlands > Peat | place: Sweden: Abisko, Stordalen Mire... | reverse complement strand
CACTTTTCAGATAGCTTAGCGCGAAATGGGCGACCTGCAAACTATACATATGTGACGGAAAAGTGGCGAACGTCCCGTGGGGGAAAAATACTCTGTAAATTGATTTTTCTATAGTTCTGTATTTTGGTAGAAATAGGATTTGTCTGTGACGTAAAACACCGCATTTTCCGGCTACATATACTGTATTTGCAATCACTTACAGTTTTTCATAAATTCTTCTTCCCAAACTGCCCGCAAGTGCGTTAAGATACGTTCACTAAACAGTTGCTTGTTAAGCGACGTTTAAATTAAGGGTTTTCCGAACCCCTCCTCGTTAGAGTCCTCGGAGCCATGGTAGTTTACGGACCGAATAGGCCCTCGGCATCTTAAATTGTTGGAGGTAGTGACAATGAGCGCAGCCCTTGCATACCGTACGCCACTCCCGCTGTATCAGGAAGGTTTGGCGTTCTGGCAGGAATTGGAACGTGAGTCTGAACAACACGCTAAAGCCATCAACAATGTAGCGCTAGCCCACGGACTTGACAGTTCTCACCTGGTGGAGTGGAAATCGGGACGAGGCATCATCGGCATCTCGCGCAAGTGGTATCCGTCTACGGATATCACAGTGAGCCTTTCGTTCGAACATTGGGGCCCGGTGGTGAAAGTGTTAGTCACCGGCTACCAACATGAGGATTTACGCTTCTATCCGGAAGAGTTGGAAGTGTTGCTGGCACGCGATCTCGATGGAAAAATCGTGGCCGTGCTAGGTGAAGGCCGCAGCTATTCGCCGCTCGAGTTTTCGCGCTATCTGGCGCAGCATATGCGACGCTGTTTTCCCGACATGGCGCTTCCCTGTCGGCCGGACGATCGCGCGGAATAGGCATCCCTCATTCATCGCCTTGATCGCCGACTACGGTGCGCCCAATTGCTGGGCCAGTTGGAGCAAGACGGGCACTTCAGTGGGACTGTAAACTACGTAGTCGTCTTTGTATCCGCTGGTGTCGGCTTCGCTGCCACCTAACATCCACACAAGAGCGCCAGCGGTGCCGGTGTCATTCACGGTTTGGAGCCAGCGTTCGAACCATGTTTTACGCGCGTCGCCGTCGGGAACAATCAGGTTTCCTAGTTTGAGACCGTATTCCTCCATGAGCACCGGCTTCCCTGCCCGCGCGCCCACCGTCGCGTGATCGTTTACCCATTCGTGGCCGAATTCTAGGTCGCTCGGGTGATCCCAATCCTGGGGATAGAAATGATATCCGCCAAAATCAATTTCAGGGATGCCTAAAATTGCCGCGAAATCGGTACCGTGCCGGCCGTCGTAAAGCTGTCCTTTTGTATTGCGTTGCAGAAAATGGTGTTCATTAAAGAAGCCCTCGTCTCCCAATGCCAGCAAGTGGTTTCCATCTAACTGCTTCACAAATCCGGCCATCTCATGAACCCAGTCGAGCAGCAAATCCCGGTTGCCTTCGCAGCGGGCTTCGTTGGTCAATTCCCAAGCCATAATGCTCGGCTCTTCACAATAGAGACGACCGGTCAGAGTATTGCGCCGCGTCAGCAATTGCTGCACCCAACGGCGATAAGCCAGGCGCGCGTCCAGCGATTCATAAAATAGCTTGACGTCGCCCTTGAGACCGAGCCATTGCAAGTACATAGGCATGCCGCCGAAGTCCTTCCAGTGATTCACCAGCGGGAGTATCAGTTTCAATCCCAGTTCATCGGCTATCTGAATCGCACTGTCTAAGCGTTGCAGGCCGTCGGGACCGTCGTTGATTTTGATAACACCGTTGTCTAGATATTGGAGCGTCGGATTGCCAGTGCCAGCTTGGGCCGCATCGCCAAAGGCCCAACTCCGAATGACATTCGCGCCCATTTGTTTAGCGGTAAGAAGTGCCGCGCGCTGGCTGGCGGGTGCGCAATACGCCAGAAAATAGCAGTTCACGCCACCTACCGGGAAGACACTGCCGTTTAAGAAAAACTTAATTCCATCCCTGCCTACAAAAAGGTTTGGCATTTCTATCACATTCGCAGAAAAGTTATCCTTCTATTAACGCATGCAACCATGCATCTTTTTAGACAGAGACGGCACGCTCAATTTTGACTATGGCTGGATTACGTCGCCTGCCAAAATCGAACTTCTGCCCGGTGCGGCGGAAGCCGTGCGTGCCATTAACGAAGCCGGCTATCTGGCAGTGGTTGTTACCAATCAACCCGTGATTGCCCGTGGAGAATGCACGTTTGCTGAACTAGCGGCTATTAATCAAAAACTTGAATGGCTCTTGATGGCAGAAGCGGGCGCTCATCTGGACGCCATCTACTCCTGTCCCCACCACCCGAAGTCGGGTATTGCGGGGGAGCGTGCGGAGTACAAAATTCGCTGTCATTGCCGCAAACCTGCGCCGGGGTTACTGGAAGACGCCGCGCGCGATCTTGCTATTGACGTAAGCCGATCATGGATGATTGGCGACTCCGAACGAGATCTGGGGGCCGCTGCAGCCTTTGGCGTGCCAGCCGTGCTGGTATCCAGTAACCAACAGGGGTTCAAGGACGACATTTCTTCTAAGTGCGCCTTTCGTGCAGACGATGTAAAGACCGCAGTACAGCGAATTTTAAATAGTATTTCCTAGTGCAAAGACGTTTGCACTCGTTACAATCAATATGGAAAGTTGAGGACGATGGGGTCGCGTTGAAGTCCGCAACATTTCTCAGCCGGTTCGATCTACTGACCCGGATGCTCATAACAACTAATTCAACAGAGAAAGTGTCCAGCAATGATGATAAATGTTAATTTCTGGCAGCGAAGCGTAGGAATTTGTTTCGGTTTACTTGCGGTCTCGGCCCTACAGGCGCAGGTTCTGCAAAATTTCGTCTCAGTCACGCCGTGCCGTGTAGTGGATACGCGGTCTGCGAACGGCACGTTTGCCGGCCCTATTCTGGCCGGTAATAGCACGCGGAGCTTTCCGCTACCGCAGAGTGCGGCTTGTTCTCTTCCCAGCAACGCTACCGCCTATTCGCTGAATATCACGATATTGCCGACCGGTGGATTAGGCTATTTGTCCATATGGCCCACAGGTGTAACTCAGCCGGTTGTTTCCACCATGAATGACTTCCAACAGGAGATCATTTCAAATGCTGCTGTGGTACCAGCGGGGACAAATGGCGCCATCAGCGTGTATGTTACAGATCAAACCAATCTCTTGATTGATGTGAACGGCTATTTTGTTTCGGTGGCCAGCAGTAGTTCCAGCAATAGCAGCACAGCCTTCGGACAAGGAGCGTTGCCAACGCCATCCTCGGGTGGCCAAAATACTGCGTTTGGGGCAAATGCCCTAGGTGCAAATTCGACCGGAGCCTATAACACCGCCGTGGGTTCAACAGCTTTAAACTCGAACACCACGGGCGCGGCTAACACCGCCTACGGCCAATCGGCGCTGCTAGCCAATTCGACCGGGAGCAACAACACCGCCATTGGTTTTCAGTCGCTTCCTTCAGAAATGGCTTCCAGTAACAACGTAGCGGTGGGCCATCAGGCCATGCTTGGTGCCATTGGTAACAACAGTGTTGCCGTGGGCTCGGGCGCCCTCGCTCTGTCTGCCGGCAGCAATAACATCGCGATTGGCAATACGGCCGGCAATGCCTTGGCGACCGGCGATAACAACATCGATATCGCCAACACGGGTTTGGCCGCCGACGCGGGCATCATTCGCATTGGTACATCCGGCCTTCAAAACGCGACTTATATCGCCGGTATTAGCGCGGTCAACGTTACCGGTGGCGCGGCCGTGATGGTCGATGCGAACGGCCAATTGGGTGTTGTCGCGTCGTCGCGCCGCTTCAAGCAGGACATTCAGCCGATGGCGAACGCCAGTGACCGGCTCATGCAATTGGAACCGGTGACCTTCCGCTACAAGCAAGCCGCGCAGGACGGCAGCCAGCCTCTGCAATTCGGCTTGATTGCGGAACAGGTAGCAGCGGTGTATCCAGAACTCGCTGTTTACGACAAAGACGGACAAGTAGAAACCCTGCAATACCAGCAGCTGCCAGCGATGTTATTGAACGAGATCCAAAAGCAGCATCAGACGATTCAGAGTCTGGAAACAAGGTTAGCGGAACTCGAAAAACTGCTTAAGATGAACGCGGCAGGTGCGGGTAAGTAGTTCAACGACTGTAAAGTTACGAGTCTTGGAATGGGGTGGAATCGCAAGGCAATTTCCACCTCTCAAACACAGAAACGTGCACAACCAGAGAGCTTAAAAGCTGAGTTACCGTTGGCCCAAAGAGTCTGGCCGCTTCAAGCGCGAATGCAATCATCCAAAAGATCAAATGGTGACCTCCCACAAGCAAGCGCAAGAGACAGCCAAGTGCGCTCGTCTCTGTACGCAACGACCATCTGAGATTCCGGTTGCCAGCGCGGCGCGCCAAAGGAAGAGTGCTCCGAGCAGCGCGTGAGTGTAGTCAGCATGAATGAACCGCCGACCCGTAACCGCCAGTCTCTCCGGCGGCGACAGTCATGGTTTCAATCTTGGCCACAAACAAGGGAATTAAACACTATGTCGAGCCAGACGCAGGCCAGCACTATAGCTCAAAGTGGAAAGTGCCGTTCACGAGACTTCACGGCAGCAGCAAATCCGAAATGTCCTGCAGTTATGGGCGGCGCACTTTCCCTTTGGGGATCGTTTGGGATCGTTCTTCCAAGAGTGAGATGGTCTCACAAGAAATTGCAAAGCGGAGTTAGTCAACCGGACCGTATCGCTTCACCGGTGCCCGTAGTTAGTAAAAACGTAATCCGTTGTTTTCACACTGGTGTGACACGTGAACCCGCACCTGGCGTCGTTCCCTTGTGGGGGCTTATCAGCTAACGTGCCGGGCCTAAAGACATCTGATCTGGCGTCATATTCGAACACAGCGTATCCCCAGCCTCCGCTGTCCGCGAACCTCTTGCTGTCCTTCACCATGAAGTCGACGTCGTGCTGTGTGCCTGGCACAGTTGCGGCGGGAAACGTCTCCAGCTTTTTCGGATTCCAATGAATCTTCGCCATCTTTGCGCCGTCAGGGAAAGGCTTGCCGTTGGCGGGAACACCGGCTAGATAAGCGTCGATCATCACGGGATTAGCGAGGATGGCCGCAATGAGGTTGCCGTCCTGACTGATGGATACCAGTTGCCATTGCTCGTAGCCTTTGAACTCAGAAAACGCCAGTCCGTTCGGCACGTTCAGGGTGTATTTGTCCTGCTCGGAGAGGGCCCAGCCGCTCACGACGGCGAGCACTCCGGCAATCATAGCCGCCGCAATTTTCGGCATGCTTTTGTTCTTCATCGCCAGCACCTCCGCTATTGAGTTTAGCGACGTTTTTTGCATCCTGGCAGAGGCGATTCCCTTGGTTGTTCATCGCTGTTTTCAACAAAGACGCGATGGGTTGAGTCGATTAAGAGAAGGATTTTGACGATAACCTCTGGACTCCATAATCTGCCTTATTCGTGCTGTACCCTGCTAAGATTGCCTTGCGGGCCCTTAGCTCAGCGGTTAGAGCAGTGGACTCATAATCCATTGGTCGTAGGTTCAAATCCTACAGGGCCCACCAGACACATCTTCTTCCCTTTATGTCCAAATTCATCTTCTCCTTGATCGCTGCCACTGCGCTTGTTGCTCAATCCGACCGGACGGTGGATCATTACTCGGCAGCGGATTTAAGCGCTATTAAGGACAAGCTTTCGAATGGTCATCCCACGTTCAAATCTGAACCACTCAAGCATTACAAGGGGCACTACTCGATGGTGGCTCATCGCGAGAGCACCGGCTCTTCAGAAGTGCACGAGCATGAAGCCGATATTTTTGTGATCGAAGACGGCGAAGGCACATTGATCACCGGCGGCAAACTAGTCAATTCGCGCGTAGAGAGTCCTGGTGAATTGCGGGGAACATCGATTAGGGGCGGCGACAAAATGCACTTCGCGCCCGGCGACGTCGTCCACATTCCAGCGGGCGTGGCGCATCAGATGCTAGTCGAAAAAGGCAAGCCCGTTACCTATTTCGTGGTGAAAGTTACCGGCCAATAGATGGCGGCTGCGGTACTTCTCACATGCCTCGCATTGCTTGGAGTGGCCGGGGGCGTGTGGTTGCATCGCAGCATTTCGAACCATCTCGCGGCGTTGGGCGGATTGCTTCTCTTCGCGGTTGCGTTTATTTGGATCATCCCGGAAATCGTAGAAGCGTGGGGCTGGCCGTGGACTCTTCTCTGGGTGACGGGTACGGCACTCGTCCTGGCGCTGGTTGATTGGGCGCTGATTCGGATAGGCCATTCGCCGCGACACGGCGTGATTGCACCTTTAGTAATCGCTACTGCCATCCACAGCTTGCTCGATGGTTGGAGCATTCGCGCACTAGCAGCGCAGCCCGTGCCCATGGCGCTTGTGCCTATCGGACTCGGCCTTCATAAAATTCCCGAGGGGTTCGCCTTAGGTTGGGTTTTGCGGCGTTCGCTCACATCACATGCGCGTGCCATCTGGCTAGGCGCTTTGGCTGAAGTCTTTACCATTGTCGGCGCATTGCTCCAGCCTGGAACGGATCATCTGGGTATAGCACGCTTTGGCGAATCATGGACTCCTGCAGTCCTCTGTTTAATTGCTGGCGCGTTTGTGTTCCTCGGTTGTCATGCGCTGCTCCCGTATGTTCAAAGACACCAACACTAGGTGAGTATCGCGCCCGGCCGCTGCTTGTGAAAATTAGTTCTCTTCTGAAACTCAACCCCCAACGCCAGAACGCGATTTTCCGAGAAGGGACGCCCGACAATTTGCAAGCCGATGGGAAGCCCGTTAACAAAGCCGCAAGGCACGGTTAACGCGGGCAAGCCACACAAGTTACTCGCTTGCACCAAGCCTGCAAATACGCCTTTCACATCGGGCCGCTTTGGCGTGGTCTCGTCAAACGGACCGTCCGCCTTGTCAGGAAAATCGAGCTTGGTAGGCGCAACCAGCAAATCCACATCAGCAAACAGGCGACGGAAGGCAGCCTGAATCTGTGTCCGCAGGCGCATCGACTTTAAATAGTCCACTGCCGAATAATTCATCGACGCCTTGAGCCCATCGATCTGTCCTTGATCGGCCAGTTGATTGATGCGGCCGTCGCGAATCAGCGGTTCGAACATGGACGCGCCTTCGGAATCAATGATGCAACTGATGATAGGGCCGTAGGGAAAATCGGGGAGTTTCGTCTCCACCATTTGCGCGCCGATCGCTTTAACAACAGTGAGAGCTTGTGCGAAGGCGGGCCGCAGCGCTTCGGCTGGCCATTCGGAGAAATCAATTTCGGCGTAGCCAATTTTCAGCTCGTTCAAATTGGTGTAATACTGCGGCGAATAGTAAAAGCTTTTTTGCGCCGAGCCGGGATCGTTCTCATCACCTCCGGCTATTTCGTGAAGCACCAAGCCGCAATCTTCCGCGGAACGGGCGAGGACGCCAATCTTATCGAGCGTCCACGATAACGCCATCGCACCGTACCGGCTGACGAGGCCATAAGTGGGCCGCAGCCCGCTAACACCGCAATAGCAGGCCGGAGTCATGATCGAGCCTGACGTTTCGGACCCAAGCGCGAAAGGCACCAAGCCAGCGCCGACGGCTGCACCCGAGCCGCTCGAAGAACCGCCCGACCAGAATTGTTTGTTCCACGGATTGCGTCCTGGGCCTTGCAGCGAAGCGCCGGCCGATGTGTAGCCGCCGCCCCCTGCCAATTCCACCATGGAGAGTTTGCCAAGCAAAATGCCGCGAGCGCTTTTCAACTTCTGCACTGCGGTGGCGTCGAAATCGAAAACCTGATCCTCAAAAGGTTTGGCGCCCCAGGTGGTGGGATAACCACCAACACTGAGCAGATCTTTTACGGCAAAGGGAATACCTTGCAGCGGCCCGCGCACGCGCTCGTGTTTCAGATCCCAATCCACATCCTTCGCCGCCTTTTTGGCGTCTTTCAACAGGGACAAAGCAAGCGCGTTGTATTCCGGGCCTTGCTTCTCAAGACGCTCGCCGAAAAACTTGGTGAGTTCCACACAAGAAATATCGCGTTTGTGCAACGCGGCACCGAGTTCGCCGATGGTGGCGAAGGGCAGCGTGCTCTCGTCTACGTTCATTTTATGTTTCCGCATGGTTGGTTTTAAGCAACGAAGCGGAAAGACGGTTCAATATTCATGGGAACGGCGATGGCGGCGAGTTTGTCACTCACTTCCCGGACATCGTTCTTCGCTTTTTCGATGCGTTGCTCAGGTGTGGGCGGTTGGGAAGGCGCCTGTGCGAGCAAAGGAGCGGCTCCCATCAACAAGACCCAGTTGCGGCGGCTTAAACGCAGAGACATGCTCGCATTATAGACAGTTCTTCTCAGCGTCGACCATGATCTGGACCATTTGCCGAAAATCGACTTCTGGCTGCCAGCCCGTCAAAGAGCGCAGCTTTGAACAATCGGCGACTAGGAGGGCCTGCGGAGCTTTGCGTCCCAGAGCATTCGGATTCAGCAAGACATGCGATTCCCAGTTCAATCCCACGCAGTTGAAAGCGGCTTCAACGAAGTCGCGAACGGAGTGCAAGATACCGCTGCCAATGACGAAATCGGCCGGTTGGGCTAACTGCAAGATCTGCCACATGGCGCGCACGTAATCTGGCGCGTAACCCCAATCCACCCGGGCGTCAAGATTGCCGATGGTGAGTTTCTCTTTCGAGCCGCGCGCAATCTGTACGGCAGCGCGCACGATCTTACGGGAGATGAACTTGGCGGCGCGCCTGGGAGATTCGTGGTTATAGAGAATGCCCGCACAGGCGAACACGTTGCGGGTAGCTCGGTAGTAGGCACAAATCTCCATGGCAGCGACTTTGGAAATACCGTAAGCGCACAGAGGCCTTAAAGGAGTGGTTTCGTTTTGCGGCGAAACAGTGGGCTCACCAAACATACGTGACGAGCCGGCATAAAAAACGCGACTGGCCAAGCTTTCTGCCACAACCGCGCCCAGTATGTTGTTTAAGCCGTTGGTATTTACCGCGAGGCTGGTGGAAATGAGTTCGTGCTCATTCACGGGTGCGTCTTCGGAGGCGTGATGATAGGCGGCCAGATAGTAAATTTCATCGGGCCGCGTTCCGGCCAGCAGGTGGCGCATCTGAGCGGCGCTGGTGACATCGGATTCTTTGCCGATGCCGATTACGTTATAGCCATTGTCCCTCAGCAGTTGCGAGAGATAGGTTCCATCTTGGCCGTTATGCCCGATGACTAAGGCTTTTGACATTATCAGTTAGTTCGATGGCTGGAAGAGGAAACAAAAGTCGGCCGCCCTCTTCAAGAAAGGATCTCTCCCGGCCCATGATGTTTTGGCGGAAGTGCCAAGGGAGAACAAGGAACACGTCAGGCTTCAAAGCACGTGCGTCGGCTTCAGAAATGATCGGGATCAACGTTTGGGGCGTGAAGCAGCCGAATTTATCGGAATTTACTTCGGCGATGGCAGGAATCAGTTTGGGAGTGATGCCGCAGAATTGCAGAATGACGTTGCCTTTGGTGGAGGCGCCGTAGCCCAGGATGAGCTGGCCCTGGGCGGTGAGGCGGCGCAGTTCCTTGTTCAATTCGTCGCGATGAGCAAAGGCGCGGTCTGAAAAATCACGGTAAACACGCAGCGAATCCAACTGGCAGCCGGCTTCATAGTCGAGAACGGCTTGCACAGCGGCGGTGTTCTGGACGTGGGCAGATTCAGCTTTAGCGGCGGTGACGGAGAAGCTGCCGCCGTTGACGGCATTCAACTGGACGTCGATAATCTTGAAACCCACGCGCTGGGACATCCACAGTATTTGTTTCAGGGCGTAGTATTCCAAATGCTCGTGACATACCGTATCATAGGAATTCATCTGGAGCATGTGTGGCAGATAGCTTTGCTCAAAAACCCAAACGCCATCGTCAGCCAGAACGTCACGAACCTCCTGCATGAATGCCATGGGAGATTCGAGATCGTAGAACATGGCGATGGAGGTGACTACGCGGGCGCGCCGGTCTCCGAATTCGCGATGGAAGCGGGCGGCGGAGAAGACTTCTGGAATTAATTGCGCGCCCGCCGGGTAATACTGCTTGAATTTTGCGCCACTGGGGTCCATACCAATTAAGTCAACGCCTGGCTCGGACATGGCTCGTAGTAACGTACCGTCGTTGCTGCCGATATCTAGAGCTAAATCGCCTTTCTGCAAGGGGACTGTCTTCTTGACGGCATCGGCTTTGCCGCGAAGATGGTCGATCATGGACTGATTTAAGCCCGAACGATAGCCGTAGTTATCCCCGTAAATCAGGTGCGATTCATAAGAGTGGCGTAACTGTACGAGGCCACAGGCATCGTGAGTAGCGGTTTCGCTACATTTCACCAACTCAAGCGGACCAACAGCGATGTCTTGATCAAGACGTGCGGGAAAAACCCCAGTGAGGGCTTGCATCCCAAGGTCTAAAACCGGGAGAAGTTCAGCATTGCCGCAAATTCTGCACCGGGAAACCGCTCTATACATGCCCTAGAAGTGTAACATCGCATTTGGCTCGTACTGTACTCTGAAAAGTTCATGCGTTGTCCGCCAGATAGTTTCAAAACTGCAGAATGGTTCCGCTTGATCGTCTTGATGCTTTCGTTGGCATTTGGCATCTGCGCGCAACCCGGAGTGCCAAAGTTGCCCCCTCCGCCAGATGGGGAGTTAATTCAACCAACCGGCCACGATGAAATCTATCTACTCATTAATGGACAAAAACATCACATCGAAAATCCTTCCTGGTTTGGCAAGAACAGATTTGACGCCGCGAAAATCCGTTCTCTCACGCCAGCGGAGGTAGACGCCATTCCGGAAGGTTATCCGCTGCCAGACGGATCTGGCATGCCTGATAACCCGACATCGATGGCGCTGGAAGGCATGTTGCTCAAAGACAAAGACGGGCGAATCTTTGTCGTCAACAAAGGTGCGCGGCATTGGGTTCGCAACGGGAAGTGGCTCGAGGAAAGCAAATACGCGCATCAGCCGACACTACCTTTATCCGATAGCCAACTGGAAGCGATCCCGTTAGGCGGCGATATCACGTATACGACGCTAGCCACCAAGATTGCGTTACCGCTAATGGCGCTGGCGATCTTCCTCTTTCTGCTAAAGGGTTCGGCCATACCGGACACGCGATTGACGCGCATCATCACGGCGGTAATCTTTATCGCGGCGATCGGCTTCCGGGAGCCTTATTTGCTGCAGCATCCAAGATTCTGGGCGGAAGAAGGTTTGGTCTGGTTCCAGTATGGATCGGAGCATTCGATTTTGAAGACGCTCGTGTACGTTTTCCCAGCATCGAACTACATGAATCTGGCGGCGAACGTCGGGGCTGTCTTGTCAACTCGGACAGCTGCGCATTTTGGCTTGTTGGTTGCGCCAGCGGCAACGACTTGGTATTCGTACATGATTTCGGGTTCGGCGATTGCAGCGATTCTGTTCGTGCGGTCGCGGTTGTTTGACCGATTTTGGGTGGCGGCGGCGGGTTGTATGATCGTGCTCTTTTCGCCAACAACATCGGACGAGATTTGGCTTAACAGTATCAACGCGATGAGTTTTCTGGGAATCATCACGCTAGTGATCCTCTTTGCGGAAACGAATCAGTGGTCAAAGGGGAAAAAGTGGGCGGCCCGTGCGACGCAAGTGTTTTGCGGGCTTTCGTCGCCCTATTCGGTGGCGCTCTTACCGCTGTTTCTGGTATCAGCATGGCGAACGAAAGAGCGAGAGCAGAAAGTCCAGTGTTTAATCTTGATAGCGTGTGTGACACTGCAGGCGGGAATAGTGGTGAATAGCCGATTGAAGTTTGTCAGAATCGGCGCGGATCCAATGAGAGCAACGGTGGTGAGAGCCGATGGATCGGCAGTGAACATGTTTGTTGAACACATGGTTTACCCCGCATTGGGTTTCTCACTGCGGGAGCGCTTTCTGGACATCAGCGGGCTGAAAGAGACTTCGGTTTGGACCACATCGTTCAGCACTCCAGCCAAACCGCCCTTACACTCAATACGCGTCGCGGGCTGGCTGGCTTTCTTTCTGATGGCAGGGACACTATGGCTGCTGAGAGGTCGACCGCTCTTTTCGACGGCTAACATGTTGATGGGTGCGTTTTTGGTGCTCTCGGCTTTTACGTGTGTGGGATCGCTTTATTCTGTGCCCACTGGAAGATATGCTTTCATGCCAGGAGTGGTCTTTTTGTTGCTCCTGCTCAAAAATACCGAGACACCGTTTCCAGACTTTCATCGTCATGTGTGCATGGCAGTGCTTGCGTATGGATTGGCCACCGGCGTCGTGGCGTACCAAAACCCGCTTTTCCAAATTGGGCCTTCGTGGGCTGGCGAGGTTGCGAAGTGGGAGGCTGATCCGAGTTATTCGATACGGGTCTGGCCGACGTTCTTTGTCTCGAGAGTCAATATCACTTACCCGAGCCCCAAGAAATGAATGGAAAGCCAAAATGCCTGATTTTTGTCCCAACCTATAACGAGGCGGAGAATGTGGGCGGGTTGTATGGGCAAATCGGCGGACTCAACCTGGATGCAGACATCCTCTTTCTGGATGACAATTCGCCAGACGGAACGGGGCAGATCATTGACCGGATAGCGGCGGAGAACCAAGGAGTTCATACGATTCATCGGAGCGGGAAGCTTGGCATCGGAAGTGCGCACGCGACCGGTATCCGCTGGGCGTATGAGCATGGCTACGAATTGCTGGTGACGATGGACTGCGATTTCACGCATTCGCCAGACCGGATCGCAGACTTTTTGGCACAGTCGCAAGATTACGACGTAGTTGTAGGATCGCGCTATCTGCAGGAAGGGAGCCTCAAGACGTGGAATGCGCTGAGAAAGACTCTTACGCGGGTAGGCCACTGGCTGACGACTACGCTTCTGCGGATGCCTTACGATGCGACGGGTGCGTTCCGGCTATACCGGCTGGATCGGATACCGGCCGGTACGTTCGACATCGTGTCGTCGCAGAGTTACTCGTTCTTCTTCGAAAGCTTATATGTACTGTGGCTGAATGGTTGGCGGGTGAAGGAGATTCCGCTGGAGTTGCCGGCGCGAACTTACGGTCATTCGAAGATGGTGCTCAAAGACGTGATTAGGAGCACTTGGCTGTTAGGTTACTTATTCCTCAAGACACGGATTGACCGGCAGTCACTAATCTACGCCGAACCCTTCAAGGATATCGCCAGTCTTGAACCAACGCAAGCGCAAGCGGAGTGGGACGAATACTGGCTTTCCAAAAAGAAGCCCGGGGCTTTGATCTACGATCTGGTCGCGGCGTTCTACCGGAAGTTCATCATCAAGGGAACATTGAACCACTTCATCAACAAACACTTCGACGCCGGCGCTGAGGTGCTGCATGCGGGCTGCGGGAGCGGGCAAGTCGATACGGACATCGCCAATCGGGTGTCGATCACAGCGATGGATATCTCCCAACAGGCACTGAGCAGCTATGGTAAGTTTCAGCCTAAGTCAGTGCGGCTTATCCACGGGAGCATTTTCGCGATTCCTTGTCCCGATTCGGCGTTTGACGGAGTCTATAACTTGGGCGTAATGGAGCACTTCACGGAGGAGGAAATCCGGAAAGTGCTGGACGAGTTCAACCGAGTGGTAAAGCCAGGGGGCAAGATTGTTTTGTTCTGGCCGCCAGCGTTTGGAGTTACCGTCAATTTCCTGAGTGCCGTTCACTGGCTGCTACACAAGATGGGTAAGACAGATATAAAGCTGCACCCGGATGAGATTACTCACGTCCGTTCGCGGACCCAAGTCAGGACATACCTTGAGGCTAGCGGCTTCTCGCTGGCAGACTATTACTTCGGACCGCGGGACCTGTTCACTCAAGCGGTAGTGACGGGGCGGAAAGAGAGAGCGGCTGTGCCGATAGCGGCCGGCAAGCGGAGCGCGGCTTCCGGGTTTGATAGGTAATTGAAAATGTGGTTAGCTTCGGACGACCAGTCGAGGTATTCGGAGCGGACCATGGCTAGGGCGGTAGAGCGGATTTTTTCGCGTAGGGGCGCATTTAGTAAAGCGCGCTCAACTGTGTCGGAAATACCGGTGGCCGTGGCCGGAGCGAGGAGACAGTTGTCGCCATCCCTCAGGAGCCAGGACGTCCACAGGTTGATGTTCGTTACAGCTACGCAGCCACAAGCCATGAGTTCGAGCGGGATGTAGGAAGGGTGGCGAGTGAGCATCATGACAACTCCCACTTGACTCTCTTGATAGAGGCGCGCGGTGTCCTCATAGGAGAGAAGACCGAGATTCTCGACGATGCCTTGTAGACCGTATTCAGAGGGTTGCCATTCATCTCCCGCACTAACAATGCGTACAAGATCTCCCATTTTGGCTTTGAGCTGACACATGGCTTGCTTCACCAGTTCAAAGGCGTTGCGCGGATGTTTGGGGCGGCCGTAACAGAAGACCTGCAGCGGACGGAGAGGGTTCGGAGGCGCAGGCGCGGCTGGGTGGAACACTTCAGCGTTGATGCGAGGTGTGAAATAGGTAGCTTTTCCGCCATATTCCGACTCATACATACGCTGGAGACTGATGGTGTTAGCTATGCCGTATAAGCCCATGCGGTAGGTGCTTTCGACGAGCGCACTGACGGAGCCGGCCGGGTAGAAGGCGGGTTCGTAATCCTGGATCAGATAGAAACGGCGGCCCACATTTTGATGGTGGAGCGCGAAGTAGGGAGTGGTCCAGAGTGTGCAGATAGTGGCATCGGCAGTGGGCAGGTCTGCCGCTTGGCGAACATTTTCGAGCACGAAGACCTGATCATCTTGTACGGCGGGATAGACCTGGCGGATGAGAGAGGCGGTCTTCAGCCGATCGGCGGCGCCACATACGGCGAATGAGATCGCGACACCGTGTTCGCGATGCCAGTAATCACAAAGGCGGAGGATGGTGTAAATACCGCCGTAAAAAGGCACTTCGAAAGGCGAGATGAACCATATCAGATGCTTGATGGCTCGAGCGCCGGCGATCTTCCTGTTGTGCCCGCGGAGGGCTTGAAATTGCGCGGGGCTGCAATCGAACCATTTGACCCAGACGTCCTCATCGGTGTGAACGGGCGGACGGATGGATGACTGCAGGCTCTGAATGTGCTCTTCAGCTTTGCCGACAACGGAGAGCTGTTTGCGAAAAAGGAAGCCAGGCTGCTGACACCACGGGGAGAGATTGGGATTCCAATAAGGATCGCCAGAGACTATCCAACGCTGATAGTGCTTCAGCGACTCGACGAAATCGCTGGGAGGAATTGCGGTACCGCGGGTTTGACGTTCGTGGTGGATAAGTTCGGCGAAAGGATTCAGGACGACGCGGAAGCCGCGATCATGGGCGCGAAGACAGATTTCGACATCGCTGCCACAGAGGACGAAGTTCTCATCGAAGCCACCAATTTGATTGAAGACTGCGTGACGCATGGCCATGCAGGCGCCAGTAACTGCGAGAAAGTCGCGATACCAACCAGTGCTACCGGCGAGACCGAATGTGAGGGCGGGGCCATCGGCGAAAGGATGATCGGCGAAGCCATTCATGCCGAGGATGACACCGGCGTGCTGGATGGTTCCGTTAGCACGCAGAAGTTTAGCTCCGACGATGCCGACAGCTGGGAGGTTCGCCCATGAGACGAGCTCGGTGAGCCAATCGGGGTGAGTGATTTCGACGTCGTTGTTGAGGAAGACAAGAAAATCTCCAGTGGCTTCGCGGGCAGCGCGATTGTTGACGGTGCTGTAGTTGAACGGGCCGGGATGCCAGAGGATACGAATGCGGGGATCGCTTGCGAGGCTTTGGAAGTACTCTTTGGTCGCCGCTTCAACACTGCCGTTGTCGACGATTATTACTGCAAAATCAGGGTATTGGGTAACTGACAAGAGAGTAGAGATGCAGCGTTCGAGGAGATCGAGGCGGTCTCTCGTAGGAATAATGATGGAGACTTTGCCGGTGGGCGGGTGATTGAAATGGACGTGGAGCAGGCCATTGGGCATGACTTCGGGCTTAGCGTCCATGCCGAGCCGCTGCATGTGGCGGGAGAGAGCTAACAGTTGAGCGCCGGCAGCGTAGTTCTTGGCCGAATCGTTATGAGCAGTAGACGCGGGGTGCATGCGCCAGTGATAGAGGACTTTGGCGATGTGGACGATGCGGTTGGTCTTTTCTGAAGCACGGAGGAAGAGGTCCCAATCTTGAGCGCCGTCGGTGGCGGGATCCAAGAGACCGATTTGATCGAGGAGGGAGCGGCGCAACACCGTCAGATGTGTGATGTAGTTGGCCGAAAACATGATGCTCGGCGACCAATCGGGCTTAAAGAGCGGTTTGCAGCGCTCGCCGGTGGTGGCGTCGAGGTAATCGTGATCGGAGTATAAGAGATCTGCGTCGGGTTCGGATTGCAGACGGAGGGCGACCTCGTAAAGCGCAAAGGGGGCGAGCGTATCGTCGTGATCGAGGAAGGCGACGAACTTGCCGCTGGCTTGGGCAAGGGCGGCGTTGGTGTTTTGGGAGATGCCACCGTTTTCTGGGAGGTCAATGACGTGGATCCTTGAGTCTGTCTTAGCGAGGGATAGGAGGTACTCGCGGTTTTGGGAGTTTTGATCCGGAGTGAGAGCGGCGCAGAGCTCCCAGTGAGAGTAGGTTTGGGAGGTGACACTCTCAATGCATGCTCTCAGGAATGCGGGATTGGTTTGGTGGACAGGAACGATGACGGAGATGAGAGGGCCGTCTAAGGGTTGCGGAGACTGGGAGGTTTCGTTTTCGGTGATCCAGCGTTGGTAATCGGAAGGCGGGCTCAGAGGCGCGCCGCCGGCCGGGAGGCCTGCCCCACGAGGCTCTGCGGGAGCGGTCCGACTGGTGCGACCCGTGACATGACGGGCAACGGAACGGACGGCACGAAAGACGAGAGGCCAGTCTTGGCGGAAGCGGCGCATGTGGACGCGGCCCTTTTCGGCGAGACGCCAAGCGCGGCTGTTTAGTGCGGCATTGAGGGCAGCTTGGGAGTTATTGAGACGTTCGGCAAGGACGTTGCGATCGCCCACGAGGCGGTCGATTTCGTGGATCATGCGGTCACGTTCGATGAGAGACTCGCGCAGGGATTGCTCGGCAGAAAAGCGGTCTGTGATTGTCTGTTCGTGTTGTTGGCGGAGGACGTTCAGCTGGTTTTCGACTCCGCGCGATTCGGAGACTTTGGCCTCAAAGAACATTTTGTGGCGGATGTATTCGGAGTAGAGGAGGAGGAAGTCATCGGGAGGAGGCGCGCTCTTGCGGAGGAGCATGGCGTATGGCGTGATATAGCCGGCATCGAAGCGGGCGTCGGGCCAGAAACCAAATTCCGAGAAGAGTTCGAGCCAGTAGATGGGAGGGCGGACGTTGTAGTGAGTGGGTTCGTCGAACTCGTTGGGCGTGGAGGAAAAGAGGATAGCCTCCGTGGCAGCGCAGAGATTGGCGACGGCGGTTCGAACGGTTTCAGGCATGAAATGTTCGAGAACTTCGATGCAGGTGATGAGATCGTACTTGCTGGCGAGGGGATCGAGGAGAGAGCCGACTTTACAGTAAGGCTGAATGTCGCGACGAACTTGGGAGATGGCGTATTCGGAGATGTCGATGCCTTCGCAGTGAACGCCGCGATCCCAAAATTGCTCAACCAGAAAGCCCATGGCGCAACCCGCATCGAGAACGCGACGTGGGCGGAGACCCCGGACGGTTTCTTGAGCGATGATAGAAAAAAAATGCTGCCAGTGATAGGAGCGCTCGTAAGGGATGGAACTGAGACGGAGAGCGTAGTAATCGGGGCCGTAGTGATCGCCTTCGTCCTCTGGTCTGGCTGCTTCGTTAGTCACTGTCTTACGGTCCCATGGTATCGCGGGTATGTAGAGTAAGGCGAAGAGACGGCGATTTTTGCGAAGCGGAAGCGAAGGGAAAGCAAAACCTTTTAGCCGCAGATAAACGCATATGAACGCGGATAAGATTTTAAACAAGCGGCTCCTCTCGCATTGCGTGTTTGAGGAACTCGGTGAATGACATGTTGACGCGGGGGCCATTGCCAGGTTCGGCAGGCTCTGGAGCGACGAACTTGGCGACCCACTGAAACGGCGCGGGGACAATGCCATCGGCAAAATGAAATGTGCGCGCGACGGTTTCCGGTGGATACGTGAAGCTGGCGCGATTTTCGATTATGCGCTGCACGGCGCGGTTGGAGGGTGCGTAGGTGACCGAAAAGGCACCGTCTTCGGCAGTGGCAACGTACACATACTGATCAATGAAGCAGGTTTGACCTTTGTGGACGGTGTACTTTTTGAAATCGGAGTCGTGGAAGGGTTCTTCGTGCGGCGCCTCCGGTTTGCGCTTGGACTGACTTTGCCCTTGCTCTTGGCGGAGTTCGAATTTTTTGAGGTCGAGATCGAACTTTTGCTTTGCGAGGACGAGGTGGGTGCGCCATTTTTCCTCGTCTAAGACGGACTTTTTGACCATGTGCAGATTTTTGAGCGCGCGGTTGAGGGCACGCTCGGCCTGGGTACGGTAGCGGTCGAAGAGTTCGAGCTCGCGGAGGCCGTTGAGGCTGGGGGAATCGGTCTCGTCGGCTTGATCGAAGATTTCGAATTCACGTTTGGCGTGGGCGCGCTGACGACGCCAGAGATACCAGCGAGCGAGGACGGCGTCTGTAACAAGAGCGGAGTGCTCGGTTGTAAGTGGCTTGTGCGTTTCAAACGATTCGGCGAGCAACTTATAAAACTCTTGGGGGTGCTCGCCGAAGACGAAAAGCTGGCGCGAGGCGCCGCCGTGTTTGAGGCCGTTGAGGCAGGTCAGCGCCGTGCCGGGGAGAGCAATTTCTGGCTCGATGGGGTGAATATTTTCGCGTTGCATGGGAATGATTTCCGGTACAACGTTGCCATGAGCGCGTTCTGAAGAATTGGGAAAATCGCTGGAGGTAGTTGAAAATAAGGGAAATAAAGATTTTGCTCGGGCTGTGACTGGCAAATGGGGGACGAGAGGCCCGCGCTACTTGGCGCCGGTGCGGGAGAGCCAAGCGGGGTTGGCGACGGCGTGAGCGGCGATTTCGTCGAGGATTGAGGGAAGAGAGCGCTTGGGTTGCCAGCCGAGTGCTTTCTTAACGGCGGACGAATCCATGACGAGCCAGGGGATGTCGAAAGGGCGTGGGCGGTTGTCGGGGCGTGGGGTGTGTTCACCAAATTGTTGATTGCACCAGGCGGTGAGTTGGGCGAGGGACATGGAGTTTTGTGGGCCGCCACCAGCATGAAATGTGGAATCGACCGTGGGTGATTTCTGAAGTTGGATGTGGACGAGATCGGCTAGATCTGTAGGATGCAGGGCGTCGCGGACTTGGTAGCCGAGGCCGCCGAAGCCGATGTACGCCAAGGGTAGGCGGGCGCGGTGGGCGTGGAGCCAGTAAGAGAAGATGCCCTGTTCGGCGGTTCCGAATTGACCGGCGCCGGCGATGACACCGCAGCGATTGATCCAAACGGGGAAGCCGAAGGTTTGCGAGTATTCGCGCGCCATGACCTCAGAGGCCAGCTTGGTTGCGCCATAAAGCGAGATGGGTTGGCGCGTGGGAAACTCCTCCGTGATGCCTGCGGGAGTGACCGAAGGTGGCAGGCCAGCGGTGGGCAGTTCAAATGCGGCGTTACGTTCGACGACGGGTAACGCGGCCAGGTCCCGCACAGAGTAGACGCGGCTGGTGCTGAGAAGAATAAAGCCAGCCTTATGCTCGCGGCAGTAATCGAGGATGTTGAGAGTCCCGATGAGATTGTGTTCAGTTAACTGGCGGGGACTCGAGCGACCATCAACGCCCGCCAGAACGCTGGGGTGAGCGGCGGCGTCGATGACCCAATCGGAAGGGCCGAGAGCTTCGACGTCGCTACGCAAACGCAGGTCGCCATGCACGAGACGGACTCCCCGAGAAGCAAGAATCGGGCGATTCAGTTCGGAGCCGGGGCGTAGGAGATTGTCTATGCCCGTGATCTCGAGACCGGGCATGAGTTCCAGTAAGCGCGTGGCTAACTGGCTGCCGACGAAGCCGCAGGCACCTGTAATTAGGAGTTTCATCCGCTATGTCGTGGTCGCCAACTTGGCTTGCCAAGCGCCTGCAATTTCTGCAAAGATGTTTTGCAGGGAGTGGGTGATGCGCCAATTTGGGTAGTGGCTCATCATCTTGCGCAAATCACTGTAGTAACAGATGTGATCTCCGACGCGGTTCTGATCAACGTAAGAGTAGCGCTGCGCCTTGCCAGTTAATTTTTCTACTGAGGAAAAGGCTTCAAGAACAGAACAGGAGTTTTCTTTGCCACCGCCGATGTTGTAAACCTCACCCGAGCGTGGAGCTTGCAAAAACGCCAGAATGAAATTGGCAACGTCTTCGGAATGGATGTTATCGCGAACCTGTTTGCCTTTGTAACCGAATAACTTATATTCGCGGCCTTCAACATTACAGCGAACGAGATAACTAAGAAAGCCATGCAGTTCTACGCCCGAATGATTGGGGCCAGTGAGACAGCCACCCCGCAGACAACAAGTGGGCATGTTGAAATAGCGGCCGTATTCCTGAACCATAACATCAGAAGCTACTTTGGATGCGCCAAACAGAGAGTGCTTTGACTGATCGATAGAAAATGTTTCGGCGATGCCGTGTTCAAAGGCAGCGTCGGCGTAATCCCAGCGAGTAGGGAGTTCTTTAAGGGCAATGGTATTTGGCAGATCGCCGTACACCTTGTTAGTGGACATGTGAACGAAGGGCGATTCGGGACAGGCGCGGCGGGTGGCTTCGAGGAGGTTCAGCGTGCCTACGGCGTTCGTGTCGAAATCGTCGAAGGGGATTGCCGCGGCACGGTCATGCGAGGGTTGAGCCGCGGTGTGAACGATGGCATCAGGCTTGACTTCGGCAAGGAGATCGAGAATTTTGGCGCGGTCACGAATATCGATATTGATGTGGCGATAGCCTGCGATGGTGGAGCGGAGACGGTCTAAGGAACGGCTGGTGTCGCCCTCCGGACCGAAAAAAACGGCGCGCTCGTTGTTGTCGATGCCAACGATGGAGTAGCCATTCTTGAAAAGATGAGTGCAAACTTCGGAGCCGATGAGTCCGCAGGAGCCAGTTACTAGCGCTTTTTTCATTTCTTCTTAATTTATAAGGATAGCGTTAGCGAGAGTTGGGGCACACGAGGCCGAGAAGACGCAAAACGGGCAAAGTGTACGGTAGGTGACGTTTTAGAAATTCGCTGATCTAACGTAAGCCGTGAGATGGCGCTACCGGGGCACAATCCGTTCGCTTTCTCCATTTATCGGCGCAGCTAGTGGCCGATGAGCTGTAGTGCCTTTTCGCGAAGGAGAGTGACGTCAACTGGTTTGAGCAAACACTCGTTGGCGCCGCAGAGGGTGGCGACCTTAAAATATTCTGCGTACCCGGAAACGACGAGAATCTTGATGTGCGGGAATTTTTTTCGCACATAGGCGATGGTTTCGAGACCTTCCTGTTCGGGCATCACAAGATCGGTAATCAACAAATCAACAGAGGACTGTTCGAGTTGTTTCAAGGCGTGTTTGCCATTGCGGCCGGTCAAAACCTCGCAGCCGCATGATTTCAAAATATCCTTGAACAGTGCGAGCACTATGCTTTCGTCGTCCACAATCAGCACGACGGGGCGCGCGGGAATGGACTGGGCCTTGGTCGACGTTGCCGCCGTTTGCGCGTTATCGCGCTCGAATTGACTTAGTACCTCTTGGGCGATTTCGGGATTGATGGCGTGCGAGATGCGGAGCCCGAGGCGCTGGGTCACGAATTCTTCGAAAGAGACCCACTCGTTTCCGAGCTTGATTTTCTTGGTCCAAGCGCAGATAGTGATGACGCGATCGAGATCGTCGGTGGCTCGGGCGTCGCGGAGGGTTTTGGCCAGGCTGGTTACGCTTTTGATGGCGGCGAGGCGGAGATCCATTTGGTCCATGACGATGCTGGCGAAATCGTGGAGGGCGAATTCGTCATGGACGGTGAAATCGCGCGGGCAGAAATCGATGACGTTGATCGTTCCTAAGCGGAAGCCCTCGTGAGTGACCAGTGGGGCGGCGGCGTAGAAGCGCAGGCCGAAGGAACCAGCGACGAGGGGATTGGCAAGGGTGCGCGCGTCGCTGATGGCGTTTTTCACGACATAGGCGGCATCGGTGAGAATGGCGGAGGCGCAGAGGCCTGGAGAGCGGGGGATCTGTGGGGTATTCATGCCGTATTTGGATTTGAACCAGATGCGGTCTTCATCGACAAGGGAGATGAGGGCGATAGGCGTTTTGAAAAAGCGTGCGGCGAGAGTGCATACGTGGTCGAAGGCGCCGTCGGGAGGGGTGTCGAGGATGTCGAAGTTGCGGAGAGAGGCGAGTCGCGAGGCTTCGGCGGTGGGTTGGAGAGAAAGGGCCGATGACATGCGCTTGGACCTTAGCATTCATGGGCTCAGATTGAAAGATGCGAGAAATCACACGTTGTTCGGATGACAGGCGGGGAGAGGGCTTGCTAGGCGACGGCGATGGTTCTTTGCTGGGTGGCGGGTTTGCGGCCGGGTTTTTGTCTGACAAGGGAAGACAGGCCGTATTGGCGTTCGAGATTTGCTAGGAAGTCTTGATCAGCCAGGGGGCGACCCGTGCGGGTGGCTTCTAGGACGCGGGCGCGGAGGTCAGCTTCGGCGAGACCGTGTTCGAGGGCGGTGCGCCAGAGGGTGGGGGTCCAGTTGGCGGACCAAGCTTCGAGATTGAGCCAAGTTTGGGGAGTGGTGGGGGCGGTGTGGGTTTGGGCGCTGCTCCAGGACCAATCGGCGGCAGAAGCGACGAGGTTGGCGCGGACGGGATTGCGTTCGACGTAGGCGAGGACGGCGGAGAGGTAGCGGGCTTCGACAGGGCACGAATAGAAGCGATTTTGCCAGAGGTGGCCGGACTCGGCTCGGCGGATGTGGAGGTAGCGGGAGTAATCGTTGTGGGTAAGACCGATGGCGCGGGAGAGGGCGCTGGGGGTGGCGGGCGAGGCGACGATGTGGACGTGGTTGGACATGAGGCAGTAGCCGAGGATGTCGACTTGGTGGGCGGCGGAGTGTTTCTTGAGGAGCGTGAGGTAGAGGGCACGGTCGGAATCAGAGAAGAAGACGTCTTGGCGGTTGTTGCCGCGTTGGGTGATGTGGTGCGGGCAGTTGGGGATGACGATGCGGGGGCGGCGGGGCATATGTAGTGGGAGTGGGCGGAGGCAGGGGAAAGTCTCAGGGGAATTGCGGAAACGCGGTGGCAGGCACCGAATTCGAAGGTTTGTGTTTGCAACGCGGGAAGTGGGGAATTCGGGATTTACGGTGGCTGTCACGGATTGGAGGGTCACGGATTGGAGGGGGTGGGGCGTCGAATAGGGGTGACGATGAAAATTAGGTTCGTAGGGCTGGCGTTGGCTGGCATTATTGCGTGTGGAACAGCAACGACGGCACCATCGACGGATGGGCTACGCCGGGGGAATCCGCGGTCGGCGGTGACGGCGTTTCTGGAGACGTGCCACTCGGACGACTACGCGACGGCGGCGGAGTATCTGGACTTGAGCCGGATAGATGCTCGCGAGCGGGCGGACGAAGGGCCGACGCTGGCGAAAGAGCTAGAGTCGCTTCTGAATTCAGCTACCAACTTCGACGTGTTGCGGTTAAGCCAGGATGCCCAGGGAATTTTGGGGGACGATCCCGATCCGAACATCGAGCATGTGACAACGGTTAACGGTAGCGTGATCGAGTTGCACAAAGAGGAACCGGAGAACGCGCCGGTGATATGGGTTTTTTCGGCGAGCACAGTGGCCAAGATTCCGGAGTTGCTGCCGCGACCCGGGGCGGAATCAAAAATCGAAGCGCGGTTGCCGCGATTTTTAGTGAAGACACAAATGTGGGAGACGCCGCTGTGGAAGTGGTTCGCGCTGTTATTGGCGGCGTGCGGGTTATTCGTGTTGTCGCGTCTGGTCTTGGTAGTTTTCAACAGAATGGTAATGGCGCTATCGTTTGCGAAAACTGGCAGCTTCGCGTGGATTCAGGCGGTGGTTGATCCGTTGCTAGTGTTGTTGAGCGTGGCGGTGTTCAAGTTCGTTGAGGAGATGATCGGGCCGGCGGCACTGAGCCGTTTATATGTGGGGCGCGTTTTGTTGCTAGTGGTGGTGGCGGCGCTGGCTTGGGGATTGATCAATCTTCTCGACTATTTGCTGGTGCACTTGGATCTGGCATTGAACCAGAGGCAGCGGGTCGTTTCGGGTTCGGTGATGTTCTTGAGCCGCCGGGTGTTGAAGACGATTGTGGTGATTTTCGCCATCATTCTGGTATTCGATAACTGGGGCTTTAATATGACCACGATTATCGCGGGGCTGGGGGTGGGCGGCATCGCGGTGGCGTTAGCAGCGCAGCAGACGATTGCCAACGTGTTTGGGGGCGTGTCCGTGATTGGCGATGGGCCGGTGCTGCTTGGAGATTTCGGCAATTTTGGCGGGGTGACGGGGACGGTGGAACAGATAGGCTTGCGTTCAGCGCGCATCCGCACATTGAATCGAACGCTGGTGAGCATTCCGAATTCCTCTTTTGCCGGGATTAATTTGGAAAACTATGCGGCGCGGGACAAGATTTTGTTCAATCCGAATTTCCAGATTAAGCGGACGACGCCAAAGGATGCTGTGCGCAAGTTGATCAAAGATACGGAAGCCATGCTGAAGGCGAATCAGCACATTGAAGTTGGGCCAACACCGGTTCGTATCAGCGCCTACTCGGCAGCGTCGTTCACGATTGAAGTTTTTGCGTACGTTCGGACCCGGGAAATTGATGAATATTACAAGCATCAGGCAGACCTGTATTTGGCGATTGATGAAGTGGTGACCGGGGCTGGCGTGGAACTGGTTTAGAAACTTTATCCAGTTCGGAAGACAATGCTCAGCTTTTGGTTCTGTTTGTAAAGGGTTGGACTGGTGCAAAAGGATTAGGGGAACGGGGAGGCCTAGCTGTCCGACCCGGTTGGCCACCAGAACGCGAGAAGTATACCCTAAGAAACAGGAGGTATCACCAAACAATGAATTCCAGACGGGGTTGGTGGTTTCTGCCGGCGGCGGCAGTTTTGGCGATGACGATGGGCCCGAGTGTTATCTCGGCACAGACTACGACACCTGCGCCTGGGTCTTCCGGTGGGGGACTCGCGCTTTCGGTGGAGGAGTACACAAAGGATTGCGTAGCAAAATACGAGGCTCGAGATCTAGTGGCGGCCTTGGCGAACTGCAATCACGCCGTTGACGCAGCGAATGGCGCAAACGTAAACGGCTCTTTGGCGCTGGCTCTGTACGACCGAGGCGTAGTGTACTACGCGCTGGAAGAATTTGGGAAGGCGATTACCGACTATAACGCCGCCGATAAATTGACGCCGCATAATCGAAAGATTTTGTTTGCGCGCGGGGTGGCACGTTACAAAATCCACGAGAAAGACGCGGCGATGCTGGACTATAACGAGTCCATTGCGCTGGGGATCGAAGATCCGACTGCTTACCTCGATCGCGGCGTGCTTGAGTTTGACAACGGAGATTTAGCGGGTGCCGAACGCGACTACACGCGTGCTATTAAGATGAGACGCGATTATGGCAATGCCTATGTGAATAGGGCCGCGGAACGGCGGAAGAATGAAAGTCTGCACGAAAAGAATCGCGACCATTTTGAACTGGCGTTGGAAGACTATAACAAGGCACTCGAGATTGACGAAGGCAACGACGCCTCAACTTACTACAATCGCGGAACGCTGCGTTACGAAGAATGGCCCAACAAGAAGCAGGATTTAGAGGGCGCGATTGACGATTTTTCGAAATCGATTCGACTCAATGCCAATGACCCGCGGGTGTTTTACGATTTGGGCGTGGCCTATCAGCAGAAAGCGGATTGGGCCAATGCCATCACGAATTATCAAATGGTGGTGAGACTGCGGAGCGACGCCGGCCAAGCTTACTACAACCTTGCCAGTTGCGAATACCAGAGTGGCCTGTATCAGGAGTCGGCTAACGATTACAGCCAAGCTCTTGGGGTAGATCCGAAGTGGGCGGAGGCGTTGCATGGACGGGGATTGGCGCACGAAAAGCTCGCCGAAGCAAAATCGGGACCGGAGAAGTTGCCCGATCTCGATCTGGCGATTAACGACTATACCCAAGCACTCGCATTGGCGCCTGGGAACCCTGCCATTAGCTTTGATCGCGGTGTGGCGTATCTGCGGAAATTTGAGTTAGATCGCAAAGACAGAGACTTGCTGACGAGCGCGGTTCAAGATTACACAGCAGCGATCAACGGCAAGATAGACAGCGCCGAGGTTTACTACGACCGCGGATACGCGCACCAGCGCCTGCGCGAGATGGATGAGGCGATTGCAGACTACACGGCCGCCCTTAACAAAAAGCCGGATCATGAGGCGAGCTTGCGGCAGCGCGGCGAGGCTTACGATGCGAAGGCTGAAACCTTACTCAAGAATGGCGATCAGGCGGGGGCGAACGCTCAGTTTGAATTGGCTTTGAGGGATTTGGACGCGGCGAAGAGTTTGCGGCCGAATGATCCGGGTGTTTTAGACGCGCTGGGTCAGGCGCATTACGAGAATGGCGATTATGAGCGGGCCG
>Ga0302319_10005078_pt1 | contig 26621 bp, 30 predicted proteins | sample Bog_T0_2_FD_203319 | JGI IMG/M metagenome (GOLD analysis project Ga0302319, IMG submission 203319) | Peat permafrost microbial communities from Stordalen Mire near Abisko, Sweden - Bog_T0_2 | ecosystem: Environmental > Terrestrial > Soil > Wetlands > Peat | place: Sweden: Abisko, Stordalen Mire... | reverse complement strand
CTCGTCGCGCATCTCGCCCTCCGCCGCAATTGACCGGCGGGTACAGTCGCGCGGATTTCGACGCCGGACGAAGGGTCGTTGGTCGTGGGGTTGTCGGCGCGTCGGCGCGATTTTCGGGAAGTCGGTGCGCCCGTCCGATCGCTTGGGCGGCTGGCTGCGGTCAGCCTTGCTGGCGCCGGACGCGTTCGTGTAGAGAGGCCGCAGTTCGGCGAGGCCGGGAGGAGGGACGAGTTTGGCACAAGCGATCGCGCCGCCGCCCGTTCCCGACGACGTGACCGTATGCGTGACGAGTTGCGCGCGGCTCGATCTGCTTGCCGAGACGATGCGCTCGTTCCGCGCCTTCAACCGCGGCGGGCGGACGATCATTTCCGAGGATTCCGCCGATCTGGCGGTCGTGGCCGCGATCGAGGCGGCCTATCCCGACGCGCGCGTCCTTTCCGGCCCGGAGCGGATCGGCCAGATGCGGTCGATCGACCGGATGTTCAGCCAGGTCGAGACGCCCTATCTCTTCCACCTCGAGGACGATTGGGTCTTCGAGGGTCCGGTCGCCTGGGACGCCCTGCGCGAACTGATGGCGACGCGGCCCGATGTCTCCAACGTCTGTGTGCGCGATTTCGACGAAATCAAGCCGAAATATCGTGTGCGCTCCGACCCCGCCGAATGCCGCGGCGCGTCGTTCCGGGTGATGCGGCTTGACGCCCATCCGGAGTTCTTCGGTTGGTCGAACGGGCCGGGACTGATGCGCACCGCGCTCTACCATGCCTACGCGCCGTTCGGCCGCGTTCGTCACGATCAGCTCTCGGCCATGGTCAAGCGCGACGGTGGGCGGGAAGCCTACCTCCTGCCGGGCGTCGCCCATCACATCGGCCACGGCCGCAACGTCAAAGACCCGACCGCGCCCCCCCGCGCCAAGAGCAAACTCGGCAAATGGGTGCGTTGGGCCAAGAAGCGCCTCTATTACGCCGGACTCAGAAAGGAGCCGTTTTGAGCGCCGCCTGTGAGCCGGCGCGCCTGCCGCTCAGCGTGCTCATCCGCACGCTCAACGAGGCCGACCGCATCGCGCGGACGCTGAAGTCGGTCGCGCCGCTCGGCGCGGAAATGGTGGTGATCGACGCGGGCTCCAAAGACGACACGGCGGCGATCGCGCGCTCGCTCGGCGCCGTCGTCTACCAGAATCCGTGGCCGGGCTTCGGGCCGCAGCGCCATTTCGGCGAACAGAAATGCGCCAACGACATGATCTTCTCGCTCGACGCCGACGAGGTCGTCACCGACGCCCTGGTTGCTGAAATCAAGCGCGCCTTTGCCGCCGGCCCGGCGAGGTTGATGACGTTGCGCAAGGCTTCGGTCTTTCCCGGCTACGACAAGCCGTGGCCGCTGAGCTTCTGCCACGAGCAGATTCTCATCTACGACCGCCGCGTCGCCCGCACCGGTCCGAACCCGAACTGGGACAGGCTGGAGATCGCGAAGGACGAAAAGCCGATCCGGCTGCGCAATCCGCTGTGGCACTACAGCACCCGCAACCTCAACCACGCGGTCAGCAAGGCGGTCTACGTCGGGCAGCTGGCGGCCGACACCCAGCCGGCGCGGTCGAGCTTCGGACTGACGCTGCGGCTGATCGTCGAATTCCCAGTCGCCTTCTGCCGGTATTACTTCGCCCGCCGCTTCTTTCTCGCCGGCGGCGATGGCTTCGTCTATGCGGCGGTCGGCGCCTACAGCCGCTGGATCCGTGTCGCGCTGATGCGCGAGCGCGCCAAACGCGAGGGCAGGTGAGGGGCCCGAAGCGCAAATCGCCGTTGTCCGATCGCCGAGGCTATGTTAGCCACGTCGCCGATGTCGGGGTATAGCGCAGCCCGGTAGCGCGGAAGTTTTGGGTACTTCAGGTCGCAGGTTCGAATCCTGCTGCCCCGACCAGGGCACCCGGCCGCCTGAAGAAAGGCGAGGCAGCATGACGGCGCGCATCTATCAGCCGGCTCGCAACGCGATGCAGGCGGGTCAGGCGAAGGAGCAATGGCTGCTCGAGTTCGAGCCGGAATCGCCGCGCCAATCCGACCCGCTGATGGGCTGGACGAGTTCCTCCGACATGCGTTCGCAGGTGCGCCTGGGCTTCGACAGCAAGGACGAGGCGATCGCCTATGCGACGCGCGTCGGCCTCGCCTATCGAGTCGAGACGCCCAAGGTCCCGACCCGCAAGGTCGTTTCCTATTCCGACAATTTCCGGCCCGGCCGTCTGACGCCGTGGTCGCACTGACGGGCGCGCTCCCAGCCGGCTCCGTAGCTCAGTTGGATAGAGCAGCCGCCTTCTAAGCGGCAGGTCGCAGGTTCGAGTCCTGCCGGAGTCGCCAGCCCGTCAAGCGACGACGGCGCCGGCCATGATGGCGCCGCAATTTCTACGCAAGAGCTTCACAATCGGGCCGAGGGGGTGTCCGGCCGGCCCGGCGCGCGCCGCCGGTGGGGCTTCCGAACGGCGAAGACGTTGATGTGTCGCGCGAATTGATTGCTTTCAGATTTCCGGCGTTAGGCGTTTGGAAAGGAAGTCGGGCCACAGTGTCCGCCGTGACGTACGCCCCTCCGAGCTTCCGTTCCCGTCGTCTCGCGGGCGCGCAGTCCTGTCCGGGTTGCGCGGGCGTTCCGCGCGGACGGACGCGATGAGCGCCAACCCGACGGTTTCGCCGCTGTTGGCGTTGAAGGGCGCCAGCGCCGTGGCGATCCTCGCCGCGACGCTCGCTGGCTGCGCCGAGCCTCCCGCTCAACACGCGCGCGGGCGTGAGTTCTTCTCGGTCGCCAGGTACGGGCCCGCCAGCGAGCGGGTGGTCGAAGACGGCGAGCCGGTGCCGCACGGCGGCGGCCAATATCTCGTCGGCCACCCCTATACGATCGCCGGCCGCACCTACTATCCGACCGAGAATGCCCATTATTCTGCGGTCGGGCTCGCCTCGTGGTACGGCGACGCGTTTCATGGCCGCCGCACCGCCAACGGCGAGGTCTACGACATGCGCTCGCTCAGCGCGGCGCATCCGACCATGCCGCTGCCGAGCTATGCGCGCGTCACCAATCTCGGCAACGGCTATTCGATCATCGTGCGGGTCAACGACCGCGGCCCCTACAGCGGAGGCCGCATCATCGACGTTTCCTCGCGCGTCGCCGATCTGCTCGACATCAAGTCGACCGGCACCGCCAAGGTGAAGGTCGACTATGCCGGTCCGGCGCCGCTCGCCGGCAGCGACGACTCGACGCTGGTCGCGAGCCTGCGCACCGACGGAAGGCCCGCTTCGCTCGAGGGCGCGCCGAGCCAGACCATGGTCGCCGACGCCGAGCCGGACTCGCCGCGACAGCCGGCGGCGCAGCCCGCGCCAGCGCCGCCGCGCCTGTTGGCGGCCGATCGTCCCCGCGACGACGACGCCCTGTCGCCGGCGCCGTTCGTCGCTTCCGCCAATCCCAAATTGCTGGCGGCGCCGCTGCCGCCGCCGCGACCGTTCGATCTCGGCGAAATCGAAAACACGCTGCGCACGGCCGCCGCCACGCCGGTTGCGCGGCCGCCGCGCCGACCGGTCGTCCAGGCTTCGGCGGGCGAGCGCACGCTCTATTTCGCCGCCGGCGAGACCCCGGCCTTGCGCCGGCTGCGCGGCGACGACCCGTTCGCCAAGGTCCTCGGCGCCGACCCGCGCTGAGCGACCGCGCGAAGACGCCGCTCTATCGTTGATTTGTCTGCGAGCCTGCGCCAAAACTGGCGCGCCGATCGCCTCGGCGCGCTCAAGGATCCGTCGTGAACGCTCGCCTCAAGCTCCTTCTGTTGGCGGTTGCGCTGACGCTGTCGATAGCGGGCGCAGCCCGCAGCGAAGGGTTCCAGAGCGCGGCCCCCGACGCCCTGCTGGTCGACTACGAGAGCGGCGCAACGCTCTACGAGAAGAACGCGGACGTGCAGTTCCCGGCTTCGGCGCTGGTGAAGTTGATGACCGCCGAGCTCGTTTTCCGCGAGCTCAAGGAAGGGCGGCTTCATCTCGACGACACGTACCATGTCTCGGAGCACGCCTGGCGGACCGGCGGCGCCCACGCCCACGCGACTGCGACCTTTCTTGACGTCAATTCCAACGTGCGGATCGAGGACCTGCTGCGCGGCCTGATCGTCCAGTCGGGCAACGACGCCGCCATCACGCTGGCCGAGGGCATGGCGGGCAGCGAGGAAGCTTTCGCCGACCTCATGAACAAGCGCGCCGCGGAGCTCGGCCTCCAGCATTCGAATTTCGTCGATCCGTGGGGACGCGACGATCCGGCGCAAAAGACCACTGCGCGCGACATGGCGCGGCTCGCCGCCGAGATCATTCGCGAATACCCGGACGATTATCACTATTTCGGCGAGAAGGAATTCACCTGGAACAAGATCCGCCAGTTGAACCGCAACCCGCTGCTCGGCAACGAGCCGGGCGCCGACGGCCTGAAGACCGGCGACGCTCCGGACAACGGCTTGAGTCTGGTCGGCTCGGCCAACCAGGACGGACAGCGGCTGATCGTCGTCGTCGCTGGCCTCAAGACCGCCGTCGAGCGGGGCGAAGAGGGGCGCAAGCTGCTGGAATGGGGCTTCCATTCCTTCGAGCCCCGCCTGCTGTTCCAGCCCGGCGACGTCGTCGGCTCGGCGTCGGTCTTCGGCGGCGCTTCGAGCGAGGTGCCGCTCACCTGCGACGCGCCGGTCAAGGTCTTCCTCACGCGCGGCGGCCAGGAGCGGCTGACGGCGAAGATCGTCTATCGCGGGCCGCTGGCGGCGCCGGTCGCGGTGGGCGCGCAGGTGGCGACGTTGCGGGTCTGGCGCGGCCAGACGCTCACGCTTGAAGCGCCGCTGCGCACCCAGAAGGCGGTCGCGCTCGGCGGGCTCGGCAAGCGGGCGCTCGACGCCAGCGTCGAACTCGCCACCGATCTGATCCGCGGCGCGTTGGCGAAGAATTGATGGCGCGCGCGTCGGCGCCGGGCCGGTTCATCACCCTCGAAGGCGGGGAGGGCGCGGGCAAATCCGTCCAGGCGCGGCGTCTGGCGGCCCGCCTGCGCGAATCCGGCCTGACCGTCGTGCTGACGCGCGAGCCCGGCGGATCCCCGGGCGCCGAGGCGCTGCGCGAGATCATCCTTTCGGGTGAGGCGGCGCGCTACGGCGCGCTTGGCGAGGCGCTGCTGTTTTCAGCCGCGCGCATCGACCATATCGACGCGACGATCGCGCCGGCGCTGAGGTGCGGCGAATGGGTGGTCAGCGATCGCTTTCTCGACTCGACCCGCGCCTACCAAGGCATCGCCGGCCGGCTCGATCCGGGGCTGGTGGCGAGCCTTGAACGGGTGGCGGTCGGCGCCTGTCGACCCGACCTCACGCTGGTGCTCGATCTCCCGGCCGCCGAGGGGCTGGCGCGCGCGACCGCGCGCCGCGGAGAGGCGGCGGCCGACCGCTTCGAAGGCGAGGACCTCGCGTTTCACGAGACGCTCAGGCGCGCGTTTCTGGCGATCGTCGAGGCCGAGCCCGATCGCTGCGTGTTGATCGACGCGCGGCCGAGCGAGGGCGAGGTGGCCGCGGCGATCTGGGCGGCGGTGCGCTCGCGCCTCGGCGAGGCGCTCAATGCCGCGACGGCGACCAGTCCATGAGCCGCGCCGCCAGTGACGCACCGCCCGAAAGCGACGCCTTTCCCCGCGCGCCGCATCCGCGCTTCGCCGAGCGGCTGATCGGGCACGCCACGGCGGAGGCGGCGATGCTCGCCGCCTATCGCGACGGCCGGCTCGCCCACGCCTGGCTGATCGGCGGCCGCGAAGGAATCGGCAAGGCGACGCTCGCCTGGCGTTTCGCGCGTTTCGTGCTCGCCCATCCCGATCCGAGCGCGCCGGCGGCGCGCGCCGCGCGCGACCTCTCGGTCCCCGCCGACCATCCCGCGGCGCGCCAGCTTGCGGCGCTGTCGCATCCCGACTTCGCGCTGGCTCGGCGCGAATGGAACGCCAAGGCGAAGGGCTTCTATTCGGAGATCCGGGTCGAGGACGTGCGCGGCGCCTTGTCGATGTTCCATATGTCGGCGGCGTTCGGCGGTTGGCGGGTCGCGATTGTCGACAGCGCCGACGAGCTCAACGCCGCCGGCGCCAACGCATTGTTGAAGATGATCGAGGAGCCGCCGCCGCGCGCGCTGATCCTCGTCGTCGCCCATCGGCCGGGGCGGGTGCTGCCGACCATCCGCTCGCGCTGCCGCCGGCTGTTGCTCGAGCGCCTGAAGGCGGCCGAAATCGAACAGGCGATCGCCAGCCTTGGCGAGCCGTGGGACGCAATCGATCCGCAAACGCGGGCGCAGGCGGCGGCGCGCGCCGACGGCTCGGTGCGCGAGGCCCTGCGCCGTCTCGATCCCGACGCGCAGGAGGTCAGGGCGCTGATCGACGAGGCGATCGCCCGACTGCCGCAGGTCGATCCCCGCATGGCCCAACGGCTCGCCGACGCGGTCGGCGACCGCGCCGCCGCCGACTCGTTCGCCGCGCTGAACGCTGCGCTCTGTGAATGGCTCGCGGCGCGCGCCCGCGTCGCCGCAACCCCCTCCGCTCGCCGGACGCTGACCGGGCTGTGGGACCGGCTGCGCGCGGCGACTCGCGAAACCGAGGCGCTCAATCTCGACCGGCGATTGCATGTGCTGGCGGTGCTCGAGGACATCGCCGCCGAGGCGCGCCGCCTCTGAGGGGCCGCCCGCCGCGCATTTCCAAGCGGGGGGAAATGCTCTAGGGAATGGCCGCCATGAGCCAGCGCTTCTACATCACCACCGCCATTCCCTACGCCAACGGCGCGCCCCACATCGGCCACGCCTACGAGCGCATCGCCACCGACGCGATCCAGCGCTTCATGCGCCTCGACGGCCGCGAGACATTGTTCGTCACCGGCATGGACGAACACGGGCTCAAGATGCAACAGACGGCGGCGCGCGAGGGCCTGACCCCGCAGGCGCTCGCCGACCGCACCGCCGCCCAGTTCCAGGCGATGGGCGAATTGCTCGACGCGCGCGCCGACGACGTCGTGCGCACCACCCAGCCGCGCCACAGGCGTTCGGTGCAGGCGATCTGGGAACGCATGGCCGCCAACGGCGACATCTATCTGTCGAAATACACCGGCTGGTACTCGGTGCGCGACGAAGCCTATTTCGACGAGAGCGAGCTCGCCGACGCGCCCGACGGCGGCAAGCTCGCGCCGAGCGGCGCGCCGGTCCAATGGGTCGAGGAGGAGAGCTATTTCTTCAAGCTGTCGGCCTACGCCGACAGGCTCATCGCCCATTACGACGCCAACCCCGACTTCGTCACGCCCGAAACCTATCGCAACGAAATCGTCGCCTTCGTCAGGCGCGGCCTGGCCGACCTGTCGATCAGCCGCACGACCTTCAATTGGGGCGTGCCGGTGCCGGGCGATCCCAAGCACGTCATGTACGTCTGGGTCGACGCGCTGACCAACTACATCACCGCGACCGGGTTCCCCGACGACGGCCCGCGGGCCAATTTCTGGCCGGCCGACGCGCATGTCATCGGCAAGGACATCACCCGCTTCCACGCGATCTACTGGCCGGCGTTCCTGATGTCGGCCGGCCTGCCGCTCCCGCGCCAGATCGTCGTCCACGGCTTCCTGTTCAACCGCGGCGAGAAGATGTCGAAGTCGGTCGGCAACGTCGTCAGTCCGGCCGATCTGGTCGCGGCTTACGGCGTCGACCCGCTGCGCTATTTCTTCTTGCGCGAGGTTCCGTTCGGCCAGGACGGCAGCTATTCGCACGAGGCGATCGTCCAGCGGATGAACGCCGATCTCGCCAACGATCTCGGCAATCTCGCGCAGCGCTCGCTGTCGATGATCGCCAGGAACTGCGGCGGCGCAGTTCCCGATTGGCGCGGCGCCGAGCCGGGCGCGGCCGATCTGGCGATGCTTGCGCGCGCGGACGCGCTGATCGGTCTGACGCGCCGACACATGAAGAGCTTCGCGCTGCATCTCTATCTCGCCGCCGTGTTCGAGGTGGTGGCCGAGGCCAACCGCTATTTCGCCGCCGCCGAACCATGGAAGCTCGCCAAGACCGATCCGGCGCGCATGCGCCTGACGCTCTATGCGACAATCGAGGTTCTCCGCATCGCGGCGATCCTGCTGCGGCCAGCCGTGCCGGGTTCGGCGGCCAGGCTGCTCGATCTGCTCGCGGTCGCACCCGGCGATCGCGATTTCGCGGCGATCGACGCGGGCGAAGCGGCCGGCGGATTCTCTGCGCCGCGTCGTCTGCAGCCTGGCGCGCCGCTGCCGGCGCCGAAGCCGATCTTCCCCCGTTACGTGGAGCCGGAAGGCGCAGCCTCGGCATGACGCTGATCGACAGCCATTGCCATCTCGATTTTCCCGATTTCGCCGACGAGATCGAGGGCGTCGTGGCGCGCGCCGAGGCCGCCGGCGTCGAGCGGATGACGACAATCTCGACCCGCGTCGCCGAGGCAGCGGGCCTAAGGGCGATCGCCGAGCGTTTTCCTTCGGTCTATTTCACGGTCGGCACGCATCCCCACCACGCCGCCGAGGAGCCCGAGTTCGACCTCGCGACGGCGCGCGCGCTCGCCGCGCATCCAAAATGCGTCGGGATCGGCGAGGCGGGGCTCGACTACCACTACAATTATGCGCCGCCCGACATCGCCAAGCGCGTCTTCCGCGCCCAGATCGCGCTGGCGCGCGAGCTCCGGCTGCCGCTGGTCATCCATGCGCGCGAAGCCGACGACGACATCGCCGCCATCCTGCGCGAAGAAATGGGGCAGGGGCGTTTCGCCGCCCTGCTGCATTGCTTCACCTCGTCGCGCGCGCTCGCCGAGGCCGGGCTCGCGCTCGGCCTCTATGTTTCGTTTTCCGGCGTGCTGACGTTCAAGAACTCGGCGGAGCTGCGCGCGGTGGCGCGCGACATTCCCCTCGACCGGCTGCTGGTCGAGACCGACGCGCCCTATCTTGCGCCAGTTCCCCATCGCGGCCGGCGCAACGAGCCGGCGTTCGTGGTCGAGACCGCGCGCGTCCTGGCCGAGGTCAAGGGGATCGATTTCACGACGCTCGCCGCCGCGACGCTCGCCAACACGCTGCGGCTCTTCGCCAAGATGGCCGTCGCGGACATCGCCGCGTGAGCCTGTCGCTGACCGTTCTCGGATGCGGCTCGTCGGCCGGCGTGCCGCGCGTCGCGCAAGGCTGGGGCGCCTGCGACCCCGGCAATCCGCGCAACCGTCGCCGTCGCTGCTCGGTTCTGGTCACGCGCGAGGGAGCGAAGGGACGCACGCAGACGTTGGTCGACACCTCGCCGGACTTGCGCGAGCAATTGATCGACGCCAACGTCGCGAGCCTCGACGCCGTGCTCATCAGCCACGAGCACGCCGACCATACACACGGCATGGACGATCTCCGGCCAATCTACATGGCGATGCGGCGACGTCTCGACATCTATGTCGACGCGACGACGTCGGCGGCGCTGCGGCGTAAGTTCGGCTACATCTTCGAGACGCCGCCGGGCAGCTCTTATCCGCCGATGGCCATAGAGCGGCGCATCCGCGCCGGCGAGCCGATTGTCGTCGAAGGGGCGGGCGGCGCGATCGAGGCGATCCCATTCGCCCTCGAGCACGGCGATATCGGCGCGCTCGGCTTCCGTTTCGGCGGCCTCGCCTATACGCCCGACCTCAATGGCGTGCCGGAAGCGAGCCGACGCTGGCTGGAAGGGCTCGACGTCTGGGTCGTCGACGCGTTGCGCTATGCGCCGCATCCTTCGCACTGGAGCCTTGACGACGCGCTGGCGGCAATTGAGAGGATGCGCCCGCGGCGCGCCGTGCTGACCAATCTTCATATCGATCTCGACTACGAGACGTTGCGCAAACGTCTGCCGGCCGGCGTCGAGCCGGCCTACGACGGCATGCGCATCGAAGACTTTTGAGAGGCTTCGCCGCTGCGTCGCGCGTGATGACTGAGGCAGGCGGCGCCTGGGGAGTTCTGATGGTTCCATAATATACATTATGCGAATCATGGATCGGCGCGCCGGGGCTGGTCTCGGGCGCCAAGGCGGCGTCCTGGCCTCCCGCACAAGCATTGTCGGAGCGATTCGGCCGGCGGATCGGGCGCAGACGATTTGCGTCAGGAGACGCCCGCGTCATTTCCCGCCCGATGCGCGGCTCGACGCCAGATACCGGTCGCTGCCGACGGACTGGCTTCCTTATCCACTGCAATCACGAGCTTATGCACATGGATGAGCGTCGCCGCCGATGGATCGATCGAGGCGGCAGGCTACCCTGCCGGTCTGTGGCGGAGGAGGAACGCCATGCGGCATTTCGTGCGTTTCGCCAGACTGTCGGCGAATGGCTCGGTCGACCGCGGCGGGTGGCGTCTGAGAATCTTCCTGACTTCCGACGAGGCCGGCGCGTTCGCCGGGGATCTCGCCGGGCGGTTCTGGCGGGTCGAAATCGGCGACTACGAGGACGGCGAGGCGGTCCCCTCGGGCGAACTGGCAAGGCGCCTTCGAGCCAAGGCCATGCGCGCCGAACAGCGGCCGGGCGGTCGCTGAACCGCGCGGCTTTCGTCAGGATGGCCAAAAGGATGAGACGCCCAAAAGGTTGAATGGTCGGAGTGGCGGGATTCGAACCCACGACCCCTTGTCCCCCAGACAAGTGCGCTAACCGGGCTGCGCTACACTCCGACGCTGCGCCTTATAGGCATAGCGCGCGTCGGAGGCAATGCGCCGCGCGCCGCGACATGCGGTCGGAGGCTGTCGGTCAGCCGCCGCGGGCGCGCGACAGCAGCCGCTCGGCTTCGCGCAGATCGACGAGCACGGCGCGCAAGGCGGCGACGTCGCTGAGTTGTGGCCCCAGCGCCCCCTCCGCGGTCGGACCGGCAGCGACTTGCGCCTCGACCTGCGGCTCGGCGGCCTTCGCTTTTTCGCCGCCGTCGCGAACGACGCGGCTACGCGCCACCGACGCGACGCCCTGGTCGCGCAAGAGCTTCTGCACGCCTTTGATCGTGTAGCCTTCGCCATACAGGAGCTGCTTGATCGCGCGCAGCAGATCGACGTCGTCGGGTCGGTAATAGCGCCGCCCGCCGCCGCGCTTGAGCGGCTTGATCTGAGGAAAACGGGTCTCCCAGAACCGCAGCACATGCTGCGGCAGGTCCATTTCCTCCGCCACTTCGCTGATCGTGCGAAACGCGTCCGGGCTCTTGTCCATGGCGATCCGCTCCCTGCCCGGCAATGCTAGTCGGCGGCCGCGCCGCGCTTGGCCGCCGGGCCGCCGTTGATGCGCGCTTTGAGAACGTTGGACGGTTTGAACACCATCACCCGGCGCGGCAGGATCGGCACTTCGACGCCGGTCTTGGGATTGCGGCCGATCCGCTGGCCTTTCGAGCGAACCACGAACGACCCGAAGGAAGACAGCTTCACGGTTTCACCGCGAGCGGCGGCGTCGCAAATCTCGTCGAGGACGGCCTGGACAAGTTCCGCCGATTCCGTGCGTGAAAGGCCGACCCGATGATAGACAACCTCGGACAGATCGGCGCGCGTCACGGTCCGACCATTTCCACGGTCGGTTTTGGCTACGGACATGGTCCCCCCCAACACACTCGCACGGCATCGAAGGAAATGGCGCCGCGCTCAGCCCGAAGGAGGCTTCGGCGACGACAAATCCGGCGGCAAGCGCCCCAATCAGGGGCGGCACGTTACACCAAAAGTCCTTGGCGAGGAAAGCTGTTTGCCGCGCCGCAAAGTCGCAGCAGCTTGTTTTGAGACGGTTCCTGGTGGCGTTGGACGCGTCGGCCTGCTAGTCGCTCTTCGCCCGCCCCGAGCGGCCGCTCGCGCGATGGGAGTCTTGCAATGAGCCCAGCGTCGGAAACCGCCCGCGTCGCTCTTGTCACTGGCGCCTCGCGCGGGATCGGCCGCGCCGCCGCCCTCGCCCTCGCCGCGGCCGGCTGCCACGTCATCGCCCTCGCCCGCACCCAGGGCGGGCTCGAGGAACTCGACGACGAGATCCGCGCCCTTCGTCCCGAAGCCGAGGCGCCGGCGACCCTGGTCCCATGCGACTTGCATGACTTCCCCGCTATCGACCGGCTCGGGGAAGCGATCCACCGCCGCTGGGGGCGTCTCGACGTCCTGGTCGCAGCCGCCGGCGCGCTCGGCCCGTTGACGCCGCTGCATCACGTTGATCCCAAGCAATGGGACGACGTCATGGCGATCAATGTCACCGCCAACTGGCGGCTCGTGCGCGCCCTCGATCCGTTGCTGCGCCAGTCGCCGGCCGGCCGCGCGGTGTTCGTCACCTCGGGCGCCGCGAGCCGCGCGGAGCTGCGCGCCTATTGGGGCCCCTACGCCGTCTCCAAGGCGGCGCTCGACGCGCTCGCGCGCACTTACGCCGCCGAGACGATCAACACCTCGGCGATCCGCGTCATGCTGGTCAATCCCGGTCCGCTGAGGACCCGCATGCGCGCCGCGGCGATGCCGGGCGAGGACCCGATGACCCTGCGCGCCCCGGAGGAACTCGCGCCCAAGATCGTCGCGCTCTGCGCCGCGGAATGGGCCGAGACCGGCAAGCTCTACGACTTCCCGCACGATCGGGTGATGAGCTTCTCCGCGCCGGAGTGAGGCGGATTTCGCTTGCGCCGGCAGCCCACTCGTCTATAAGCGCGCGGTCGAAGCACCCGCTGGGGGCTGAACGGAAGGCTGCGTCCGATGAGGGCGCGGTAGAGCTTAAAAGCTCGGCTTCCGGTGTTCCCGCCTTCGAAAGATCCGCCTCGAGCCTTTCCAACGGCTCGAAGGGCTCAGCGCGGGGCTTCCGAACGACGAAGGAGAGGCTCTCCATGGCTCTGTACGAGCATATTTATTTGGTGCGGCAGGACGTGACCGCGCCCCAGGTCGAAGCGCTCACCGAGACGCTCAAGACCCTTATCGGTTCCAACGGCGGTTCGGTTTCCAAGGTGGAAGCGTGGGGGCTCAAGTCGCTCGCGTTTCGCATCAAGAAGAACCGCAAGGCCTATTTCACGCTGATGAACATCGACGCCCCGTCGGCGGCGATCCAGGAACTCGAGCGCCAGCTCAGCCTCAACGAAGACGTCATCCGCTATCTGACGCTGCGCGTCGACGAGCACGAAGACGGTCCCTCGGCGATGCTGCGCAAGCGCGAAGAGAGCGACCGCGACGATCGCGGCGGTCGCGGCCCGCGCGGCGACCGTCCCGACCGTCCTCGTCGTCCCCGCGACGACGCTCAAGCTGGAGCTTTCTGATGGCCTCCGCGCCGCGCCGCCCGTTTTTCCGTCGTCGCAAGTCCTGTCCGTTCACCGGCGCCAACGCGCCGAAGATCGATTACAAGGACACGCGTCTGCTGTCGCGCTACATCTCCGAGCGCGGCAAGATCGTGCCGTCCCGCATCACCGCGGTCTCCGCCGGCAAGCAACGCGAGCTCGCCCAGGCGATCAAGCGCGCGCGCTTCCTCGGCCTGCTGCCCTACGTCATTCGTTGACGCTTTGATTCCGGAGCGCTCTGCGCTCCCGATCTACCGACAGCGTCGCGCGGCGAGCCGCGCGGCGCGAGTTGGGGCCGGCGGGTCGCCGGCCTCTAACCGCCTCGAACCGCGGGACAGCGTCTTCGCATGATCCAACGTTTCGCCGTTCCGGTCGGCGCCGGCGCCGTTTCGGCGTTGCTGTTCGCCCTCGTCGCCAAGGGCACGCCGCTCGCGGTCGCGCTGGCCTATCTCGCGCCGCTGCCGCTGATGATCGCCGCCTTCGGCTGGGGAGCGCTCGGCGGCCTCGTGGCGGCCGCGATCGCGACCGCCGCCGCCGGCGTCGTCTTCGGCCCTCAGGGCGCGCTCGCCTTCGCGCTCGCCGTCGCCCTGCCCGCCTGGCTGCTGCCGAGCTTCGCCCTCATGCCGCGTTACGCGCCGCCATGGCGCCGCGGCGATCCCGACGCGCCGGCGCGCACGCCCATTGGCGTGGTCGTCGCCGCGGCGGCGGCGCTCGGCGCGGTCGCCGGGCTGGTCGGCCTGACGACGCTGATCCTCGGCTACAGCGGCTATGACGCGGGGCTTCACGCGCTGGTCGACGAACTCACTCCGACGATTGATCAGACGCTGGCGGACGTCGTCGCGCTGCCCGACGGGGTCACGGCGCACGACGTCGCCGAGGAGATCGCGAAACTCGCGCCGCTGGCGACGGCGACGTTCGGCTTCCTGACGCTGTGCCTCAATCTCTATCTCGCCGCGCGCTCGACCGCGCTGTCGCATCGCTTGCCCCGCCCCTGGCCGGATCTGCCGACCGAGTTCGTGCTGCCGCGTCCGCTGGCGGTCGTCGCCGTCGCCGCGATCGTCGTCGCGATCGCCCTGCCCGAGCCGACCGACCAGTTCGCTTGGGTGTTCGCCGGGCCGCTGTTTGCCGCCTACGCGCTGCAGGGATTCGCCTCGCTGCACGCGCTGTCGCGCGGGCTGCCCATGCGGCCGCTGCTGCTGATCGCGCTCTACGGCTGCTGCGCCATACGCGCCCAATGGACGCTGCCGCTGATCGCTCTGGTCGGTCTGATCGACGCGGCGGCGAATTTGCGCGCGCGCGCCGCGGCGGCGCGCCGATCGAAAGTTTGAGTCTTGCGATCACACTGGACCGAAGGAGAGAAACCATGGAAGTGATTTTGTTGGAGCGCGTCGGCAAGCTCGGCCATATGGGCGACACGGTGCGCGTCAAGGACGGCTACGCGCGCAACTTCCTGCTGCCGAGCGGCAAGGCCTTGCGCGCGACCGAGGCCAACAAGAAGAAGTTCGAGAGCCAACGCTCCGTGCTGGAAGCGCGCAACCTCGAGATGAAGCGCGACGCTGGCGACATCGCCTCGACGCTCGACGGCAAGAGCTTCGTCATCATCCGTCAGGCAGGCGAAACCGGGCAACTCTACGGTTCGGTGTCGGCGCGCGACATCGCCGAGGCGATCAGCGCGGCGGGCTTTGCAATTCACCGCAATCAGGTGGCGCTGCAGCATCCGATCAAGACGCTCGGCCTGCACAAGACGCCGGTCCACCCCCATCCGGAGGTCGAAGCGTTCGTCACCGTCAACGTCGCCCGCTCGCAGGAACAGGCGGAGCGTCAGACCAAGGGCGAGGACCTCACTGTGCGTGAGGAGGCGTCGATGGACGATCTCGGCCTCGAGGTCGGCCAAGCGCTCGCCGCGGCTGGTCCGGGCGAGAGCCTCGCGCGCGAGTGAGGGCGGACGGTTGGGGCGCGGCGGACGGCCGCGCCCGGAGGGGCCCCAGCGTCAGGCGAAGCGGTATTCGCTGACGTGGCGATAGACCTCGCCGGCGGTCAGCCGGCAGGGGCTGAAATGGCGCCGATTGGGCGAATCTGGAAAACGCTGCGGCTCCAGGCATAGGCCGGCGTGTGCGCCGTAGCGCGCGCCGTCGAGCCCAGCGACCGGACAGTCGAGCTTGGCGGCGTCGTAGAATTGCACGCCCGGCTCGCTGCTGTGCAGCTCCATCGTCAGGCCGTTGAGCGGCGAACGGACGCGCGCGATCGGCGCGAGGCCGGTCGCGTCAGGCGTGCGCGCGGCGACGAAATTCACGTCATAGAGCTGTCCGGTCGAATTGCGGATCGAGCGCGGCTGGCGGAAGTCGAACGGCGTTCCCGCGACGGCGCGGATCTCCCCGGTCGGAATCAGCTCGGCGTCGGACGGCGTGTAGAAATCGGCCAGGATCGCCAGCTCGTGGTCACGCACGTCGCTGGAGCCGTCGAGATTGTAATAGCCGTGGTGGGTGAGATTGACGATCGTCGGCCGGTCGCAGGTCGCGCTGAGCTCGATGCGCAGGGTCGCCGGCTCGAGCAGGCGATAGACGCAGGTCGCGCGCAGCGCGCCGGGGAAGCCCTGGTCGCCGTCGGGCGAATCGAACTCGAGCGTCGCCGACGACGCATCGACCGGGCCGAGTTTCCACGCCCTGTGGCCGAATCCGTCCGGGCCGCCGTGCAGAGCGTGCTTCTCGTCCGGCTTGCGCGCGATGTTGTAAACCGCGCCGTCGAGACTGAAGCGGCCATTGGCGATGCGGTTGGCGTAGCGCCCCGGCGTCGCGCCGAAGTAGGGCGAATAAGCGACGTAGTCCTCGATCGAATTGAGCCCGAGCGTCACCCTTTGCTTGCCCTGTCCATGCGGCACGACGAGGTCGCGGAGCGCTGCGCCCCAGGTTAGAACCTTGGCCGTCGCGCCGGCCTTGGAGGCGATCGTCGCCTCGAAAATCGGGGCGCCCTCGTGTTGTCCGAACGAATGCACGTTCATGCCCTCACCCCCTCGCCAGATCGGCTACGCATCCCGTCGAGGTGCGCTCGGCCAGCCGCGCGGTCACGCCCCCGCACCGTCCAGTTCGGCGCGCGCGGCGGCGAAGACAGCGCGGAACATCGCGGGCGTCAACCTACCCGTGTTCGTGTTGTAGCGCGAACAGTGGTAGCTATCGAACAGCGCGCGCGGCGATTGCGCGACCATGTGTCGCGCGCCGTGCGCGAAGGCGAAGCGCGACGGACGCGCGTCGAGCGCGCGCAGAATGGTGTCGTGGGCGATGCGCCCGAGCGCGACGATCGCCGCCAGCCGCGGCAGCCGCTTGATCGCGCCGGAGAGATAGGGGCGGCAGGAGGCGATCTCGGCCGGCGTCGGCTTGTTTTCCGGCGGGACGCAGCGAACGGCGTTGACGATCGCGCAATCGACGAGCGCCAGCCCGTCGTCGGGCCTGCGGTCGTAGCGTCCGATGGCGAAATCGAACTCCAGCAACGTGGCGTAGAGGAGATCGCCGGCATAGTCGCCGGTGAACGGTCGGCCGGTGCGATTGGCGCCGCGCAGGCCCGGCGCAAGGCCGACGATCAACAGGCGCGCCGAAGGGTCGCCGAAGGATTCGACCGGCGCGTTGCGGAAGTCGGGAAAGGCGACGCGGTTGGCGTCGCGGTAGCCGGCGAGCCGGGCGCAGACGCGGCAGTCGGCGGGCGGGCTGACGTCAAACGGCAAGCGCGCGCTCCTGCGACCGTCGACGAACCATGGCGCGACGCCTCTGCTCGTTCACTCGCGTCCTGTTTCGTCCTGCGGCGCGGCCGGCGTGACGGCGGCCTGGCGACGCGGTTCGCCGGCGCGCGCCGCCCGCTCGCTCGGGTCGCGGCCGATGCGGGGCGCGAGTTGCGCGAGATCGATGAACTCGTCGGCCTGGCGGCGCAGTTCGTCGGCGACCATCGGCGGCTGGCTGGCGACGGTCGAAACGACCGAGACGCGCACGCCCTGCCGCTGCACCGCTTCGACCAGGGAGCGGAAGTCGCCGTCGCCGGAGAACAGCACCATCTGGTCGATGTGCGCCGCCATCTCCATCGCCGTCACCGCCAATTCGATGTCCATGTTGCCTTTGACTTTGCGTCGACCGGTCGAATCGACGAATTCCTTGGTCGGCTTGGTGACGACCGAATAGCCGTTGTAGTCGAGCCAGTCGACCAGCGGCCGAATCGAGGAGTACTCCTGATCTTCCACGAGGGCGGTATAGTAGTAGGCGCGGATCAACCGGCCCCTGCCCTGAAACTCCCGCAGCAGCCGCTTGTAGTCTATGTCGAAGCCGAGCGACTTCGCCGACGCGTAGAGATTGGCGCCGTCGATGAACAGGGCGAAGCGTTCTTGATCGGGCATGGTCTCGACCAAAGCGCCGCCCACGAGCGAAGCGGCTTGTAACGCTCATCTTATGACGCGCCGTTTTCGTTTGCCACAACAATGGAGAGGGCGTCCAAGGGGTTTCGTTGTGCGCCGGGCGCGGCCGGGCTAAGCCTGCCCGCCTGACGACCGCGGACGGAGCGGGCGATCGAACGGAAGGAAGCGCGCATGAGGCTGGTCCGCTACGGCAAGCCGGGCAAGGAGAAGCCGGGCCTCATCGACGCGGCCGGCAAGATCCGCGACCTCAGCGAAGTCGTCGCCGACATCGACGCCGCGACGCTTGCCCCGCGCTCGCTCGCCCGCCTCGCCAAGATCAAGCCGGAAGCCCTGCCGGCGGTCCGTGGCGCGCCGCGAATCGGCCCCTGCGTCGCCAATGTCGGCAGTTTCGTCGCCGTCGGGCTCAATTACGCCGACCACGCCGCGGAATCGGGCATGGCGATCCCCAAGGAGCCGGTTCTGTTCAACAAGGCGCGCACCTGCATCGTCGGCCCCTACGACGACATCGTGATCCCCAAAGGCTCGCAAAGGACCGACTGGGAAGTCGAGCTTGGCGTCGTCATCGGCGCCCGCGCTAGCTATGTGTCGGAAAAGGACGCGCTCGAACATGTCGCCGGCTATTGCGTGGTCAACGACGTCTCCGAGCGCGACTATCAGCATCGGCGCGGCGGCGGCCAATGGGCCAAAGGCAAGGGCTGCCCGACCTTCGGCCCGATCGGCCCGTGGATGGTCACGAAGGACGAGGTTCCCGATCCGCAGAAGCTGTCGATGTGGCTCGACGTCGACGGCGAGCGGATGCAGAGCGGGTCGACGGCGACGATGATCTTCGGCGTCGCCAAGCTCGTATCCGACATTTCGCAGTACATGATTCTCGAGCCGGGCGACGTCATCACCACCGGCACGCCGCCGGGCGTCGGCGACGGCAAGAAGCCGCCGCGCTATCTGAAGGCGGGCGACACGATGTCGCTCGGGATCGACGGGCTCGGCCAGCAGGCGCAGCGCGTCGTCGCCTGGTCGAAGCCGGCCTGAGGCGGCGCCCGTGCGTGCGGCGCGCTCGTATTTCGGATTGGCGCTGGCGGTCGTCTACGCCGCCGCCTTCATCGTCGCCTATGGGCTCTATGCGCGGGCGGCAGGGATGTTTCTCGCCGACTTGTGGCTCTCGCTCGCCGCCCTGCCCTACATCCTGACGACGCGCGCGCTGACGGGCACTTCGGACTTCGCCGCCGATTCGATCGGCCAGGTGTTGGCGGCGGCGGCGTTCTGCTGCGTTCTCGCCTATGTCGTCGGCGCGCTGATCGAGGCGTTGCTGCGGGCCGCGTTTCGGCTGGCGACGCGGAAAAGGCGAGCGACGGGATAGGTTTTGCGGCCGCTTCCCCGTCATGGCCGGGCTTGACCCGGCCATCCAACTGCGATGACCGACGGCAAGCCGCGCGGTTATCGACGCGACCGGACAGCCTGGATGACCGGGTCAAGCCCGGTCATGACGGTCGGATGGAGGTGTGGTCTCAAGCCCCAGCATCAATTGCAGGTTCTGCACCGCGGCGCCCGACGCGCCCTTGCCGAGATTGTCGAATTTCGCCGCCAGCACAGCCTGCCGCCGCGCTTCGTTCTCGTAGACGTGGAGCAGCATGTCGTTCGTGCCGTTGAGCGACTCCGGCTCGAGGCGCAGCGCGGCGGCGGTCTCCTCGGCGCTCGCGACCCTGACGTATTGCGCGCCCGCGTAGTGGGCGGCGAGCGTCGCGCGCAGCTCGGCGCCCTTCGGCTTGCCCGGCAGCGCGTCGAGATGCAGCGGCGCGCTGACGATCATGCCCTGGCGGAAATTTCCCACCGAAGGGACGAAGATCGGCTTCGCCGCGAGGCCCGAGTAGCGCTCGATCTCCGGCAGATGCTTGTGCTGCAGCGCGAGCCCGTAGAGCTCGAAACTCGGCGCGCGGCCGCTCTCGAAGGCCTCGATCATCGACTTGCCGCCGCCCGAATAGCCGCTGACCGAATTGATCGAGATTGCGGCGTCCTTGGCGATCAGGCCGGCGGCGGTCAGCGGCGCGAGGAGCGCGATTGCGCCCGTCGCATGGCAGCCGGGATTGGTCACTCTGCGCGCCGCGGCGATCGCAGCGCCCTGCCCCGCCGCGAGCTCGGGAAAGCCGTAGACCCAGCCCGGCGCGACGCGGTGCGCCGACGAGGCGTCGATCACGCGCGGCGCCTTGTCGCCCAGCGCGTCGATCGCCTTGGCGGTTTCCCTCGCCGCCTCGTCCGGCAGGCAGAGGATGACGAGATCGACCTCGGCGAACAGCGCGAGTTTCGCCGCCGGGTCCTTGCGCCGCTCGGCCGGCAGGGTGCGCAGCGCGATCCCCTTCAGCCCCGCGAGCTTGTCGCGGATCTGCAGCCCGGTGGTCCCGGCTTCGCCGTCGATGAAGATGGAAGTCGTCATGATCGTCTCGCTTCGGAAGGAACAACGCGGATCGCGCGCGGCATGCGCGGAGACAGGATCAGCGTCGGCGGAGGCGGGTTGTCATGGCGGCGCTCACATGCGCTTTCGTCGCGACCGCGTCAAGGGCCCTGGCAGGCGAACAAGAGGGGCGGCCAAAGCCGCGCGTTTCGATCCGGTCGGTTCGCCCTCACGCGGTCTCCGCCCGCCTCAGCCCCAGACGCTCCTCGACCGCATTGCGCATCAGGTACTTCTGCACCTTGCCGGTGACCGTCATCGGGAATTCCTCGACGAACTCGACATAGCGCGGGATCTTGTTGTGGGCGATCTGGTCGCGGCAGAAGGCGCGCACCTCCTCGGCGGTCAGCCGCTCGCCGGCGCGCACCCGCACCCACGCGCAGAGCTCCTCGCCATAGCGGTCGTCGGCGACGCCGAACACCTGCACGTCCTGGATCTTGGGGTGCTTGTAGAGAAACTCCTCGACTTCGCGCGGGTAGACGTTCTCGCCGCCGCGGATCACCATGTCCTTGATGCGGCCGACGATGTTGCCGTAGCCCTCGGCGTCGACGGTGGCGAGATCGCCGGTGTGCATCCAGCCGGCCGCGTCGAGCGCCTCGCGCGTCTTCTGCTCCTCGCCCCAATAGCCGAGCATCACCGAATAGCCGCGCGTGCACAGCTCGCCCGGTTCGCCGCGCCGGACGATGCGGCCCAGCTTGTCGACGATCTTGACCTCGACATGAGGATGCACGCGGCCGATCGTGGCGACGCGGCGCTCGATCGAGTCTTCGGTCGAACTCTGGAAGCTCACCGGGCTGGTCTCGGTCATGCCATAGGCGATCGTGACGTCGCGCATGTGCATGCGGTCGAGAACCCTGCGCATCACCGCGATCGGGCAAGGCGCGCCCGCCATGATGCCGGTGCGCAGCGACGAAAGATCGAAGCGGTCGAACTCGGGATGGTCGAGCTCGGCGATGAACATTGTCGGCACGCCGTAGAGCGCGGTGCAGCGCTCGGATTCGACCGTCTTCAGCGTCGCCAGCGGGTCGAAGCCTTCGCCGGGATAGACCATCGCCGCGCCGAGCGTCACCGCGGCGAGGTTGCCCATCACCATGCCGAAGCAATGATAGAGCGGCACCGGAATGCAGATGCGGTCCTCGGGCGTGAGCCGCATCGCGCGGCCGACGAAATAGCCGTTGTTGAGGATGTTGTGGTGGGTGAGCGTCACCCCTTTCGGCGATCCGGTCGTGCCGGAGGTGAACTGGACGTTGGCCGCGTCGTCGAACTGGATCTCGTCGCGCAGCGCCGCGAGCGCGGCGCGCTCGGCGTCGCCGCCGAGCTTCGCGACCGCCTCGAAGCCGAGGGTTCCCGGCGCGCGTTCGCCGATCTGGACGACGATGCGCAGGTCGGGCAGCTTCGCCGCCTTCAGCGCGCCGGGCTCGCACCGCGCCAGCTCGGGCGCCAGCGAATTGAGCAAGCCGATGAAGTCGCTGGTCTTGAAGCGCGTCGCGACGACCAGCGCGGCGCAGCCGACCTTCTTCAGCGCATATTCGAGCTCGTGCAGGCGGTAGGCGGGATTGATGGTGACGAACACCAGCCCCGCCTCGGCGGCGGCGAACTGGGTCAGCGCCCATTCCGGGCGATTGAGCGACCACACGCCGATCCGCTCGCCGCGTCTCAGGCCGAGCTTGAGCAGGCCCGCCGCGAGTTCGCCGACCCGCGCGCGAAACTCGCGCCAGGTCCAGGCGACGCCGTGGCTCGGCGAGATCAGCGCCGGCCGGTCGCTCCAGCGCCGGGCGGCGAGGTCGAGCGCCTGCCCGATCGTCTGGCCGAGCAGCGGCTCCTCGCTGGCGCCGCTGACATAGCTGAGCGCGGACTGCATCGCGCGATCCTCCCGTCCCGCCGCATTGTCGGCCTGCGGCGAGGCTCCGAATTTCGCCGGCGCGTGTCAAGCCAACGTTGGAATGACCGCGGCGCCAGTTCGCAGCCAACAAAAAGGGCGGCCGAAGCCGCCCTTTTCGCAGTTGAATTCCGCTTCGCCTCAGCGCTTCGAGAACTGGAAGCTCCGGCGCGCCTTGGCGTGGCCGTACTTCTTGCGCTCGACCACGCGCGAGTCGCGGGTGAGGAAGCCTTCCTTCTTCAGCGGCGCGCGCAGCTCGGGCTCGTAATAGGTCAGCGCCTTGGCGAGGCCGTGGCGCACCGCGCCGGCCTGGCCGGAGAGGCCGCCGCCGGCGACCGTGACGAACAGGTCGTACTGGCCGATGCGATTGGCGACGACCAGCGGCTGGTTGAGGATCATGCGCAGCACCGGACGCGCGAAATAGACGTCGAGCGGCTTGCCGTTGACGGTCGTCTGGCCCTTGCCGGGCTTGATCCAGACGCGCGCGACGGCGTTCTTGCGCTTGCCGGTCGCGTAGGCCCGGCCGAGCTTGTCGAGCTTCTGCACATGGACAGGCGCTTCGACCGGCGGTGGGGCGAGCTCCGTATCCTTGAGGTCGGCGAGGGAGGAAAGGGTGTCGGCCATGGGAATCAGGCGCTCCGGCTGTTCTTCGGATTGAGCTTGGCGACGTCGAGGACCTCGGGCGACTGCGCCGCATGCGGGTGGTCGGGGCCCTTGTAGACTTTGAGGTTGCCGAGCTGCTTCTTGCCCAGCGGGCCCCGCGGCAGCATGCGCTCGACCGCCTTGACGACGACTCGCTCGGGATAGCGGCCATCGAGGATCGACTTGGCCGACCGTTCTTTGATGCCGCCGATGTAGCCCGTGTAGTGATAGTAGACCTTGTCGTCGCGCTTGCGGCCGGTGAACACCACCTTCTCGGCGTTGACGATGATCACGTTGTCGCCGTCATCGATGTGCGGGGTGAACGAGGGCTTGTGCTTGCCGCGCAGGCGCATGGCGACGATTGTCGCCAGGCGGCCGACCACCAGGCCCTTGCCGTCGATGAGCAGCCACTTCTTCTCGACGTCGGCCGTCTTGGTCGAATGGGTCTTGCCGAACATGAATTGCGGTCCGTTTCTCGCGTGACAACCCCCGCCGCGAGCGGCGGGCCGGTCAGGGCCGCGCTTATACGGGTCGGCGCGCCAGTTCGTCAACCGTCAAGTCGCGGAATCGTCGATAAAATGGCTGTTTTTTGTATGAGGTATTATGATACCTCATCGGCTCGGCGCCCTCGCGCTCATCTCGCCGCGGGCAGCGAATAGGTTCCGACCGCATGGGCGACCAGCTCCGCCGAGTCGGCGGGGCGGATCGCCACCTCGCCGACCGCCAGCCGTTTGCCGAGTTTCATCAGCCGCGCCTCGGCGACGAGATCGCCAGGGGCGGGCTTGCGCAGGAAGTTGATCGACAAGTTGGTCGTCACCGCCAGCGGCGCGCGGCCGATCTGGGCGAGGATCGCGACATAGAGCGCGATGTCCGCCAGCGCGAACATCGCCGGCCCCGAAACCGTGCCGCCTGGACGCAGATGGTCGGCGTGGAAGTTCAGCCGCACCCGCGCCGCAAGCGGGCCGATCGCCTCGATCTCATGCGCTCCGGCGCTCCACGCCCGGGGAAAGATCTCGGCGAGATAGGCTCTGAGCTCATCGAGCGCAAAGGCGAGCGGCGGCGCGGCGTCCATCAGGCGGGGTCCGGAGAAGACGGGTCGGTTGCGCTGAATAGCCGCGCCGCGGCGCAAAAGCCACAGGTCGGCTTTGCCGTCGTCGCCGCGCCGCCCTAAGTTCGGCTGCGATGATCGTCTCCGAATCGCAAGCCGTCGCCGCCCTTCCCGCCCCGACGCTGTCGAGGTCGGGGTTGAACTTCGTTGCGATCGACTTCGAGACCGCCGCCTACCGGCGCGACAGCGCCTGCGCGATCGGCTTGGTGAAGGTCGTCGAAGGCGCGATCGTCGATCGCGCGGTCCACTTGATCCGGCCCCCGAGCCGGCAATTCGTCTTCACCCACATTCACGGCCTGACCTGGATGGACGTGGAGACGGCCGACGACTTCGGCCGCCTGTGGCCGAGACTGACCCCGTTGCTCGAAGGCGCAACGTTCCTCGCCGCTCACAACGCCGCCTTCGACAAAGGCGTGTTGCGCGCCTGCTGCACGGCCTATGGCCTCGCCGCGCCCACCCTGCCGTTCCGCTGCACCGTGCAAATCGCCCGGCGCGCCTGGAACATTCGTCCGACCCGGCTCTCCGACGTATGCCGCGAACTCAGGATCGCGCTCGACCACCACGAAGCCCTGTCCGACGCGACGGCTTGCGCCGAGATCGTGCTCGCCGCCGACCGCGCCGATCTCATGTAGGCCGACGGCGGCTTGCGTTTGGCCTTTCTCGCGCGATACTCGGCCTTAGGCGCGCGCCTGCGCTCGCTTCCGGACGGAGCCCCCGTGAACGCCACCGCCCTGCTGCGCCGCGACGACGATTCCGGCGTCGCGACGCTGACCCTGCAATCGCCCGCCTCGCGCAACGCGCTGAGCCTGGCGATGATCGAGGCTCTGCTCGACGGCTTCGCCGCGATCGAAGCCGATCCGGCGGCGCGCGTCGTCGTCCTCGCCGGCGAAGGCGCGGCGCTGTCGGCCGGCCACGACCTCAAGGAGCTGCAGGCGCATCGCAACGACCCCGACCACGGCCGGGCGTTTTTCGAGCGCGCGATGGCGCGCTGCAGCGAGCTGATGCGCGCCATCGTCGCGCTGCCGAAGCCGGTGATCGCCGCGGTCGAGGGCGTCGCCACCGCCGCCGGCTGCCAACTCGTCGCCGCCTGCGATCTCGCGGTCGCCGGCGCCGACGCGCGCTTCGCGCTGCCCGGCGTGTCGATCGGCCTCTTCTGTTCGACGCCGCTCGTGGCGGTCGGTCGCGCCGTCTCGCGCAAGCACGCGATGGAAATGGCGCTGACCGGCGAGCTCTGCGACGCCTCGACGGCCGAGCGCTTCGGCCTGGTCAACCGCGTCGTTCCGGCCGGCGCGGCGCTCGCCGAGGCGCGGAAGCTCGCAGCGCAAATCGCCGCGCGCTCGGCGGCGACGCTGGCGATCGGCAAGGGCGCGTTCTATCGCCAGATCGAAATGCCGCTCGACCAGGCCTACGCGCTTGCCGCGCGCGCGATGCTCGACAATCTCCTCCACCCCGATTCCGCCGAAGGCGCCGCCACCTTTCTCGAAAAGCGGCCGCCGCGCTGGGAGGGCGCGTGAACCACGAATCCTATGCCGACGATTATATCCGCGACATCCTGCTGAACGTGAAGACGGTCGCCATGGTCGGCGCCTCCGCCAACCCGGCGCGGCCGTCCTATTTCGTGCTCAAATATCTTTCCGAGCGCGGCTTCGCGATGCTGCCGATCAACCCCGGCCTCGCGGGCGAGACGCTGCTCGGCCTGCCCGTCTACGCGAGCCTCGCCGAAACTCCGCAGCCGATCGACATGGTCGACGTCTTCCGCAGATCCGACGCCGTCGGCGAAGTCGTCGACGCCGCGCTGGCGCTGCCGACGCCGCCGAAGGTGATCTGGATGCAGCTCGGCGTGCGCGACGACGCGGCGGCGGCCCGCGCCGAGGCGCGCGGGGTCAGGGTGGTGATGAACCGCTGCCCGAAGATCGAATACGGCCGGCTTTCCGGGGAGATCCGCTGGAGCGGCGTCAATTCGCGCGTCATCTCTGCGAAGAAGCCGATCGCCGGCGCAGGCTTCCAGCGCCTCGGCCTCGACAAGCGCTGATCAGCCGGGAGCGGCCGCCAGTAGCGCGTCGAGTTCGGCGCGACCGGCCGCCGCGTCGAACGACTGCGGGCCGCCGGCGACGCACGCGAGCGCCGCCTCGGCGCGGCGCAGCGCGTCGCCTTCGAGTTCCGGCGTTTCTGACGCCACTTCGCGCGATTCGGTCAGATCGCCGTTGCAATGGAGCACGATGTCGAGGCCGGCGGCGAAGATCGCGCGCGTCTTCTCGACGAAGGTTCCGGCGAGCGCTTTCATCGAGGTGTCGTCGCTGAAGATGAGCCCGTCGAAGCCGATTTCGCCGCGCATGATCTCGCCCACGACGCGCGGCGACGTCGTCGCCGGCGCCGTGTCGTCGATTGCGGAGAAGACGACATGCGCCGTCATCGCCATCGGCAGGTCGCGCAGCGCCTTGAAGGGAAGGAAATCGCGAGCGGCGAGCGCGTCGCGGGACGCCGCCACGATCGGCAACTCTAGGTGGCTGTCGACCTTCGCGCGCCCGTGGCCGGGCATGTGCTTGACCACCGGCGCGACGCCGCCGGCGATCAGGCCGTCGGCATAGGCGCGGCCGAGCGCCGCGACTTGCTCGGGCGAAGCAGAGAACGCGCGCGAACCGATCGCCGCCGACATGCCCTCTCCGGCGACGTCGATCACCGGCGCGCAATCGACATTGATCCCGACCTCGATCAGATCCGCGGCAATCAACCGCGCGGTCAGCCACGCGGCGCGTTGCGGCCGCGGCGTCGCCGCAAACCGCGCCGCAGCCGGATAGGCTGGCCAATGCGGCGGCGCCATGCGCTGCACGCGGCCGCCTTCCTGGTCGATCAGCACGGGCGCGTCGGCGCGGCCGACGATCGATCGGAACTCGTCGACCAGCGCTCGCA